>Ga0070695_100001549_pt1 | contig 12830 bp, 8 predicted proteins | sample KBSK1252metaG_FD_65471 | JGI IMG/M metagenome (GOLD analysis project Ga0070695, IMG submission 65471) | Corn, switchgrass and miscanthus rhizosphere microbial communities from Kellogg Biological Station, Michigan, USA - KBS K1-25-2 metaG | ecosystem: Host-associated > Plants > Roots >...
CGGGAGAAGACATAGGGAGGCGCGCCCAACCGGATCGCCAAACGATCCGTGATGCTGTAACCGAGATCCGGGACGAACTGGTGCCACTCCATCGCGCCGGGGCTGACGTCTTCACCGAGGTAATTGATGTGGTGGCCGGCGGAATTGCGCGAGAAGCCGAGGCTGAAGGACGCTTCGCCCTTCGGTGGCAGCCAGGCCTGGGCCGAGGCCGGAGCGGCGCATGCGAACACCAGCCCCGCCGCGACGAAGAGTGCGGTCACTCGCATGCGCCAGCCTACTTTTTCTGCGTCTGCTTGGCGCGCAGCGCGAGCGCTTCGTTCACCACGTTGATGTAGTTCTTCTCGGGCCCTGGCGAGTTGAGCACGCAAGGAAACTGCTGGGAGGCCGCGGCCAGCTCGGCGGCCGTGGGGTTGTAGAGCGTGGGCATGACAGTGGGCTTCGATGCCGCTTGGTTGGCGTCGACCTCGACCGCTGTGGCAGCCTTCGCGTCGGTGAACACCAGGTCGTACGTGCCCGTGCTGAGGGCCGACTTGAGCTCCTCCCGGGTGGTCACGCTGCGGAGACGGTGCCCTGCGCGCTCGAGGTCTTTCCGGAGATGGCCCTGCTCGAGCGCCGAGGGAAGCGAGCCCTTCGGGTCCGCATACAGCAGGATCGAGGCTCGTTGCGGCCCACCCTTGACCGATCGCGGCCGAAGCCCGCGCCCAACCACTACCAGCTTGTCGCCACAGGCCAGCGCCTCGCCGGCTACGCAAACGATGCCCGCCAGAAGCCCAAGGCCCAGCAAGGATCTCTTCAAAGCGGCCCTCCTCGGTTCGTGATCGGAACGCTGAGCTAAACTCGTGCACGAATAGTCGCACGCTGAACAGTGAATGTCCTTCGCGAATCCTTCGGGAATCGCGATTTGCGAGGAGGCCGGTGCGGCTGCGCTTCGGCCGTTGCGTCTTCGACAGCGGTTCCCGGGAGCTGACGCGGGAAGGCGTGCGCCAGGAGCTGTCCCCGATGGCCTTCCATCTGCTGGAGTTGCTGTTGGAGGCTCGCCCGCGGGCGCTCCCGAAGCAGGAGCTTCACGATCGGCTGTGGCCGGACGCCTTCGTCTCGGACTCGAGCCTTCCGAGGCTCGCCGCCGAGGTGCGCGCCGCCATCGGCGACGACGCGAAGCGCCCCCAACTCGTGCGGACGATCCACCGCTACGGCTATGCGTTCTTCGGCGCCGTGACGGTCGAGGGGGTGGCGCCGCTTGCAGCGCCGGCAGGCTGCCGCCTGGTGTGGGGTGAGCGCCAGATCGCTCTCGTCCCGGGTGAGAACATCCTCGGGCGGGCCGCGGAAGCGAGGGTCTGGATCGATTTCGCCCGCGTGTCGCGGCACCATGCCCGGATCGTCGTGGAGCCGGAACGTGCGATGCTGGAGGACCTGGGGAGCAAGAACGGCACGTTCTTGAAGGGGCAGCGCATCGCCGCTCCCGTGCCGCTCGCCGACGGCGACGACATCTGCATCGGAGCCGCCGTGCTCGTGTTCCGGACGTCCACCGGCCGGGGTACGACCGAGACGGGCACCGCGGCATGAGCCCACCGCGCCTCGCGACAGGGGCGCACGTCGGTCCGTACGAGATCCAGGATCTCCTCGGCGAGGGCGGGATGGGACAGGTCTACCGCGCGCAGGACCTGCGCCTGTCGCGTGACGTCGCGCTCAAGGTCCTGCATGCCGACGTCGCCGCGGACCCCGAGCGCGTCCGGCGTTTCGAGCACGAGGCCAAGGCCGCTGGCGTGCTCAACCATCCCAACATCGTGGCGGTCTACGACACCGGCGAGCACGAGGGCTCGCCGTTCATCGTCTCCGAGCTGCTGCGCGGCGAGACGCTGCGCGACCGCTTGGCGACCGGCCCGCTCGGCGCACGCAAGGCGCTCGACTACGGCGTGCAGATCGTTCACGGCCTGGCTGCGGCGCACGACCAGGGAATCGTCCATCGCGACCTCAAGCCCGAGAACCTGTTCGTGACCAAGGACGGCCTGGTCAAGATCCTCGATTTCGGAATCGCCAAGCTCGGCCGGCCGGGCGAGGAACGCCGAGGCACCGACTCGGACACGCTCTCGCACACGAGCCCCGGAACGATCCTCGGCACCGTCGGCTACATGTCGCCCGAGCAGGTGCGCTGTCTGGGAACGGACCATCGCTCGGACCTGTTCTCGTTCGGAACGGTGCTCTACGAGATGGTCACCGGGAAGAAGGCTTTCCAGGGCAAGACCGCCGCGGACACCTTGAGCGCGATCCTGCGCGAGGATCCCACCGAACACCTCGCGGACGGCGACCTCCCGCCCAGCCTGCTGAGAGTCGTGAGGCGTTGTCTCGACAAGGCCCCCGAGGGCCGCTTCCAGAACGCGCGCGACCTGGCCTTCGCGCTGGAAGGCGCCACCGGCGAGTCGAAGACGGTGACGGGTGCCCGGCCCGCGCGCCCGTCGCGTCGTCGCTTCATCGGCCTCGCCGTAGCCGCGGGATTGGTGCCCGCCGCCGGGGGTCTCGGCCTCTGGCTCGGACGACGCGCCGCCCGGCCGGCAGGCGCGCTCTCGTTCGAGCGCTTGACGTTCCGGCTCGGACGAACCGATAGCTCGCGGTTCGCGCCCGACGGAGAGACCATCCTCTACAGCGCTCGCTGGGGGAACGCGCCGATCGAGCTCTTCTCCACGCGCGTGGCCACGCGCGGCTCGAGGTCTCTCGGACTCCAGGATGCCAACATCCTCGCCGTATCGTCGCGCGAGGAAATGGCGCTGATGCTGCATCCTCAGTCGCGAGGCTTCCTTTCCCACGAGGGCACGCTGGCGCGCGCTCCGCTCGCGGGAGGAACGCCACGCGAGGTGCTCGAAGGCGTGCTCAGCGCGGACTGGTCCCCGGACGGCAAGGACCTCGCGGTCATCCACATGGTCGGGGAGCGCAATCGGCTCGAGTACCCGATCGGGCGCGTGCTCATCGATCTCGATCCGCCGGCGTGGCTCGGCGCCCTGCGTCTCTCCCCCAAAGGCGACTTGATCGCCTACACGGAGCACCCCGTGGAGCGGGATGGTCGGGGCGGACTCGGCGTCGTCGATCTCCAGGGCCGAAAGCGTGCGCTGGCCTCCGGGTTCGGCGCGATCGACCACCCGACCTGGTCTTTGAGCGGCGACGAGATCTGGATCACTGCCAGCCGCACCGGCGGAACACCCCAACAGATCTGGGCCGTCACGCTCGATGGCGCTGCTCGCGTGGTCACGGAGACGCCGGGAGGGCTCGGGCTTCGCGACATCTCCCGGCGGGGGCAGCTGCTCGTCAGTCGTGGAACGCAGTGGACGGAGGTGCGAGCGCGGGCGCGCGGCACGGCCGAAGAGGCAGAGCTGCCCGCGGCGGACCTGTCTTTTCTGTCCGATCTCTCCGACGACGGTAAGTGGATCCTGGGAACGGACGTCGGCCAGGGTGGCGGGCAGACGTTCGCGAGCTACGTCCAGGCGACCGACGGGTCTCCCCCGCTCTGGCTCGGCGAGGGAGACGGTCAATCGCTTTCGCCCGACGGACGCGCGGCGCTGGTCGTGCTCGTGCACACGCAGCCGCAGCAGCTGCTCGTCGTTCCGATTGGCGCGGGCGAAGCGCGCAAGCTCGAGCCGGGAGACGTGGTTCGCTACACGCGCGCGGTGTGGGACCCCTCGGGGCAGCGTGTGCTCTTCTCGGGCGCCGACAAACAAGACGTCCTGCGCGTCTACACCCAGGACGCCGCGCGGGGCGCGCCGCGGGCGATCACGCCGGAAGGCGTCAGCCTGGGCAAACTCGGACGGCCAGTCTCACCGGATGGCCAGCGCGTCGTGGCAGTGGGTCCTGACGGCATCCCCGCCCTGTACCCATCCGCCGGCGGCGAGCCGACGAACCTGCCCGGTGTCGGCGAGTTCGACCTTCCGCTCGCGTGGAGCCCGGACGGCAAGGCGCTTTGGGTCGCTCGCTACGAACAAACGCCGCCCCGGATCGAACGCGTGGACGTCGCGACCGGAAGGAGCCGTGCCTGGACCGGACTCGGACGGTCGGCGCCCAGCGGCCTGTCCGGGGAGTATCGAATCCTCGTGACCCCCGACGGCGCGTCGTACGCCTACAACTATTTCCGGTCCGTGAACGATCTGTACCTCGCTTCGCCGCGCGAGTGACGCGAGCGCCGCGCTTGACTGCGCGGCGCGCCACACGCAGACTCGGCCGCCTCCCATCCACGCATGCCCAGCTGCGCCCAGGTCTTCGCACGCACGCTGCGCGAGGCCGGCATCACACGCCTCTATGGCCTGCCCGGCGGTGAGCTGCTCGAGTTCGTCGAGGCGACGCGGCACTCGGGCCTGCGCTTCCTGCTGACGCGCCACGAGGCCGCGGCGTCTTTCATGGCGGACGCGACCGGCCAGCTCGAGGGACTGCCGGGCGTCTGCGCCGCGACGCTCGGGCCCGGCGCCGTGAACATGACGCTGGGCGTCGCGAACGCCTTCCTCGACCGCTCGCCGCTGCTCGCGGTCACCGCGGCCCACGCGCGCAGCGCGTCGCCGCTCGCAACGCACCAGAACCTCGACCTGAACGCCGTGTACCGGCCGTTCACGAAGCTCACGCTGACGCTCGACGGCGAGGACACCGCGGCCAAGGTGCGCCGCGCGATCCGCACCAGCCTGGAGCTGAGGCGCGGACCCGTGCACATCGTGCTGCCGAGCGATGTCGCGAAGGAGAACGATCGGCAGACGGTCGATCCGGAGAGCGAGCCGCTGCAGCCGGCGGCTGTGCCCGCGGCGGCAGCCGAGAGCGTCGATCACATCGCGGCGCAGCTCGCGGCCGCGAAGCGGCCGATCGTGATCCTCGGCATCGACGTGGATCCGAAGTTGCACGGCGGAGCCGCGCGCGCGCTGCTCGAGAAGCTGGGCGCGCCGGTGTTCGTCACGCCGAAGGCGAAGGGTCTGCTGAGCGAGGACCATCCGCTGTTCCACGGCGTGTGCGCGGGCGTTGCGGGCGACGCCGTGATCGTCGACCTGTTGAAGCGCGCCGATCTACTGCTCGGCATCGGCTTCGAGCCGGTCGAGTCGGACAAGCTGTGGCACGAGACGCTGAACCTCGTGAACGTCTCGCCCGTCTCGATCGCGGCGGGCTCGTTCCGGCCCAAGGCGGAGGCTGTCGGCGAGCTCGGCGCGATCCTCGAACGAATCGCAGCGCGCAGCTACGGCCCGTTCGAATGGACGCGCGAGGAGTTGGAGCGCTTTCGCGGAGAGCTGCTGGACGTGCTGCGGCCGCGCACGCGGCCGCGCGGGCTCTCCGGCTACGAGCTGACGCGCGCGCTGCGCGAACAGTTCCCGAAGGACACCGTGTTCGTCACCGACGTCGGCTCGGTGAAGGCGATCACGACCCAGGCCTGGACCAGCTACGAGCCGCAGACGTTCCTCGAGTCGAACGGGCTGTCGTCGATGAGCTTCAGCCTGCCCGCCGCGATGGCGGCCCGGCTGCACTTCCCCAATCGGCCCGTCCTGTGCGCGATCGGCGACGGCGGCCTCGGCATGACGCTGGCCGAGCTCGAGACGTGCGTGCGCGAGCGGCTGCACTTCGTGACCGTCGTCTACAACGACGACAGCCTCAGCCAGATCGAGTTTGCGCAGCGGCGGCGGCGGCTTCCCGTCCACGCCGTGCGCTACCGGCACGTCGACTTCGCGGCCGTGGCGACGGCGCTCGGCTGCTGGGCACGCACGGTCGAGTCGCTCGACGAGCTGGCCGCCGCGCTGCGCGAGGCCCAGGGGATCGATGCGCCGGTCCTGATCGACGCCCACGTCGATCCCGCCGAGTACGACGCCCAGCAGGGTCCGCTCGCGCGCGAGGGAGTACAATCTTCTGAACCCCGAGCCGAACCGTAGCCTTTACAGGAGGTTTACGAGATGCGATTCCTCCGCCTTCTCTCCCTTTCCCTGATCCTGTTCGCGTCCGCAGAGGCGGCGCTCGCCAGGCCGATCAAGCTGGCGCGCCATCCCGACTACAACGCGGGCCGCATCGTCTTCAGCTACCTCGGCGACCTGTGGCTGGTCAACGAGGACGGCGCCAACCCGCGCCGGCTGACGGTGCACACCGCGCGCGACGTGCATCCGCGCTTCTCGCCCGACGGCAAGTGGATCGCATTCTCGTCCAGCCGCTACGGCAACCTCGACGTGTTCGTGATCCCCGCGGAAGGCGGCGAGCCGCGCCAGCTCACGTTCCACAGCGCCGGCGACACCGTGGTCGGCTGGTCGCGCGACTCGAAGCGGGTCGTGTTCAGCTCGGCGCGCGGGTTGCTCTACCCCGGCGTGGCCAACCTGTATGAAGTGTCGGTCGAGGGCGGCCTCGAGCAGCCGCTGCCGACGGACTGGGGCTACTGGGGCAGTTATTCGCCGGACGGCAAGAAGCTCGCGTTCAACCGACACCCCGCGCCCTGGTCACGCAAGCATTACCGCGGCAGCTACTCGGCCGACCTGTGGACGCTCGACCTCGGCGCGAAGAGCTTCAAGAAGGTGCTCGACGCCGAGGTGCCCGACGCCGAGAAGGCCAACAACCTGTGGCCGATGTACGGCAACGCCGGCGAGATCTACTTCGTCTCCGACCGCGAGGTCCAGGCGAAGGCCGGCTCGAAGGAGGCGCTGCGTTCCACGAACAACATCTGGAAGGTGGCCGAGGCCGGCGGCAAGCCGGTGCAGGTCACGCACCACAAGAGCGGCTCGCTGTTCTTCCCTTCGCTGTCCGCGGACGGCAAGGTGATCGTCTACGAAGAGAACTTCGGCCTGTGGAAGCTCGACACGGCGACCGGCCGGGCCAGCGAAGTGAAGGTCGAGATCACCTCGGACGTGAAGGACAACAGCCTCGACATCGTCTCGCGCCGCGACACCGCGGAATCCTACGACCTGTCGCCGTCGACGAAGCGCGCCGTCGTCGCCGTGCGCGGCGAGCTGTTCACGATCGCGACGGAGCGCGGCAACATCACGCGCGTCACGCGCAGCGCGGGCCGCGAAGGCAGCCCGTCCTGGTCGCCCGACGGAAAGTGGATCGCCTACATCAGCGACCAGAGCGGACGCGAGGACGTCTGGATCGCCGACGAGGACGGCAAGAACGCCAAGAAGCTCTCCGACTCCGACACCGAGAAGGCGGCGCTGGCCTGGGCGCCGGACTCCAAGTCGCTCGCCTACACCGCGTCCGATCACAAGCTGTACGTCGTCGACATCGCGACCGGGCAGGCGCGCACGCTCGCCTCGAGCGACGTCGCCAACATCGGAGCGCCGGAGTTCTCGCCGGACGGCAAGTGGCTGGCCTACTCGCGCACCGACCGCGACCTGCGGGCGCACGTCGGCATCGTGCCCGCCGCGGGCGGCGAGGAGAAGCGGCTCAGCGACGACGTGCTGTTCAGCTCGTCGCAGCCGCGCTTCTCGCCCGACGGCCGCAAGCTGATCTTCCTGGGCGGCTACGTCCAGGGCGGCTCGGCCACTCTGCGCCAGAACGTCGCGGCGCTCTACAGCGTCTCGCTGACGCGCGAGGAGCGCGACCCGCTCTCTCGCGACATCGACGACGAGGAGCAGGCCGCCGCCGCCGAGCGCAGCGACCGGCCCGCCGGCCGCGGACAGCAGCAGGGCCCGGTCGACGTCAAGATCGACTGGGACGGCATCGACCGGCGCGTCCGCCAGCTCACGCGCCTCGCCGACGGCATCACCACCGCCGCGATCTCGCCGGACAGCCGCACGTACGCGTTCGTCGCGTCGGGCGACACCGACGGCCGGCCCGTCTTCCTTCTGTATTCGATGCAGGAGAACGGCGACCAGCTCCGGCGGCTCACCCAGTCGCAGGGCGCCGACCCCGACGCCGAGGGCGGTCCACCGGCCTTCGGCCAGGGCATCTCGTCGCTGCAATGGGCCAAGGACGGCCGCTCGCTGTTCTTCATGGAGAGCGGCGGCATCTGGTCGATCGCGACCGGCGGCGGCGGCGCGGGCGAAGGCGGAGCGCAGACGGCCTCGGCCCCCGCCGCGCGCGGCGCCGTTTTGGGCGACGCCGGGCGCCGGCGCGTCAGCTTCGCGCTGCGCTTCGACCTCGACCAGTCCCAGGAGCGCAAGCAGGTGTTCGCCGAGGCGTGGCGGGTGATGCGGGATCGCTTCTACGACCCGGAGATGCACGGCGTCGATTGGGCGAAGATGCGCACCGTCTACGAACCGCTGCTGGCCGACGTCGGCGACCGCGAGGAGCTGCAGAACGTCGTCAACCAGATGATCGGCGAGCTGAACGCGTCGCACACCGGCCACAGCGGCGGCGGCGAGCGCGACGACGACGCGATCCAGACGCGCCACCCCGGCTTCGAGCTGGTCGGGGACGCGTCCGGCTTCTACAAGGTGAGCTACATCTACAAGCGCGGCCCCGCGGATCGCGACTTCGTGAAGCTCAAGACCGGCGACTTCGTGCTTGCGGTCGACGGACTGCCGCTCAAGGCCGGCGAGAACTACTGGAAGCACTTCGGCCTCGCGCCGGGCCGCAAGGTCGAGCTCCTGGTCAACTCCAAGCCCACGCTCGAAGGGGCGTGGACCACGCGCCTCGAGCCGGTCGCCAACCAGGCCTTCGGCACGCTGCAGTACGAGAAGTGGGTGGAGGAGCGCCGCCAGATCGTCGACAAGGCCTCGGGCGGCGAGATCGGCTACCTGCACATCCGCCAGATGAACCAGCCTTCGCTGCGCAAGTTCGAGCGCGACCTCGCCGACAACCGCTTCAAGAAGGCGATCGTGATCGACCAGCGCTTCAACCCCGGCGGCGGGATCGACCAGGAGCTCCTGCAGATCCTGCAGCAGCGGCAGTACCAGTACACGAAGAACCGCGGCTCGGTGGTCGTCACGCGCCCGCAGCGCGCCTATTTCGGGCCGCTGGTGGTGATGCAGAACGAGCGCTCGACCAGCGACGCCGAGGTCTTCCCCGACGGCTTCCGCACGCTGAAGCTCGGCAAGACGGTCGGCGTGAACACGTACGGCGCGGTGATCGGGACCGGATCGTACCGGCTCGCCGACGGCTCGCAGGTCCGCACGCCGGGCACGGGGCTGTGGAACGTCAACGGCCAGAACCTCGAGAACTACGGCGTGCCGCCGGACGTCTACGTCGACAACACGCCGGAGGACTTCCTGAAGGGCCGCGACGCGCAGCTCGAGAAGGCGGTCGAGGTCCTGAAACAGGAGCTGCGCAAGGGCGGAGGCGCACCGGCGGCGATCGGCAACGGCACGAGCAGCACGAAGTAACCGCTAGCCCAGCCGGCTCGGCTCCCAGCGCAGGCCGAGGCTCAGGATCTGCTGGATCAGGCGGTCGTAGTCGATGCCGACGGCCTTGGCGGAGTCCGCGAAGTCCTCGTCCTTCGCCAGCTGAGGGTTCGGGTTGGCCTCGATCACGAAGATCTGGCCGTTCTCGCCGAGCCGCAGGTCGATGCGCGCGTAGCCCGAGAGCATCAGGTTCTTGTAGATGCGCTTGCAGATCTCGCGGATGCGCGCGGCCACCGCGTCGGGGATGTCCTTGGCCTGGCCGCTGACGATGCCGTGCTTCTTCTGGTAGGTCAGGCTCCACTTCAGCCGCTCGGTCGCGATCTTGCGCTGCTCCTCGGGCATCTTGGTGAAGGACAGCTCCCAGATCGGGAGCACCTTCAGCCGGTCGTTGCCGAGGATGCCGACGTACAGCTCGCGGCCCTCGACGTAGGTCTCGACGAGCGCGTCGGTCCCGATGCTGTCGTGGATGAAGCGGACGCGCTCGGCGAGCTTCTCCTCGCTCTCGACGACCGAGGCCTGCGAGATCCCGGTCGACGCGTCGAGCGTCAGCGACTTCACGATCAGCGGGAAGGCCAGCCGCTTGGGGCGCTTCATGTGGCGGCCCATCGGGAAGACCGCGAAGTCGGTCACGGGGATGCGGTGGTAGGAGAGCAGCTTCTTGGTGATCGCCTTGTCGCGCGCCAACAGCAGCCCGCGTGAGTTGCAGCCCGTGTAGCGGACCTTGGTCAGCTCGAGGTAGGCCACCACGTTCTGGTCCCAGGTGGCGACGTCGTCGAATGCCTCGAGCAGGTTGAAGGCGATGTGCGGCTTCCACTCCTCCACCGCCTTGCGGATCGGCGCCAGGTCGCCGCCGATCTCGACCGGCAACACCTCGTGGCCGAGCGCCCGGAGCGCCGTCACCACGTCGTACTCGGTCTTCCACTCCGCCGTGCGCGCGTCGGCCTCCGTCGCGCCCTCCGGCGGCACCAGCTTCTCGTGGAAGAGCGCGAGCACGCGCAGCTTGCCGTTCGACGCCGGCTTGGCCTTCGCGGTCACAGCGGCACCCGGTGCCGGCTGCGGTGCAGCCGCGTCATGGTGAGCATCGTAAGGAGTGCCGTGAACTCGGCCTCGGTCTCCGGCTCGGGGCGCATCAGGCGCAGGTCCAGTTCGCGGCTGCGCGCGATCACGTCCTCCAGCACCTGGTCGATCACGTACTGGTACTCGCCGGTCCAGCGCTGCACGCGGCGGCGAACCGGCCGGCGCACGCGCGAAAGGAACGAGGCGGCGGGCGGGCCGCCGTTCTCGCCGGCCGTGGCGAACAGCCGTCGCAGCGAGCGGTCGTAGGCGTCGCGGTGAACCACGCCGTAGTGCTGGCGCCGGCGCTGGTAGTGCCGCCGCAGCGTCCGCTTGAGCGTGGGCAGGGCGGCGGGCATGCGCCGCGTCTTGACGAGCGGGGCGCGCTCCCCCAGCGCCGTCATCACCCGGTCGACGTATTCCAGCTTGCGCAGCGCCGGCCAGCCGGCGTAGCGCTCGTCCCAGTCCGAGCCGGGCGTCAGCCAGACCGCGAACGTCTCGGCAAAGTCCTCGTCGGGGTGGCTCTGCGCGTACCAGCCGTCCAGGTGCATCACGAAGCTGCGGCTGTGCGGCTTGGGCGAATAGGCGTCGGGATACGGGACGGCGGTGCTGCCGAACAGCTCGCGGCGGCGCTGGCGCCGGCGCAGCAGGTAGGCGTTCTCGATCGCATGGCCGGCCTCGTGGCGCAGGATGCGCAGGCACGACTCGCGCGTTCCGCCCTCGACCTCCAGCATCTGCGCGTGTTCCAGCCGCATCAGCCGCGGGTGCGCCAGGTAGAACGGGATCGCGACGCCCGGCACGCCGTCGGGGCAGAACCACTCGTCGGCCAGCCAGAAGTAGGGCCGGAAGGCGAGATCGCGCGCCTCCAGCTCGCGGTTGAGCTCGCGGATGCGTTCCTCCAGATCGGTGCCCTCGATCCTGAGGTCCAGGTCGCACAAGCGCAGCTCGAGCAGCCGCTCGTCGTCCCAGTCCGCCCACTCCGCGGCGGGCAGCGCGTTCCTGGGCACGCTCACCCAGGCAGGCTAACCCACGGCCGCCCGCGCGGCCGCTTCAGTTGACTGAGTCAACTAGTTGCTTGATAGTGGCACTCACTAGCTTCGGCGGACGGGAGGTGCTTATGGCCGAGCAGGCCCAGGAGCACGAGATCGCCGCGGTGCGGCGCTTCAACCGCTTCTACACCCGCAGCATCGGGGTGCTGCGCGAAGGCTTCCTGGAGAGCCCGTTCTCGCTCACCGAGGGGCGCGTGCTGTACGAGCTGGCGCAGCGCGAGCGCCCGTCGGCCAGCGACGTGGCCCAGGAGCTCGGCCTCGACGCGGGCTACCTGTCGCGCATCCTGCGCGGCTTCCAGCGCCGCGGGCTGCTGGAGCGCCGCCCGGCGCAGCACGACGGGCGGCGCAGCCTGCTGGCGCTCACGCGGCGCGGCCGCGACGCCTTCCAGCTGCTGAACTCGCGCTCCAGCGACGAGGTGCGGGCGCTGCTCGGCCGGCTGGCCGCGGCAGACCAGCGGCGCCTGCTCGGCGCGATGGCCACGATCGAAGGCCTGCTGGCGCCGCGCCCCGAGCCGCGCGCGCCCTACCTGCTCCGCGCGCACCAGCCCGGCGACATGGGCTGGGTGGTGGAGCGGCACGCGGCGCTGTATGCGGAGGAGCGCGGCTACAACGAGGAGTTCGAGGCGCTGGCGGCCGAGATCGTCGCGCGCTTCCTGCGGCGGTTCGATGCCAAGCGCGAGCGCTGCTGGATCGCCGAGCGCGACGGCGAGAACGTCGGCTGTGTCTTCCTGGTCAAGCGCAGCAAGACGCTGTCGCAGCTGCGGCTGCTGCTGGTGGAGCCGAGCGCGCGCGGGCTCGGCATCGGCGAGCGGCTGGTGCGCGAGTGCATCCGCTTCGCGCGCCAGGTCGGCTACCGCCGCATGCGGCTGTGGACCCAGGACGACCTGCTGCCGGCGCGCAGCATCTACAAGAAAGCCGGCTTCGAGGTGATCGCGCGCGAGCCGCACAAGAGCTTCGGCCAGGACCTCGTGGCCGAGACCTGGGAGCTGCAGCTGTGAGCCGCCGCTACGCGTGCGGACACTCCGACCGCGAGCTGCGACGGCTGGAGCTGCAGGCGTCGCTGTACGACCGGATCACGCGCGCGGTGCTGAGCGCCGCCGGCCTGCGGCGCGGCATGCGCGTGCTCGACATCGGCTGCGGCGCCGGCGACGTGAGCCTGTTGGCGGCCGAGCTCGTCGGAGCGCGTGGCTTCGTGCTCGGCGTCGATCGTTCGGCCGCCCCGCTCGCCACCGCTCGCGCGCGCGCGCGGCGTCGCGGCCTGCGCAACGTGGCCTTTCGTCGTGCTGCCATCTTTAGGCTGCGCTGCGAGCGCGTGGATGCGCTCGTCGGCCGCTTCGTGCTGATGCACCAGAAGCAGCCCGCGCGGCTGCTGCGCGCGGCCGCCCGCCACGTCCGGCCGGGCGGAATCGTGGCGATACTGGAGTCGCACCTCGTCGGCTCGGTGGCGGGCGTCCATTCG
>Ga0070695_100001552_pt1 | contig 12821 bp, 25 predicted proteins | sample KBSK1252metaG_FD_65471 | JGI IMG/M metagenome (GOLD analysis project Ga0070695, IMG submission 65471) | Corn, switchgrass and miscanthus rhizosphere microbial communities from Kellogg Biological Station, Michigan, USA - KBS K1-25-2 metaG | ecosystem: Host-associated > Plants > Roots >...
CGGGTCGGCGATGGCCATGTCAGAGGCCAGCGCGCTGTAGCGAATGGTAGGCGTGGCAACCGTGCGCTTAGGCGCCTCCATTGACGACATGCAGCTTGCGTAGGCTGGCGTCGTGAACGTGCCGTCGGGCTTGCGCTGGTACCACTGGGTAGGAAAGCCGCCTTGCTTCTTGAAGTGCAGGGTGCGCTTGTCCTCGTAATTGACGGCCGCCTCGTCGTTCTCTTCCTCTGCGCCTTCGATGAACACGTAGCCGTTGCGCGAGATGACGCGACCTTCCTTCTCGAACCGCACGTTCTCCGCGCGCGTCATGTAGCCCTGCGGCAGAAGACGTTTCTCTGTCTCCTCGTGCAGACCCTTGACGAACGGAACGTGAACCTCGCTCAAGCTACCCTTTCGCGATGGCCCACCAGTTTTGCTGGTCGCCGTCAGAGATGAGCCACACGTATCCGCTGTCGGTATTGATGACGTAGTCAGCCGATAGGCCTTCGATGGCGCCATGTCCGCCCGCACGCTTGAGTGTGATGGTGTTCGTCGAAGCGTTCTGCCGCCCGTCTTTCACGATGACCAGCAGGTCCTTCTTGTGAGCTGGTAGAACGAACTCGAATGGCTCCGTGGCCTCAATGATGTTCACCTGGCAGGTCTCCGGCCCGAACTGCGTCGGCCCAGCCCACGTGCTCAGCACGAACGGCGAGCGCGCGACCTGCGGCGCGTAGCGGTTGACCCAGTCCTGTACGACCTTGAAGCCAGCGGCCGTGGCGCGCTCGAGCATGCTCACTTGGCGCTTAGGCTCGTCGCCGTGGCGCACCACCTCGCGGAAGTTGACGGTCAGCTTGTCGCTCATCGCGGTTCCCTCCACGGTGACTGCACACGGTCGCGGCGGCGCATAGCAGCCGTATCAACGCCTCCAGTCGGCCCGACGCGCTGGATAGAGCTGGCAGCCGCTACGATGCGCTGGCGGGCAGCCTCGCGCTCCCCTGCGGCAATCTGGTACGTCTTCGCCATGTCGTTGTCTTTGGACGCGAGCTTGATGACGACATCCCAGGCCATGAAGTCGTCCCAGCCGGCGAAGCCGTCGAAGACGTAGGCGTCGTTGGTGATATCGGTCCACGCCGGCAGGTAGTAGATGGTCACCGGGAAGACCACGTTCGGCGCTGGCAGGAGCGCAATCCAGCCGTTGCCGACCGATGCGCCGCTCTCGGCGCCGATGTTGAAGATGGCGAAGCTATGAGGCGTCCCTGTAACCAGGTTGTCGCTTGCGAACTCGTTGCGCTCGTTGAAGCTGACCGGCGTAAGTGACCGCGGCCTAGACCGGCCAGGTATCGTGATGTCAATGGCGTGGATGCGGCACGCGGTCGCCGGCATCGCGAGCAGGCCGTACGCCTTGCCCGTATCCGGCCCGATGCCGGTAGACGTCGACGCGTTCGCCACGTAGGTAAGGCTGCCGGCCTCCGTCACGAGCTCGCGCAGCGTCTGCCATGACTCGTTCATGTGCTGGCGAATCAGCGTGGAAGTATGGCGCGTGCCAGGAGCAGGCTCGCAGTCGGCATGGCCCCGTATCCGGGTTTCCATCTGTAAAACTGTCCTGGCACGCGCCATTGGAACTACTTCTTCCCCTTGCCGCCGAGAATGAGGGCTAGGCCCCCTGGCTTCTCTGACTCGCCTTCGCCCTTGCAGGCTTCGATCAAGTCATAGAGTCCCTTAGCCGTCGGGCTCTCGGCGTATTCGCTGTAAAGCGCTTCGAAGTCCGGAGGAACGGAGCCTTCCGACTCTTCTTCCTCCAGCGGCTCTTCGTAGTCGCTCTCCTCTTCGTCGACGCTAGGCATAGGTTTCCCCATGCCAAGCGCCTTACCCATGGGTCCCATTAGCGTGACTCCCCTTCGAAGTAGACCCACACCTTGTCGCCAGACGCCGGCTCTGCTGCCGTGCCGCCCTTCGACGTGGTGAAGGTCATGGTGCCGGCCGCTGCGTCGTACGCCGTCACGGTGGCTTCCGTGACGGTCAGCAGCGGCGAGTAGAGGCCGAACTTGAATCGCCCTTTGCCGGCCGGATGAATCGGGACGTTCGTCCCGTCATAGATTCCGGTGCCGTTCTTGGCGAAGGCGATTCCGTTAGGACCGCGGAGAAGCGTGCCAGTAGCGCCTGAGGCGCCAATGGGAATCTCCGTGGTCCATTTGATGGTGTCCGTGGTTCCGATACGGCCTAGCTCCTTGAAGATAGGCCGGTCTCGCAATGCAGGGTTAGCCATGGTGATTACGGCGCGAGCAGCGGACAGCGCCCGACTGCGTTCGGCTCCTTGTGGTAGTAGGCGGGGTACGACACGAGCCGGAACTCGTACGTGTCCGCCGTTGCGAGGCGGAGCATCTGCATGCCGTCGCCGTTGAGCACCTTCGGAAACCCGTCGACCGTCTTGAACTTGATGGCCTTGGGGTCGTACGCGTAGACACTCGTCACCGGCATGTGCGGCGAGCCGTAGATTTCCACCGTCCCGCGGGCGGTAGCCATCTTCAGACCCGTATACGAGCCAGTCCCGACCTTGCCGTCAATGGGACGCTGACCGCGCGCCTCATAGCTGTTGGCAAGAGCGAGCCACTGGGTGTCATGAACCAGCACGCGCTTGGCGGGCTGACCCACTGCTCCCATCTTGGTCAGGAGCATCTTGATTCGATCCTCCAGGCCAAGGCCCGTCACGTCGCCAGCGACCAGGCGCACGCCTGCTCGACGAACGACGTCCACGCGACGGTCGACACCTCGAAAGTTCGTCTCGGTGGGGTCCGCTGCCGGACACCAGCCGCCGAACGTATCGCAGATGAAGTTCGGGGTCGTAGTCCCTCCGAAGTCCGACGCGCGAAACGCATGCATGGTGCCAGTCCAGCTAGACGGGGTGCCGGCAGTGCCAGCAACAGCGTTCGCGTCAGACGTGGCGACCGTGAATACGCCGGTGTTGTAGTTGACTTTCCAGACGTAGCCGATTGAGCCAGAGCCCAAGAGCGAGTCAGTGGTCAACGTTCCATCGTTTGCGGATGCCTGCAAGAGCATGCCGCGCTCGATGTTCTTGATGTCTGCCACGTTGGTCATCGTGCAGACGCCGGTCGAGATGGTGAATGTCCCGAGCGAGTGACCAGAGTCGCGAAGCAGGTACGCTTCGAACGTGTCGCCCCAGGCTCGATAGAGGCTTTCGACTTCCTCTTTCTTGTCCCGGAGAAACGACGTCATGTCCGACGCGGACACCGCCATGGCCTTATCGCCGATGAGCACTGTGGCGAAGTAATCGCCCCAGGGGATATTCCAGTCAGAGCCGCCGAAGTTACCTCCGATGGCCGTCGCGCTCGCCGTCTGGGAGTCAACGCGCGTCGCGCCGAGGCCCTGAGCGTTCTTGTCGATGAACGGAACGATGAGCTGCCGCCCGCCGCCTCGTTCGTTGGTGTTCATCCCATCGAGGAAGACGTGGTCTTCGTTGACGAGTTTGGGCACTGCGCCCGGTTCGAATTGGTCCTTGAGATACGAATCGATGATTGTGGGAGTTGAGCCAGCCATGGGAATACCCCATCGCCGCGCTTGCCCTCACCTAGCCGTTGGCTGAATTCTGAGCATGCAGATTGACGTAGTACGCAATCAGATCCTCACCTTGCAGCTTAGGCTTTGGCGTTGGGTCCGCGGCTTCCGAACGTGATAGAGTCGTGGGTGCTTTCGCAACCCGCTTCACGTCGGAACCGCGACGGTCGGATACCACCTGGTTTTGCGTGCCAGGGACACGTTTCTCTGACGAGTCGTGCTCGCCGGTGAGCTGTTTCCACTGAGCCGCCGTCAGGCGCTCAGGGTCGTAGACGCGCTCGATGGCTTCGTCCACGGTGAGGTATTCCTCGTGCTTCGTACGAGGGTCGAACTTGTAGGAGTCGAGCTGCTCTTGATGAACGAGCTTGACGAACCACGGCAGGTCGGCCGCGCGCTGTAGGCGCTCGTCGGCGCTTGCCGACAGCTGCTCTTTCAGCTCTTCGCGGTACTCGCCCTGCCGGCGCTCGATGGTCGCCTGCTCTTCGCGCTGGCGAGCCCGCTCGTCGCGGTCCTCGAGCATCTTCTGGAGCTTCACCCGCTCGGCCTTCTCGGCCTCCAGCTTCTTGGCGAACTCGGAGACCACCGGGTCCTTGCGCAGGTCGCCACGGTGCATGCGCGCCAGGCGCTCTCGCTGCCACTCGTCCACGCTCTTGCCGAACATCAGCTGAAACGCTGCGTCTTCGTCGCCTTCCTGGATGGCCTTCTGCGCCTCGGCGAACGGGCGTAGCTGGGCAACGAGCTCGCGCGCCTCGCTCTTGACGGCCTCGTGCTTGCGCTCGACCTCGGCATGCGCCGCCAGGACTTCCGCCTCTTTCTTGCGGTTCTCCTTGCGCCATGCCGCCCACTGCCCACCCGGAATCTTCTCCGGGTCGCAGTCGATGAGCTTCAGGGCCTCGGCAATCTTGCCCTCGTGAACTAGTCGCTTGGCTTTGCCAAGGCTGCCTGCGAATTCAGGTACGCTATCGCTGTCTGGTCGAACCACATCGGCCGCTGGCCTGTCGGCCGGTTCTGCGGCAGCTTCTTTGCCGACTTTCGCCGGCTTGGCAGCTTGCGGCGCGGCCTTTTCGGCCTTCGCTTTGCCATCTTTCTTGTCCTTCGATGGTAGAAACTTGCCATCCGCGCCACGCGGTTTCTCGCCCTCCGCCGGCTCGTCCCCACGCGCTGACTCGAGCGCCTCAGTGTCGGCCGTATCGCTCTTGAGCTTCGCCTCTGCCGCCTGCTTCGCGTACTTGGCAATGAGGGCAGCCTCCTTCGCCTCGACCGAATCGGTGGCGGGAGCCGGCGCCTCAGGCGCGTTCGTGCCAGTCGTGGGGATTGCTTCTGTAGCCATTACGCCTTCCCTGGCCGGCGGTTCTTCTTGACGTTGTCGCCGTGCGTACCGGCCGGTAAAGGCGCCGCAGGGGCCGGCTCAGGCGCGGCAACGACCGGTTTAGGCTCCACCGGATTAGGCTCCGGGGGTAGCGGCACGGTCGGCTCTGCGTATTCGTAGCCGATCGGGTCGGGCAGAAACTTCTCTACTTCGTGATGCGGAACGTGCTTCTTCACACTTGGCTTGTCGTCTTTCATCTCACCCTCACTTGCTTGAGCTCTTGCGCGAGTCCCCAATGCTGGAGCGCGCCAACGAGCTGCCAGCGCCACTTGATTGCCTGGAACTTCTCCCACCCTGCGAACGTCTCTTGGGCCGCTAAGGCCATCGATGTGCGTAGCCTCATTGCAGGACGCCTCCAGGCGGCAGCGCCTCAGGCGGTAGCGCCATGTCCGGCGGCGGCAGCGCGTTCGGGTCCATCGGCATCGGCGGAGGAGCCATCGCGCCCTTCGCCTGGGCGGCTAGCGCGGCCTCCTGCGCCTTCATCTTCTGAATCTCACGGTCACAGTCGCCCATGAACCGGATAAAGAACTGAAGGTTGTAGTCTGGCGCCCCGTCGAGCTCGGCAAAGGCGTAGGCGCGGCCCACCTGGACGATGAGGTCGGCCAGCGGCATGAACTTAACCGGCGGGCGGTAGAGGAACGCCTTGCGGTTCTTGGGGTCAGTCTCGCCGAGTGCCTCAGCCTCAGGCGTCGCGTCGAGCCAGCTTTCGATGTACTTCTCGATGAGCTGCGACCAGGTATTCGTGCGCGCCAGCTCCGCGTCGATGTCCTTCGCCTGGATGACCCGTAGGTAGCCGTCCTGGGAGATAATCTGGCGGTCGAGCAGCTCAGTAGCGAGCGAGAGCCTGTCCGCCGGCGTATTCGTCAGGCCGCTGACCGCGTAGGGCTGAATCTGGTAGCTGTCTTCTTCCAGGTCGAAGTCGCGTAGCTCCAGGTCGTGCAGGAAGCCGTTGCCGCGCCACTTGACGACGTAATCCGACTTCGCCGCCTTCGACGACTCGGCGACCATCCGCCCACAGGCAAGAATCTGCCGCGCGCTGCCGACCGACATGCGCCGCTCGTAGGCTTGCCACTGCGGCGCGAACCGCTCCGTAGCGATGTTCTCAATGGTCCGCATGGCGATGGCGGCGTCGACGCCAGGGTCCTTCTGACCGGTCGCGCCCATCTGCGAAATGCCAGGAATCTCGAAACACTGGCCCTTGAGCAGCTGCCACCATTGCACCGAGCTCGAGCTGATGGCGTTCGGCGTAACGACGTTCGGCTGCGCAGCGCCCTTCTGGTAGGGCACGAGGGTCTTCGCAATGTTGCCTTCGATGCTCTCTGGCTTGATGGTGCCTTCCTCGTGAAAGACCATCTGGTTGGAGCCGTATCGCTCCGCGTCGCTCATGCGCTGGACGGCCGCATTCAGCTCGCCGACAAGGTGGTAGACGTTGTCGACGATCGACGCGCCGTATAGGCCCGTAAAGCGCTTCTCCCAGATGAAGAACTCGTATGGGAAGAAGTCTAGCTCCCAGTCTTCGTCTGCCAGGTCAGCCGTGCCGACAATGAGCGCGTGACGCCCTGGCTTGTCTTTGGAGAATGGTAGGCGGTATGCCTCGCGCACCAGCACGTGCGTATCGCTCGCCGTGGCCGACCCGTAGAAGTCCTGTGAGCCGCTCTCGCCGGTGATATCCGGCGCTGAGAGAATGGCGGCCTTGTGCTTGGGGAACTTCGCAGCGAGCTTGAAGCGGTCGTATGGGTAGACCTCGACGATGGTCTGTGGGTCTCCGCCCTGCGCGTCGAGCGGGTCGGCCATGATTGCCCACGGCAGCCGGCGCGAGATGTCCACGCACCGGCGCTCCGTATTGGCTTCGTACTTCATGACGCCTAAGTCGGCGACGCAGCAGTCGCGCTCCGATTCCAGGCCGAGTTCGTACGCGTCGGCGGCGTAGCCCTGGCGCGAGAGCATGTTCGCCTCTACGAAGCGCTCCATTTTCTTCGCGCGACGCTTGACCGCCCAATCGCCGTCGTTGACTACGAATTGCGTCTTCGGCTTCTGCTTGCCCGCAATCTTTGCGACTGCCGTGTGCACGAGGCCGCGCGCGATGTTGACGCGCAGGACGTCCCAATCGTCGCTCGAGAGCTCTACGTTGGAGAACCATGCCGACGGCGACAGGCCGGCGAGGCGCATGCCCTCGAACAGCTCGATGTTGCGCCGCATGCGGATACGGCGCTGCGACTGGTTACGCTCCCAGTCATCGCAGACGCCGCGGACAGCAGACGCGCACTCGGCTCCACGAAGGTTGTGCCAATGGCGGTCGTCGCTTGTGGCCACGTCTCTGTGACTGACATGGCACTACCATACGTAGCAAGGCTCGTAGACTGGCAGTCTAAGCGAGTCTACCTCGGCACGAGCACCCTCATGTCGCGCCCACAGAAGCGGCAAGTCCACGCCTCCGTGACCTTGAAACGGTACCAGCGCAGGCGAGCTATCAGGTCGACCAGCCCCACTCGCCGCTGCGCCATTGGCTTCCCGCACCGGCAGTAGCGGGCGTCCATCGTCAGTAGACCTTCGCCCGCTTACCGCAGAGCCGGCAGTGATAGACGCGCGTTACTCCTAGAAGCCGCTCGTGCCAGCGCCGCTGGCATCGATGCGCGATGCCGCCGCAGCACCGATGGGTGTACTCGCTGAAACCTAGAGCAGCGTCCTGATGGGGCTCCCCTATGGGTCGAGCCCGGTGCATAACATCGACTCCGATGAGCCGCCAGAAGGCTCTCATTCGTCGGCCGCTCCGATGTCGATGCGCCGGCAGCGAACCATGATCTCACCGTGGTAAGTGTTCCACACTTGCGGTGAGTAGCCTGCCTGCCCTGGCGTAATGAAAGCGCCGGTGCGGCTCTCCTGGTCGAGTATGCGGTAGCCGGCTGGGCATAGCTCCGCGGCTTGCGCTAGGCAGTTGCTGCGCGAGCCGCCGCATTCGACGAGGTAGGCGTTCTTGCCGTCTGGCGCCATTACGACGGAGTGCTGGGCGCAGCCAGCGACGAGCAGGCAGAGGACGGCGAGCCTCACGGCTTCTCCACGTCTACCGTCAGAATGCCCTTTTCACAGTTGACCGCCGTGACGACCGCCGACGAGCGGCCGACGACGGTGCACGCTGGGCAATTGCCAGGGCTGGTTTCGTCGAAGAACATCGGCTCTCCTTCCGGGTCGACATGCCCATGCCAGTGTACGCCAAGCCCAACCTCGAAGGTAACGACAACGTCCTTCATCGCATCCCTGCTTTCCATTCCTTCGCGCTCCGCTTGCGGGCCTCAGCAATCGCTCGCTCTTTCTCCCGTTGCTGCTCGGCAGCATACCATTCGGGCGTGCCGAGCGGTGGACCTTTATCGACTGCGTCAGACTCGCCCCAGGCGTAGCAGTCGCGCCACCCGTACAGGGCCGAATCGATCGCGTGGGACAGGAACCGGTCGTCGATGTCCTTCCTGTCTTCGTCCCATTGGGCCAGCTCGAGCTCGTCTACGAGCGGCTTCGTCTCCGGCTCGTACAGCTTGATTAGTTCGTCGTCGAAAGCCCCGTTCATATGCTCGATGTAGGCGTTTCTCTCCGTCTTCTGCGCCGCTACCACGGCCAGGTTGTGCCGGCGGCGCCATTCGGACGTGTAGCCCTTGCCTAGGCCGCCCTCGTCGACGACTGCGTACCGTAGCGCTGGAAACTCAGCGAACAGGGCCTTGAGATGGTCAGCGCCGTCGCCAGGCGGCATGTCCTTGTGCTTCGTTGCACGTGCAACAGTGACAACCTTGCTGTGCTTCTCCCAGAATAGCGTGGAGAAGGCCATTGACTCCACCTTGGCCGAGCTGCCCAGGTCGACGCCAACGACGCCTGAGAGGCCCACAGGCCGCTCGTTGACCATGTGGCGAGCACGGTCGAACCTGAAGACCAGCGAGTTGAGGTCTCGTATCCACTGGCCCATGTACTCGCGGAGATAGACCGCGTTGTCGGGCGCCCACTTCTTCGCCTCGCGCTTCTTCTTCAGCCAGGACGCGGCGTGCGGTATGTGGGGATTATCGAGGACTGTCCAATGATGGGTCGGGACGCTAGCAATATCTGGGTTTCTGCCAGTCGTAAGGTCATAGAAGTGCCCAACGCACGCCGCGTTAGGGCTGCCAACGAGCCACATATCTCCGTCAAGGTCCAGTAAGGCCGCGTCGAGTACGTCTTCACACAGGTAGCGAAGCAGCGACTTCGGAAAGCTTCCAGGCTCATCGATAACCACCCTTCCGTACTTGCCGCCACGTAGTGCCTCTACCTTGCGCGCGTCGTCTCCGCCAACGAGGAATAGCTGACTGCCAGTCTCCGGCACCTCGGCCGTGAGCTCATGGTCGTTGAGCTTCATCCCCAGCCGATGAGTCTCGTTGAGCTCCTTGACGACGGGCCACATAATGCGCCGTGCCTGTACGCTCGAGAGGGCGATGTACGGGTACAGCGCCCGCTTCTGCCGTGCCATGTCGTAGAGGCCAGCGGCGCACGCGTACGTTTTGCCAGCGCGACGGCCGCAGAGCGCCGCTTTCAGCTTCGAAGGGTCGTCGACGAACTCGCGCTGCTTGGGAAACAGCCCATCGAGCCAGCGCCGCTGAGGCTTCAGCGCGGCTCGCGCGGCTAGCAGGCCCTCGGATGACATTCACGGCTGGCTTTCGCGCCGCCAGGTGTCGCAGAACGGGCAGGCGCCAGGCTCGTGCACTGGGCCCTTCTTCTTCCCGAACACCCGCTCCCACCCCTCGGCGTACTCCTTCGACGGCGGGCGGTTGATGACGCGCCCTGTCGTCTCCTTCTGCGCATGCAGCTTGCGGGCTAGCGCGGCCTCGCCTTTTAGGATGGACTCTTTCCCCATTATTCAGTCCCTCTCAACCTGGCGATGGCCTCATCTGCGACCGCCAATGCGGCAGACACAAAGTCTGTAACCATGACGGTGTCAGGCACGCCCTTGCTGCTAATAATGATTCGATTAGCCACACCGGTCAGCGCCGCCTTAGTTAGCTCGTAACGCATCTCCGCATCTTTAGTTTCCATCACCCGGCTTTCTTCTCCTGGCGCTGCTTCTTCTGCGCGATAGCTGCCTGAGTCCTGCGCGAACGCTCCGTGCGCAGCGGAGAGGCGTCTGCCTGCGCTACCCAGAACGCCCGCGAGCAATCCTCGCAGCAGAACATACCGGCGTGAAAGAGCAGGCCCTTGCACCAATGACACTGTCTCATGCTGACTTCTTCCCCTCTTCGTCGTCCGTGAAGCCTGGCAGGCCAAGCACACGGCGCACGCGATCGTCCTTGTAGGCGCAAAGGCCCTCGGCCTTGATTCTACGCCATTGCTCGTCACGGCGCAGGGACTCCACGACGTCAACCTGCCGCTCGAGCGCGAAGACACGCAAGTGAGCCGCCGACAGCGCCTGCTCGTTGGCCACGTACGCGCTAAGCAGGGCCTCGAACCTGCGCCGGCTAACGAACGGCCACCTCATTCCTTGGCCTCGTATGCGATGCAACTGAAGTCGCCACGCGTCCACACGTTGCCTCCGCCTTCTCCGTATGGCCCGTCGTCGATGAACATGTAGGTCTTCTCATCGACGCGGTACTCATCGGCCGGCATGGAACACACGCCGTAGTAGCCCTTGGCGTAATTCGGCTCGCCTGCCTCCCAGAACTTGCACGTTGCGCATGCTTTACAGCTCAAGCGGTCTCCTTCTTCCCCTTGCAGAACCTCGCCTTGTGGGCCTGCCGGCCCTGCTCGTTCTTGAACTCGGCACCGCAGTCTTCGCACACCAGCTCCAGGTTGAGCCGTCGCCAGTCGACGACGTGGCCCCAGGTCAGGCCGCTGTCGCCGATGACCAGGCTATGAGTCGCGCTGTCGTAGCGCATGCCCGGCGCGTCTTCTTCGTCGAGCTCGTAGCGCGCCTCCTTGCCGGGGAGCTTGAACGCGACATCGAGGCGTACGTAGGCGAGCTTCATTGTGGCCAACACATCTTATAGGTCCACGCGGCCAGGGCGACGAGCGCGACTGCCAGCAGAATTTGGTTAATCATCGGCGGCCCTTCACTTCGTCCTGCGTCAGCACGGAGCCGGCCAGCGCGTACACTTCTTCCAGCGAGTAACGCCCGCCGCCGAGGATGCGCGCGGCGATGGCCGACAGCCGGTTCGACGTCTGCCTACGCGGTCTCTTGCTGTTCCTCGACTTAATGCATCGAGCCATTCGAGCCTCCTTCAGATTCCACCTTCGCCTGCTCCTCAGCCGCTGCCGCCAGATGCGCCTCCATGCGCTCTCGCGGTGTCATCTTCGCGTACTGCTCCGATGTCACTGCCGCTCCAGCACTCTCGACCAGCTTGCGCCGCGGACCGATAGCGCCCCACGCTTCCAGCTGCACGCGAATGGCAGCGATGGCAGCCTTCAGGTCTGGCTTACCGATGCCTTCGCTGTCGGTCAGCTCGAGCGCGCGGCGGATGATGCCATCGAGCTCGGCCACCTTCGCCGCAACCTGCCCGGTCACGTCGCCGTAAATGCTGATCGCGCGCGAGGCATCGAGGAAGATTCGGTTGACGTCCCTGTGCGTCCTGCCGTGCTTGATTGCGAGGTCGTCGACCGAGTGGCCGTACCACCGCTTCGCCAGCATCAGGCGGACAATCTCTTCGCGTAGCTCGTTGTCAGTCATTGCTTCTTCTCTCTCGCGCTCAGGTTTACTTCGGCCACTTGCGTGGCCCTCTCGCAAAGCTGGCGCCACCTCTCGGCCGTTCTAACCGCCTCGGCCACATCGGCGCGAAGCTGCTCATTCTCCGCTCGGAGTTGAGCCCAGCGCTCGTTGCGCGCATATAGCGCGGCGATGTCGTGCCTGGCCTCGTACAGGACCTTGTAGGCCATCTGTATAGGCGAGTAAGTTGACTCGTCGGCGTCAAACCAGTCGTAACGCGTCTCCCCAGCCTTTGCGTGCTCAGTCATCTGCGTCCGGCCCTCTCTCCAGCTTCTTCAGGCGCTTCTCCATGCCAGTGAGTATGGTATCCGCCTGATTGCGTGCCTCCGCCAGCTCCTCTGTTAGCAGGTCGATATGGTCGAACAGCTCGTCTTTCTCTTCCTCGAGCAGCGTCTCACAACGACGCAGAACGTCGAGCCTGCCCGCGGTCAGTCTTCTAGTGCAGCGCATCCCACACCTCCCGTAGTATGTGCCAGATGATGGCGGCGCCGATGTACACGCTCAGCGTAACCAGCGCGATGCCAATGCAGAAGCCAACGACGTAGCTCATCGCTTCTCCAGCTCCTTCACGCGGGCCTCGGCGGCTTCGGCTCGTTTGCGCTGCTCCTTCTCGCAATCCCAGGCGCCAAGCGTTCTCTCGTTCGCGGCTCGCTCGCACGCGGCCCACTCGTCCCGCTCCTTCTCCGCCTCGGCCAGCTTCGCTTCCAGCTCGCGGCAGCCCGGGCACTCTCCGTATTCGGGCACGTCCGCGTAGTACTCTTTGATTATCTCCTCTTGCTCGGACGAAAACTTCACTCGCTCGTTCGGATTAGGCATCGTCGTTCTCCTGGGCCGCGAGAATGCGCAGCGCCTCGCTGAATGCATCGAGGCGGCCGGCGTGGTACCGGTCTTTCTGAAACCCCATCGACTCACTGCGTTTCTGGCCTAGCGCCTCTTTAATCTCTGCCGCTGGAGTGATTGCGTAGCAGACACCTACGCCGCACTTGCGGCCAACGTGGTATTTGCCGCAGGCTCTGCACCCTGGCTTGCTCTTAGTCATCGGCTTTCTCCGCGCGCTCTGCGACGTCCATCCAGTAGAGCAGTTCTTTCTCTTTGCGGTCCAAGGCTAGCTCACGCTCGGCAAGCTTCGCGCGCAGCTCGTCTCGCTCGGCCACGCACTGACGGCCGTAGTGCTCCAGCTGGGATAGCTGCACT
>Ga0070695_100001556_pt1 | contig 12800 bp, 8 predicted proteins | sample KBSK1252metaG_FD_65471 | JGI IMG/M metagenome (GOLD analysis project Ga0070695, IMG submission 65471) | Corn, switchgrass and miscanthus rhizosphere microbial communities from Kellogg Biological Station, Michigan, USA - KBS K1-25-2 metaG | ecosystem: Host-associated > Plants > Roots >...
GGATCGGCGCCGGCATCGTCGCCGAGAACAGCAGCGTCTGCCGGATCGCCGGCAGCTTGGTGCAGATCTCCTCGATATCGGGGATGAACCCCATGTCGAGCATACGGTCGGCCTCGTCGATCACCAGGATCTCGACGCCCGTGAGCAGGATTTTGCCACGGCCAAAATGGTCGAGCAAGCGACCCGGGGTGGCGATCAGCACATCGACGCCGCGATCGAGTTTGCGCAATTGGTCATCGAAGGAAACGCCGCCGATCAGCAGCGCCAGGCTGAGCTTGTGATTGACCCCGTATTTCTCGAAGCTTTGGGCCACCTGGGCGGCAAGCTCGCGCGTGGGCGCAAGGATCAATGACCGGGGCATGCGCGCCCGGGCCCGGCCGGTTTCCAGCCGGGCCAGCATCGGCAGCACGAACCCGGCGGTCTTGCCGGTACCCGTCTGGGCGATGCCGAGGACGTCGCGCCCCGATACGGCGACCGGAATGGCCTGTTGTTGAATGGGGGTGGGAATGCTGTAACCGGCGGCCTGGATGGCCGCCTGTACCTTCACGCTGAGTCCGAGCTCAGCGAACGTCGTTGTCTGCAAAAGAACGAATCTCCGTCTACCTCACAGAGCCAGCGCTCGCGCAACGCGAGTGGGCGCAAGCACCAGCGACCAGAGCGCAGGGGGATTAGCCACAAAGGGCCTAACGGGAAAGCATCTGCTTGGGGAAAATCATATATGAAAGCGTCCCCTGCGCCCGTTACATTACGGTAAATGGCATTGTTCGCCTGAAAAATCAAGCTTATCAGGATCACGCTTCTGTGGGTCAGATCGCCTCGGCGGCCGCGCGATCGCCCTTGCCTCTGGGCGGGGGGGAAACGCCAAGGTGGCGCTTGGCCTACTCCCGAACACTCAAAGCGAGCTTGAACACCAGCAAATCCTCGGGCGCTGCCGCACCAGGCGCATTGGAGAAAAGGATGGGTCAGACGACCAATCTCGTGCTTGTCCCGGGGCTGCTCTGTTCGCGGGCTTTATGGACGCCACAAATCCGTGCTCTGAGCGATATTGCCAATCTCACGGTCGCCGATCACACCGACCACGACAGCATGCCCGAGATCGCCAAGGCCATTCTCACCGCGGCACCAGAGCGCTTCGCGCTCGCGGGCCTTTCGATGGGGGGATACATCGCCTATGAGATTATCCGCCAGGCTCCCGAGCGCGTGACGCGGCTGGCGCTTCTTGATACCGGCGCGCGCGCCGATGCGCCGGAACGGCGCGAAGGGCGGCTGCGGCTGATCGCGCTTGCCGAGCAGGACGGCGCCGTCAGGGCGCAGCGGGAACTGTTGCCCCTGCTCATCCACACCGATCGGTTGGGCGACAAGCCGCTGGTCGACACCGTGTTGCAAATGGCCATCGATACGGGACTTGCCGCATTCAAGCGGCAACAGACGGCCATCATGGCCCGCCCGGACAACCGACCGCTCTTGTCTAGGATCAGCTGCCCGAGCCTTGTTTTGGTCGGACGCGAAGACGCCCTGACGCCGCCGGCGATGGCACAGGAGATCGCCGACGGCATCGCCGGCGCGCGGCTCGAGATCATCCCGGAGTGCGGCCACCTTTCCACCCTGGAGCGACCGGAGGTCGTCAACAGAGCCTTGCGCGCCTGGCTCAAGGCCTAGCACGCCGCGGCAGCGCTTTTTCCCATTCCTCTTGCACCTATTGCTCTCCCAACTATTCCACCTACTCCTCTCCCAACTATCCTCTCCCAACTATCCTCTCGCAACTACTCCTCTTGCAACTATTCCTCTTGCAACTATTCCTCTTGCAACTATTCCTCTTGCAACTATTCCTCTTGCAACTATTCCTCTTGCAACTACTCCTCTTGCAACTACTCCTCTTGCAACCAGCGCGCCAGCGCGCCGCCGATCACCCCACCGATGATGGGCGCCACCCAGAACAGCCAAAGCTGGCTCAGGGCGGTGGCGCCGCCGAACACGGCAGTGCCGAGGCTGCGCGCCGGGTTGACAGAGGCGTTCGAGATGGGGATCGCCATCAGATGAATGGCCGTCAAAGTGAGACCGATGGCAAGCGGGGCAAAGCCAGCGGGCGCACGCCGATTGGTGACGCCCATGATGATGAACACCAGGAAGGCGGTCAGCACCAGCTCGATCAGGAACACCGAGAACAGGCTCGCTTGCAGCATCGATAGGGGACCGTAGCCGTTGGCCGCAAAAGTTGGAGGCGCCTTGCCGATCAGGCTGAAGAGGCCGCAGGCTACAAGCGCGCCGAGACACTGGGCGAGCACGTAGCCCAGGGCGTTGCTGCTTTTGAAGCGCCCGCCGGCAATGAGCCCCAAGGTGACGGCGGGATTGAAGTGGGCCCCGGAAATGTGGCCGACCGCAAAGGCGAGGGCCATGACGGTGGCGCCGATGGACAGGGCAATACCAACAATGCCCGCCGCCCCCGAGGGGGCAGCAAAGGAATAAAAGGCAGCCCCCAGGACCGACGACATCAACATGAAGGTGCCGATGAATTCGGCGGCAAGCGCGCGCTGTGGCATGTGCGTCCCCCCAAGCTGTGGCATGTGCATCCCCCAAAAGCATCCCTGGCTCACCGACTCGACGATGGCCGGCGCAATCTTAGCAAACCGCGCGGCCTTCGGGCTGCGATCCCTGCTCGCGCACGAGGGCGCCTATACAAGTATTAAAATTGAATATCGCCGAAATTAATCATCTACACTCATGTATTTAGAAGAACGAATACTTTGTGCTTTAAGAAGATTGAAATATCGGAGCAGCGAGCACCTGCAATCAAATCGCTTCTTCGTTGTTTTGCAACTCACGCACTCGTCTCCAAGGAGGGACCTCCATGACGTCCAAATTCAGCCTCGCCGCGCTCGCCCTTTCAGCGGCGCTTCTCAGCCTCCCGTCCGGCGCCAACGCCGGCTTCGTCGGCCACGACCGCTACTGGGGCGATGTCGATGCGCGCATGCAGCGTATGTGGTCCTTCAAGTGGCTGTGCCGCGATCAGGCGGTGGCCGCCAAGCCGGCGAAAGTACGCCGGCACCGGCAGGTCCCGGCGAAATAACGCCAGCACCTCAAAGCTGCCGGGGATCCCCGCAAGGGCGCCCGCGACCCAATGGGTTGAGGCGCCCTTCTTGCTGTGGGGGTCACACATTTGCGTGCGCGGCGTTGAAATAGAGGCCCGCAACCCAACCTCAAAGGCGGACAAGCGCGTTTTCAAGCTCACGATAGGGCTGCCGATGCCGTCTGCGAACAAGCCTGAGCCTCACCGCCAGCCTGCATTGGCACGGCAGGCGGCGCGCCTCGACGAGCGCCTCGATGCAGCTTTGATCGAAACGTTTCCCGCCAGTGATCCGATCGCGGTTGGCCGGCCAACGGCGACCGAGCCGCCGCGGCGCATCGGCCATCGGCCCGCTCAGGAGGCCAAGGTGCGCGGCCCGAGCCCCAACACATCGAGGAGCAGGGCGACGGCGATGCCGGCGGCGACCAGCGCCAGGCCCAGCAAAAAGATCTTGCGCGCCCGCTCGTAGTTGCGGGCGACAAGACTTGCCGTCGAAAGAAAGTCAGCGAAGGCTTTGCCCTGCAGCATGATCCCGACAATGATGGGGATCGCGGCGGCGATGTCGACTTTACTCCAGGCGATGGGGTTGGAGGCCCACTGGCTCAAGAAGCCGAGCGAGAAGCCGAGGATGATTCCCGCGGCGGTGACGGAGCCGTTGCGAAAGGTCGCATCGATGCGGGCATCGGCCTCATCCCTTTGCGGCTCTTCGTTCATGGTCGTGTGGTGCCCTGCGACGAAACGGTCAACGTCACTCTAGCAGCGAACGCGCCAGCAGCGAACGCGGCAGTGGCGCGCCAGCCTCGGTCCGCTGACACACCCTTGGCGGGCGCACACCGTCGGCCGCCGGGGGTCCCTTAAATATCCAGATCCTTGGCGAAGGCGGCCCGCTCCTGAATGAAGCGGAAGCGTGCCTCGGGCTTGGAGCCCATCAGGGCGTTCACCGCGTCGCTGACGATGCCCTTGTCGTCGGCAATCTCGACCTGGAGCAGCGTCCGCTTGGCAGGATCCATGGTCGTCTCTTTGAGTTGGGAGGCGTTCATTTCGCCGAGCCCCTTGAAGCGGCTGATCTCGACCTTGGCATTGGCGGCGAACTCGCGTTTGATGAGATCGTCCTTGTGCCGATCGTCGCGCGCATACACCGACTTGGGTCCATGGCTCAGCTTGTAGAGCGGCGGCATTGCCAGATAAAGGTGACCCTGCTCGATCAGCTCGGGCATCTCCTGATAGAAAAAGGTGATTAGCAAGGAAGCGATATGGGCACCATCGACATCGGCATCGGTCATGACGATGACGCGTTCGTAGCGCAGATCCTCGTCGCGGTATTTGCTGCCGGTGCCGACGCCAAGAGCCTGCACCAAATCCGAAAGCAGCTGATTTTGTGACAGCTTTTGCGAGGAGGCATTGGCCACGTTCAAGATTTTGCCGCGTAACGGCAACACCGCCTGTCGCTCGCGATCGCGCGCTTGCTTGGCCGAGCCGCCCGCCGAGTCGCCCTCGACAATGAAGATTTCGGTGCCCTGTTTGGAGTTCAAGCTGCAGTCGGCAAGCTTGCCAGGCAGGCGCAACTTGCGCGTTGCGCTCTGGCGCCCGATCTCCTTTTCGCGCCGGCGGCGCAGGCGGTCCTCGGCCTGGTCGATGCTCCACTCGAGAAGCCTGGTCGCCTGCTGCGGGGAGTCGGCGAGCCAGTGGTCAAAGGCATCGCGCACGGCGTTCTCGACAATGCGCGTGGCTTCCTGGGTGGCAAGCTTGTCCTTGGTCTGCCCCTGAAACTCCGGTTCACGGATGAATACGGAAAGCATGGCGGCGGCCGTGCTCAATACATCATCGGCAGTAATCTGCACGGCCTTGCGGTTACCGACGCGCTCGCCGAAGTCGCGCAGCGCCTTGCCCAACGCCGAGCGAAAACCGTTCTCGTGCGTGCCGCCTTCCGGCGTCGGAATGGTATTGCAGTAGGAGTTCAAGAAGCCGTCTTCGTCGGCGACCCAGCAGGCCGCCCATTCGACCGAACCGTGCCCGCCTTCCTTCTCGATGCGGCCGGCAAACACCTCTTTGGTAATGCGCGTTAAACCTTCGATGGTCGCTTCCAAGTATTCCTTAAGGCCACCGGGGAAGTGAAACACCGCTTCGGTTGGCGTATCGTCTTTGATCAGCTCGGGCGCACATGACCAGCGGATCTCGACCCCGCCGAACAAATAGGCCTTCGAGCGCGCCATGCGAAACAGCCGCTGCGGCTTGAAGGCCACGCCCTTGCCGAAGATCTTCTCGTCGGGGAAGAAGCGGACCTTGGTCCCGCGTCGGTTCTTGATGGCGCCGAGGCTTTTGAGCTTGCCCTGCGGCGTGCCGCGGCTGAACGCCATGGCATAAAGCTGCTGCCCGCGCGCCACCTCCACCTCGAGCTTTTCGGAGAGCGCGTTGACGACCGAGACCCCGACACCGTGCAGGCCACCGCTGGTGTTGTAGACTTTGCTGTCGAACTTGCCGCCCGAGTGCAGGGTCGTCATGATGACTTCGAGGGCGGACTTGGACTTGAATTTTGGGTGCGGGTCGACCGGGATGCCGCGGCCATTGTCGGTGACGGAGAGGAAGCCGTTCGCCTCCAGGCGCACCTCGATCCAGGTCGCATGCCCCGCCACCGCCTCATCCATCGCATTGTCGATCACCTCGGCGAACAGGTGATGCAAAGCCTTCTCATCGGTGCCGCCGATGTACATGCCGGGCCGGCGGCGCACGGGCTCGAGCCCCTCCAGCACCTCGATGTCGGCGGCCGTGTAGCTGTTGGCGGGTTCGGCAGGTTTGCGGACGGCGCGGGCCACGGACTTTACTTCTACCTCTTGCGTTTCTTCAGGCGGGACAGCGATCGGGTCGCCTTGCACCAGCGCCAGGCGACCCTGCGAAGCTGGCGCGCTTTCTGCACCTTTCGCGCCCTTGTTATCGGATTTGCCGAACAGGTCGCGCAAGGCCCCGAGACGGAAAGCTGGCATGGCTTTTTGAGCCCGAGATGGTGTAGTGGGAACCCGTTTGCAACGCCAGGCACAAGTGCGCATGAGGCCCGGCGCGAATCTTTCCACCCGCCGAACGGCCCTGGGTTGCATGGGATTGGCGGCTTGGCAAGCAGGCCCGGGCAACACCGCGGCGGCTTTCGCGGTGGCGGTGAAACGCCGGCCGGGACCCGGCGCTTTCCTTTTGGGCAAAGCCCCCTATGGTGCGGGGCATGACCGCAATCAAGAAGGCCACAGCCGCCGGCGCGGATGCGTTGGCGGCAAGGGCCATTTGGCGCGCCGAAATCAGCGAGACCATCCGCCTGGCGGTGCCGATGGCGCTGACCCAGCTCGGCCAGATCAGCATGATGACCACCGACCTGATGCTGCTCGGCCGCCTGGGTGACAAGGTGGTCGCCGCCGCAGCGCTGGCCCACACCGTCCTGTTCGTCGGTTTTACGCTCGGCATGGGCTTCATGCAGGCGGTGGCACCCTTGGCGGCGCAGGCCTTCGGGGCCCGCCAACCTCGCGTGGTGCGCCGTGCCTTGCGCGTGGGGCTGTGGGCCTCCCTGCTGCTGGGCGTCCCGCTGACCTTCGGCCAGTTCTGGAGCGAGACGTTGCTGATCGCGGTGGGGCAGGCGCCGGAGGCGGCGGCGCTGGCCGCCCGCTATTCGGCGGGCCTCGCCTGGTGCCTGGTGCCCTCCTACATCTTCTTGGCACTGCGCAACTTCATGAGCGCGGTCAACCGGCCCGAGCCCGCCCTGTGGATCACGCTCGTGGCCATTCCGGCCAACGGCCTGCTCGCCTATGCCCTGATTTACGGGGCAATGGGCCTGCCACGCCTCGATCTCCTGGGTGCGGGTATTGCAACGACGCTAATCAGCATCGGCATGTGCGTTGCGGCCCTTTTCATCGTCGCCACGCGTCCCCCCTTCAAAAAGTATCGCGTGCTTGGCCGCTGCTGGCGTCCGGATTGGCCCTTGCTGGGTCGGCTGATCGCCGTCGGGGCGCCGATTTCGGGCGCCTTTCTGCTCGAATTCGGCGTCTTTGCCGCCGCCGCCTTGGTCATGGGCACCCTTGGCACGACGGCGCTCGCCGCGCACCAAATTGCCCTGCAAACGGCCGCTGTGCTGTTCATGGTTCCGTTCGGCGTGGCCCTTGCCGCCACCGTGCGGGTCGGCCAGGCTGCCGGCCGCAGGGACGCCGTCGGCACGCGCCGGGCGGGCTTTGCCGCCATCCTGCTCGGCGCCCTCTTCATGACGGGAATGACCATCATCATCGCGCTTGCCCGCTCCTATATTCCGTTGCTGTTTTTGGGCGCCGATGCCGCCGACGCCGCCGCTACGGTCGCGCTCGCCGGCACGCTGCTCGTGGTCGGCGCGAGTTTCTTCATCGCCGATGGTACCCAGACGGTGGCGGCCGGAGCCTTGCGCGGCCTCAACGACACGCGCGTGCCGCTCCTGTTTGCCGCCTTCAGTTTCTGGGGGGTAGCATTCACCGGCGGCTTGTGGCTGGCATTCCACCTCGAGCTCGGTGCGGTGGGCGTCTGGATCGGACTGTCGGTCGGGCTCATTGTTTATGCCGCCCTCTTGCTGTGGCGCTTCCAGCGCTTGACGCGCCGGGGCTATCTCCCCGCACTTCCCGTCTAGCCCCCGCGCCGCACCCGCCCAGCCGTTCTGCTAGAATGCGGCTAGTGCGAGATTCGCCGAGGTCGGATTAAGCGCATGGAGAGCCGGATGCGCCCTGCCGCCAAGACGCCAGTCGCCGACGATGGGTCGCAGCTGGCGCAACCCAGCCGAGACGAGATTGCCGCCTATCATCTGATGGATGAAAGGCGGCTCCTGAGCGGTCTGGCTGAGCGCGCCATCGTCACGGCCGATGAGCGCCGCAGGATCGCCGACCTTGCGAGTCGGCTGGTACGCTCGGCGCGTGCCAGCCGTCACCGGCACGGAGGCGTCGACGCCTTCATGCACGAATATGGGTTGACGTCGGAGGAGGGCGTCATCGTGATGTGCCTAGCAGAGGCGCTGCTGCGAATTCCCGACAAGGACACGGCGGACGCGCTGATTGCCGAGAAAGTCGGCAGCGGTCGCTGGGAGAAGCACCTCGGCGCCTCCGACAGTCTGTTCGTCAATGCCTCGACATTCGGACTGATGCTGACGGGCAGCGTCGTCAAATTGGGCGTAGACAAGGGCTCGGGTCCGGCCGGCATCTTGAAGCGCCTGGTGGCGCGTTCCGGCGAGCCGTTCATCCGCCAGGCGCTGCGGCAAGCCATGCGCATTCTGGCCGACAGCTTCGTGCTCGGCCGCACGATCAAGGAAGCGCTGGCGCGCGCCGCCCCCCTGGAGGCCAAGGGCTACCGGTTTTCCTATGATATGTTGGGCGAGCGAGCCCGCACGGCGGACGATGCAACGCGCTACTTCGATCGCTATCTCAGTGCCGTGGAGGCGGTCGGCACGGCGGCGGGATCGAGCCGCCGCCACAGCGCCGCGCTGATTGAGCGCCCAAGCCTCTCGGTCAAGCTGTCGGCCATCCATCCGCGCTTCGATCCGGGAAAGGAGGACCGTCTCGGTCGGGAATTGCTGCCGCGCCTCATCGAATTGGCCAGGGCCGCGCGCCGGCACGACCTCACCTTGACCATCGATGCCGAGGAACAGGATCGGCTCGATCTCACCCTCGACCAGTTTGCCGCCCTATTTGCGCACCCTGCTCTGGAGGGCTGGCACGGTCTCGGCATGGCCGTACAGGCTTATGGCAAGCGTGCCATTCCCGTGTTGCGCTGGTTGCGCCGCCTGGCCGAGCAGCGGCGCAAGCGCATTCCGGTGCGGCTGGTCAAAGGCGCCTATTGGGACAGCGAGATCAAATGGGCGCAGGAGCGCGGGCTTGCCGACTACCCGGTGTTCACGCGCAAACTCGCCACCGATGTGTCCTATCTCGCCGCCATGCGCCTGCTGCTGGCGGATGAGAGCGCCTTTTTCCCGCAGTTCGCCACCCACAATGCGCAGTCGATGGCGAGTGTCGCGATCGCCGCCGGCGACCGGACGTTCGAGTTTCAACGACTGCATGGCATGGGCGAGGCGCTCTATGAGGAGATGGTGGGTCGCGACCGGCACGGCCCCGCCTGCCGCATCTATGCTCCGGTCGGCGCCCACGCCGACCTCGTGCCCTATCTGGTGCGCCGGCTGCTGGAGAACGGTGCCAATACCTCTTTCGTCAATCGACTGGCCGACGACGCCCTGCCGGTCGAAGCCATCGTTGCCGATCCGGTGGAAGCGGCCGAGCGCGAACGTGATCGGCAGGTGCTGGGAATGCCGCGCCCGCCCGAGCTATTTGCCCCGGCGCGTCTCAATAGTCGGGGCATGGCCCTCTATGAGCCGGCAACGCGGGCCGCGCTTTATCGCGAGGTCGAGACGGCGCTGGCGCTGCCCTACGCGGCGGCGCCGATCGTGGCCGGTGAGCTCGCCGGTCGCAGGGAAGCCGAGGTCGTGCTGTGCCCGCACGATCGGCGCCAGCGTATCGGCACGGTCGTCACGGCCGATCGGGCCACGATTGAAGCCGCCATCGCCGGCGCCGAGCGCGCCGCGGCGGCTTGGGACCTGGCCGGCGGCGCGGCGCGGGCCGACATCTTGGAACGCGCCGCCGGCCTTTTTGAGCGCCATCGCGCCCAACTGGTCGCCATTGTCGTGCGCGAGGCCGGCAAGACCCTCGAAAACGGCTTGGGCGACGTGCGCGAGGCCATCGACTTTTTGCGCTATTACGCCAACGAAGCCCGGCGCCTCTTTACGGCGCCGGTGTCGCTGACGGGGGTGACGGGCGAGAGCAATTTGCTGACGCTGCGGGGCCGCGGCCCCTTCGCCTGCATCAGCCCATGGAATTTTCCACTGGCGATCTTCACCGGGCAGGTGGCGGCCGCTTTGGCGGCGGGCAATCCCGTGCTCGCCAAGCCGGCCGAGCAAACGCCGATCGTTGCCTTTCTCGCCACGCAGCTTTTGCATGAGGCGGGGGTGCCGGCCGAGGCCCTGCAGCTGCTGCCGGGTGGCGGCGAGGTTGGTGCCGCCCTGATCAAGGATCAGCGCCTAGCGGGTGTCGCCTTCACCGGCTCCAACGAAACCGGCTGGGCGATCCAGACGGCGCTCGCCGCGCGCCGCGGCGCCATGGTCCCCTTTATCGCCGAAACCGGAGGGATCAACGCCATGATCGCCGACTCGAGCGCCCTGCCCGAGCAGGTCATCCGCGATCTGGTGCGCTCGGCGTTCGATTCGGCGGGTCAGCGCTGCTCGGCCGCGCGCCTGTTCTTTGTGCAGGATGATGTCGGCAAAGCGATGATCGACATGTTGGTCGGGGCGGTGGAGGCGCTCGATATCGGCGATCCGCTCCACTTCGCCACCGACATTGGACCGGTGATCGACGACGACGCCGTGGCGCGTCTGGAGGCCCACAAGTTTCGCATGCAAAGGCAGGCGCGCCAGCTCGCCGACCTCGCCCTACCCGACGATTGCCGGGACGGTACCTACGTCACTCCCGCGGTCTATGCGCTCAATGATGCCGACCTTCTCAAGGAGGAGGTGTTCGGCCCGATCCTGCACGTCGTCACCTTCTCCAGCGGGCATCTCGACAAAGTGATCGAGACCATTAACCGAACGGGCTATGGACTGACCCTTGCCGTACACAGTCGGATCGCTTCGGTGGCGGAGTTCGTCGCCGAGCGGGCGCGGGTCGGCAACCTCTACGTCAACCGCAATCAGATTGGGGCCGTGGTGGGGTCGCAGCCCTTCGGCGGCGAAGGCTTGTCGGGCACCGGCCCAAAGGCCGGCGGCCCCAACTATCTTGTGCGTTTTGCCGGCGAGCGTGTGCGCAGCACCGACCTGACGGCGACCGGTGGCAACGTGGGTTTGCTCGGGATCGAACCCGGCTAAGGCGTGCGCGCTCACGCCAGCCAATTCCTGGGTACGGCGCGCCCGCGCCCCGAGATCCGGGGGCTCGCGGCAGATTGGTCCCGCTCGGCGGGCAACGGCGTTCGCGCGGGCACCTTGCATGCCGAGGCGATTGGCCCCCCGGCGGGGGGTTGGCGCGCATGACTGGAGGGCCGCTTTCGCCCCTCCCAGCCGCGTCGGGCAAAAAAAGCGCCCGGTGGCGAGGCCCGCGCGCAGGTGGTGCAGCGGGCAGAGGACAGCGGGCAGAGAGCGGCGGCAAGCGGCCAGGGGCGGTACTGCGCGTTCCTCGCAAGGCGAAGCCGGGCTATAAACCATGATCGGCGGCGAGCCCGCATTGCCGCGCGCCCGCGCAAACGCCATCTTTGTCAGATAGCGATTGGGTCAGCCGATTGGAGGCACACCCCCATGTCCACCAATGGCAAGAACGAGGCCCCCGACGGATCGGGGCAGAGGCAGCAAGGATCGGCAAGCGCCGAGGGCCGTGTCCCGGTCGAGGCGGGGTCGGGTCGGGTTGCTTCGCTGTCGTCGGAGGCCGACGTCGCTGCCTTCGTGCGCCGCCTGCAACACCTGGGACCCACCAAGGCGACCCAGGGCGGGCGCCTGATCTTCGCCATGGACGCCACCATGAGCCGGCAGCCTACCTGGGACATGGCGCTCGCGCTGCAGGCCGACATGTTCCATGCCGTGAGCGCGGTTGGCGGGCTTGACGTGCAGCTTGTCTACTTTCGCGGCGCGGGAGAATGCCGGGCGTCAAAATGGGTGTCGGACCCGGATACCTTGGCCGGCTTGATGACGCGCGTTGCCTGTGCCGGCGGCTATACGCAAATCCGCAAGGTGCTGAGCCATGCCCACAAGGAAGCGGCAACGCGACCGATCGATGCCCTGATTTATGTCGGCGATTGTATGGAAGAAGACGTCGATGATTTGTGCGGGCGCGCCGGCGAATTGGCTTTGCGGAAGGTACCGGTGTTCCTGTTCCAGGAGGGGACCGACCAGCGCGCGGAACGGACCTTTCGTGAGATCGCGCGCCTGACCAAGGGCGCCTACTGCAGCTTCGATGCGGGCTCCGCGGCGCAGCTCAAGGCGCTATTGTCGGCGGTCGCCGTCTACGCCACCGGGGGACGCAAAGCGCTGGCGGCGCGCAAGGATGCTGCCTCGGCGCGGCTCCTGCAGCAGCTCAAATAGGCACCCAAGCGGCGAGCGCCCCCATGCAATTCTTCCTTTTGGGTCTAGCGGCGCTGCTGTTGTCGTTACTGGTGCTGCGCGGCTTCACGATGGCCAACCCCCACGTCCTCGTCGGGCAACTTCGCACGGGTGCGGGCATTGCCGCGTTGGTAGGCGCGGGCTTTCTCGTGCTGCGCGGTCTCGTCGGCTATGCGGTGTCCTTGGCGGCGCTGGGCTCGTGGCTGCTGTGGGGCCGTGGCGCCGCGCCCTGGGGCGCGGCCGGCGACGCACAACCGTCTGCGGGGCAGAGCTCGCGCGTTGGCACGGAGCATTTGGAAGTCGAACTCGACCACGATACGGGCGAGATCCGTGGTCGCGTGCTCAAGGGCGCCTTTGCCGGACGCGCACTGGAGGATCTCTCTCCCATGGAGGCGACGCAGCTGTGGCAAGCCTGCCGGTTTGCCGACCCGCAATCGGCGCGCATCCTGGAGGCTTATCTCGATCGAGCGCATCCGAGCTGGCGCGAGGACATGGCACGCCAGGACGGTGAGGCCCCTCACTCGGCGGCGGCGCGGCCCTCCGGCAAGATGAGCCGCGAGCAGGCGCTCAAAATCCTTGGGCTTGCCGGGGATGCCAGCGAGGATGACATTCGACGCGCAC
>Ga0070695_100001557_pt1 | contig 12798 bp, 8 predicted proteins | sample KBSK1252metaG_FD_65471 | JGI IMG/M metagenome (GOLD analysis project Ga0070695, IMG submission 65471) | Corn, switchgrass and miscanthus rhizosphere microbial communities from Kellogg Biological Station, Michigan, USA - KBS K1-25-2 metaG | ecosystem: Host-associated > Plants > Roots >...
AGAGCCCGCCCCGGACTGAGCTATCGAGAAGCATTTGTCCGCCATAGGCCTCGACCACCGCTTTTGTTATGTCTAGGCCCAAGCCCGAACCAGGCACAGTTTCGTCGAGTCTCGTCCCCCTGCTCATCACGCGAACGCGGTCGGTCTCGGGCACTCCCGGACCGTCGTCGTCGATCAGGAGTTCAATGCTGTCGGCCATCGCTTTAACTGTGATCCCTACTTCTGACCGGGCCCACTTTCTTGCGTTGTCAAGCAGATTGCCGAGGACCTCCGCTAGATCAGCTTCCTCCACTGGCACACTAATATGGGGTTCGCAGCTGAGACTCCAATCGATCGTATCGCCTCGCGGCAGCTTTTCCATGGTTCGGAACAGGCGTCCCACAATCGGCTCGACCGATGTTTTTCGCGGAACGGACGCACCGGCTGCGATCCGCGTCCGCGTCAGTTCACGTTCTATATGCTGGTTGAGGCTTTTGAGCTGTTGTTCAAGTTCGTCGGCAAACTCAGCTTTTTTCTCCTCGCGCAGCTTGCGCGCGAGTGCGCCAAGCACCGTTAAAGGCGTTTTCAAGCCGTGGGCTAGGTCTCCAGCCCGTGCGCGAGCTCTCTCGATGGCCTTCTCCTGCGCCGCCAGCAGACGATTCGTCTCGGCAACCAGGGGATGCAGTTCAGATGGAACCTCGTCAGAGAGCCGCTGTGCACTGCCGACGCGAACCTTCGCGATCCCGATGCGTAAGACCTCGAGGGGACGCAACCCTACCAGAACCTGAACCCATGCCGCCGCGATCAGAATCACGGCCAGCACCGCAAGCGCCGTGAATACGTCGCCGCGGAGCTGCCCATTGAGCGCATCGAGTGCCCTGATTTCGGCGACATCCATGGCAACGACGAGTAAGAAACTCGCTGCCCGCTGACCGGGTAGAGCGGGCTCGAGCACGACGCGCTTCAGAGATCCGTAAAGATTTTGTTTGTCAGGTCCGATCAGGGGCTGACGCCAAACGCCCTGCTTGGACTCAAGAACCGACGCGGGGTCGAGTTGGGCGCTCCCGAGTGAGGAAGACCGCAATAGTACTTCGCCATCGGCTGAGATCTGCCAATATCGCCCGGAGTACCTTTGACGAAAGGACGCATCTTCGGCACCAACGCGGATCTGAGGTTTGCCACTTTCATCGCGGCTCAAGAACGTAGCTAGCTGCGCAACGCCGGCGTCCAGCTCGGTGTTAACTAACCGAATAACGTTACGCTCGAACAGCACGAGCAGCAGCCCACCGGCCACCTGAACGGCGACGAGAATGACGATAGCGGCCGCTCCGAGCAGCCGAAAACGAAGTGAGTTTGGGATCAAACGTCCACCCTGAGGAAATATCCCTGACCCCGACGCGTTCCGATCACTTCCGACCCGATCTTGCGTCGTAGCCGCCCAAGCAGGGCTTCAAGCGCATTTGCGTCCTTATCGTGGTCGTGTCCGTATATCTGATCGAGTAATTCGGACGCGCTTAGGACAACTTCCGGCTTTAAGGCGAAGCAGGATAAGAGACGAAACTCCAGCGGTGTCAGGTCGACCGGAGCGCCATCTGCCGTCACCGCCTTGCGGCGGTGATCGATGACCAGTCTCCCAATCTTTAGGGTATTCATGGCTTGCCGAGCCGATCGGCGCAGCACGGCATGCAGACGCGCTACCAGTTCCTCCATCTGAAATGGCTTCGGAAGATAATCGTCGGCACCAGCATCGATTCCTTCGACACGCTCCATCCAGCTGCCACGCGCAGTCAGAATGATGACGGGCATATTCTTACCGTCAAATCGCCAACGTTTAAGCACCGTGAGGCCATCCATTCGTGGCAGCCCAAGGTCGAGGATCACGGCAGCAAATTCCTCGGTATCACCAAGAAACCACGCTTCCTCTCCGGTGTTGGCAAGCTCCACCCTAAAGCCATTCCGCTCGAGCCAGGTCTTGATATTGTCGGAGACCGCGGGCTCGTCCTCAACCACTAGAACTCTCATAGCTACCTGTTGTGATTCCTGTGTTGACCCAATTAGGAAGTGCAATGCGCCGCATTAAGCCATGGGACTGAACACTCAGCCCTCGGTGAAAGCGCAGTCTGATCACGCTCACCATAGCTGTTGTTTCTCGCCAACCTATCCAATTTTTGCGAGCTTTTGGACAGAACCACGGCACCCCGCGGTATTACGGACATGAATGCCCAAGGCATTGCAGTCATCATCCTTGACGGGGCCGCTCGCGCAATTGCCGCGCATTCGGTGCGAGCAAAACGCGTCACCGAACGCGGTGATATCCAGATGCGGCTTTTGTGTCCTGGCAAGCGGCCTATCTACTTCTCGAGTGACATAATTTGACTATCGAACCACACGAGGTCCTGCTTCCAAGCCGCATGTTGGGGTGAAAGCCGCACGACGTTTTCCATAATCTTGCGACCCTCCCTGAAGGCGGCAAGTGCGCGGACGCGATCGCCGGCTTGTTCATGCAGGCGAGCCAACTTCGCGAAATTGACCGCCACGTCACGTTGCCATTCGTTGTTGGTAGGATCGCTTTGGGCGAGACCCTTCGCCAGGCCGAGCGCCTCCTGGTAGCTTGTGAGCGCTTCTTGCAGCTTGCCCTGATGACGCAGCGCGTCCCCAATCTTTATATGCGAGGCAGAAAGATCCGATCTCCATAGGGCATTCTTTGGGTCGCGCGTCGCGAGACGCGAAACAATCTCGTGGCAGGTGACGTACTCCGCCAGTGCACCGTTGGGATCGCCCTGGGCGAGCAGAATATTGCCGATCGAGCCCTTGGCGATTGCCACGGTGCGCTGCCATACCGAGTTTACAGGTTCGCCATCTGCCAGCCTCACGACAATAGTGGCCGCGGTGCGGTAGGCTGCAATCGCTCCCGGCAGGTCACCCTGGCGACGAAGAACGTGACCAACCTTGATATGTGCGATCGCAAGATCGTACCGCAAATGAGCATTGCTGTTATCAGCCTCAGTTAGCTGCTCAGCAATCGACAGGGAGGCTCTAAAATCCGTCAGCGCTTCCGCCAAGTTCCCCTGCGCGACCAGCACGTCGCCAACCATCTCCCGAGACAGGGCTAGGTCGCGCCGCCAGCCCGTGTTAGCGACGTCGAGGTTTGCGAGGCGCACCATGATCTCGTGCCTGCGCCGCACGCTTGCGAGCGCGAGCGCCAAATCGCCCTGTGCAATTGCAACCTCGGCGATCCTCCCCAGTGATGCTTGGATATCGTGCTGCCAGCCTGTATTTGCCGGCTCACCCTTTGCCAACTGCTCTCTGATGGCGAGTACCGCCTGGTAGCGTGCCAACGCTTCGATGGAATTGCCCTGTGCCCAAAGCACGTCGCCTATTTTTTCCTGTGATACCGACAGATCACGCTGCCACTCGGCATTTTCAGGATCGAAGCCCGCCAACCGCTGAGTGATGGCGAAAGAACTCATATAGTTCGCCAAAGCCTCCGTCAGACTGCCCTGTGCTCGGAATATATCGCCAATCCGATCGTAGGAAACTGACTGGTCGCGCTGCAATCCGGCATCGAGCGGCTCGGCCCTCGCCAAGCGTTCCCTAATTTTGAGACCACCGTAGTAGTTGGTCAGCGCTTCACTCAATTTACCCTGTGCGCGCAGGGCGTCACCGATCCTTTCGAGCGAAACTGATAGATCGCGCTGCCATTCGGCTTTTTCCGGATCCGCCTGGGCCAGGCGGTCCCTGATGGCAAGCGCTGCGGTGAAGTTCATCAATGCTTCGGCTAAGTTGCCTTGTAGGACAAGCACATTGCCAATCTTGTTTTCTGAGACTGTGAGGTTGCGTTGCCAGGCGGAATTTCCTGGGTCGGCATTTGCCAGTTGCTTTCTGCTGGCATGCGAGGCCCGGTAGCTCAGCAATGCTTGGCCGAGGTTGCCCTGTGCGACGAGGACATCTCCTATCCTTTCTTCGGCCACTGACAAATCACTTTGCCATTCGCTGCTTGTGGGATCGCCGTTGGCGAGGCGCTCGGCAATGACGCGCGACTCCTGGTATTTCGCAAGCGCTTCGCTCAGCTTGCCCTGAGCCATGAACAGGTCACCAATCCTTTCATGAAGCACAGAGAGATCGCGCTGCCGCTCGGGATCGTGCGGCGCTTGGGCAAGCAGATGCTCGAAGAGATGCTGAGCCAACACATAGTTTTGCAAAGCGGCCGGAGTGTCGCCGCGCGTGATGTCGGCATTACCCTCGACGAAATGGTGGATCGCGCGGTCGCGCTCGGAGTTAAGGTCACGCTCGGAGTTAAGGTCACGCTGAGCCGTCTCAGCGAGGCCAGCCCCGCCGCAGAGAACTCCGAGGACTGCAAAAACTGCGAGCGACGGAGCAGCGTAGCACCAGCCGAGGCGCTGGCATTTGTCGACCAGAACCCTTCCCATGCTTTCGTCTCGTGGTCCCCTCACCCCAACTTCAGTGGCTTTGGTTCGCAATCTGCTGGCGAACAGATCCCCTGAGTTTCTTCAATGTCCCTTGCCAGAGTTTAGACGAATTCGCTGATCGGTTCATGGTAATATGACCGACGCAGCCTTGCCCTGCCGATGCGCCGACAAAGGACTGATCCTGGTTCAACTACGGCCGGGAATCTGAAGCTTGGGCTTTGCTATTGGCCGTGCATTCTTGGAAAAATCACGAGGGCCATGCACCGCTAACGCGGTCAAACTCTAATCAGACCACCGCCAGGCAGGAGCCATGCGCTTAGATCTGCCACCGACGCGAACATAGGACCCCCGCCGCATAGCCCAGATAGGCAAAGAACAATAAAGAGCCGACAATCCAGAAAACCTGCTGCGGATCTAGTAGCGGATCCTGATGTGGCAGCCCCAGGCGATAGCGCCAATCGCTTGTCCAAAAATGTGCTAGCTGCAATGGTCCACAGGCGACAAGCGCCAGCGGCCCCACCAGCCACCAGGGGCGGCGAGAAAAGCCAAAGACAAAGGCCCCGATCAGCAAGAGTACGTTCGTTAACACCAACATCGGTTCGATCCAGCTTGGGGAAAGCCCGGCTTTAGTAGCTGTTTCGTGTCTTGTGCCCCTTTAGCAGTTGGGTCCTGACGCCCTGCTAACCTTGGGCATCAGTGTCCTGTCAGCCGCACTCCCAAATAGTCTCAAAGAAGCCTCCTGGGCGGCCGCGCGCTAGGCATCGCGCCGAAGGCAGCGACCTTTTGTGTGGCGCTACGACTGAGACTTCAGCTCCGACACCCTCGGTGTTGGGCACGGCATTGACGGTTTAGGACATCGGGCAAAAAAAAAGGAAGCCGGCCTTGGGTTGCCAGCTCCTCATTAGTGCGTCCCAAGAAGAATTCGGAGGGCCAACAATTTCCCGTCCGAATTATTTAAACGGCAGAAGGCAATATCTAAATCTGCCGCCCCACACCTTATCCCGCACCCCGCAATGTCCGTACCCGGCAATCTTTTCTTTGTTTACAACCCGCACCCAGCAAATCTTCCATGTCTGCAATGGCTACGAATGTACCGGCAAGCTGGGGAAAATGCTGTCACTCCCGCGCAACAGTTAGCATAAATCTGACAGAACACTGATAAGAAAAGTCGGCGTCATGTCAGACATCCGGAGACGCTATGGGCGTTCACATGGCATGGCCGAGGGGCAGGACCAGCAAGATAGCGGCTGGTAAGCGGCGACCCTTAGCTCGTTCTGCCTCAGCGCGCGTTCAGCAGAGTCGCGGGAGTATCTCTCTTGCGCAAGCTGAACCTTTACGTCTTTGACAGCACGCTCGGCCTCACCATGGGCGCGACGCTCGACTTCGACTCTGTTGCGCAGTTCGGCGATCCTTTCCTGGGGATCGGGACCAACTGAGGCCAGTTTATTGCGCAGTTCGTTGGCATCAAGCTCGGCTACCGCCCTGGCGTTGCGTTCACGTGCAAGCTGGTCGGCGAGCATTCGCGACGTGCGGTCTTGCTCGCACCGCTCAGTTGCTTCTTTGGAGGTGCGATCCGCCGCTGGTCTTGTCAAACGCAGGTGTTCCAGCTGATCCGTGACCTCCTTGGCCAACCTTTCGGCGGCTACTTTGGCGGCACGCTCTTGGCCAAGCTGATCTTTGGCCTGCTGGGCCACCCGAGAGAGGCTTTCTTTGGCTCGCAATTCTTGAGCCAGCAGCTCATGCGCCTCCTTTCCGCGGTGCACGGCGCTTTCGCGAGCATCGCGTTCACGCGCAAGCTGCGTTGCAAGATCCTTGACGCTTTGCTCGGCACTCTCCTTGGCTGCTTGAGCATGCTTCAGCTTTGCAGCGAGATCCTTTGCCTCTTCGTCAGCGGGTGCTCCTGCGTTGCCCGGCTGTGCTAAGTGGCCAATTGCTCCTGACATCGCACCTGTCAAGCCCGTTAGCCTGTCCAGCAAGAGCGTTTGCCGCCGCATTTCGCTATAGCTCCAAAGGGCCGCGGCGGTGGATGCCAACAACAGAACAGAAAGTAACAGGGGCAAAAGCGCGGATGTCTTTCTTCGTCTTTCCTGCCCTGGGTCACTACCCAGCCCGGCTTGACCCCGGTCATTGCTAGCCCATGCTTGCCCCCCCGGACCAGCGCTAGAACATGGTTGCCCCGGACCTGTGCTAGGCGTTGGCGCTAGGCCCTGCCTCGGATTGTAGGTCCCGAACATCCATAGGTGGCCTTCCGGATCCTTGCAGACATAACCGTGCCCGCCTTTTTCGAAGCTTACGTCAAAGACAATTTCAGCGTTGTTGGCTTTTGCTCGAGCATGGTGTGCTTCTACGTCTGGCACGATCAGGTAGCAGGTTTGTGTCTCACCTCCACCCATTTGGTCTGGATGAACAACGAGCTTTTCGAATGGAGAATGCTGAATGGAGATCACGGTGATCATGCTCTCGCCGAATGTTAGTTCGGCATGCTTGACTTCACCGTTTTCCGCTTTGACAATTTGGTGCCTTCGAAAACCGAAAGTATCGCAAAGCCATTCAACCATTGCGGTCGGATCGCGATATATGATCGTCGGCACCACCGCCATAATATCGTTGGCCGTGCCGAGAAATATTTTCCGCTTAATACCGACCTCAACTTCTACCTGATTCATAGACAGTACACCTATTTCCCCGCTAGACCATCGACTTACTTAGCCAAGAGTTCTGTCGGCGCGATCCCATCACTCGACCGATTGGTATCAACCGCTGTTTTTCTCGATTTTTCCGTCAAATCGTAGAAGCCACTGGTCCAGTCCCTGATCCAATTCCCGCCAGGTTTCTCACTTTTTCCAACGCCCGCTTAGTCACTCTCGAACAATAGAAAACTGAATGCTTGAGTCTGTTGAGAAGCCTGTGTAGGTCGCGGCTGCATCGGACCACCAAGCCTGATAAATTACCTGCATCAGCGGTCGGCATCGCGTCAGTACCTCCATGGTAATAATTCGCTGGCACGGGTTACTTCGAGAATTGTTAGGTCGACGGGGTCATCTCCGGTCACCGGTTCTGTATGTAATCCGGTGCGCCGAAGGCGTGGCATCTTGCACACCCGCACCTGCAATTTGCGTTTGCTGATCGGCGCACCGGATTGCATGCGGGTTTGCTGGGCGTATTTGCTTTTCTCTCCATTTCGAAAGTGGCGAGTAAAATGAAGTCTGTTGGTCCACGTCGATTTTGGATGCTGCGTGTTTAGACTGGCTTTTAGTCTGATTAGGTCATTCATTCCTCACCTGAAACTTGCAGAGGAGCGTTTAGCAGGCCCCTGCAGAGGTCACGAAAGCCAGGTCACGTTCCGAGGGCCGAGACACCGACCCTAAGCACTATAGTCAATTTGACTTGGATCGTTGTAGCTGCCAGGCAACAGGTGGCCCGTAAACTGACAAATTATCGACATTTCATGCCGGTAATCTGTCAGTGAGATGGCTCGGACCACCCGGATCCATCGCACTACCCGAGCGTGTATCGGCCGTAAGAGGGTTAGTAGCGCTGCGCCAGCACATGGCGCGACCGCCTGTGGCAGAGTCGCATCAATCTGCTCCGGCTACAATTGGGAGGACGTTCTCGCTCGGGAAGCATCCCTCGTCGACCTCGCTGAGATACCGGAAAAAGCTAATGATCGCAGGAGGAAAAAGCAATTTTCTGATCCCTCAATGAGATTGGGCGCACCGATTGATCCCGAGCATCCCTATCGATTGATCGCGAGCACCCAGAATCGCCAGTCAACGACTGGCCGAGCTGGATCGAGGATCTGCCCTAAACCCGGTTCAGTCAGGATGCTGGCGTGGACGTGTCATGGAAATGTTGGGCGTGGGTGGCCCGCCAGTCAATTTTCGTTCTTCTTGCGGGTGTTGAGATTGTCGAGGATGATCGCGAGCCTCCTGTTGGGATAGGCAGCAAGGGCAACCGCCAATCCCTCCGGCTACGGCCATCACCTTCGGTGAGCGCTGGCACCTGCCCGCACACGTCACCATCCTTGCCGGCTCCGGACACGCTGGCCACGATCGCGCAATGAGAATCTCGATAGCCATTGAGGCCGACGCCGCACCGGCCGTCTTCATCAAAACGATGGCGCGCTTCGGTCTGCTGGCGCTGGGGGCTGGCATGGCCGCGGCGGCCCTGGCGCTCGTCCCCGCCCCCGCCGGCTCTCAGCTGATCAGCGTGTACTTCCTCGTGTTCCAAGACGCACCCGTCTTGGTGCTGTTGGGTGTCTTCCTGCTCTCGGCCCAGGGTTTGCTGCGCCGGCCGCTGGCCCTCACCACACCTGCCTGGGTGAGCCCCAAGCATGCGAGGCTCATCGTCTGGGCGACGGTGGCAGCCGTGGCGGCCCTCGTATTCGCCGGAACCCACTTTGTTTGTCGAGATTACGGGCTGTCGCTCGACGAATTCATGGCCGAGTTCGACAGCCGGATCATTGCCGCTGGCGCCCTAATGGCACCCGTTGCGGACGAGTGGCGCGACCTGGTCCCCGCCTTGCAGCCGATCTTCCGCCTGCCGGTACCCGACAACGCCTATTGGCTGTCCTCCTATCTGCCTATGAATGCAGCCATTCGCGGCGCCTTCCTCTGGCTTGGCGATCCTACCTGGGCCAGCGTGTCCATGGCTGCGATCGCCCTGACTACCCTATTCGCAATTGCCCGCAAGCTTTGGCCGGATCGACCCGACGCGGCGGTGGTCAGCGTCATTCTGCTCGCCTCCTCGGCGCAGTTTCTGATCGCGGCCATGACGCCCTACGCCGTGACCGCCCATCTGTGCTTGAACCTCGTGTGGTTGTGGCTATTCCTGCGCGACAGATGGTGGGGCCACCTCGCAGCTGTGCTGGTGGCCTTTGTCGCCAGCGGGTTGCACCAAGTGGCCTTCCATCCCCTGTTCGCAGCGCCTTTTGTGTTCTCCCTCCTCTTTACACGTCGGTGGTCGCTGTCCGTCTTCTATGGCGGCGCCTATGCCAGCATCGTCTTGTTCTGGATTTTTTACTGGAGCCTGCTGATCGGCACGACCACGCCGAGCCCAGCAGCCGACGTGGGTTTACTTTCCTTCGTACAGCGCATTGGCGAGATCAGCACTCTCGAGGCGGCGAGCGTGGCCTTGATGGCGATCAACCTGTTGCGTTTTCTGGCGTGGCAATCGCCCTTGATGCTCCCCCTGGCTCTCGTTGGCCTCACTATCGGTCGCAACCGCAGTGGCATCCTTGTCAGTTTGGCGCTCGGAATCGCCCTGACCCTGGCGGTCGTGCTGGTGGTGATGCCGTTCCAAGGGCACGGCTGGGGCTACCGCTACCTGCACGGCATGCTTGGCAGCCTCGCCCTTCTCGCCGCGCAAGGTTGGATTTGGTTATCTGACCGCTCAGCCAATCTGCGCCAACAGCCTGCTGCGATCCTTTTGCTCAGCATCGCGCTCTCGATCTTCGCGCTGCTACCCTGGCGCCTGGCACAAGTTTACGCGTTTGTTGGCCCCTATGCGGCGGCCAGCGCTGCCATTGCTCGCTCCAAAGCGGAGGTGGTCGTCGTCGATGCGAGCAATATCTGGTACGGTGTCGACCTCGTGCGCAACGACCCGTTGCTAGCCTCCTCCCCCAAGGTGCTCAACCTTACGTCGCTGCGCAGCGACCAGATCAAGCAGCTTTGCAGTCGTTATCGGGTGGCAATATTCGACAGCGAGGATGCCTCGCGAGCGGGCTTACCCTTTGCCTCCAGTCAATCGCCAGCCGCCGGCAGTGCTGAGCGCTTGCGCGTGCTCATGCGCTCTTTGGGCTGCGCCAAGGAGCACGTGACAGCTGCGAACCCGCCGCAATCCTGAATTAGCAGCACGTGCGCACCGTCCACTTCATCAACATCACCGCAATCTGAAGTCTACGAACATGCTTGAGCGCGTCAACGAAGAGACAAATCGGCACGCATGTTGTGCGGAACTTTCCCAATCTGGCGAGTTACTTGAGGTTGGTACGGGCTCTGGCGGTTGAGCCGCACGAGAGCTGGCCACGTACAATCGTTGAGAATGGTCAGCCGCTTGCGGGCGACCACGATGATCGCGACTTTCTTAGGCTTGCTGGCTGCTCTGAGGCGCTCGAAGAAGGCCCTGAGCACGGGGTTGTGCTGCTGGGCCAGCATGGCGCCCATGAACTGGGCCTTGCGCAACGCGCCTACCGCCACCGATGAAGCTCATGCCACGCCATTGGCCGGATTCATGCGTGAAGGGCGCGAGGCCCACAAGCGCGGCGGTCTGCTTGCGGTCAAGGGAACCAAGCTCCCGCAACTCAGCAATGAGCGTGCGCGAGATTACCGGCCCGATAATGGACAGCGAAGAGAGCAGGTTCTCTTTCTCGCGCCAGGCCGGCGAGCCGCGCACGGCATCGTCAATATCCGTGTCGATGGTGGAAAGTTCATGCTCGAGCGCCTTCACGAGCCTGCCGATGCTCTTCTTGATGCGGGGATTGGCCCGTTCCTCCCGCTGCCTCTCGGATCCGATCATGTCGACGATCTGGCGCCGGCGGGTGACAAGATGTATCCCTTCGGCGTAGGGCTCACCGTAGGGTTACGCATTGGCAAAATCAAAGCGGGCGGTACCCTGCCGAGGGAAATCTTCGGGCTGCTTGAAGGCGGGGTGGCGATAAAGCTTTCGCTGCCTAGCGAGGGTCTGCAGTCGACGAACTTTATCCAGGGCTCCCCTATAGATGGCCGTCTTTGGCTCAATCAGCCTATTGCGTGCCACAAGATTGTTGAAAGGTGGCAGTAGCATTCAGCGAAGACCTCGGCCAACGACGGCAATCAGTCGGTCCATGCCCTACCTTTTTTGAGAAGAACCGGACGCGCTGGCCGTCCTTCTTCGATTTGTTGTTCGAAAGCGCCTTCGATCTCATCGCTAACTCGGCGCCGGAAGGACCTTGCTCGCGTTTGCGGCAAGGACCGCAAGCCGCTACCACCTCTTCCTCGTGGAGGCCTTTCCCCGAAGGGGAGCCCCTTCTTGAGTGGTGCTTGAAAACATTGTGAATCGAGCTCCGACAGGAGTGCACGTCCAGCGTGCCGTCGGAGCTGTTTTCGCTGGTGCCGCAGCCGACCTATGCGTTGTCTCACATTACGGATATGTTCGGCCCCGAAGGTTCCTGGGTAGCTAGTGGGCCGGTCGCGACCAGCGCCCGGTGGACATCGCGCGAACCCACGGAGTATTTGCGGTGATGCGGATGGTCGGTTGTGCTTGCTGCCTTGTCGGTGCCGTCGAGCGAGGAAGCACCGCATGAATCCCTATCGTCAGCGAGTGCTGTCCATTTTCTCGGAAGCGCTGGCGCCGCTCCGCCCCGTTTCCCGCGCGCTGGATTTCGGGTCCGGCGACGGCTGGTTCGCACAACAGTTGGAAGAGACGGGCCTCGTGCGCGCGGTCACACCCATCGAAGTACAGGAACGTCCGAACGCCTTGAGGCAGCCACAGATTTACGACGGCGTTCGCCTCCCATTTGCGAACCAGTCATTCGATTTGGTTTACAGTGTTGACGTGCTCCATCATTGCCGCGAACCACGAGAGAGTTTGCGAGACGCACTTCGAGTTGCGAAGCGGTCGTTCTTGCTCAAGGACCACACGTGGCGATGGTACACGAGCTATCTGTTTCTGTGCTTTTTGGACGAGATCGGCAACCGCCGTTTTGGCATTCCATGCTTTTATAACCATCAGCGCCGTTGGAATTGGTTCGAGACAATTCGGTCTGAGGGGTTCGAGCTGGAGAAGCTCGTGCATCCGGCGCAGTGTCACACGGGCGCAATGAAGTTTGTTAACCGATTTGAGTTTGTTTCTCTTTGGCGACGCGTGAGTTCCGTTTGATGCGTGTGTTGTTGGTCACACACTATTATCCGCAACACCGCTCGGGAGTGGAGTTGGTCGCCGGTGAGCTTGCACGCCGATTGGCAAGTCGGGGGATTTCAATCACTTGGGCTGCAAGCGGTCCGCTAACAGATAATCTTCCCGCAGCGGTAACGGCACTGCCCATGCGATCATGGAACGGCATCGAACGCGCCACCGGTTTTGCGTACCCTCTCTGGCATCCACGGGACCTTGGCAGGTTAGCTTCTGCCGTTCGAGATCACGACATAGTCCATCTTCACGAACACTTGTACTTAGGAAACCTTGCCGCACACTTGGCTGGGCGACGGTGTTCTCGACCTGTCGTCGTCACGCAACACACCAGTCAAATCTGGTCTAATCCGGACCTTTCTCTCGGTCTGCGAGCGCTTCGGGCGATCCTAGCGATGAGCAATCGCACGCTTGGCCGTCTTGTACTGGCCGGCGCAGAGCAGACCATCTTCATCAGCGCCAAAGCGCGCGATTACTTTGCGCAGTTAATCCCGTTTTGCAA
>Ga0070695_100001561_pt1 | contig 12786 bp, 7 predicted proteins | sample KBSK1252metaG_FD_65471 | JGI IMG/M metagenome (GOLD analysis project Ga0070695, IMG submission 65471) | Corn, switchgrass and miscanthus rhizosphere microbial communities from Kellogg Biological Station, Michigan, USA - KBS K1-25-2 metaG | ecosystem: Host-associated > Plants > Roots >...
CCGATATGCATCCCCGGCTTGCCCGGCTCGACGTCCAGCGACTCTGTCTCCCGCACGTGATCGCGACGAATCCGCATCAATGCCTTGGTCGAAGCGATGCGCCGAATCCAACCCCAGAGATGTCCTTCACCCCGGTACTGCTTGATGTTGCGCACCACTTCGAGAAACGTCTCCTGCAACACGTCCTCGGCATCCTCGGGCCGCCGCAGCATGCGCCGGACGAGATTGTAGACAGGCGTCTCGAAGGCCCGGAACAGGGCTTCGAGGGCTGCTTCATCTCCGGCTTGCGCACGGGCGACGAGGACATCCGGAACGGCGAGAGACACGGTCATTGTCCGAATTCTATGATGCTATAAGTACGTGTAGCGTCGCACGATGGTGCGTGGTTCGTGGTGCGTGGTACGTGGGTCCCACGCACCGCGCACCATGCACCACGCACCTAAGTAGTTACTCGGTGTGAACTTGACCGATACGAGGATATCTTGGGGCATGCCGAATCCAGACGTTAGGGAATGGCTGCACCACTGGCAGGATGAAGCCGACGCCGCCTACCTCTACCTCGCGCTCGCCGGGCAGGAATCCGATCCGCACCGCAAAGAGGTCTACATCAAGCTCGCGGGCGTCGAAGAGCGCCACGTGCAGATGTGGACCAAGCTACTCGGTGAGCATGGCCACAAGGTCGATCACGCCCGGCCGTCACTGAATGCGAGACTCCGCGCGTGGTTCGGACGGCGTTTCGGGACGCGGTACTTGCTGCCGATGCTGCTCCGCGAGGAAGGCGAGGAAGTAAAGGGGTACCTCAACCTCCACAAGCAATCGACGCTTCCAGACGCGCAGGAAGTCTCGTTGCAGCTCGCCAAGGAATCGGCCGCGCACGCCGGGACGCTCGCAGACCTCTCCGGCAAGGGCGCCGAGCCGTGGCACAAGACGGGCTCCGGCGGCTTCCTGCGCAACGTCGTCTACGGCTTCAACGACGGGCTCACGGCAAACTTTGGATTGGTGGCCGGCGTGATCGGCGCAGCGGTGCAGCCGCACGTCATCCTGATCTCGGGTGTGGCCGGCATGATCGCGGACGCGCTGTCGATGGGATCGTCCGGCTATCTGGCCGCGAAGAGCGAGCAGGAGGTGTGGGAGCACGAGATCGCGATGGAGAAGGAAGAGATTCGGCTGATGCCGGAAGTGGAGATGGAAGAGATGGCGCTGCAGTATGAAGCCAAAGGTGTCGATTCGCGCACGGCGCGCCGCATGGCGGAGGAAGTGATGCGCGATCCGGAGCGCGCGTTGGGCGAACAGGTGCGCGACGAGCTGAAAATCGGCCAAGCCCACACGACGCCGTTCCGCGAGGGGTGGATCACCGGCGTGTCCACGGCGGTGGGCGCCTTCATTCCCGTGTTCCCGTTCCTCGTTCTACAGGGACGCGTCGCCATCTGGCTGGCATTCTCGATCGCGATGGTGTCGCATTTTGCCGTGGGGGCCGCCCGCAGCTTCTTTACCGGCCGCAGCGTGATCCGCAGCGGCGTCGACATGTTCGTGATCGGAATGGGAGTGGCGGCCGTCGGCTACGTGGTCGGTGATCTGGTCGCCAAGACCCTCTAGACGACCAGATTGACCAGGCGGTCCTGCACGTAGATCACCTTCTTCACTTTCTGCCCGTCCACAAACTTCTTTACCGCTTCATCCGCGAGCACGCGGTCGAGTACGTCTTTCTCCGCCATGCCGCGAGGCACCGTGAGACGCGACCGAAGCTTGCCGTTTACCTGGACGGCGATCTCGACGTCACCGGCTGAAGCGAGCTGCTCGTCGTAGGCCGGCCAGCGGGTCTCGAAGACCGAAGTCTCGTTCCCCAACACGGCCCACAACTCCTCCGCGATGTGCGGCGCGTACGGCGCGAGCATGATCACGAGCGGCTCGACATACGCTCTGCTGACCGCGCCATGTTTGAGCTCATTCACGTACTCCATCATCGCCGCGATCGCGGTGTTGTACTGCAGGGCCTCCGTGTCGGCACCGACTTTACGGATTGTGCGATGCAGCTTTTGCGCGACAGCACCAGTCGCCTCTTCGTCACTCTTTGCTGCGGCCGCTTCATGCACCAAGGCCCAGACCTTTTCCAAGAAGCGGCGCTGGCCCACGATTCCCGAGTCGCGGAAGTCCCCGCCCTCCTGGAAGGGGCCGAGGAACATCAAGTACATGCGGAAGGTGTCCGCACCCCACTGCTGGATGTAGGTGTCGGGAACGACGACGTTGCCGCGCGACTTGGACATCTTGGCGCCGTCCTTCACGATCAGGCCATGGGCGCGGAATTTCGGGTATGGCGTGTCGAAGTGCAGATGGCCGAGGTCGGCCAAGACCATGCAGACAAAACGCGAATACAACAGATGCAAGACGGCGTGCTCATTCCCGCCGATGTAGCTGCTGACCGGGAGCCACTTCTTGGTCCGCGCCGGATCGAACGGCCGGTCGTGGAATTCGGTGGATGGGTAACGAAGATGGTACCACGCCGAATCGAGGAACGTGTCGGAGACATCGGTCTCCCGACGCCCCTGCCCGCCGCACTGTGGGCATTTCACGAAGTACCACTCCTCATGCCGGGCGAGCGGGCTCACTCCGGTATCGTCCGGCCGGAAGTCTTCGATGAGCGGGAGCTCGACGGGCAAATCCTTCTCGGGCACCGCGACGACGCCACATTTCTCACAGTAGATGATGGGGATCGGCGGACCCCAATACCGCTGCCGGGAGATGCACCAGTCGTGAAGCCGGTACTGGACCCGCGGCGTCGCGAACCCGCGCTCGGCGAGCCAGGCAACGATCTTTCGGCCCCCTTCGACGCACGACATGCCGTCAAACGGCTCCGAGTTCATGAGCACGCCGTCGGACACGGTCGGCAGCGTCGCCCCTTCCTCGACCGCGACGACCTGCAGGATGGGAAGCTCGAATTGCGTGGCGAACTCGAAGTCGCGCTTGTCGTGCGCCGGAACCGCCATGATGGCGCCGGTGCCGTACTCCATCAGGACGTAGTCGGCGATCCAGATCGGGATCGCTTCGCCGGTGGCGGGGTTGCGGGCGTAGGAGCCGATGAAGACGCCTGATTTCGTCTTGTCACCCACACGGCGCGACACGATGTCCTTCGACTGCACTTCCCGCTGATACGCCTTGACCGCGGAGCGCTTCTCGACCGCGGTGAGGTCGTCCACGAGCGGGTGCTCGGGCGCGAGCACGAGGTAGGTCGCGCCGAACACCGTGTCCGGCCGGGTCGTGAAGACCGTGACCTTCTTGCCGCTGGGCGTCTCGAAGAGGAGCTCCGCCCCTTCGCTCCGGCCGATCCAGTTCTTCTGAAGAAGGACGGTGGAGGAAGACCAGTCGAGTTTCGGGAGGTTCTCGAGCAGGCGCTCGGCGTAGTTCGTGATGCGAAAGAACCACTGGTCGAGGAAGCGTTGCTCGACCGGCGTGTCGCAGCGCTCGCAGCGGCCATCGATGACCTGCTCGTTCGCGAGCACCGTCTTGTCCTTGGGACACCAGTTCACCGCCGCGCGCTTCTTGTATGCGAGCCCGGCATTGAAGAGCTGGAGAAAGAGCCACTGCGTCCACTTGTAGTAGGCGGGATCGGTGGTCGAGAGCTCATGCCGCCAGTCGTACATACCGCCGAACCGGCGCAGCTGGCGGCGGAAGGTGGCGATGTTCTGCGGGATCAGCTTGGCCGGGTTCGTCCCGATGTTGAGCGCGTAGTTCTCGGAATGAATGCCGAACGCGTCGAATCCCATCGGCTCGAACACGTTGTAGCCCTGAAGCCGCTTGAACCGGCCGTAGATGTCCGCGCCCGTGAACGCGAACATGTTGCCGACGTGTAACCCCTCCGCCGACGGATAGGGAAACATCATGAGGTTGTAGAACGGCCGCGCGGCCCGATCGAGATCGGGCTCATTGGTATGGCGCTCAGCCCAACGGGCCTGCCACTTCTCCTCGACGGCAGCCGGATCGTAGCTCGGCGTGTCTCGCATGATGGCGGAAACCTAAGCCTATTGGCGCGCGAAACGCAGGTTGCGGACCCGACCTGTCGTGTAGCGCATCTCGGTGACTTGGCCCGCCGCATTGCGGACGAAGACAAAGATGCCGCCCGCCCCGCGGAAGCCATCACGGTACGCCGGTCGCAGCGGCAGGTGGAGATCGGGGTCCCGGTGCAGGATGAGGCCTCCCCCGCCCGCTGAGTCGGGACGCACCTCGACCGTCGTATTGGCCTCATCGCTCGTGTATGAGCCGAACAATCCGGCCAGCGCCTGCCGGCTGGTATCCGGCTCGTTGACCCAATCGGCGCGCACGGTGTCGGCGGCGGCGGACACGATACGCAAGTCGTAATGCCCATCAGACCGGCGATCGAACAGGACGCGACTCCCGCCTGTCGCCGCAGCGAACACCGTTGGGCTTTGAGGCACGAGCTCGACGCGGGAGTCCACCATGAGCTTGCCGTTCGTCAGCGCGACGCGTTGCGCAGCCATGCTGCGAAGGTTGCGGTACAGTCCCGCCTTGTCGGCGATCGCCGCTGGTGGGACCGTGCGACGCGTCGGGGCTACTGTGGGCGCTGCCGGAGCGGGTGCCGGAAGAAACTGCGCGGCCGCGCGATACCCCAGATCGGAAGGATCGACGTTCCCGGCGTTACACAGCATCGCAACGGACAGGCGCGGGCGCGGGAAGCGCGCAATGAACGCCCGATACCCTGCGGTCGCGCCGTCATGCATCACCACGGGCTCGCCGCGATAATCGGTGACGAACAGGCCCGCCGCGTAGTTGATCCGCCGGCCGTTGGTGAGCACGCCCTGCCGCTCCTGTTCCTCGCGGAATCCGGCGCCGCCGAGGCGCGTGCTGTCGAACGCGGCGTTCCATTTGAGCAGATCGCCGACCGTCGTGAGCAAGCAGCAATTGCCGTAGATGCTTTCGATCGCCCGCTCGCTATGCCACGCCCCGTCCTGCACCGAATACGACAGCGCACGCATTCTCACCAGGCGCGTGGCGTCGTCACGCCAGCTGGTGTGGGTCATGCCGAGGGGGATGAAGATCCGTTCGCGGGTGAAGGTGGGGAACGGTTTGCCGGACGCGCGCTCCACGACCATCGCGAGCAGGTTGTAGTTGGTATTGCTGTAGTCGTATTCGCTACCGGGCGGGAAGTTGACCTCGCGCAGGCGCCGCGTGATCGCCAACACGTACGCGTGATCCAGCGCGCGCGTATTGCGAGACCAGCCTGCGATGCCCGCAATCGTGCCCCAGTCCCGCATCCCGGACGTGTGGTGCATCAGCTGGCGCAGCGTCACGGGCACGCCGTAATCCGGCAGCTCCGGCAACCAGCGGTGAATGTCGTCGTCGAGTGTCAGTCGCCCGTCGCGCGCGAGCAGCAACACGGCAGCCGCCGTGAATTGTTTGGAAACCGAGCCGGCCTCGAGAATGCTCGCCGGTGTGAGCGCGACGCCGCGCTCGAGATCCGCGCTGCCCCAGGCCCGCTCGATCATCGTACTCCCGTTTTGCGCGATAGCCAGAACACAGCCGGCGCTCGTGTCGGAATTCCACGGAGCGAAGATCGAGTCGAGGCGGGCCTCGAGCGGGCGCGGCACTTGCGCCGTCAGCCCGGTGGCCGCCAGGGCGAGCAACGCGACGAGCATTGAGGTAGGACTTGTGGATTTCATTGCGCAAAATCTAGTCTGAGCAGTACCTTAGCACGCAACCACCCGAATGGCCATCAAGTCACAGCAACTGCGGCAGAGCTTTCTGATTTCCGGGGCGGGCGCCGCGGTCCTCCTGGTCGTCTCCATGGCCTGGCTCACGAGCAACCGCGTCGGCAAGGTCCTCGAGCAGGAAGCGGACGCGCGCGGGCGAGATGACGCCACCCGCGTCGCCGCCATCGTCTCGCAATACCTGAAAGAGCGCCGCCGCGAGGCGATGGCGCTCGCGAGCGAACCGCACATCGTCACGGCAGTCCGCGATGCGGGCCAGTCGGCGGTGACCCGCGGCCTGGACCGGACGACGATCCCCGATCTCGAGCGCGCGTTCAACAGCACCCGCCAGCTGGGTGGCGACCCCGTCGTGGGGGCCTATCTCCGCGGCTATCCAGCTACCTCCGATTTCGCGGAAGTCATCGTGACGGAGAGCCATGGGCTGAACGTCTTCGCGTCGGAGCGTCCGTCTGACTTCGTGCAGCGCGACGAGTCCTGGTGGCAGCGCGCGATCTCGGAGGGGGTGTACGAGGGCAGTGCCCGGTTCGACTCGTCTGCCGCAACCGCGTCGCTCGAGTTCGACGTTGCTGTGCGCGCGTCCCAGGCCCAGCGGCCGGTCGGCGTGCTCAAGGCGGTCTTTCCGCTCGACCGGCTGACCGCGGCGCTCGGCGCTGAGGACCTGGCCGACCGTGCCTACCTCCAGATCGTGGACAGCCGCGGCAACGTGCTCGTCGCGAAAGACGAAGCGTTGTTGCTGCAAAGCCTCCCCGATCGAGATCGGGTTCCACTCGGCGCCGCGGCGGCGACCGCGCACATCACCACGGTCCGCGGCGAAGCCGAGCTCGTCGCCTCGGTTCCCGCGAATCAAGGGCAATGGTGGGTGTTGTACCGGGAGTCTGCGGCTACCGCCTTCGCAACGGCGCGCAGCACTCAGCGCGCGGTGTGGCTCGGCGCGCTGCTCGTGGCAGCGATCGTGGTCGGCGCGCTGTTCTGGCTCTCGAGCCGACTCGGACGGCTGGTGACGGAGCCAGTGAAAGCGGCGGGCGCCATCGCGAGCCGGGTCGCGGGCGGCGACCTGTCCGTGACGGTGTCGACGCAACGCTCCGACGCCAGCGAGGTCGCGGAGCTGCTGTCGTCCGTGCACTCGATGGTAGTGGCACTGCGGCGGCTCGTCGGCGCCATCCGCGCTGCCGCCGACGAAGCGGCGGCGATGGCAACTGAAATCTCCGCGTCTACCGAAGAGATGAGCGCGTCGACGCAGGAGATGGCTTCCACGTCGCAGGACCTCTCCCGCCGCGCCGGGGAACAGGCGCAGCTGGTGCGCGCCGCCGCCGACGACGCGGCGCGGATCCTCCAGATCGCCGCAAAGCTCGCCGGAGGCGCGGACGAGGCGGCCCGCCGCAACGCCGACTTGTCGGCGTTGGCGCGACGTCACAAAGACGGACTGGACCAGAGCACGGTGCGTCTCGCCAAGCTCGCCGACGAGGTCGCGAAAGGTGCCGAGGAAGCGGAATCGTTGGCGCAGGCCACGGCACGGATCCAGACGTTCGTGGCTCAGACCAAGGCGGTCGCCACACAGACGAACATGCTGGCGCTCAATGCCGCGATCGAAGCGGCGCGCGCGGGCCCGCAGGGACGCGGATTTGCCGTGGTCGCCGACGAGGTGCGGAAGCTGGCGTCGGTGGCAGCGGCGGCCGCCGGCGAGACGGCAGACACGGTGCGGGGCGTACTGACCCGCGTGCAGGCGATGCGCGACCGGCTCGTGCGGCTCGCCGAGGGAGGCACGGCGGTGCGCGAGGCGTCGCAGACCGCGGCTCAAGGGTTGGCGACCGTGGCCAGTGAGGCCGATGCTAACGATGCCTGGAGCCGGGAAATCGCGGGGTCGGCCGGTGAGCTGCGCTCGCTCGTCGAAGAGATCGCGAACCGGCTGGGCACCATCGCCGGCCAGACCGACACGCTCCTCGCGTCCGCCGAGGAGCTCGCGGCGTCAGGCGAAGAGCAAAGCGCGTCGACGGAAGAAATCGCCTCCTCGGCGAATCAGCTCGCCGAAGCGGCGGACCGGCTTACCGGTGCGGTGAAATCATTCCGATTGTTGGCGGACGAGGTGCAGCAGGCGGCGGACTAGGGCGAGCTGAAGCAGTGCGCGGGCTCGGCGGCGCGCGCTTCGAGAACTTGCTTCACGAAATCGTCGATAGTGCCTTGTACGCGCGAGCCGGACGGATAAGTCACGCGAAACTTGATGTAGTTTGGCTCCGCGGGAAACACCGCGAAGTACGAAATGAATTCCTGTCCAGAGGCATCCCGCAGTTTCACGCGAACTCCGTACCCGTGGATCTTGATTTCTCGACCAAGTCGCGTGCTGCGCACCTTCACCTTCACATCGTCCTTACCCAGCACCCCATAAGCGGACAATTCGCCACGTTGTTGCATGACCGCTAACGCTTGTGGGAAGGCTTCAGCCTGTTCCTCGAGGGACGGCCACCCGGTCTGGGGATAGATGAACACATCCAGTGCGAGCCCCGCGATGCGCTCGAAACCGTGATAGCGGTACATCGTCCCCAGCTCCGGCCGCTCGAGGTGCTCGGAGTCCGCGAACCTCGCCCATCCGGCGCTGATCGGCACGGCCATAGTAGAACACGGCGTTGGCGCCGCTTCTGTGGTAACAGGCACGACGAACCAGACGGCTACTGGGTGACCGCCGAGTGAGGCCGGGGTGAATCGGAGCTGCTTCGCGAGAGCGATCGCGGCGATATCGAAATCGAGTCCGGCAGGCCGTGCGATTTGTGTGGAGGTGACGACCCCGCTCTCGGTGACGTAGACCCAGACACGCGGCGTTTTGCGCGTGCCGCCTCCCGGTTGCGGCTCTTTGAGGAGTACGGGTGGCGTATCGAATGGCGTCACGCACGGGAAGGACTGTGGGGCACTCGTGTCGCAGGCACGCAGCTTGCCCCCTGGTAAGTCCTGGGCAGGGAGTGTTGGTCCGAGGGCCATCCCGAGGACAAGAGCGACCGGCAACGAGTGATTCATGAAGAGCGACCTGCCGCCTCGAACAACACGCTGCAGCACGTCACTCCACCTTCGGCCTTGGCAAGCTCTCCGCAGGGGACCGGGACCCGGCGCACGCCGGCGCGATCCAGCCGCTCAGCCGTTGCGGGATGGTGTGTCGGGTAAATCACCGAGGCCCCGATCAACAACGCATTGGCGGCATGGGGTTCATCCGGCGCAACCGTCACCAGCTCCATGGACCCAAAGCACTCCCGACTCACCCAGCGGTCATTGATGAGCAGGAGATTGTCCGCCACGGGCGTCACTGCGCTCTTCAGATGGAGACAGCCGGTCACGGGAACGGGGATCACCTCGTAGCCCCACTCGCTGAGGTGCGCGTCGAGCTGGGTAATCCCGTCGCGGTTCGTGCGTGACGACAGACCGACGTAGATCTTTCGTCCCATTGCCATCACATCCCCGCCATCGAGCGTGCCGGGTGGCTGAATGGCAAACAGTGGTCGGTACGCGCTCAAGACTTTGGCCAGGGACTCGACTTCGCGCCGGCGGACCGGAGCCCCGGGCCTCGTCATCACCGCCGTCTCTGCGAACACGAGCGCCGCATCCTCTACAAACACGGCGTCCGGCAATGCCGGCTCCGCCGGCGCGTGGACAATCGTCGCGCCGCAGGAGCGCAACCTTTCTTCATATACCGCGTGCTCTGCCACGGCTTTGGCGACGTCGATCGGCTCGCGGACCTGGTGAGTCAGCTCGCATTCCGCGAGCGTGGGACTGACGGCGCGCGTGATCGCGACGAGCACGGCGCTAGCTCAATCAACCGGCGGGCGGGCTCGCGGCCCGGCGGGGAGATGCTCCATCAGGTACCGGGTGAGCAGCGAGTAGATGTGTAGCGTCGTACCGCGACCCTCGCAGATGCAATGCGAGCGATTGGGATACGCCATGAAGTCGAAGGGCTTGCCGAGCGCGACCAGCCGGTTCACCAAGCGTTCCGTGCCCTGGTAATGCACATTGTCGTCGCCGGAGCCGTGCACGATCAACAGACGTCCCTTGAGCCCCTCGGCCTGATTGATCGGAGACGCACGCTGGTAGCGCGCGCTGTCCGCCGAGCTGGCCAGCAGACCCATGTAGCGCTCCTGATAAATCGTGTCGTAGAGACGCTCGTCCGGCACCGGCGCCACCGACATCCCGACCTGATAGACGTCGGGGTAACGAAACATGGCCTGGAGCGTGCTCGATCCGCCGCCGCTCCAACCCCAGATCGCGACGCGCGTCGGATCGAGATAGCGGCGGGATCCGGTCAACGCCCGCACCGCGTCCGCCTGCTCGCGGCTCGACAAGATGCCGATCGCCCCGTAGACCACCTTGCGCCAGGCACGTCCGCGCGGCGACGGCGTACCGCGATTGTCCACCGTGGCCACCACGTAGCCCTGATCCGCGATCATGTGTTCCCACAAGTGACCGCCACCCCAGGAGTCGGTCGCGGTCTGTCCCGCCGGCTCGCCGTAGACGTACATCAGCAGCGGATAACCCCTGGTGGAGTCGAAATTCGCGGGCTTGATCATCCAGCCATCGAGTGTGACTCCGTCAGAAACCGTCACCCTGAAGAACTCACCGTGACCCGCGATGAGCGGTGCCACCGCGGCGCGCTGCTTCGCATTGTCGACGAGAGTCCGCACGCCACGGTGCGACGGCAGCTGCACGAGCTCGATAACCGCAGGGCTGTCGAAGTGCGAGTAGGTGTGAAACGCCCAGTGGGCGTCGGGGGAAATACGGTAGGAGTGTGTCCCCGCTGCGCCAGCCGGCGACACGCGTACGGCCGGTTGTTTTCCGTCCAGGCGCGCGCGATACAGATAACGCTGAGTCGCGTTATCGGGAGACGCGATGTAGTAAAGCCACCCACCGACTTCGTCCACCGCCGCTACAGCGACAACGTCGAAGTTGCCGGGCGTGATGTTCGTAACGCGTTTGCCGTCGCGGCTCACGCGATACACGTGTCTCCAGCCGTCGCGTTCACTCGTCCACAGGAACTCGGTTCCTTTCGCGAGCCACTCGACGTCGTCCACCACGTCGACCCAGGCGGAGTCGCGCTCGGTCAGGACCGTCCGCGTTGCTCCCGTTGCCGCATCCGCCAGCATCACGCGGTCGGTGTTCTGGAGCCGGTTGATGCGCTGGAGGATCAGCTCGCCCGGTCCCGCCCATTCCATGCGGGGGACGTAGTTCTCGCGCGGGTCGTCGGGGATCTGGAGCCAGGTCGTGGGGCCGCCAGCGGCACTGACGACACCGGCGCGCACGGCCGAGTTCGTGGTCCCCACCTTGGGATACTGAATGGGAGTGATTTTCGGGTAGAGCGAGTCGGTGTCGTTGATGAGGTAGTAGGTCCCGAGGCCGGTCATGTCGAAACGCCAGTAGGCGATCTTCGAGCCGTCCGGTGACCAGCGGAATGCGTCACGCAGGTCGAACTCCTCCTCGTAAACCCAGTCGGTCATGCCGTTCACGTGGAGCGAGTCGGCATCGCTCGTCAGGGCCGTGATCGCGCCATCCGAGAGCCGCTCCACGTAGACGTTTCCCTGCCGCACGTAGGCCACGCGATCGCCGGTGGGAGAGAACTTGGCATACATGAGCGTAGACGCCGGGGCGTTCGGTCCGCCGAGCTTTTGCAGCGCGCCGGACTTGCGGTTGAGCACCCAGTAGTCGCCGCGCGTATTCTGCCGCCACACGCGTTGGGTGTTGGTAAAGAGCAGCAGCAGGTTGCCATCGGCCGACCATGCGTAGTCGTCGAAGTCCAGCGCTTCGGTCGCCCCGGCGGGGACCAGCTGGCGCGCCGAGATGTAGACGCTCCGGGCGCCGGTGGCGGTCTCGTAGCGGACGATGTCGAACGCATCCGCCATCGCAGCCGATTTCTCCACAGTGGTGTACGCGGTGCCGTTTTCGATCCAGCGCGCCGGGCCGAAGCGCTGCGGCGCGAATTCCGGAGAGGCATAAATGCGGCGCAGCAGGTCGTTCACGTTATCGGGGACCTGCGCCATCGCGGAGGTCGTTGCGAACACCGCGAGCAGGCCGATTAAGATTTTCATGCTTGGTCCTTCTTCTAGTCGCCGAAGTTCGCCAGCCGGACGTCGAGAACATCCGGCAATCCCTGCAGCTTGTCGAGCACTCCATTTGTCAGCGCTTGATCGACGTTGATCGCGGCGAGCGCGTCTCCTGGCCCGTCCGCTGTGGGCGAAGACCGGCGCGCCTGGTGGTAGCTCGCGATGTTGATGCCGGCGCTACCGAGCGATGATCCGACTCGGCCGATCACGCCCGGCACGTCGCGGTTCCGGATTACCAGCATCCAGCCATCGGGAGCGACGTCAACGTGATAGTCGTCGATCCGGATGACACGGCCATGACTGCCGCCGATGAGCGCTCCGGTGACGCGCACGCGTCCCCGAGCAGTGTCGACCTTCACACCGATCGACGTCTCGAAGCCCGCCTCCGGCGCCCCGGTCTTTGTGCCGAGCTTGATGCCCTTCTCTTCGGCCAGCACCTGCGCATTCACCAAGCTCACGGGGCCGGCGTTCATCGCCGCAAGCAGCCCCTCGAGCGCTGAGACGAGCACCGGTCGCTGCGCCGCCTCTTCCTTGCCGCCGTAGGCGACTTCGACCGCCTTGACTGGTCCATCGGCCAGCGCAAGCGCGAGACGGCCCAGGCGGCGTGCCAGATCCAGAAGCGGCGCCAACCGGCGCAGCAGGTCTCCGCCCATCCCCGGCACATTGATCGCGAACGAGAGGTCGCCAGCGACCAAAGCCTCGCGGACAGCGCTGCAGATCTCCATCGCCACGCGCTCCTGAGCTTCGGCGGTCGAGGCGGCGAGGTGCGGGGTCAGGATCACGCGATCGAGCGACCGGAGCGGTGAGTCCGCGGGCAGCGGCTCGACGGCGAACACGTCGATGGCCGCGCCGCCGATGCGCTTTTCCTTGATCGCGTCGGCCAGTGCCGCCTCGTCCACCAGCTCACCGCGCGCCGTGTTGATCAGTACGGCGGTCGGCTTCATCAGCTTGAGGCGGTTCGCGTCGATGAGATGATGCGTCTGGTCGGTCAGCGC
>Ga0070695_100001565_pt1 | contig 12769 bp, 10 predicted proteins | sample KBSK1252metaG_FD_65471 | JGI IMG/M metagenome (GOLD analysis project Ga0070695, IMG submission 65471) | Corn, switchgrass and miscanthus rhizosphere microbial communities from Kellogg Biological Station, Michigan, USA - KBS K1-25-2 metaG | ecosystem: Host-associated > Plants > Roots >...
CGTGGAACGTGTCGTTCGTCACGAGTCCCCTCCACGCGAGATTCCAGAGCGCGTTGACCGTTTCGGCCGGATAGCCGCCGCCGGCCGCTTCGTGCAGCTCGCCGAAGAACGACGCGCCGCGCGCGTGAAGAAAACCCAGAAGCGCGGTTTCCCGATCGGAGAGATCCGGCTCCTGCCCCCGCTCTGGCCGGCCCTCCTTGGGCGGCAGCAGACGCGCCAGATGATCGGCGAGGTAGAGCGCGATGCGGCCGTCGCGCTCGCCAAGCGGCTCCACGCCGACCCAGACAACTTCGCCCGCGGCGGTGACGGCGTCGAGGTCGGCAGGATCGTACACGTCGATGCGCGCCGGCAGGATGTCCGTTTCGAGCAACGACGCCGGCAGCGGCGCGCCCTGCAGCTGTTCGATCGCGTCGAGCAGCGCGTCGGCGCCATGCCGCCGTCTCCCCAACGCGGCAGCCGCGTTGGGGTGGAGGATGCCGTGCCACGTGGTCGCGAAGCGCCCGAGGACGGACTGGTCCACCGGCTCGACTTCGCGGCGCAGCTTCGCGAGCGAGCGGCGCCGCAGCATCCGCAGCACGCCCGCGTCGGTCCATTCGCGCCGCGTGCCGCCGGGCCGGAACTCGCCCTCGACCAGACGGCCTTCACCGGCGAGCCGCGTCAGGACTGCCTCGGCCGCGCCGGGACTCAGCCCGTAGCGCGCCGCGAAGTCGAGCGCCGTGAACGGCGCGTGCGTCCGCGCGTAGCGAAGCGCGAGATCGCCGAGCGGATCGCGGACCGGCTGCAACAGCGATTCGGGAATGCCGAGCGGCAGCGGGACGCCGAGCGCGTCGCGATAGCGGGCCGCGTCCTCGATCGCGATGTACCGTGGATCGCCGGCGATGCGCAGGGCCAGCACCCGCCGCGCCGACACGAGATCGTCGACGCTCGTCGCAACGTCGCGGCTGATCGTCCGCGCGCCGATCTCCACCTCGGTGAGATCGCCGAGACCGAGCAGCATGTCGTGCACGCCGTCCGCGCTCTTCGCCTGATAGCCCGGATCGAGCCGCTGCAGCTGGCGCTCGATCGCGTCCATCGCGTCGGCGTCGAGCAGCTCGCGGAGCTCCGCGTCGCCGAGGAGCTCGCGCAGTTGCGCCTGATCGACGGCCAGCGCCTGCGCCCGCCGCTCGGCGAGCGGCGCATCGCCGTCATAGATGAAGCTGGCCACGTAGCTGAAGAGCAGCGACGCCGCGAACGGCGACGGCGTTTCCGTATCGACCGTCGCGACGCGGATTCTCCGGCTGCGCAGATCGGTGAGCGTCGACACGAGCGCCGGCATGTCGAAGAAATCGCGCAGGCACTCGCGATAGGTCTCGAGCAGCACCGGGAACGATCCGTAGCGCGACGCGACCGCCAGCAGATCGGCCGCGCGCTTGCGCTGCTGCCACAGCGGCGCGCGCATGCCCGGCCGCCGCTTCGGCAGCAGCAGCGACCGCGCGGCATTCTCGCGGAATTTCGACGCGAACAGCGCCGTCGCGCCGAGCTGCCGGACGACGAGCGCCTGCACTTCGTCCGGATCGGGCAGGAGCAGCCGCGGGTCCGGCGGCGCGTCGACGTCCGGAAACCTCACCACGAACCCGTCGTCGCCCCAGAGCGTTTCGACGTCGGCGCCGGTCTCCTCGCGAATCTTCGCCGCGGCCGCCATCGCCCACGGCGCATGCACGCGGCCGCCGCGCGGCGAGAGCACGCACACCCGCCAGTCGCCGAGCTCGTCGCGCACGCGCTCGACGACGACCGTCGATGCGTCGGGCAGCGCGCGCGCGGCCGCCTGCTGATCGCGCAGGTACTGGAGCAGATTCTCGGCGGCGCGCGTGTCGAGATCGTGTTCGCGCGTGAGCCGTTCGACGGCGGCGGCGGGCGAGAGCCGCATCAGGTCGTGCATCAACCGGCCGATGGCGAGCCCGAGCTCCAGCGGACGGCCCGCGCGGTCGCCTTTCCAGAACGGCATCTTCCCGGGCTCGCCGGGCGCCGGCGTCACCAGCACGCGGTCGTGCGTGATTTCCTCGATGCGCCATGACGAGGCGCCGAGGACGAACGTTTCGCCGGCGCGGCTCTCGAACACCATCTCTTCGTCGAGCTCGCCGACGCGCGCGGCGCCTGGCGCCCCACCGAGAAGGAAGACGCCATACAGACCGCGATCGGGAATCGTGCCGCCGTTCGCGATCGCGACGCGCTTCGCGCCTTCACGCGCCGTGAGCGTACCGGCGACCCGATCCCACGTGACGCGCGGTCGCAGCTCCGCGAACTCGTCCGATGGGTAGCGCCCCGACAGCATGTCGAGCACGCCCTCGAACACCGCGCGGCTCAACTCGGCGAACGGCGCGGCGCGCCGGATCGTCGCGAACAGCTCGTCGACGGTCCAGTCGTCCATCGAGACCATCGCGACGATCTGCTGCGCGGCGATGTCGAGCGGGTTGCGCGGATAGCGGGTCGCCTCGACCGCCCCGTCGTGCATCGCCTTCGCGACGGCCGCGCTCGCGACGAGGTCGCCGCGGAACTTCGGAAAGATCACGCCTTCGCTGATCGCGTTCGCCTGGTGGCCGCCGCGGCCGATCCGCTGCAGGCCGCTCGCGACCGACGGCGGCGCCTCGATCTGGACGACGAGATCGATCGCGCCCATATCGATGCCGAGCTCGAGCGAGGAGGTCGCGACCAGCGCGCGCAGGTCGCCGGCTTTGAGCCGATCCTCGATCTCCATTCGCTGCGGCCGCGCGATCGACCCGTGGTGCGAGCGGACCAGCGTCTCGCCCGCGAGCTCGTTCAGCGCGCCGGCCAGACGCTCGGACAGCCGGCGGCTGTTGACGAAGATCAGCGTCGAGCGATGCGCACGAATCAGGTCGAGCAGACGGGGATGAATTGCCGCCCAGATGGAGGGCCGTGTGTCGCCGAATGCCGCCGGGCCGCTCGGAATGCTTTCCGCGGGCGCCAGCTTCGCCATGTCCTCGACGGGAACTTCGATCGTGAGCCGCAGCTCTTTCTTCTGTCCCGCGTCGACGATCGTGACCGGACGGTAGCGGACCGCTCGAGGAGTCGCGAACTCGCTCTCCATGGCGGATTGCGGATTCCGGATTGCGGATTGACCGGTCGATTTCGCCGCCGATCTGATCGTCGATTCGGTTCCCCCCAGGAATCGCGCGACCTCGTCCAGCGGACGCTGCGTCGCGGAGAGGCCGATGCGCTGCGGCGGTTTCTCGCAGAGCGCCTCGAGACGCTCGAGCGACAGCGCGAGATGCGCGCCGCGCTTGGTCGGCACGAGCGCGTGGATCTCGTCGACGATGACCGTGTCGATCGAGCGCAGCGCCGCGCGCGCGTTGGACGTGAGCAGCAGGTACAGCGATTCGGGCGTCGTGATCAGGATGTCGGCCGGCTCGCGCTGGAAGCGCGCGCGCTCGGTCTGCGGCGTGTCGCCGGTGCGGACGGCGATGTACGGCACCACATACGGGACGTTGTCCGCAGGGCGCTGCTCCGCGAGCTGCGCGATGCCGGCGAGCGGCGCGCGCAGGTTGCGCTCGACGTCGACCGCGAGCGCCTTGAGCGGCGACACGTACAGGACGCGGCACCGCGCGTGCTTCGGCGGCAGCGGCGTGAACATCAGGCGATCGAGACACCAGAGAAACGCCGTCAGCGTCTTGCCGCTGCCCGTCGGCGCGAGAATCAGCGTCGAGTCGCCGCGCGCGATCGCGGGCCAGCCCAGCGACTGCGGCCGCGTCGGCGCCTCGAATGCCGCCGTGAACCACGCGCGCACCGCCGGATGAAACAGCGCGAGCGGATCGGATCGAGTCATCGCATTGCAGATTGCAGATTGCAAATTGCAGATTGGATTGCTGATTTCATTGCTGAATCTTTGCAATGCACTTTGCAATCTGCAATTTGCAATCTGCAATCTTATAATGTCCCCATGGGTGATGCAGGCGAAGGACTCATCGACGCCGATTCACGGATCCAGGAACGCATGGAAGAGCTCGAGCGCGAGCGCAAACAGTCGACCGCGAAGGTCGTGCGCGATCCCGAGAAAGTGCGCGCGCTCGAATCGTTGAGGCTCGCGCGCACCGAGCTCGAGCGTCAGCTGGGGGCGACGACCAACGAGCGCCGCCGCGACCACATCGTGCAGGCGCTTGCCGAGATCGATCGCCGGATGGAGGAAATCGATCAGACCTGAAATCATTGCAGATTGCAAATTGCAGATTGCAGATTGGATTGCAGATTGGCGGATTGATTGCTGATTGGCGGATTGATTGCCGGCCCAATGATTGAATCTGCAATCCAATTTGCAATCTGCAATCTGCAATCTGCAATGTCGTGATTCACTCCTACCACGACGGCACCAAGCATCACGTTCATCAGTTCGCGCGATCGCTCGGGTACCTCGACTGGGCGTCGCAGCCGGCGCCGTTTCGATCGTTCCTTGCGGCGCCGGCGATTCCGCTCTCGCCGCGTCCCGGCACAGAGCCGACGGTCATCGGCGATGTGCTGCGCCACGCACTGGGCCTCTCCGCGTGGAAAGTCTGGCGCACCTCCAGATGGTCGCTGCGCGTGAATCCGTCGAGCGGCAATCTGCATCCCACCGAGGCCTATGTCATCTCGGGCTCGCATCTCTATCACTACGCGGCGGATCGCCATGCCCTCGAAGAGCGGTGTGCCTTCGATCCCGTCTGGCGAGACGATGGCTTTCTGATCGCGCTGACGTCGATCCACTGGCGCGAGGCGTGGAAGTACGGGGAGCGCGCGTTCCGCTACTGCCAGCACGATCTCGGCCACGCGATCGCCGCGGTGCGCATCGCGGCCGCGCTGGCGGGGCTCGATGCGGCGATGCGCCCGGACTGGTCGCACCGGGACATCGCGGCGGTGACCGGCATCGATCGCGACGAAGACTACGTCGACGCCGAGCGCGAGGAGGCGGGGTGCGTGCTGGCCGTCACGAGTCGCCAGTCGGCAGTCGCCGGTCAGTCGCCTGCCGCGAGTCAGTCGCCAGCCGCCGTTCAGTCGCCAGTCGCGAGTCAGTCGGCGGTCGCCGATCGCGCGCGTCTGCTCAGTGCGGTTCGGAGCGGGCGCTGGAGCGGGAAGGCGTCGCAGTTGAGCGAGGCGCACGTCCAGTGGACGTTCATCGACGACATCGCGCGGGCGACCGAGGACCCGGGCCGCTCGATCGACCCCGGCAACTCATCCATCCAATTACCCGATTACCCGATGACGCAATTACCCGACAGGGCCTTGTTGCTGCAGCGTCGCAGCGCCGTTGCGCTGGACGGCCGGACCTCGCTTCCTGCCGACGGTTTCTTCGAAATCCTGTCGCGGGCCATGCCGGCGGCGGGCCCGCCGTGGGACGCGTTGTGGTGGGACCCGCGCATTCACCTCGCGCTGTTCGTGCATCGCGTCGACGGCGTGGAACCGGGCCTCTACGTGCTTGTCCGGAACGATCGCGCCGCGCGCGCGTTGAAGGACGCGATGAGGCGGGACTTCTCGTGGGAGCGCGCCACCGACCGTCTCCCGCTCTTTCTGCTCGCGCGCGGCGACTGCCGGCGGCTCGCCGAGCGCGTGAGCTGCGATCAGGAGATTGCCGCGGACGGATTCTTCAGCCTGGGGATGATCGCCGAGTTCGACGCGAGCCTCGTCGAGCTTGGCCCCGCGTTCTACCGTCACCTCTTCTGGGAATCAGGCGTCGTCGGTCAGGCCCTGTATCTCGCCGCGGAGGCGGCCGGCGCGCGCGGGACCGGCATCGGCTGCTTCTACGACGATCCGGTCCACGACGTGCTCGGCCTGACGGGTCATGCCTTCCAGTCGCTGTATCACTTCACGATCGGGATCCACGTCGAAGACACGAGGCTGACGACCGAACCCGGCTACGACTGGGAGCGGCCCCGTTGATGCGACCAACGTCCGACCACGAACGTGGGGCGACATCGCCACCGTCGTGGTGCGACCAACGCGGGTCAGACCATCGTGTCGCCGCTACCGTGGGGGTTCCCCGTCACCATCGTGGTCGGACGAACGTGGGTGCGACCATCGTGTCACCACGATCGTGGTGTCGTACCCCGCTCTCGTGGTCGGACGAACGTGGTGTTCTTTGCGGCCTCGGCGGCCTTTGCGTTCTTCGTCCGTGGACACCGTTACTCGTTCCGGCCCGCCACTTCACCAAGAACATCCACGGAGAGCCCGAACTGCCGCACGATCGCGCGCGTGGATTGGGTGTAGTCGTCGGTGAGATGCGACGGCAGATCGGCTGGGGGTGGAACGGGCTGCGCCGCCGCCAGCCTGATGACGCGACGATAGTCGTTCGCCATCGCCTCTGTCGTGTGATGCGCGGTCCAATACGCGTAGCCGGCTTGCGCGAGATCCGCTCGCAGCCTCGCATCCGTCGCGAGCCTGTGCATCGCGCTTCCGAGCGCCGCGTCTTCATTCAAGAGATCAATGCGGATGGCGACGCTCTCCGGAACGTCGACCGTGTGCGCGAGATCGGTGATGACGGTCGGCCGTGCCGCCGACAGACACTGCAGCCACGACGCCGACGTTTCTCTCGCCGTCGGCCAGCGCAGGCACAGGCACACGTCAGCCGCGGCCAGATAGCCGGCCACCGCCTCATCGTCCACGAAGCCGGTGACGTGCGCGCGATCGGCGACGCCCGCGCTCGCGAGCTCGTCGCTCAGCAACGGATACTCCGACGCGTCGCCGACGAGCAGCAGCCGCGCGTTCACGTTTCGGCCGGCGAGCCCGGCGAACGCACGGACGATCGGACCGATCCGCTTCTCGCTCGTCAGCTTGCCGAATGCGGCGAAGACGATCGCGTGATCCGAATACCCGAGGGCGGCGCGGACGGCGGCTCGCCTCGCGGCGCCCGCTTCGATCGGATCGGTCCCGAGACGAATCGCCTCGACGCGCGTCTGCGGGAACTCGTCACGAAGGTCCGCGGCCACGCGCTCGTTGTGGACGGCGACGAGCCGCGCGCTCTTCATCACCGCGGGCAGCATCGACCAGAAGTAGTAAATCGGTCCGCCGAGCCCTTCGACCGCGTACTCGACGACGTCGCGGTTCGCGTCGGGGTGATCGAACCGGAATTCGCGGCGGTAGTCGTCGGCGCGCCGCCGGCCCAGCAGGAGGCGCGCGCGCGCGTGATGGAGCGTCGGATCGTGGACGACGACGAGGCCGGGAAAGCGCGCGAGATACGCCCAGACAAAATCGTGGCAACTCGCGTTGCCGAGCTGGTAGACGACGAGATCGTACGGCGCGCGCCGGTTGCGCCAGACGAAATCGTGCGCGCGCGGCTCGTCGTAGCGATCGATCGCGAACTCATGGTCGAGCCGCGGCAGCAGCCTGGCGTTCGCGTCGGCAATGCCGGATCGCACGGGCGGCAGCGGCGACAACCACGCGATGCGCATCGGCTCGATCATCTTAGTGTGTGTTAGCATGTCAGCTTGGCTTGGTGAAATCGTTCACAAGCCGCGCAGTGAGCGGGGGCGGGGCCCCGCGAGTATAGGACGACGTTGCAGGGCTGGCTCTCCATTCTCGTCATGATCGCGCTCGGCGCCGGGTTCGCGCTCGCTTCGATCGTGCTCTCCAGCCTGGTCGGTCCCCGAAAACCCACGCCGGAAAAAGAAGCGCCGTACGAATGCGGGATGCCGCCGGTCGGCGACGCGCGCGAGCGCCAGTCGGTGAAGTTCTATCTCGTCGCGATGATCTTTCTCCTCTTCGACATCGAAGTCGCGTTCCTGTATCCCTGGGCGATGGCGCTGCGCGAGCTCGGCTGGGCCGGCTTCGTCCAGGTGGTGCTGTTCATGGCGCTCCTGCTCGCGGGGTACGTCTACGTCTGGCGCAAGGGCGCGCTCGATTGGGGCAACGAAACGTAGGGGCCGCCAAAACATATGGGTTTAGAGACAGAGATTCCCGTTCTGACGACGACCGTCGAAAAAATGATCCAGTGGGCGCGCCGATCGTCGATCTGGCCGGTGACGTTCGGGCTCGCCTGCTGTGCGATCGAGATGATGGCGATGAGCTGCTCGCGCTACGACATCGCGCGCTTCGGCGCCGAAGTGTTCCGCGGCAGCCCGCGGCAGTCCGATCTGATGATCGTCGCCGGCCGCCTCTCCCGAAAAATGGCCCCGGCGCTCCGCCGCATCTACGACCAGATGCCGGAACCGAAGTGGGTGATCTCGATGGGCGCCTGCGCGTCGATCGGCGGCGTCTTCGACAATTACGCGCTGGTGCAGGGCGTCGATCAAATCGTGCCCGTGGACGTGTTCGTGCCCGGCTGTCCGCCCCGTCCCGAATCGCTCATCTACGGCATCGTCCAGCTTCAGCGCAAGATCGCGCAGCAGAAGCTCGCGTAAATGGACTCGAGCACGCTCATCGCCACGCTGCAGGAAGCGATTCCTGGGGCGCAGTTCGAAGCCGCACCCAGCGTCGACCTGCAGGCGACGATCTACGTCTCGCGCGACGCGGTGCCGGACGTGCTGCGGACGCTGCGCGACCGCGAGGATCTCGCCTTCACGTTTCTCGCCGAGCTGACCGCGGCGGACTTCTGGCCGCGCGAGCCGCGGTTCGAGCTGATCTACATCCTGGTGTCGATCGCGCACCGGCGCCGCGTCCGTCTCAAAGTGCGGCTGCACGGCAACGACGCGCACGTCGCCACGGCCAGCGACATGTGGCCGGCGGCGAACTGGCTCGAGCGCGAAGTCTGGGATCTCTTCGGGATCGCGTTCGACGGCCATCCGGATCCGCGCCGCCTGCTGATGCCGGAGGACTGGGACGGGTTTCCGCTGCGGAAGGACTATCCGGTCCAGATTCTGAAAACGCCGCAGTCGGCCGAGCCGCTGCAGGTGACGGAGGCCGAGTTCCGCGCGAGCGTGGCGAAGGATCGCCTCACGCGCGGAGCGTAGGGGCGGACCCGTGTGTCCGCCCGGGCCGACACGCGGGTCGGCCCCGACGATATGAACGAGATCGTTCGCGCCGCGCTGGAGGAAACGATCGCGCTCCATCAGCGTGTGAAGGATGCCGATGCGCAGCCCATCGTGAACGCCGCGGCCGCGATCGTGGAGGCACTGAAGCGCGGCGGCACCTTGTTGATGTTCGGCAACGGCGGCAGCGCGTCCGATGCGCAGCACATGGCCGCGGAGCTGGTGGGGCGGTTTCAGCGCGAGCGGCGCGCCCTCGCGGCGATCGCGCTGACGGCGGATACGAGCGTGGTCACGGCGATCGCCAACGACGAGGCGTTCGATCGCGTGTTCACGCGGCAGATCGAAGCGGTGGGCCGGAGCGGCGACGTCGCGTTCGGCGTCAGCACGAGCGGCGCGTCGGCGAACGTGGTGGCCGCGCTGCAGGCGGCGCGCGCGCGCGGCCTGCAGACCATCGCCCTGACCGGCCGCGACGGCGGCGCGGCCGGCCGTGCGGCGGCGATTCACATCAACGTGCCGTCCCACGTGACGGCGCGCGTGCAGGAAGTGCACCGGACGATTTTGCACATCATCTGCGATCTCGTGGAGAGGGCGTTCACGTGACGCTGACGCGGCTGACGCAAACGACACAAAGGACAACGGTGGAGCCAGCTTGATGGCGGACATCAGAACCGAGACGATGACCGTCAACATGGGGCCGCAGCACCCGAGCACGCACGGTGTGCTGCGGCTGGTCCTCGAGCTCGACGGCGAGACCGTCCGGTCCTCGTCTCCGACAATCGGTTACCTCCACACCGGAATCGAGAAGACGGCGGAGCAGAAGAAGTGGCAGCAGGTGATTCCGCTCGTCGAGCGCATGGATTACCTGAGCGCGCAGTCGAACTCGATGGCGTTCTGCCTGTCGGTGGAGAAGCTGCTCGGAATCGAGGTTCCCGAGCGGGTGAAGAACATCCGCGTGCTCCTCGCGGAGCTGCAGCGCATCAATAGTCACCTCGTGTGGCTCGGCACGCACGGCATGGAAGTCGGCGCCGTCTCGGTGATGCTGTACTGCTTCCGCGAGCGCGAGCTGCTGCTGAACATCAACGAGCTGCTGGCGGGCTTCAGGCTGTTTCCGAGCTACATGCGCGTCGGCGGCCTGCGCGAGGATTTGCCGCGCGGATTCCACGATGCGGTGCGCGCGTTTCTGGATCGCTTTCCACCGAAGCTCGACGAATACGAGGACCTCCTCACGCAGAACGAAATCTACGTCCAACGGACGCGCGGCGTCGGGCGCATCTCGAAGGACGACGCCATCGCGTACAGCCTGCTCGGCCCGATCGGGCGCGCGGCGGGAGTCGACTACGACGTCCGCAGGGTCTATCCGTATCTCGGCTACGAGACGTACGACTTCGCCGTGCCGGTGCGGACCGAGGGCGACGTGTACGCGCGGTATCTGGTCCGCGTCGCCGAGATGCGTGAAAGCGTGAAGCTGTGCCGGCAGGCGCTCGAGCGGATTTCGCCGACCGGCGCGTTCGCGGTCGACGATCCGCGCATCACGCCGCCGCCCAAGGATCGCGTGTACACCGAGATGGAAGCGCTCATCCAGCACTTCCTGATCTACTCGCAGGGCTTCACGGTGCCCGAAGGCGAAGCCTACGTGCCGGTGGAGGGACCGCGCGGCGAGCACGGGTTCTCGATCGTGTCGGACGGGACCAACCGTCCGTGGCGCGTGAAGGCGCGATCGCCGTCGCTCATGGCGTGCCAGGCGCTCGAGAAGATGATCGTCGGCGGCTTGATCGCCGACGTCATCGCGGTGATCGGATCGATTGACGTCGTGATGGGAGACGTGGACCGGTGAGCTTTCATCCGAAGATGGCGTACGACGCCACCTTCCACAGGTCGGCGCGCGAGCTGGAAGAAGAAGGGCCGCCGTTCGCGTACACCGCGACGAACCGGGCGCGCTTCGACGAAATCGTCAAGCGCTATCCCGAGGATCGTCGGCGATCGGCCGTCCTGCCGGCGCTGTACCTCGCGCAGTCCCAGCAGGGGTACATCACCGCGAACGCGATCCGTCACGTGGCCGAGCTGCTCGGCATCACGCGCGCCGACGTCGAGGACGTCGTGTCGTTCTACACGATGTTCTACACGAAACCGGTGGGGAAGTTCGTGCTGCAGGTGTGCCGCACGCTGTCGTGCGCGCTGAACGGCGCCGAACGCGTCACCGAAGAGCTCGCGGCGAAGCTGGGGATCGAGCCGGGGCAGACCGACACGAGCGGCACCTTCACGCTCCTCGAAGTGGAATGCCTCGGCGCCTGCGATCGCGCGCCGGTGGTGATGGTCAACGACGCCTGGCACGAGCGCCTGAAACCCGAGGATGCGTCGAAGCTCGTGGATGATCTGCGGACGAAGGGTGCATCGGCGTTGAGCGGATGTCATCTCGTCGCCGAGAGGACGAAGCGTTGATGACCGAAGGCCACATGAAGCGGAAAACCGTTGCAAGTAGGCGCGGCGAGCCGAAGGCGAGCCGCGACAGGCGCTGGGGGTGGGGCCCCAGCGCAAAGTGAGAAACGTGGATCCGATCCTCACAAAACACGTTCGCGAACCGAACTCCTTCACCCTGGACTTCTACCTCCAGCACGAAGGCTACAGCGCGCTCAAGACGGCGCTGACCAAGAAGCCCGACGAGATCGTCGAGATGGTCAAAGCCTCGGGCCTGCGCGGCCGCGGCGGGGCCGGCTTCCCGACCGGCATGAAGTGGCAGTTCGTCGACAAGAAGATCTCGCCGCGCTACATCGCCTGCAACGCCGACGAGAGCGAGCCGGGCACCTTCAAGGACCATCTCCTGATGGAGCGCAATCCGCACCTTTTAATCGAAGGATGCGCCATCGGCTGCTACGCCATCGGGGCGAAGGTCGCCTACATCTATATAAGGGGCGAATTCCTGCACGTGCAGGCCGTCCTCGAGCGCGCCATCGACGAGGCCTACGCGCGCGGGTTCCTCGGCAGGAACATCCTGGGCTCGGGGTTCGACTGCGACGTCTACATGCATCGCGGCGCCGGCGCGTACGAGGCGGGCGAAGAAACGGCTCTGCTGGAATCGCTGGAAGGCAAGCGCGCGCAGCCGCGGAACAAGCCGCCGTTTCCCGCGCTCGTCGGGCTCTACAACAAGCCGACCGCGGTCAACAACGTCGAGACGCTGTGCAACGTGCCCATCATCGTCGCGAAAGGCGCCGAATGGTTCGCGGCGCTCGGTCCCGAGAAGAACGGCGGGCCGAAGCTCTACTGCGTCAGCGGTCACGTGAAGAAGCCGGGCGTCTACGAGGCGTCGATGAACGTCACCTTGCGCGAGCTGATCGAAGGCTACGCCGGCGGCGTGCCCGAGGGCCGGAAGCTGAAAGCCGTGATTCCCGGCGGATCGTCGGTGCCGATCCTGATGCCCGATCAACTCGACACGCAGGCGAGCTTCGACGGCATTCAGAAGGCGGGATCGCTGCTCGGCTCCGCCGCGATCATCGTGCTCGACGACACGACCTGCATGGTGTGGCTGGCCGAGAACCTGCTGCATTTCTACCGCCACGAATCGTGCGGCAAGTGCACGCCGTGCCGCGAGGGCACCGACTGGATCTACAAGATCCTCCGCCGCATCGAGCGCGGCGAAGGGCAGACGCGGGATCTCGATCTGCTCCAGAGCATTTCGGCGAACATCGCGGGCAAGACGTTGTGCGCGTTCGGCGACGCCGCGGTGACGCCGGTGACGACGACGCTGAAGCATTTCAGGCACGAGTACGAGGCGCACATTCGTGAGAAACGGTGCACGCTGCACGCCGCCTGGCGGGCGCGGCAACCAGTAGGAGCTCATTGACCGCGCT
>Ga0070695_100001566_pt1 | contig 12768 bp, 11 predicted proteins | sample KBSK1252metaG_FD_65471 | JGI IMG/M metagenome (GOLD analysis project Ga0070695, IMG submission 65471) | Corn, switchgrass and miscanthus rhizosphere microbial communities from Kellogg Biological Station, Michigan, USA - KBS K1-25-2 metaG | ecosystem: Host-associated > Plants > Roots >...
GGTCGTCCTCCAGGCAGCAGACGACGTGCGGGGTCATGACCTCGCGCACCGCCGTGCGCGTGGGATCGAGCCCGCGGGCCACCGCGCGGCAGGTGATGTCCCGGTCGGTGATCATCCCGTGCAGGCTGTGGCCGTCGTGGACGGGCAGGGCCCCGAGACGAAGGTCGGCCATGATCGCGGCGGCGTCACGCAGGCTGGCGTCGGGCTCCACGGTCCTCACCTGGCTGGTCATCAGGTCCGTCAACTTCATGCGGGTCCCCTCGAAGCTCCGGGAGAGCGGAGAAAAGGCGGGAGTGTGGTTGCGACCACCTTAGTCGGGGGATCGCGGGCGGGCAAAGCGCTCCCGGCGTGGCGCCGCGAGAAGGCTACGGCTGGGCGTCGATGGGGACTTCCAGGCAGCCCCCGCCCTCGGGAGCCGCGCGCACCGCGTCGGGGATGGGAATCCCGCTCTCGGCGAGCAGGTCCTGCACCGCCGGCCAGGCGCCCACCGGGAGCACGAGCGTGAGCCGTGGCAGAGGCCCTCGCGCGACGATGGCGTCGCTCGCGCCCGCGCTCCGGGCCCGCTCGGCGAGAGCCTCCGCCTTCTCCGCATCCATCCCCTGCCAGCCGAGCGGCGGCCGCAGCAGGTCGCGCACGGCGCAGGGGGCCCCGGCTTCCTCGGATGGAGCGGCGGGGGCAGCGGCGCCCGCAGCGGAAGGAGCCTCGTCGCGGCGGGCCTTGGCCAGGGGGGTGGGGGGAAGCCGCATCCAGCGGGTGGGGGTGGTCTCGGACACGCTGGACGTCTGCCGGGCCATCACGCTCGACGCCTGGGGCGGGGCGGGGGCGAAGGCCGGCTCGGACCGCGCGGCGTCCTTTGCGACCTTCTTCTCGCTCTTCTCCTTCTGCCTCTCCTTGCCCGTCTCCGCCGGAGCGGGCGGAATTGCCGTCGCCGGAGCCGGAGCCGGAGCCGGCGCGAGAGGCGCCGCCTCTTGTTCCTGCGGAGCCTGCGGGGACGCCTGCCGGGTCTCCAGGGTGTCGAGCGCGGCGGTCCCCTCGGCCGGCGCTTGCTGCTGCCGGTAGAGCCACACCGCGACGACGCCGACCAGGAGCGTGGCCGCGACGGAGAGCGGGAGCAGGAAGCGCCGGGGGCGGCTGCCGGAGCGCGCCCCAGCCAGCCGGTCGAGGACGCGTCCTGGCAGATGGAACGGCACGGGTGGGACCGGGTCCGCCTCCTGGGCCCGGGCCAGGGCACGGAAGTCCTCCACCAGCGAGGCGCAGCTCGCGCAGGCCGCGACGTGCTCGGCGAGAACCTGCCGGTCGAAACCGTCGCCGATCTCGCCGTCCACCCACGCGGACAGCTCGTCGAGCGAGGGGTGGCGGCTGGTCTCGGCGCTCACGAAGCCGCCCCCTCCACGCACTCCTTGAGCGCCAGGCGCGCCCGCGCCAGCCGCGAGCGCACCGTGCCCAGCGCCACCTCCAGCACCCGCGCGATCTCGTCGTAGGCGAGCGCATCCACATCCCGGAGGGCCAGCACCGCCCGCCAGGCGGGGGGAAGCTTGTCCAGGCATTGCTGGAGGCGGGCCAGCAACTCCTTGGACTCGAGCTGCCGGAGCGGCGACTCCGCTGCGGCGCGGCTGCGCCCCCCTTCCAGCGCGATCAGCGCCGCCGGACCCGTCTCCTCGTCGTCGATGGACCGGGAGGCGCGGCGCATGCGCTCGCTGGCGCGCTCCACGTGATGGAGGGCGCGGGTGACGGCGATCCGGTGCAGCCAGGTGGACAGCGCCGCCTCCTCGCGGAAGTCCCCGAGGCTCCGCCAGGCGGTGAGGAAGGTGTCCTGCACCACGTCCTCGGCGTCCTGGGTGTGGCGGACGATGCGCCAGACCACCCCCCAGACCTGGGAGAGATGCCGCTCCACCAGACCCTCGAAGGCGACGCGATCCCCGGCCCGGGCCCGCGCCAGCAGGCCGGCCTCGTCGTCGTCCTTCCCGAGGGCGGGAACATCCATGGCGCCAGAGGATAGACCCATCGCAGGGCTTGGACCGGGAGGCCGCGCGGCGGTTCCCGGGATGTGGCAAAGTGCTAGGGGATGAGCGCCCCCGACACGTTCGGCCCTCGCGCCTCCGCCTACGCCGCCTTCCGGCCCGACTACCCCGACGCGCTCATCGACTTCGTGGCCTCCCTGGCCCCCGCGCGCCACCTCGTCTGGGACTGCGCCACCGGCAGCGGCCAGGCCGCCGTCGCGCTGGCGGAGCGGTTCGAGGAGGTGGTGGCCACCGACCTCAGCGACCGCCAGCTCGCGCTGGCGCGCCCCCACCCGCACGTGCAGTACCGCCGCGCCGCCGCGGAGAAGAGCGGGCTCCCCGACTCCGTGGTGGACCTGGTGACGGTGGCCCAGGCCATGCACTGGTTCGACCTTCCTCGCTTCTATGCCGAGGTGACCCGCGTCCTCGTCCCCGGGGGCGCCCTCGCCGTCTGGACGTACGGCGAGCCGGAGTTCCCCGACCCCCGCCTCACCGAGCTCGTGGGGCGGTTCGACCTGGAGACGCTGGACGTGTGGTGGCAGCCCGGGCGCGAGCACGTGCGCGACGGCTACCGCCAGCTCCCCTTCCCCTTCCCCGAGGCGAAGGCCCCCCACTTCGTACTCGAGCGCCGGTGGATGCTCGACGACCTGCTCGGCTACCTGCGCTCCTGGTCCGCGGTGGGGACCGCGGCCGAGGCATCGGGCAAGGATCCGGTGGCGGAGCTCGAGCCGGAGCTGGCCGCGCTGTGGGGCCCGCGGGAGACACCCCAGGGCGTGCGCTGGCCCCTGACCGTGCGCGCCGGCAACCTCCCGGAATGACGGAAGCCACGGAAACGCCGCTGCGCGCTGCGGGCTTCCGCGGCGCCCTCCGCCTCGAGGAGCCGCTCGCCCCCCTCACCACCTGGCGGATCGGCGGGCCCGCCGAGATCCTGGCCACCCCCGAGGATCGCGACGACCTGGTCCTGGCCGTGCGCTGGGCGCGAGAGCAGGGCCTTCCCTGGCGCGTGCTGGGGAACGGCTCGAACCTCCTGGTCCCGGATGCGGGCGTGCGCGGCCTCGTGCTCCAGGTGCGCAAGGTGCTGGACGAGGTGGCGTGGGACGGCCCCCGCGTCCGCGCCGGTGCCGGCGTGCTCGTTCCCGTGCTCGCGAACCTCGCGGCCAAGCGGGGCCTGGCCGGACTCGAGTTCGGCGCGGGCATCCCCGGGACGCTCGGCGGCGCCCTGGTGATGAACGCCGGCTGGCATCAGTGGGAGATCGGTTCCGCGGTGGAAGAGGTGATCTGGCTCTCCCCACAGGGGGAGGCGCGCACGCTTCCCGGCCAGGCCTGCGGCTTCCGTTACCGGGGGAGCTTCTTCCGGGACAGGGGCGGGATCGTGCTGGAGGCGGTGCTGCGCCTGACGCCCGAGGATCCCCAGGCCGTGATTCCCCGCCTGGAAGCCTTCGCCGCCTCGCGCAAGACCAACCAGCCCACCGAGCTCCCCTCCTGCGGATCCGTCTTCCTGAAGCCGGAGGGGGACTTCGCCGGTCGCCTCATCGAGCAGGCCGGCCTCAAGGGCCACCGCGTGGGCGGCATCGAGGTCTCTTCCAAGCACGCCAACTTCTTCGTGAACGTGGACGGAGGGACCGCGGCCGACGTCCTGGCGCTGGTGGAGGAGGTGGAGCGGACCGTGCTCGCGCGCTTCGGCGTCCGGCTCACCCGGGAGTTCGTGGAATGGTGAGAAGCTAGCCTGCGACGAGCGTGCGGACCTGCTCCACGAAGCTGTCCCGGCCGGTGGGATCGAACACCACGGTGTCCGCCTCGTCGCTGAGCAGGCCCTCGAAGAGGGCGCGCTTCCCTTCCACGACGCGCAGGACCCGCTCCTCGATGGCGCCCTTGGTCACGAAGTGGAGGACGCGCACGCCCCGCACCTGGCCGATGCGGTGCACGCGGCCGATGCGCTGCTCCAGCACCGCCGGGTTCCAGGGCACCTCGAGATTGACCACGATGGACGCCGCCTCCTGCAGGTTGAGGCCCAGGCCCCCCGCGTCCGTGGAGAGCAGGACGCGGAAGGCGGGATCGTCCCGGAACTCCTCCAGCATGCGGCCGCGGGCGCGGCTGTCCAGGCCGCCGTGGAAGACCTCGGCCCGGGCACCTCGCGCGCCCAGCGCCCCCCGCAGCGCCCAGTGCGCAAGGCGGAGCATGCGCTCCCACTGGCTGAAGACCACCACCTTCGCCCCCTGCTCCTCCAGCAGGTCCTCGAAGACGTGGCAGAGCTCCTCGAGCTTGGGCGAGCCGGCCAGCCGGAGGTCGCTCTCGGTGGCGGGCTCGCCGGACAGCGCGCGGGGCTCGAAGCGCTCCCAGGCGTACTGCGCGTAGGCGTTGCACAGGATGCGCATGCTGGTGAGGGCGCGCAGCATGCGCCGCACCTCCATCGGTCCCAGCACCGGCGACTTCTGCAGGAGGGAGGCCACGGTTCCGGCATGCTCCCGGTAGGGGCGGCGCTGGGCCAGGGTCATCCCCGTCCAGAAAGCGTTGTCCGTGCGGTCGGGGAGCTGGTGGAGCACGGTGCGGCGCTCGCGGCGCAGGAAGAAGCCGCGCAGGCGCTCACGCAGCACGTCCAGTCCCTCGTAGGCCAGCACACGGCCGCGGGGATCGGTCACGGAATGGAACGGGAGCAGGCGCCAGCGCGGTCCCAGCGCCCGCGGGTGCAGGAACTCCACCAGCGAGTGCAGCTCCACCAGGCGGTTCTCGAGCGGGGTGCCGGTAAGGATGAAGGCGAAGGGAGTCTCCAGGCGCTTCACCGCCTGCGCCGTCTTCGTGTCCCAGTTCTTGATGCGCTGCGCCTCGTCGAGCACCACCAGGTCCACCCCGCCCGCGCGCAGCACCTCGAGGTCCTTCAGGACCAGCTCGTAGTTGATCACGAGGAAGCCGCCCTGGAAGGTGCGGTAGGCCTCGGCGCGCTGCGCGCGCGGTCCTTCCACCACCACCGCCCGCTCGCCGCAGGCCTTCTCGATCTCCCGGCGCCACTGGTGCTTGAGGGAGGCGGGGCAGACCACGAGCGCCTTCTCCGCACCCACGGCGCGCCGGAGCAGCAGGGCGGCCACGATCGCCTGCACGGTCTTGCCCAGACCCATGTCGTCGGCGAGGAAGGCGCGCCCGCGCCGGGCGAGGAACAGCGCCCCCTCCTCCTGGTAGGGATGGAGCTGGAAGCCGAGGTTCCGGGTGGCCTCCTCCCAGAGCGGGTGGCCGACGGCGAGGCCGCCGGTGGTGGCGGCGAGCGCCTCCTCGTCCAGGAAGCGTGCCTGCCAGCGCTCCAGTGCGGGATCGAGGTCGAGGGCGAGGCCGCTGCTGGCCGCGGCGGCGGAGGCCGCGTCCACCAGCCGGCGCAGCCAGGCGCTGCGCGTCGTCCCCTCCGGAGGCTCGCGCAGCCAGCCCGCGGCGTCCACCAGCTCCTCCGCCTCGGGCGGGATCTCGCCGTCCGGCAGGTCGAGCCGGATCTCCTGCACGGGATCGGGGACCTGGGTCGGCCACTCCCGCGGGCACCACCAGACCGACACGAAGCGAGGGACCGGCACCCGCTTCCGGCGCGAGAACCAGGTGCGGACCTTCTCCACGTGCTTGCAGGTGCCGAGCTCGTTCTCCGCGAAGTCGCCGCAGGTGCAGGAGGCGCGCTCGAGACCCATGCCGCGGAAGACGATGACCTCCTCCGCGCCTCCCCGGCGGGAGACGGCGAAGGTGGGCGGCCCCTCCACGGGGAGGCGGCGCACCTTGGCGCGCTCGCGACGGGCGGCGCCGCGCCGCTCCAGGATCTCGTGGTCCCAGGCCAGGGCGACCCGGTCGTCGCGACCGAGCACGTGCTGGTCGGCACCCTGCAGGGCGTAGACGGTCCGGTCCTGCAGGGGGGCCTTGCCGGCGGGTGGCGGGCGGCGCGAAGCCGCCGCCTTCACCTGGTTGAGCGTGGGCGGGGGGAACCGCACGGCCTGGAGGAGGGCCACGGCGTGGACGCAGACCGCGTGCTCCTGGTCGCCGCAGGAGCAGGCGGAGACGAGCGCGCCCGCCTCCACCGCGATGTCCACCCGGTAGGCATAGGGGCCCGTGCCACGCACCTGTCCCTCAACGGTGCGGCCGTCGGCACCCAGGCGCACCTTGTCCACCTTCCCGAGGAGAGCCAGCTTGCGGCCGCCCTGGGCGACGGCCTCGCCGGCCCAGGCGGTGAGGTCGGCCTCGAGCAGCACGGGATCGGCCGGCGGCAGCGCCTCGACGGCGGCTTCCGCGGGCTCACGATCCAGTTGAGAACGGTGCGGCGACATAGCCTGCTAGTCTGCCGCAGGGGGTGGGTTCCAGGCAAACGGCCTCGCCGGAAGCTGCTAGCATCGGCGGTCCATGGCCCGCCTGGCAGCCGCCTCGGTCACTCTCGAAGCGCGCTTCGCCGCCTTCGCCGCGGAGCGGTTCCCCTTCGCCCTCGACCTCGCCCGCGACGCGCTGCGCCGTGTCCTGCGCGGGAAGGACGTCGCCGGTGCCGAGTCCTTGCGCGCGCTGCGCGCGCCGCTGGCCGACGCGCTCCGCGCCGCCGTCGAGAAGAGCGACGTGCGCGATCTCCCGGAAACGACACCGGGGACCTCCGCGCTGGAGCGGCTGCGCCAGGCCGGGGCGACGCTGGCGGAGGAGGCGGAGGGCTTCCTCGTCCGGGAGGCGGTGGCCGCCTCGCTCACCCCCGAGGAGAAGCGCGCCATGCTGCGCGGGATGGTGCTCACCCGCGCGCTGGACAACCGCCTGAAGGCGCTGTTCCTGGGCGGCGAGGTGCGCTTCGGCGGCGCCTCCTTCCAGGGGAAGGGGTTCCGCTCCCTCGGGCAGGAGGCCATCTACGGCGCCGCGCTGCGCCTGCGGCGGGGACCCGGGGGCGACGTGGTGGGACCCATCATCCGGGACCTGGGGGTCGTCCTCGCGATGCGCCCCGAGCCCGCCACGGTGCGCATGGTGCTGTCCGCGCAGATGGGGAAGGCAGGTCCGCCCATGGACGGGCGCGACCTCCACGTGGGGGACTGGGAGCACGGCATCCTCCCCGCCTCCGCTCCCCTCGCCATCTCCGCCATGACCCTGGCCGGGGCCGCCATGGCGTTCGCCCGTGACAGGAGCGGGCGGGTGGCGGTGACCTTCATCGGCGAAGGCGGCGCCTCGCTCGGCGAGTGGCACGAGGCGGTGAACCTGTGCGCGGCCCGGCGCCTGCCCGCCATCTTCTGCCTGCAAAACAACCAGACGGCCCTCTCCACGCCGGTGCACGAGCAGTCCGCCGTGCGCACCTTCGCCGACAAGGCGGCGGGGTACGGCATCCTCGGCCTCACGGTGGACGGCACCGATCCCGAGGCCATCGCCGCCGCCTTCGGCTGGGCCGCGGAGCGGGCGCGGGAGGGGAAGGGTCCCACGCTGCTCGAGCTCCTCGCCATGCGCATGTGCGGGCACGCCCACCACGACGACATGCTCTACCTGGGGAAGGAGCCGCCCACCTCCTGGGACTACCCGGCGCCGGTGGCTCCCGGCTATGCCGATCCCGCGCGCTACGCCTTCTGGGCCGGCCGCGATCCCGTCCCCGGGTACGCCGCGAAGCTGCGGGGGCAGGGGCTCCTCGCCGAGGGCGAGCTGGAGGAGCTGAAGCAAGAGGCCGAGGCTCTCGTGGAAGCCGAGGCGCGGGCGGTGATCGCGGCCCCCTGGCCCGATCCCACCACCGTGGGCACCGGTGTCCTCGCGGACGAGCCTCCGCGCCTGCACCTCGAGCCGATGGAAGGCCGCGACCCGGCGCGCCGGCCGGTGGTCCCGCCGCTGCCACCGCTCGAGGCCGGTCCCCCATTCGACGCCAAGGGGAAGACGTTCCTGGAGGCGGTGATGCTCGGCGTGGGGGACGCGCTGCGCGCAGATCCCCGCGTGTTCGTCTACGGGGAGGACGTGGGGGGGAAGTACGGCAACGCCTTCCTCCTTCTCCGTCCGCTCCTCCAGGAGTTCGGGGACCGCATCCTGAACTCGACGCTCTCGGAAGCGGGCACGCTCGGCGTCTGCGTGGGGGCGGCCCTGTGCGGCCAGCGTCCCATCGGCGAGATCCAGTTCAACGACTTCGTGGCCACCGGCTTCAACCAGCTCGTCAACAACGCCGCCAAGATCCGCTACCGCTGGGGCGGCTCGGTGCCCATGGTGGTGCGGATGCCCTGGGGCGGGCTCCGGCGCGCCGGCCCGTACCACAGCCAGAACACCGAGCCCTGGTTCTACCGGACGCCGGGATTGAAGATCGTGGTGCCCTCCACTCCGGCGGACGCGCGCGCGCTGATGGCGGCGGCGGTCGCGGACCCCGACCCGGTTCTCTACTACGAGCACATCGCGCTCTACCGCGACCCGCGCATCAAGCAAATCCTGCCCGACGCCCCGCCGGCACCGCTGCCGCTGGGGAAGGCGGCCTTGCGGCGCGCGGGCGAGGACCTGGCCCTGATCACCTATGGCGCCTACGCCCACCTGGCGCTGCGCGTGGCGGAGACGCTGGCGAAGGAGGACGGTGTCCAGGCCTCGGTGCTCGACCTCCGGTGCCTGGCCCCCCTCGACCGCGCGGCCGTGATCGCGGTGGCGCGCCGCTGTGGCAAGGTTCTGATCTGCCACGAGGACTCGCGCACCGGCGGCATCGGCGAGTCGCTGGCCGCGATCATCCAGGAAGAGGCCTTCGAGGAGCTGGACGCGCCGGTGCGCGTGGTGGGCGCCCTGGACACGCCCGTCCCCTACTCCCCGACCCTGGAGGACGCGTTCCTTCCCGGAGAGGCCGGCGTGCTGCGGGCGGCGCGGCTGCTGGCGGCGTACTAGTCGCGGCGGAAATCGACCACGGTCGTCAGAGACACCGCCACGGGCTTGCCGTCCCGAAGCGCTGGCTCGTAGATCCACTGCCGGACGGCTTCGATTGCGGTGTCGACCAGTCGAGGCTCCTCCGTTCCCGGTGAAGCGGCGATTGCCCCGACCTTGCCGTCTTCACAGACCACGACCTGAAGGACGACCTTGCCGAACCGCGCAAGCTCGGGGCCCGGAGAAGGGCCCTTCTTTGTCTTGAGCGTTGGCCTGCCAACGCCTCCGACGTCCGGAGCGAGGGGACCGGCCACCTCCAGGCGATCGGCAGCGATGGCGCGGATGCTCAAGCCATACTGGCGAGCAAGATCCGCGAGTGCGCGCTCCAGGGGGACATCGGAGAGATTCGCGTTCACGACCGGCGTGTAACCCCGAAAGGTCGTGTGGAATCTGGCTTGTTCGCCCAGCGCCTTGAAGACGCGGTCCAGGCTCGTCTTCTCCAGGTTCAGCGTGATCTTCACGTCCTTGCCCGCGAGCGCCGCGATCTCCGGCGCCTTCAGTTCGGCGCAAGTGAGGGGCGGCGGCGTGGAGATCTTCAGAGCCGCCGCCAGCAGTAGCGGGATCACAGCGTCTCTCCTTCGGTGGTGACGGCCTGGCCCTCGGGTGCGGTGAAGCGCGCCAGCGCCGCCCGCGCGTCCTCCACGTGGGCCGCCATCCGATCGCGGGGGTAGGCGGCGGGAGCGAAGATCACCATCCAGAGGCCACGCGTGCCCTCGTCCACGCAGGTGCGCCGCGAGTCGGAGGTGGGATTCCCGAAGGGGCCACGCGTGTCGCACAGCACGGGCCGGCCGTGCAGGCGCACCTCGTCCTTGCGGATGCCGGGATAGGACTCCGTGTCGCCGCCGCGGCGGAGGGTGACCTTCCCCTCGATCTTGCCCAGATCGTACATGCCGATGGGGAGGAGGTACCGGAGCGAGCAGAGGTTGCAGACGTCCACGGCATTGTTCACGCGCGGCAGGGGCTTGCCCGTCACGGCGCGCCGGAACAGGGCCTCCGAGGATGGCCGGGTCTGGGTAGGATCCACGCCGAAGGCGCGATAGAGCGTGCGCGCCGCCCGCAGGCCTTCCACCTCTCCCGGGGGTGTCCCCGCGTGGCGCGCGGCGAGCTCGCGCGCCAGTCCATGGATCTCCGCCTCGAGGTCCTCTCCCGCAGGCCGGACGGCGACCGGCTCCGCCCGCACGACGCCCACCCGCAGCAAGGAGGCGACGTCGGAGGCAACCTCGAGCGTCACTTCTCCGCGGAGGCGCAGCAGGCGAGCAGATCCTTGTGGGCCGCTTCCATGGCGTTCATGCTCTTGAGCAGCCCGTCCAGGATCGCCATGGCCTCGTCCGGGCGCTTGGACGACACCAGCAGCTTGTACCCCTCCTCGAAGGTGCTCAGGGAGGAGGTCAGGGGCTGCAGCTTGGCGGCGGCGTCCACGTTGCGGGCGCGCTCGTACCCGCGCTCGAGCTCGACCCGCTGTTTCCCCAGCGTGTCCAGGGAGGCGCGCATCCGCTCCACGTTGATCGCGCAGCAATCCTTGATGGAGAAGCCGCCGGAGCCGCCCGAGCCGCTCATCCCCGAGACTCCGCGCTCCAGCTTGAAGCGCGCATTGGAGAGGAAGCTCGCCAGCTCCTTCATCGGCGCCTTCATCGCTTCCGGCCCGCCGGTGGGTGCCGCCGCCCCCACGGTCAGGAGCCCGCTCAGCACCAGACCCACTACCGCCCAGATCGCGCGCACGGTACCTCCTCCCCCTGCCCGAGAGATACGTCACTATAATTCCGAAGTCCATGCCCGAGCCGGGAAACGCGCCGCCCCGTCCCGCCACCGCTGTGGCCCGCCTGGCCCGGGAGAACCCGGCGGGGCTCACGCCGGAGCTCGCCGACCGGAGCCCCCGGGAGGTGGTGGAGATCGCGCTTTCGCTCCCCGCCGTCGAGCGCCTGGAGGTGCTGCTCCACGCCCCCAAGCCCATGCGGGCGGTGCGGGCGCTTCCCGACGCCGACCTCTATCTCACCGCCCGCGAGCTGGGGCCGGCGGACGCCCTTCCCTTGCTCGCCCTTGCCTCGGCGGCCCAGCTCCAGCACGTGCTGGACCTCGAGGCGTGGCGCCACGACGTCTTCGATCCCGACCGAGCGGGCGCCTGGGTGGCGCTGCTCCTGGAGGCCGGCGAGCCTGCCGTGGTGCGCTTCCTCCAGGCCGCCGACGACGAGCTGCTGGCGCTCCTGTTCCAGCGCTGGCTGCGGGTGCGGCAGATCGAGAACGACGAGGACGCTTCCGTGGGGGGAAGCGGCCACTCGGACGCGGGCGACGAGCGCGGCCTCCTCTCCCCCGACGGCGCCAACTTCTTCAAGCCCCGCATCGCCGAGCACGGGCCGGCGGCCCAGCGCATCGCCGCCGTGTTCTTCCACGCCCAGCAGGAGCGGTACTTCCGCACCCTGCAATCCGCCACGTGGGAGCTTCCCTCCGAGCTCGAGGAGCAGGCGCTGCACTGGCGGCAGAGCCGTCTCGAGGAGCACGGGTACCTTCCCTTCCAGGAAGCCCTCACCGCCTACGCGGCACCGGAATCCATCAGGGCGCGCTCGCAGCCGCTGACGCCGGAGGATCGCGACGGCCTGGCCGCCCCCCGGACGACGCTGCTCCAGCTCTCCCAGGGGAACCTGCTCGCGCGCGCGGCGTCGCAGGTGGACGAGCCCGCGCGGGAGACCGTGCTTCACGAGATCGCCTCCCTGGCCAACCGGCTCGTGGTGGCGGACGGCGCGGACCTGGGAGAGCCGGAGGCACACCGGGCGGCGCTGCGGCGGGCGGGGGCCTACGCCGGCCTCGGCTTCCAGGCACGCGGCGTGCGCACCGAGGAGGAGGCCGCGGCGCTGCTCGGTCAAGTCCCTGTGCTGGAGCTGTTCCGGGAGGGATTCGCGCGCGTGGCGGAGCTTCGCGATCGCGCGCGCCGCCTCACGCGCGAGGGCTGGCCGGCACGGCACCCGCGCGCGCTGGAGCTGCTGGACGCACCCATGCGCCCCCGGCTGCAGGCGCTCCTGGGCCCGCGCCCCCTGTACGTCCCCGCCCCCGACGAGCAGGAGCCGGCGGGCCTGAGGGACTTCCGCACGCTGGAGGAGGTCGAGGAGACGCGCGTGTCGCTCGAGCTCGCCGAGGTCCTGGGGCGGGTGCTCGTGGAGCGCCTGGGGCTCGATCTCCACGTCGTGCTCGGGCGCGCGGCTCCCACCGAGAGCGGGGTGCTCCGCCTTTCCACGATCTGGCTGACCGCGCTCGGCTGGCAGGTCGCGCGCGGGGAGCTGCGGGGCGATCCCCTGCCGCCCGAGGCCGCCTCCACGTTCCTGCGCGCCGTGCGGGAGGGGGCGGGTCCCGTGGCCACGGAGCGGCTCTTGCGGCTGCTCGACACCGAGCTCTCCCTGTCCCCCCGCGAGGCTGCGGCGCTGCGCGCCTTCGGCCGCGCCTGCCTGGATCGCCTGGGGGAGGAGACCGGGGGCCTCGACCTCGACCACCCGATCGATGCGCGCGCGATCGCCACCCTGATGCTGGAGGAATGAGATGGCCGACGAGCCGCTGAAATCCGCCTACGAGCTGGCCATGGACCGCCTGCGCGCGAAGGACCGGCAGGCGGGGGTCGAGGAGGAGCGCCCGCTGACGGAGGCGCAGAAGCACGAGATCGCGCGCCTGCGGCAGGAGGCTCAGGCCAAGCTCGCCGAGATCGAGATCCTGCACCAGAAGGCGCGGGCCGGGTTAACCTACGACCCGACCAAGCCGGACGCCGCGGGCACCCTGGAGGAGCGCTACCGCACGGATCGCACCCGCGTGGAGTCGCGCCTGGAGTCCGCGATCGCCAAGGTCAAGAAGGGAAGCTGAAGGAGGGGATTCCCATGCTGCTCGCCACCACGATGTTCCTGTCTCTCCTGCTGACGCCCGCCGAGCCCGCCAGCGA
>Ga0070695_100001568_pt1 | contig 12759 bp, 11 predicted proteins | sample KBSK1252metaG_FD_65471 | JGI IMG/M metagenome (GOLD analysis project Ga0070695, IMG submission 65471) | Corn, switchgrass and miscanthus rhizosphere microbial communities from Kellogg Biological Station, Michigan, USA - KBS K1-25-2 metaG | ecosystem: Host-associated > Plants > Roots >...
ACCGCGGTCACCTTGCCCGGCAGCGTCTCGCCGGTGCGTTTGGACCAGTCGTTGAGCCGGCGCGCTTCGCGTGCCGCGACGATCGCCAACTCGTACTTGTTGCTGCCCGGGGGCGGAAACAACGCTGCCAGTTTGGTCATCTCGTTCATCCTCCGTCGTGCGGCCGCCTCGTGCGGCCGGTCGTCCCGTCGCGTCCCGCGCGGGATTCGTCGTTCGCTACTCGGCCCGGAGCCTGTGGACCCGTGCGCGCTCGGCGTCCACGATCGCCATCAGCCGCGCCACCGCCTGCTCCAGGTCGTCGTTCACCACCAGGTAGTCGTATTCGCGGTACTGCATTAGCTCCCCCGGGGCGTTGTGGAGCCGCGTCTCCACCACCTCGGGCAGATCGGTCGAGCGTTGGAGCAGGCGCTTGCGCAGGGCTTCGATCGAGGGCGGGTAGACGAACACCGAGACCGAATCCGGCCGCACCCGCCGCACGCTCGCCCCGCCCTGCACGTCCACGTCCAGCACCACGATACGCCCCGCCCTGACCCCTTCGTCCACGAATCGTGTCGGCGTCGCGTAGAGCTGATCGTGCACCTCGGCCCATTCGAGGAACAGCCCGGCCGCGCGCCGCCGCTCGAATTCGTCGCGGCTCACGAACTCGTACTGAACGCCCTCTTCCTCGTTCGACCGCCGCGGCCGCGTGGTGGCCGAAATCGAGAACGTGCACTCGGGTCGCGCCGCCACCAGCCGGTCGACGAGCGTGCCCTTGCCGGCGCCCGAGGGCCCCGAGAGCACCAGCAGGAACCCGCCCGGCGCGAACTGGAACGGAATGCGCGTGACCGCGCCGGCGCTCGGACCCGTGCTCATTCGACGTTCTGCACCTGCTCGCGCAGGCGCTCCAGCTCTTCCTTGACCACGACCACCGCGTGGGCGATGTCCACGTCGTTGGCCTTGGAGCCGATCGTGTTGGCCTCGCGATTCATCTCCTGCAGCAGGAAGTTGAGCTTGCGCCCGGCCAGCTCCGCGCTCTCGCAGAGGTGCTTGAACTGGTCGAGGTGAGCCGAGAGCCGGACGCACTCCTCGGTGCAGTCGAGCCGGTCCGCCATCAGCGCCACCTCCTGCGCCACCCGCACCGGATCCATCTCGACGTCGGCGAGCAGGGCCTTGAGCCGCGTCTGCAGCCGCTCCTTGGCCTCGGCGGGCCGGAGTGGGGCGCGCTCCGCCACCTTCTCGAGCTGGGTGCGGATCAGGGCGAGGCGCTGCTCCAGGTCGCGGCCCAGGGCTTCGCCCTCGCGCGCCTTCATGGCGTTCATGTTGTCGCAGGCCTTCCCGATCACCTGCTTGAGCAGCCCCCAGGTCTCCTCGTCGGAGAGTGCGGTGTGCTCCCAGGTGAACACGTCGGGCAGCGTCGCCAGGGTGCGCACGTCGAGCCCACGATCCAGCTTGTAGCGCTCGCGCAGCTGCTCGAGCAGCGCCACGTAGCGGTCGGTGACGACCTCGTTGACCTTGAGCACCTCGCCGCTCTCCCCCACCCCGCTCCAGGTGATCGTGAGGTTGAACTTGCCGCGCGAGAAGCGGTCCTGGATGAGCTGGCGGATCTGGTCCTCGAAGAGCCCGACCAGCTTGGGAGCGCGGACCGAGACCTCGCAGAAGCGGTGGTTGACCGAGCGGATCTCGGCGCTCAGGCGCTGGCCATCGCGCTCCAGGTCGGCCGAGCCGTACCCGGTCATGCTGCGGATCATGCCGTGACCTCCAATGGAGACCGGCGAAAGTAGGGCAGCGGGGTGTGCTAGGTCAAACGGTCGGGCTAACTTGCGGGGATTTCAGAGGGCGCTCCTGGCCTTGGCCGGTCGCCGCCTGCCCACCTCTTATACACCTTTCGCGGTGGAGAGTCGCGCGACTCGCTGCGGAGTCGCCAGATGCGAGGTACCGAGACGCGTTCGGCGCGTGGCCACTCGAGCGCCCCGAGGTATGTAGATCTTTCCGGCAATACTTGCCCCGGGGCAAGTTGATTGGGCCGAGGAGTCCGGCAACTGACGCCAGCGTCAGTTGCCGGATGGAGGCGGCTGATTACTCGTTTGGCTTCTGCGGCTTCTTGAACAGCGCGTCGAGTTTGGCCCGAGCGTCCTGTGTGCGATCAGCGACAGGCGGCGCTTTGCCACCGAAGAGGCTCTCGAGCTTCGCGCGTGCCTGCGCTTCGCGACCCTTGTCCACGCTTGCCGCCCGGAACGGTGCGGGGTTGGGGGTGAAGAACTCGCAGAAGTTGCGCCGCTGCTTGTCTTCCACCGGCTCGGCCTCGGTCTCGCGGCAGGAGTTGTTCAGCGCCGGGTCGTAGTGCCGGCACTGGCGGCAGCAGCGCAAATCGCGCTGGCATTGCTCGCACGTCGCGTCGCGCGGGATCGGCTCCGAGAGCGTGCTCGGCGCGCCGCAGAACTGGCACTGGGGCATGCGGGATCTCCTCGAAGACCGAGCGTGCGCCCGCTCCTCGGCCGTGGTCAAGACCGCGCGATTGCCCGGCTTCGACCCATGCCCTACGTTTCGGCCACCATGGTCCCTCGTTCGACTCCCGATGCGCTCGCGGACCGCCGCACCGAGATCGCCCGAGCGCTCAAGCGCTACCACGCGCGGCTCCTGCGCAAGGTCGAGGCGCTGCGCGGCGATCTGGCCGAATCGGAGCGGGCCGGCGAGTTCCGCACCCGGGGCGAGACGCTGCTCGCCTACCTGCGCCAGGTCCCGCCGCGCGCGGAGTCGGTGACGCTTCCCGATCCCACCGACCCGGCGCGCAATCTCACCATCCCCCTGGATCCCAAGATCAAGGCGCAGGCCAACGCCGCGCGCTACTTCAAGCGCGCCGCCAAGGCGGAGCGCGGGCTGAAGCAGGTACCGCCGCGGCTCACTGCGGCCGAAGCCGAGGCACACGCGCTGGGCGTGGTGCTCGCGCGCGTCGCGACGGTCGAAGAGGGCGCTTCCGACACGGCGAGGGCCGACGATCCGACACTGGACCGCGACCTCGAACTGGCGCTGACGAAGCTGCCACCCGCGCTGCGGGCAATGCTGCCTGCGGCGGTCATCGTGAAGCGCCCGGCCGGAGCGGCGCGCTCGGGAAGCGCGGAAGCGGTGGCGCGCGGAGAGGATCGTGCGCCGGCGGCGCGCCTGCAGCCGCGGCGCCTCAAGACAGCGGAAGGCTGGGACGTGCTCATCGGCCGCAACAACGAAGGCAACGACTACGTGACGCACCACCTCGCGCGGCCCGAGGACTACTGGTTCCACGTCCACGGCGCCGCGGGCTCGCACGTGGTGTTGCGGCGGGGCAAGGGCAAGAACGAGCCGTCGAAGGCGACCATCGAGGAGGTCGCCGCCTGGGCCGCGTTCTACTCGCAGGCCCGAACCGCGGGCCGCGCGCCCGTGATCGTTACGCGCAAGAAGTACGTGCGCAAGCCGCGCAAGGGGCCGCCCGGCCTGGCGCTCTGCACCAACGAGAAGACGGTGATGGTGAAGCCGAAGGAGCCGGGGAAGGAAACGATGGACCCCTCGGCGGGTCTCTGACGGGCTCGCCCGCGAGACGCGGAGCCAAGCCTACTTCCCGCTCCCCATCCTCGTGTGCTCGATCACCCACCGATCAATGCGCTCCCACGCACCGGGCGCGAATGTCGGGGCGGATCTCGTGTCGGGCGGGCACTGGAGGCATTCCGCGTCGCCGGCCACGATCTGGAGGCCGTGCCCCGCGTGAGGGAATACGATGAACGTGACGTCGCGATTGCCGGCACGTTCGTATGCGGGTTTGAGCCGGTGAACGCTCTCGGCGACCGGCACGTGGCGATCGCCCTCACCATAGACGTGAAGGACCGGTATGCGCACGCGTTCCGCCGTGGCCACGGGGTCGTAGCGCCAGCGGCGCAACAGTTCGATGAACTCGCGGGGCATCACCCCGGGACTCGGCGGGCTTTCGATCCGACCGAGCCGCGAGAACAACGAATCGTCACGGAGGGCCGCATCGAACCACGGTCGAGCGAGTGCGGCCCTCCACAACGCCCGAGCTGAATCGGCGTCTGCCCCGCCTTCCCAGTACGCGTACAGGGCCCCGCGGAGCGAGTCCGCCTCGGCCACCGCGGAGGAGTCCATTCCGGCCTCGAGGAGACGCGCCCCGTCCTCGAACCGGCTCTGATCGCCCGGCGTGACGCCCGCTCCCGAAACGCACACGACGAATGCGATGCGCGGCGAGAGCGCCGCCATCAGGGGCCCGACCCACCCACCCTGGCTCGCGCCGAGAACGCCGATCCGTGTGGTGTCGATTTCGGGCCGCGAAACAAGAAACCGCACCGCCGCCAGTCCATCGCCCGCGGCTTCCTGCAGGTCTGGCATTTCCTGGTACCGTCCGCTCGAGCCCCCGACGCCGCGTTTGTCGAAGCTCAGCACGGCGATGCCCTGGGGCACGAGGCGCTCTCGCAGACGCCGGGCGGGCTCTCCATCCCGCCGGCCCGGCTCCGACCCGTGTAACAGGACCACGGCCGGCACGCGGCCCGGCCGATCGGGACATGCCAAGGTCGCCACGAAGGTGGCGCTGTCCCCCGGATACGTCACCGTTTCGAGACGAATGGACGCGGGGTGAGACGGCGGGACCGCAGCGATCGCCATCAGCAGCGTTGATGCGATCACGTGGACGGCCCCGCGAGTCATCGGAGCGCGACCAGGCGCCGCGCCCAGATGCCGGAGGGCGTGCTCAGCCGAACCCAATACACTCCGCTCGTGGCCACCCCGTTGCGATCGATGGGAGCGGTCCTCCAGCCCGAGGGCGATTCGGCGTCGAACAGCGTCCGCACCAGGCGGCCCTGCAGGTCGTGCACGGTGACGAGCGCTCTCCCGGCACTCGGCACATAGAACGACAATCGTCCCGGACCGACCAGAGGTTGTGGCTCGACTCGAATCCTTTCCGGCGGGGTGGTCCGGCCCACGGCCGGGACACCGGCGACGTGACCTTCGAGAATGGAGTAGAGGTTGTTGGCGGGGACGTTGGTCATCACATCGACGTGGCCGCTCGGCCACGCGAACAGGACCGTATCCGCGACCGCAGCGTCTCCCAGCCCGAAGTGAACGACCAACGCGTTCTGGCCTCCATAGCCCGTGTTGGAAGCCACTTCCCGAAGCTGCCAACGTGGTGCGCCGGCGATGATAGCGCGCACCCTCACGCGCAGCCCAATCGCGGAGCGATTGGAGGGCTGGCCGGCGCAGTCGAACTCGAGCCAGTGATTGGGGCCCGAGAGATCGTTGCGGTAGAGCACGCTGGGCCCCTCGCTGCGCGCGGTGGGGATGAAGAGATCCAGGTCGCCGTCGCGGTCGTAGTCGGCGGCGGCCACGCCGTACGCCGACAGCGCCGGAGAGGTGGCCGCGGTCGCAACGGCGGTGAACGTGCCGTTGCCCTCGTTACGGTAGTAGCGATCGGGCTGTCCGAGGTCGCGCGCGACGTGCACGTCGAGGTCGCCGTCGTTGTCGAAGTCACCCCAGGCGACCCCATGGGAGGCTCCCACGCCCGTCACAATTGCGCCGGTCAGGATCTTGGTGAATCCGGAAGCCCCGTCGTTTCGATAGAGCTGGTTCGGCACCGACGTGTAGTTGATCGCATAGCAGTCGAGGTCGCCGTCGTTGTCGTAGTCGGCCCAGCTCAGCACCTGGGAGTCGCGCGGGTCGGTCGCGAGCGTCCCGGTGGTGATCGGCTGGAAATCGGCGACGCTCGTTTCCACCAGCATGTTCCGATACATGTGGTCGAGCCCGGTCGAGCCCACCGGGCCGCTCGCGAAGAACAGGTCCAGATCGCCATCGCCGTCGAAGTCGGCCCATGTCGGGTTGTGGTGCGAGCCTGTGGCCGAGACGGGGCTCGAGAGGATCTCCTGAAACGTTCCGTTGCCGAGATTGTGAAACAGCCGATTGCCTGTGGTCATGCCGAGCGCGCCGGTGATCGTCGAGATCACGAGGTCGAGCTGGCCGTCGCGATCGTAGTCGGCCCATGCGCAGCCCACGCCCTCGATCGTGTCACCGGTGATGCCGGAGCCGGCGTCGATGGTCCAGGTGCCCACCGTCCTGCGGTAGAGGCGGCCTCCCTGCCCATTGAGCGCCGTCACGTACGCGTCGAGGTCTCCGTCATTGTCGACATCGGCCCAGCTGCTGCAGACGGTCTCGGCCGCGTCCTGCACCACCGGCACGCCGTTGACCCGAACGAACACGTCGCCGCCGTCGTTCCGATACAGCACGTTGTCGTTGTTGGACGAGAACGCCGTGACGACGTAGAGGTCGAGATCACCGTCGCCGTCAAAGTCCACCCACGAAGCCCCGGTCGAGAACGCGACGTGTGCCGCCATGTCCGGAATCGCAACGGGGGTGAAGGTCTGCGCCTCGGCCCGCGCGACTGTGGCGAGCGCCGTAGCGAGGCACAGCAAGATGAGGCGACAGCCGATGCGCTCGGACATGCCTGGGAGCGTAAGAGCCCCACCGGGATGAGTCTTTCACGCGGTCAGCCGGAATTGCCCGCGATCGACGGCGACAGGTCGATTTGTGGCGAAATCTCTGTCATGCTTATCGCGTCATGCGCTCCACGTTCACGCCAGGCTCGCCCGAGCCACCCGCGCCGGTCGTCTTCACGCGGGAAGTGCAGGGCTTCGTCCTGCAGGAAGCCCGCTACGAGCCGGGTTACCGTGGCGCCGAGCACCGCCACCCGAGGGCCTATCTCGGATATGTCGTGGCGGGTGATTTCATGGAGACCTGCCGCGGTGGGCGCGCCCGGTACGGGCACGGGTCGCTCCATCTTCATCCATCCGACGACCCCCACACCGGCGTCGTGGGCGCCGGAGGCGCCCGCTGTTTCAGCATCATGCCTGGCGACCCCCTGGCCCGCAGGCTCGACTCGGGCGCGGGCGACCTGCGCCACCAGGAGTGGCCGCGACACGTGGCGTCGTTGGCCGGGCAGTGCCACCGCGGCTTCCTCGCCCGTGACGGGGCCTGGGATCTGGAGTGCGAAGGGGCCGCGCTCGAGCTGCTGGCCGCCGTCCTGAGGCACCAAACGCCGCGTGAATCGGGAGCGCCGAGGTGGTTGTTCATCGCCCGGGACTACCTGCACGCGCACGCCGGCGGGCACGTCACGTTGTCCGAGCTCGCAGCGCTCTGTCGCGTGCACCCGGTACACTTGGTGCGCATCTTTCGCAGTCGTCTCGGGGTCACCCCGGCGGAGTACGTGCGGCACGTGCGCCTGGAGATCGCCTGTCGGGCGCTCGCCGAGTCGGACCTGCCCATCGCCGATGTGGCGCTCGAGGCGGGCTACTCGAGTCAGGCCCACCTCACTCGAGCGTTTCGCGCGCACTACGGGTCGACGCCCGCACGCTATCGGCGCGCGCGACGCTCATCGGGCTGAGCTGCTGGCCTCGCCGTGAGAGGGCCTACTCGCCGATCCTGATCCCCTTCGTCCGCGCGTCGCCCTTCCGCACTGTCCAGCCGACCCGGTCGCCGTGCTCCATCAGCGGAACCGCGTACTTCCGGGAGACGCCGCTCAGCTCCTTGAACTCGGCGACGGTCAGCCCCGGTTGCTTCTCGAAATGGGCCGCGAGCTTCGCGCGCAGCGTCTCGATCTGCCGGGCGGTGTAGGTGAGCTCCGGACTCACGCGCACCAGCCGGCCGAGGAACACGCCCAGCGCGAGCACCTCGGGTCCCGAGGCCCCGCGCTTCGGCAGCCAGACGAACGTCTCGGGCACCGCGAGCCCGGCCGCGTCCAGCTCGGCTTCGATCGCGTCGAGCTCCTTCACCACCCCGGCCGGCGGCTCCCACGGATCGTTGGCGGGCCGCACCCGCTCGCCGCGCGTCGCGGCCTGACCCGAAGCCACGAGCGCCGCGAACGCGGCGTCGAAGAGTGAGGCGTCCATCGCGGCCTTGAGGCCGCTCTTGAGCTCGCCCTTGGGCACGCCGTACCGCGCCGGGTACCGGCGCGCGTAGGCCGCCACCTCGTCCGCGATCGCCCGCTGCGCGGCCTGCCAGCGCGCGAGCCCGATCCATCGCCCTTCGGCCGGCGCCGCCAGCTCGCCGCCGTCGCGCAGCCGCGCCAGCGCCGCCGCCGTCGCGGCTTCGCTCTCGCCCACCGCCTTCGCCAGCGCCGCGGTGGAGGCGAGCACGGTCTCGCCGCCGAGGCGCTCGAGGAGGCGCGCTTCGAGCGATCCACTCTCATGCACGGCGAGCGACTCGAGGCCGCCGCCGCGGCGACGGCGCTTCGCGGCCGCGGGCTCGATCACGTGGCCACCCCCCACCGTGCGCGAGGGCGAGTACGAGCGGATCACGAACCGGTCGCCGCGCGCCGCCACCGACGGCTTCTCGAGCCGCACCTGGGCGAGGGCGCTCGTTCCGGGCGCCAGCGTGCCGCCCTCGAGCAGCACCAGCCGCCCGATGATCTCGCTGGCTCCGAGGTGGAAGCGGACGCGCGTCGCGGCCTTCCACGCGCGCGGGTAGTCGGGCAGGAGCTCGAAGCGCACGTCGAGCACCGAGGAGGCGCTCAGCGAGCCAGGCGCCACCAGCCAGTCGCCGCGCGTCACCTCCTCGCGCGCGACGCCATGCAGGGCGAGCGCGGTGCGCTGCCCGGCGCGGGCCTCCTCCACCGTGACGCCGTGCACCTGCACGCGGCGCACGCGCACGGCCTTCCCGCCCGGCAGCAGCTCGAGCGCGTCGCCGGTCCGCACCACCCCGCGCCACAGCGTCCCCGTGACGACGGTGCCGAAGCCCTCCACGGTGAAGACGCGATCGACCGGGAGACGCGCGGGCGAGTCGGCGGCGCGTCCGGGGGCTTCGGCGAGCTGGGTGTCGATGGCCTGAAGCAGCTCGGCCTGGCCGGCGCCCGTCACCGCCGAGAACTCCACGATCGGGGCGGCCGCGAGCCGCGTTCCCGCGAGCAACGTGCGCACGTCGCGGGCGACCTCGTCCAGCCATTCGCGGGCGACCAGGTCGGCCTTGGTGAGCACCACGATCCCGCGCGCGATGCCCAGCAGCTGCACGATGGCGAGGTGCTCGCGGGTCTGCGGCATCACGCCCTCGTCCGCGGCGATCACCAGCAGCACGAGATCGATCCCGCCCACGCCCGCGAGCATGTTCTTCACGAAGCGCTCGTGCCCCGGCACGTCGACGATGCCGACGTGGACACCCGACGGGGTCACCAGCGGCGCGAAACCGAGATCGATCGAGATGCCGCGCTTTTTCTCCTCGGGCAGGCGATCGGTGTCGACGCCGGTCAGCCGGCGCACCAGCGCGGTCTTGCCGTGGTCGATGTGGCCGGCGGTGCCGACCACGGCAAGGCGTGGCGGGGCGATGGGCGCGGTCGACATGAGCCGCTAGCGCCCGGCGCGGGCGGCCATGGCGCGGATCCCGTCCAGGTCCAGCACGCCCTTGGCGCCCCATCCGCGCGTGCCGGTGGGGATCGATGGCCGGAACGCCTCGTAGAGGGCGAATGCGCGATGCGCGAGCTCGGAGGGCGAATACGATTTCGCCAGCGCCGTCATCGCCTGGCGCGCGGGACCCAGCGCCTCGCCGAACTTGCTGTCGAGGTAGCGCTCGACGCTCGCGGGATCGTCGGGACGCCCGCTCTTCACGGCCCGCAGCCCGTCGGGCGTCTTCACCGCGGGGACGATGCGGCCGAGGAGCTCGACCGCGACGCGCCGGCCGGGTGCTTCGGCCTTCGGCTTGCCCTTCGCGGGTGCTTCGCCCGAGCGCGCGAGGCCGAGTGTCTTCGCCTTCGACGCGGCGTTCATTCCCGCCATCGCGCGGCCGAGCGTGGCGGCTTCGTCGCGATCGTAGCCGAGCCGCTCGGCCACCACGGCGGCCCACAGCGTGAGCACCGGGGCGCGGTTGATCGTGAGGGTGTGTCGCGTGGCGGAGCGTTCGCTCATGCGCCGAGTATACGGCAGCCCGGAGCGCCGGAATCGTCGCCCCGCGAATCCACGACGGGGCGCCGCGGACCGCTACGCCGCCTGCGGCTGTTCGCCCGCGCGCACGCGCGGGATCCGCACCTGGAAGCGGCTGCCACCTTCGATGCGGTTGCTGACGCTGACGGTGCCGCCGTGGGCCTCGATGATGCCGCGCGTGATCCCGAGGCCGAACCCGAGGCCGCGCGAGTTGAACTCGAGCTCACCCGAGGAGTGATGATGGAGCAGGTCGTGGTTCGAGTAGCCGTGCTCGAAGATGTGGGCCATGCGATCGTCGGGAATGCCCGGGCCCTCGTCGGTCACGTGGATCTCGAGCTGGCCACCGCGCTCGCGCGCGTCGATCGCGACCGTGCCGCCGTCGGGCGTGAAGCGGATGCCGTTCGAGATGAGGTTGGTCAGGGCCTGGGCGAACAGGTTGTCGTCGAAGGGGAAGGGCTCGGTCGGTTCGACCACGCGGGTCTCGATCCGCACCTTGCGCCCGGCCGACGCGGCGTGCGCTGAGCCGATGGCGCGCTCGATCACCGGCTTCACCGGCTGGCTGTGGACGTCGATCCTCAGCCGCTCGCCCTGCATCTGCGCCACGAGCGTCGCCTGCTCCGCGATGGAGGTGAGCTTCTCGAGGCAGCCCTTGATGGCATCGAGCGCCTGCTGCTGCGGCGGCGCCACGGGCCCCAGCGAGCCGCTCTCGAGTAGATCGCGATACCCGTGGATCACGCTGATCGGCGTGCGCAGCTCGTGCGAGGCCACGGTGATGAACTCGCTCTTGAGTCGCGCGGCCTCCTCGAGGCTGTTCACGTAGACCTGCTCGCGATGGCGCATCTCGTTGAAGCGCTCGGCGAGGAATCCGATCTCGTCGCGGCTGCGCACCCGCACCGGGTGGGAGTAGTTGCCGAGCTGCATCTCCTGCGCGCCACGCACGAGCTGCTGGATCGGGCGCGTGATGTTCCCCGACAGCATGAGCCCGGTGATGAGCGCCGCGATCACACCGACGAGCCCGAGTATCAGCAAGTCGCGCTGCATCAGATGGAGGAAGTCGGTCTCGGCGTCCTTGGCGCGCTGCATCACGTAGAGCTGCTGGCCCGCGGGCGAGGAGCCCGGCAGCGGGTGGACCATGGTCACGTAGGTGAGCCCGGCGCCCTCCACCTCCACCTTCTCGAGCCGCGCGGACTTCACGCCCCCGGCTTTCGCGATCGCGGCGAGGCGTCGCAGGAGCGCCGCGCGATCGGCCGGCGTCTCGAGCGTGGTCGTCGTGATCTTCCCCGCCGCCACGAACGTGACCTCGCTCCGCATCTGACCGCGCAGCTCGCGCGCCAGCCGTTCGCCGATCTCGGAGCCCAGGAGCAGCACGCCGACGATGCGGCCATCCGAGCGCACCGGCGTCACGCTCACCTGGTACTGCGAGCCATCCTGGACCATCACGCTCACGGCGGACTTTCCGTGCAGCGCCAGGCGCACCAGCGAATCGCGCGCGGCGGGCGCCGACTCCACCGTGCCGGCCGAGGCCAGGCGCTTGCCGCCGGCGTTCATGACCTCGAAGATCTCGGTGCGCGTGATCTTGTTGAAGTCGCGGGCCATGCCGCGCACCGTCGCCGTGAACCGTGAATCGCGCTGGCCGACGCCGAGGGTGAGCAGCGAGAAGAAGCGCGGGTCGCGGGCGATCACTTCCGCGCCGCCCGCCAGCGCCTGCCCGCGCGCCGCGAGCATGCCCTCGAGCACGCGCACCGAGTGCTCGAGGTTCTCGTGGATGCTGGACGAGTCCACGTGCTTCTGCACGTTCCGGTGCACCGTCACCAGCGCCGCGAGGCCCAGGCTCAGCGGCGTGATGACCGTGATCAGCAGAATCTTCCAGCGCAGCGGCAGGCGCACGTCAGAACCTCAGCTCGAGCGCGACGTCGCCGTGCTTGGGCATGTCGACCACGCGCGTGATCTCGCCCAGGCGCGGATGCCAGACGCGGAGCTGGTACTGGCCCTTCGGCAGCTTGGGCAGCTCGAAGCGGCCCAGCGAATCGGGACGGGCGAAGGCGTGGTTGGGCACGATGACGACGAAGGCGCTCTCATCCGGATGGATGTCGCAGTGCAGGTTGGCCACGCCGACGCGGTCGAAGACGACCGAGTCGATGGCCCCGGGCGGGTACTTGCCCAGATCGAATCGCTTCGAGGCCGAGATGCTGAACGTGTTGTGGTAGACGCGGTCGAGGTTCTCGATCTCGACCAGGGTCCCGGCCGGGGCGGCGAGCACGCGGGGAACGAACGCGAGCTGGCGCTGAACGATGCGGGGCGGCCGGGGCGTCTTCTTCTTCGCGGTCTTCGCGAGTTTCTTCTCCACCTTGTCCGGCACCTGCTCGAGGTAGATGACCGCGTCGCGAGCCCCCTTCTGGACCGCGGGTTTCGTGGGGCTGGCCCCGGCGCCCGGCCTCGCGCGGTGCGGGGCGGTGACGAGCACGCCGCGGATGACGCCCGCCGCCGCAGGCGCGATGGCACCCAGCGTCATCGCCGCGGCGAGCAGGAGGCGCGAGGTGACGTGACGCATGGACGGCGTTCCCCCGGTGGTGCGTGGTCTGGGCCAGGGCCGCGATGCGGCCGGGCACGATACCCGGGAGTTTTCGGCCGTCGGCGGGCCGCGCTTGAGCGCGACCCGGGTGCCTTCGCGGGGCGTTAGTCCTTGATGCGCTTTACGCTGGCGCCGAGGCGCACCAGCTTGTCGTCCAGCTTCTCGTAGCCGCGATCGAGGTGGTAGATGCGCGAGATCCGCGTCTCCCCGTCGGCCACGAGTGCGCCCAGGGCCAGCGCCGCGCTCGCGCGCAGGTCGGTGGCCATCACCGGGGCGCCC
>Ga0070695_100001569_pt1 | contig 12757 bp, 9 predicted proteins | sample KBSK1252metaG_FD_65471 | JGI IMG/M metagenome (GOLD analysis project Ga0070695, IMG submission 65471) | Corn, switchgrass and miscanthus rhizosphere microbial communities from Kellogg Biological Station, Michigan, USA - KBS K1-25-2 metaG | ecosystem: Host-associated > Plants > Roots >...
CCGGCGCGAGCATCTCGACGGCCGGAAGACCGGCGAGCGCCTCGCGATACCACGCCGCCACCCGCGTCCGTGCCGCGACGAACTCCTCCAGACGGGCGAGCTGCGCGAGGCCGAGCGCCGCCTGGAGATCGGTCATGTTGTACTTGAAGCCGGGGAACAGCACCTGGTAGTGCACGAACCCCTCGTCGCTGTACCTCTTCCAGGCACCCTTGGACAGGCCGTGCAGGCCGTTCCGCTGGATCTTCTCCGCCCAGTCCGCGTGGGGGGTCGTGACCATCCCTCCCTCCCCCGTCACCAGGTTCTTCGTGACGTAGAAGGAGAAGCAGGCGGCATCCGAGAGCGTGCCCACGTGCCGGCCGTGGTAGACCGCCTCCGTCGCGTGCGCGGCGTCCTCGATCACCACCAGGCCGTGGCGGCGCGCCAGGGCGCCGATGGCGTCCATGTCCGCGGGCCTGCCCGCGAAGTGCACGGGGAGGATCGCCTTCGTGCGGGGCGTGAGAGCGGCCTCGAGGAGCGAGGGGTCCATGTTCTGGGTGCGGACGTCCACGTCCACGAACACCGGGGTGGCGCCCGTGTGCACGATGGCGTTGGCGGTGGCGGCGAACGTGTGGGGGACGGTGATCACCTCGTCGCCGGGACCGACGCCGGCGGCGATCATGGAGAGGTGCAGGGCCGCCGTGCAGGAGTTGAGCGCCATGGCGTGCGGCGATCCGATGTAGCGGCGGAAGTCCTCCTCGAAGCGCGCCACCTTCGGCCCCGTTCCGATCCAGCCCGAGCGCAGCGTGGCCACGACCTCCTGGATCTCGGCCTCCTCGAGGGCGGGGCTGCCGAACACCAGGAAGTCCTCGCGCACGGGCTTACCCGTGGGCTCGACCTTGGGGGAAGTCGCGCGCTGCGGTGCCATGGAATTCTCCTATCCTGCGGAAGGTCTATAACATAGGTTCCGGGGCGGCATTGTCGAGCCGGTACACCGCCAGCGTCTGCTCCACCATGCGCTCGGCGGAGAACTCCCGGCAGACGCGGGCGCGGGCGGCCTCGCCCAGACGGCGCGCGAGGGCCGGGTCCTCCGCCAGGCGCCGCAGCGCAGCGGCGAGCCGCTCGGGGTCGCGCGGGGGCACGAGGAGCCCGGTCTCCTCGTCCTCCACCGCCTCCGGGATCCCTCCCACCCGCGTCGCCACCAGGGGAAGGCCGGCGGCCATGGCCTCGAGCACGGCCAGGGGGAGCGCCTCCTGGTGCGAGGGGAAGGCAAAGACGTCGAGCGACCGCAGGAAGGGGCGCGGGTCGGAGAGCGGGCCCAGGACCAGGCCGTCCGTCCGCGCGGCGAGAGCGGAGCGGAGGCTCCCCTCCCCCGCGAGCGCCACCCGCAGCCCGCGCACGCCGGCGCAGTCCGCCGCCCGGAGGAGGTCGGCAACCCCCTTCTTGTCTTCGAGCGCTCCCAGGTAGCCCACCAGGAAGCCGTCTTCCGGCAGCCCGCAGGCGCGCCTGGCCTCCGCCCGATCCATGCCGTAGCCATCGAGGGGCACGCCGTTGCGCACCACCCGGAGCTTGTTCGCGGGAACCCCGAACGCGGCGCGGAGGAAGGCCGCGTCGGCCTCGCTCACGGCGATCACCGCCGCCACTCCCCGTCCCACCAGACGCTTCGCCGCGCGGCTCCAGGGACGCCGGAGCGGGAACCAGGTGGGCGCGTGCTCGGTGGTGACGATGCGCCGCGCCCCACCGGCGCGGAGGGCGAGCAGGGCGGGAAAGGCTTCCACCGGCGAGGAGAGATGCACGTGCACCACGTCCGCGCCGGTGCGGGCCGTCAGGCCGCGCAGCGCGCGCCACCCGGCGAGGTCCGTCTTCCCGGCGACGGCCAGGCGCGTGACGGTCCCTCCCGCGGCGGCGCAGGCGCGGGCCACGGTGTCCGCCCCCTGCGCCTTGGGGAGCACCACGTGGACCGCGACCCCGCGGCGCACGAGGCCCTCGGCGAGGATCTGCAGGTGCCGATGCAACCCGCCGGGAGACGCGGCCCCGGTCAGGAGCAGGACCCGCGCAGGGGCGCTCACGGCAGGGCCTGCCGGAGTGCCCGCACCTCCCGCGGGTCCGCGGTCAGCATGAGCCGCGCGTAGGGGGAGTCCTTGGGGATCGCGCCATAGCGGGCGGCGCGCGCCTCCGCCTCGTCCACGAGCGCGGCCGCGGCCGCGGGCGGCCCGCCGCGCGCCAGGATCGCCCGCGCCAGGACCAGGCGCGGGCGCACCGCCTCCGGCTCCAGCGTGAGGGCGGCGCGGGCGGCACGCTCCCCAGCCGCCGCGTCCTGCGCGGAGAGGAGGAAGGTCGCTTCCTCGAGGAGGAGGGAGGCGTCGCGGGGCGCGCACGCCAGCGCCGCGGCGTAGTGGGCGGCCGCCCGGGCGCGCGTCCCCTCGTCCGGGAAAAGCGACCGGCAGGCCGCGGCCTCCACGCGCGCGAGACCGGCGCGGTAGCGCGCCTCCCCGGGGGACAGCCGCACCGCGGCCTCCGCCTCCCCGCGTGCCCGCGCGTAGGCCTCCGGTGTGTGCAGCCCCTCGCGCACGAGCCGTTCCGCCATCCGCAGGTGCATGTCCGGGTGCGCCGGGTTCCGGGCCAGCGCGCGCGCGAGATCGGCGGCGGGGACGGCGGCGCGCGGCACGCCGGCAAGCGTGCGCCAGGAAAGCCACGGCGCGAGGTCGCCGGCCACGAAGGCGACGGCGAGGCAGGCGAGGAGCGCCAGGCGCGCCGCAGCCGGGAAGCGCTCCCCCACCGCGCCGCGGCCCGCCCAGAGGGGACCGAGCAGCAGCGCCCCGAGCACGACGAGCGCGGGACGCGTGGTCAGGTCGTCCACCGTCCCCTGCACGGCGAGCGCCGCCAGGCCGGCGAGCGCGGACGCCTGCGCCAGGCCGTTCCCCGCCCGTGCGCGCCGGACCGCGACCGGAAGCCCGGCGGCCAGGAACACGAGCGCCGCCAGGGCGGCGGGGATGCCGAACTCCGCCGGCAGGCGCAGGAGGTCCGAGTGGGGCGTGGAGAAGCTGCGCTCCCACCGGAGCGGTCCCACCGGGTCCTGGAAGCGCACGCCGGCGGCGGCGGCGGAGAACTGGCCTGGGCCGCACCCCAGCCACGGCGCGCCGCCGGCCACCGAGAGTGCCGCCGACCAGATCCGCGTGCGGGTCCAGCGGTAGGGATCGTCCTCCCTCAGGCGCGAGGCGACGACGCCCGCGGCCAGGAGTGCGGCCACGAGCGCCCCTCCCACCGCGACGCGACGCGCCGTCCTGGAAAGCGTCGGCCAGCGAAGGACGAGGAGCACGGCCAGGCCGGCGATGGCGCCCGCGGCTCCCCCCCGCGAGCGGCCGGCCGCGATGGCCCCCATCGCCGGCACGGCCAGCACGACCGCCACCACGCGGCCTCGTCCTCCCTGCGCGATCAGCGGAGGCAGGCTCGCCAGGAGGACCGCGGCCACCCAGGCTGTGAGGTGGTTCGGATTGAGGAAGCTCCCGGCCGGGCGCGGCTGACCGGAGAACGCCTGGGCCACGGCCACGGCACCCTGGAGAGCGGCGGCGAGGAGGAGCGCTCCGCGCACGGCCGATGCGGAGGCTTCCTCGGGGGCGCGCGCCGCCAGGAGCAGGACGGCGATCCCCACGGCGACGTCCTGCACGACCAGCAGGGCGGCGAACCCGTAGGGCGCGTGCCAGGCCGAGACGGCCACCGCAGCGGCGAAGCTTGCGAGGGCGGCCGCCGGGACGGGCGCCAGAGCCCCCCGCCCCTGGGGCGGGAGAAGGAGCGCCAGGCCGATCAGGGCGGTCAGGAGTCCATGGACGAGCAGGATGCCGTCGGGGGAGCCTCCTCCCTCGAACGCCGTGGACGCCACCGCGAGCAGAGCCAGTCCCGCGGCGAGCGCGCGCGCGCTCATCCTCCTCCCCCGTAGGCCTGGGCCAGGCGGCGGCCCGCCGCCTCCGCCTCCCGGGCGTACGCGGCCTGCGCCGGGTAGAGCTCCGCGGCGCGCTGCAGGTCGGCATAGGCGCCGGGGAGGTCGCCGAGACCAGCGCGGATCCGCGCGCGCTGGGCGTGGGCCGCGGGACGCACGGGCGCCAGCGCCAGCGCACGCTCGGTCTCCCCGAGCGCTCCCGCCGGATCCCCGGCGCGAAGCCGGCCTGCGCCCGCCAGCAGGTGCGCGTCCGCATCCCGCGGGGCGAGCGCCGCCGCGCGCCCGGCCAGCCGCGTGCCCTCCTCGAGGCGACCCGCGGCCAGGAGCTCGGCAGCGGCACGGCGGACATCGGCCGAGAGGCCTGCCGCGGCCACGACGAGCGCGGCCGCCGTCACGGCGAGGCGGCCCACGGTCTGGGCCCAGCCGGATGCCGGCTCTCGCTCGGCGACGAGGGTGCCGCGCAGGAGCGCGGCCAGGCAGAGCAGCGAGGGGAAGAACGTGGTGAAGTCGGCAGCGTTCTGGACGGCGAAGGCGGCCAGGCCCACCGAGACGCCTCCTCCCCGGCCGCGCAGGAGCGGCCCCAGGAAGGCGACGCTGAACACGGCCGTGGCCAGGAGGCCGAGCGGGATTCCGAGCTCGGCCATCAGCTCCAGGGGCAGGCAGTGCGCGTGGCGCGCCTCGTTCCCACCGGGACGGAGCACGGAGGGGTAGACCTCCGCGAAAGCGCCCGGGCCCACCCCGCGGAGGGGGTGCTCCGCGATCATCCGCGCCGCCGCCGCCGCGTTTCCTTCCCGCAGGCGCCAGGAGCCCTGCGCCGCCGCCGGGTCGAGCAGGCGGTCGCGCCGCAGGACCACGATGCCGGCGAGCAGCGCGACGAGCACCAGGAGCGCGGGCACGAGCACCCGGCGCAAGGCGGGGATGCGCGATGCGGCGAGGAGGCCGGCGGCGGCCAGGGCGCCCACCGCCGTGGCGGACTGGGTGGCGGCCAGGCCCGCGGACTGGATCGCGACGGCCGCGCCGAGCAGGACACGGGGGCGCCCGCGGGCCGCGAAGGCCTCGGACAGGGTGACGGGGAGAGCGAGGGCGAAGAAGCAGCCGGCCGCCGCAGGGGTGGCGAAGCTCGCGAAGGCGCGCCCCTCTTGGAGGCGCGCCACGGCGAGGCGCGTCATGGGGTCGTCGGGTGCGGTCCGGATCAGCGCACCCGCCGCCCGCTCCAGGCCGAAGGCGACCTGCCAGAGCGCATGCAGGGCCACCAGCACGCCCGCTGTGGCCAGGAGGCGCGGGAGCAGATCGCGCGTGCGCGCGTCGGTCCCGGTCCCCACCGCCGCGGCGGCGAGCGCCAGCAGCGGCAGCGCCACGGCCCCGGGAACCGCTCCCGGTGCCTGGGAGGCGATGGAGAGGGGCCACGCCGCCAGCGCCATCACGAGCACGGGGAAGACCTGCGCCCGGGATCGGAGGGCGAAGGCGGCCCCCAGGGCCAGCAGCGCCGCGGCCCCGGCGGCGGAGACTCCGGAGATCTCGGGGGGGAACAGGGGCAGGAGGAGGAGGAGCGCGGCGGCCCCCGCGGAAGCGGCGACGGTCGCCGGGGGGCGGCTCACTCGGGGGCGAACAAGAAGATGCCGTTGGACAGCTGGAGGTCCAGGTCGGTGTTGGCGCGCGTGGCGTAGGTCACTTCCGCTCCGTCCGCTCCATCCCGGCCGAACGACTCGATCGTGTAGTTCGTTCCGTCCTGACTATAGCTGAAGAAGTGCCCCCAGCGATCCACCACGGGCACCACGCTGGCCTGGTAGGGGATGAGCACGGAGCGGAGCTGGGTCATGGAGCTGGCCACGGGGAGGAAGCCCTTGTCGATGTGGTAGATCTCGACGCCCACCGCGATCGTGCGCATGTCCGCCATGGTCGAGCGCTGCTTGGCGCGGTTCAGCGCCCCCAACAGGTTGATCATGGCGATGCCGGCGATGATGGCGATGACCGCCATCGTGATCAGCAGCTCGATGAGCGAGAAGCCGGCTTCCTGACGGCCGCGAGCGCGCATGGTCTTCCCGTCCTGCCCCTGCGGGCCGTGCGATGCGCCCGAAACTGAGAGGGTGAAGCACGAAGCGGGCGGGGACGCCGCGAAGGGTCCCCGCCCGCCACGAGGATGGGTTACTTCTGCTGACCTTCCGGCCAGGAGACGAACTGACCGTCCACGAAGACGATGTCGTCGCTGAAGTTCGCGGTGGCGCCGCTGATGTCGGTGTCGTCCGCGCCACCCTTGGCGAAGGACTCGATGGTGTAGCCCGTGTCAGCCACGGCGTCCACGGTGAGGGCGTTCTTCCAGCCGTCCGTGGTGGGGCACTTCTTGATGTAGACGGGCTCCAGCACCGGGATGACGGCGCCCAGGTTGCCCTGGGGGTAGTGGCTGAAGTCCACCGAGTAGGACTCGATCGCGGTGCCGATCGAGCGCATGTCGGCCATGGTCCGCTTCTGCTTCCCGCGGTCGATCGCGTTCAGCAGGTTGGGGATGGCGATGGCCGCGATGATGCCGATGATCGCAACCACGATCAGCAGCTCGATGAGCGTGAAACCCTTGGCGTTCCGCTTCATATCCGATTGGCCTCCTTTCAGGTCCGCCAGCAGTGCCAAGCAACCGGGGTGCCACGCACCATAGGCTGCTACCAAAAACGTAAGTCGCGCTTCCGCACTATTTACGGGGCGCTGGCCCCGCGCGTCTACCCCAGGGGCTGACCCGGGCCGTCGCCCCCGGCGGCGACCCCCGACACGGAGTGTCAGTCCCAGGGCGCCCCCTCCTCGTTTCCGGCGGCGAGGGCGCCCGCCTCCGCCCCCTCCCCTCCGTCGCGCACGCTCATCCCGTACTTCTTGGCGAAGTAGCGGAAGGAGCGGAAGGTCATCCCCAGCAGCTCGGCGGCGCGCGTCTGCACCCCGGAGCAGCGCTCCATCGCTTCCATCATGTAGCGGCGTCGCAGCTCCTCCAGGTGCCGGTCCAGGTCCACGCCGGCATCGGGGAGGATGACGTCCACGTCGGAGCGACCGAGCTTCCCTCCCCGGACCTCCCGGGGGAGGTTGTCGAGCTGGACCAGGTCCGCGCTCTCCAGCGCCACCGCCCGCTCGATGACGTTCTCCAGCTGACGCACGTTCCCCGGCCAGTGGTATCCCTCCAGACACTCCATGGCGGGATCGGAGATGCCGCGCAGCGGCTTCCCCATGGCCTTGCGGTACTTCTCGAGGAAGTGGACGGCCAGGGCCGGGATGTCTTCCGGCTTCTCCCGGAGCGCCGGCATCCGGAGGGGGATGACGTTGATGCGGTAGAAGAGGTCCTCGCGGAAGGCGCGGTCCCGCACCATCCGCTCCAGGTCCTGGTTGGTGGCGGCGATCACCCGCACGTCCACCTCGATCTCCTCCGTGCCCCCCACCTTCCGGATCCGCCGCTCCTGGAGGACGCGCAGCAGCTTGGTCTGCATGGCCGGAGAGGTCTCGCCGATCTCGTCCAGGAAGATGGTCCCCGCTCCCGCCGCCTCGAAGAGACCCTTCTTGTTCTGGGTGGCCCCGGTGAAGCTGCCACGCATGTGGCCGAACAGCTCGCTCTCCAGCAGCTCGTCGGGGAGCGCCCCGCAGTTGATGGAGACGAAGGGCTTGTCTCCCCGCCCCGAGTTGTAGTGGATGGCGCGGGCGATCAGCTCCTTGCCCGTGCCGCTCTCTCCCTGGATGAGGATGGTGCTGCCCGTGGCGGCCACGCGCTCGATGAGCTCGAAGATCGCCCGCATCTTGCTGGAGCGGCCCACCAGGCCATCGAAGCGGTACTTCCCCCTCAGCTCCGCCCGGAGGTCCCGGTTCTCGAGCTTGAGGTCCACGTTCTCCGCCGCCATCCGCCGCTGCTCCATCGTCTTGCGGACGACCACCTTCAGCTCGTCGAGGTCGAAGGGCTTCTCCACGTAGTAGGTGGCACCGTCGTTCAGGGCCTCGATGGCCGTCTCCTTGGTGCCGTAGGCGGTCATGAGCACGATGGCGGCGTCGGGATGGTTCCGCCGGGCGTGGCGCAGGAGGTCGAGCCCGGTCATCCCTCCCGGCATGGAGATGTCGGTGATGACCAGGTCGAAGCCCGGGTCCTTCTCCATGCGCTCGCGGGCGGCCACCGCCGACTCCACGGTGTCCACCTTGTACCCTTCCTTGCGCAGGGTGAGGGTGAGCACGTCGCGCATGCTCTTCTCGTCCTCGACGATCAGGATCTTGTTCACCGGCGTCCTCCGGCGGCTTGTGCCCTCTCCGCGGGGGCCTCCGCCGCCTGCGGCGTTCCCCTGCGCGGAAGGAGGATGCGCACCCGGGTGCCGCGCCCGGGCGCGGTCTCCAGGGCGATGCGCCCCCCGTGCTCCTCGATCAAGCGGTAGACGATGGCAGCACCCAGCCCGGTGCCCTCGTCGAACGATCCCCGGAAGGGCTGGAAGTAGGCCTCCACCTCGCGCTCGTCCATCCCCTTCCCCTGGTCGGCGAAGGCGATCTCCACCCGGTCCTCCTCGACGGCCGCCACGCGGATGGCCAGCGTGCCCCCGCCGGGCATGGCCTTGAGGGCGTTGGTGGCCAGGTTCCAGAAGACCTGCTTCATCCGGTTGGGGTCCACCTCGCACCAGACCTCGCGGGCGGCGAAGTCGGTCTCCACCGCGTGCCGGCCCGTGAACTCCCGGCTCTTGCTCAGGAGCTTCAGGCTGTCCTCGATGAGGCGCACCAGGTCGCACTCCTGGGAGGCGAAGCGCCCGGGACGCGCGAAGGTCAGGAAATCTCGGATGGCGGCGTCCAGGCGATGGGACTCGCGCAGGATGATGTCCATCAGCTCCAGGGTCTCGCCGTCGGGCCGGAGGTTCCCCTTCAGGTACTGCACGGCGCCGCTGATGGCGGCCAGGGGGTTGCGGAGCTCGTGCGCCATCCCCGCCGCCATCCCGCCCAGGGCGGCCATGCGCTCCTTGAGGCGCACCTCCTGCTCCAGGGCGTGGATGTCCGTGAGGTCCTGGAAGATGAAGATGGTGCCCAGCGGCGCCCCCGCCCGGTCGCTCAAGTTGCTGGCGGCGATCCCCAGGTACATCCGCTGTCCCTCCCGCCCCCCGCACCACCGCTCGAAGCGGTAGCGGCGGTGGGTGTAGAGGTGTCGCTTGATCTCCCGGAGCAGGCCGGGCTCGAAGGCGAACAGCGCCTCCACGGACAGACCGAACACCTGATCGGGGCGGGTGCCCAGGATCTCTGAGCCCCCCCGGTTCATGAAGTTGACCCGTCCCTCCAGGTCGGTGGTGACGAGGCCGCTGTTGATGGACTCCACGATGTTCTCGTTCAGAGCCTGCAGGCGCGCCACCGCACCCTGGCGCTCCACCAGCTCGCGCCCCTGGGAGCGGACCATCTCCGCCAGGCGCGAGGCCAGGAGCGCCACCAGCACGAAGGCCAGCAGGTGGCTGACCAGGGAGTAGAGCAGGGCGCGGGGAGCGAGCTGGGCGGCCGTCTCCGCCACACCCAGCGCCGCCGCCAGCGCCCCTCCCCCCACGGCCAGCCAGCCGTACAACACCCAGCACACGGCGGCCAGGACGAGGCCGCCGTCCCGGTAGAGCAGGGTGGCGGCCACCGCCACGGGGAGGAGGTAGAGGAAGGACATGGGGCTGCCGGCGCCGCCGGTGATGGCCACGAAGCCGGTCACCAGCAGGGCGTCCCCGGTCAGCTGCAGGTAGAGGAGGACGACTCCGTTGAGGAGGCGGGCCAGGACGGCGTACAGCAGCACCATGCCGTACGCCGCCGCCGTGAGGGTGAACAGCGGACGCAGGGTCTGGCCGGGGTGGATCAGCAGCTCGATGCCGAAGGCCGACACCAGGAGAGTGGTCACGGTGACCACCCTCAGCACCATCAGCCAGCGCAGCTCCCCCCCCGCTTCCGCGCGCCCCACGGCCCCCCCCTCCTGCCGGGGGCCTAGCCGATCTTGCTGATGAGGTCGAACATCGGCATGTACATGGAGATGACGATGCCGCCGATGACGATGCCCAGGAACATGATCATGATCGGCTCGAGCATGGCCAGCATGTTGGCGGTGGCCTCGTCCACCTCGTCCTCGTAGAAGTCGGCGATCTTGTTGAGCATGGTCTCCAGGGCGCCGGTCTGCTCGCCTACCGCCACCATCTGCACCACCATGGAGGGGAACACGTCGGTGTTCTTCAGCGGCTCGCTGATGGTCTTGCCCTGCTCCACCGAGGTCCGGGTGGCCATGATGGCTTCCGCCACCACCGCGTTCCCAGCCGTCTTGGCGGTGATCTCCAGGCCCTCCAGGATGGGGACGCCGGAGGAGACCAGGGTGCCCAGCGTGCGGCAGAAGCGGGCCACCGCGATCTTGCGCAGCACCGTCCCCAGCACGGGGAGCTTGAGCAGCAGCTTGTCGATCCGGTAGCGTCCGGAGGGGGTCTTGTAGTAGCGGTTCACCAGATAGGCGGTGAGCCCGATGCCGATGAAGATCATCCACCACCAGCTCCCGATGAACTTGGAGAGGGCGATGGTGATGCGGGTGGGGAGCGGCAGCTGGGCGCCCAGGCCCTCGAAGAGGGTGGCGAAGGTGGGGATCACCTTCCACAGGATCACCCAGACCACGCCCACGGCGATGAGGATGACGGCCACCGGATAGACCAGGGCCGAGCGCACGGCCGCACGCAGCTTGACGATCTTCTCGATGTAGACGGACAGGCGCTGCAGGATGGTGTCGAGGATACCGCCCGCCTCGCCGGCCGCCACCATGTTGGAGTAGAGGTCGTCGAAGGCCGTGGGATGCTTGCGCAGGGCGTCGGCCAGGGTGGCCCCCGACTCCACGTCCTGGCGCACCTGGAAGATGATCTTCTGGAAGGTGCGATTGTTCTGCTGGCCGCCCAGGATCTCCAGGCACTGCACCAGGGGCAGGCCGGCGTCGATCATCACCGAGAACTGCCGCGTGAAGATGGCGATCTCCTTGCGGCTGATCCCTCCGCCCAGCTTGGGAAGGGCGAACTCCTTCCCCTTCTCGGTGACGGCGGTGACGATGATCTGCTGCTTGCGCAGGGAGGCGATGACCGCGTCCTTGCTCTCGGCGACCAGCACCCCCTCCTGGGTCTTGCCGGCGCGGGTCCGGCCCTTCCAGCTGTAGTTCGGCATCGCGATCCTCCTCCTGCCTACCCGGCCGTCACTTCTTCTGGGACACCGCGCGTCCGCCCGCGGCGGCCACCGCCGACGACGACGACTGCGGGGAGAGCGCTCCCGTCCCGCGGTTCATCATGTCCTGCAGCTCGTCGGGGTTGGAGGACATGGAGAGCGCCACCTGCTGCGTGATGAGCTTGCGGAAGTAGAGGCTGGCCAGACACTGGTTGAACGTCTGCATCCCGAACTTGCCCTGGCCCACCTGCATGGCGGAGTAGATCTGGTGGACCTTGTCCTCCCGGATGAGGTTCCGGATGGCCGAGTTGGGCACCAGAATCTCCATGGCCAGCACCCGGCCGTGGCCGTTGGCCCGGGGCAGCAGGGACTGGCAGAGGATCCCCTCCAGCACCAGGGACAGCTGCGCCCTCACCTGCGACTGCTGGTGCGGGGGGAAGACGTCGATGATGCGGTTGATGGTCTGGGAGGCCGAGTTGGTGTGCAGGGTGGCGAAGGTGAGGTGTCCGGTCTCCGCGATGCGCAGGGCCGACTCGATGGTCTCCAGGTCCCGCATCTCGCCGATGAGCACCACGTCCGGGTCCTGGCGCAGCGCCGAGCGCAGGGCGTTGGGGAAGGAGTGGGTGTCGGCGTGCAGCTCGCGCTGGTTCACCACGCACTTCTTGTGGGAGTGCAGGTACTCGATGGGGTCCTCGATGGTGACGATGTGCTCGTGCCGCTCGGCGTTGATCTTGTCCAGCATGGCGGCCAGGGTGGTGGACTTCCCCGATCCCGTGGGGCCGGTCACCAGCACCAGGCCCCGCGGCTTCTCGCAGAGAGTGGTCACCACGTCGGCCAGGCCCAGGTCGCGAAAGCTGCGGATCTCCCAGGGGATGGTGCGGAAAGCGCCGGCCACCGCTCCCCTCTGGAAGAAGATGTTGGCGCGGAAGCGGGCCAGGCCCTTGACGCCGAAGGAGAAGTCCAGCTCCAGCTTCTCCTCGAAGCGTCCCTTCTGGGCGTCGGTGAGCACGCTGTAGATGAGCTGCTTGGTCTCGGAGGCGGTCATGGGGGGCAGCTGCAGCGGGATCATCTTGCCGTCGATGCGGATCTGGGGCGGCGAGTTGGTGGTGACGTGGAGGTCCGTCCCCCCCTGGTCCACGAGGGTCTTCAGCAGCTGGTGGATGGTCACGCTCATCGAGTTCTCCCCTTCCCTACAGGACCGTCTCGCGGACGACTTCCTCGACCGTGGTCAGACCCTCCCGCAGCTTCTGCAGGCCGGAGAGGCGGAGGGAGATCATTCCCTCCTCGATGGCCTTGCGCTTCAATTCCATGGCGGAGGCGCCGGAGAGGATGAGCTCGCGGATCTCGTCGGTGATCTCCATCACCTCGAAGAGACCTACCCGGCCGCGGTAGCCGGTGTTGTTGCAGTTTCCGCAGCCTTTCCCCTTCCAGAGCTTGACCCGGGGCGCCTCGTCGAGGGGGAAGCCCACGTCCGCCAGCGCCTGGGCCGGCATGTGGATCTCCTCCTTGCACTCCTTGCAGATGCGGCGCACCAGGCGCTGGGCGCAGATGAGGTTCACCGAGGTGGCCACCAGGAAGGGCTCGATGCCCATGTTCATCAGGCGATTGATGGTCGATGGCGCATCGTTGGTGTGGAGGGTGGAGAGGACCAGGTGACCGGTCAACGCCGCCTTCACCGCGATCTCCGCCGTCTCGAAGTCGCGG
>Ga0070695_100001570_pt1 | contig 12755 bp, 6 predicted proteins | sample KBSK1252metaG_FD_65471 | JGI IMG/M metagenome (GOLD analysis project Ga0070695, IMG submission 65471) | Corn, switchgrass and miscanthus rhizosphere microbial communities from Kellogg Biological Station, Michigan, USA - KBS K1-25-2 metaG | ecosystem: Host-associated > Plants > Roots >...
CGTGAGCTCCAGCCGCAGGTCTCGCTGTTCCTGTGCGTCGTGAACTGGTACAAGGTGCTCGACCTCAAGGGATTCTTCTCGGATCAGGGTGATCATGCGGGGGAGATGGAGACCAGCGTGATGCAGCACATCGCGCCCGAGCTCGCGCTGCCGCTGTCCGAGGCTGGCTCCGGCGCCGCGCGAAAGTTCAAGATCCCGGCGTTCCGCGAGGGATGGGCGTGGGCGCCGCGCCAGTGGACGCAGGTGACGGATGACACCGGATCGGGGAATCCGGCCGCCTCGACACCAGAGAAGGGGAAGCGCTACATCGAGGCGGTGACCGCAAAAGTCGCGGACTTCTTCGTTGAGCTGGCGAAAGCCGACGCGTCCAAGATGTACGAGGCTTAGGCGCCGAGCAGCTGCGTGACCGCGCGATCGGCTTCGCGAATCGAGTTCCGATGGTCGCTGGCCCCGGCAAGATCCGTGTTGGCAAACGCGATCCGGCCGTGCGGCCGATTCCTCAGGATGTCCCGCGGCGCTGGGTTGCCACCCGTCCCAAAGAAAAACCCAGGCTGCGGATTCACGTACGCATGCCCCCAGCGATTCAGAATGATGCCGGCGATGTCTCGGCGCGGATCGAAGCCGCCGGGCGCGAACATGTCGCCGAGCTGCTCGCGGAACGCGCGCTCGTATTGCGCGAACGACGTGCCGAGCAGCAGCGCACGCCCCCGGCTGCCCTGCTCGGCGATCGACAGGCCGGGCTGCGCGAAGAGGACCTTGATGGTCAGCACCGTCGGTGAGTCGGGGCCGATAGTGCGGGGCTCGTTGCCGACGAGCGCCATCCTGCGCACCGAGAGGTAGTCGCCGAGCCCGCCGAACCAGCGGCAGCCGGACAATCCCATCTTGTAGAGAAACCGCCAGTTGCGGACAGCGATGTTCGCCATCAGGCACGGCGATCGATAGAACTGCGCGTACGCCATGCGATGGGCGTCCGGGAGATCGTGCACGATATGCTTCGCCGTCCAGCTGCCGCCCGCCACGACGACTGACCGCGCGCTGACGTTGTAGAGCCGATTGCCCTGCGCGTATGTGACGACGACGTGCGGGGCGCTGGCGGGATCGCCGGCGTGTTCGACGCGGACGACGGTGGAATTCAGCCGGATCCGGGTTGCCTGGCCGGCGCGATCGAGCGCGCGGAAGTTGACCGGATTCTGCCACACGGCGTCGACGGTGCGTGGACCGGCAAAGACGTCGGGGATGAGCGTTTTCACCATCAAGCGCGCGAATCCGCCGTTGCCGTCGGGGAACATCTGGTCGCCGAGCGTGTCGTCGCCGTCCTCCGGAAACTGGGTCTCGATGGCGTAGTTGCAGTACGCCGACAGCGCGTCGGGACCCAGACCGTAGCCACCGCCTTCGATCGGCGAGAGAAACGTCCGTACCGTCTCGCGGCTGATGCCGTATCGCGCCATCACGTGCTCTTCGAGCGTGATCGAGTCGAGCTGGCGGGAAATGGCGTCGCCTTCGGACTGTGGGCGCGGGCTGTCGACGCCGCCCGATCCCCAGCGCAGCAGCTCCGCGCGCGCGGTTTCGCTGATCGGCGCGCCGTCGAGCTTCCGGCCCCACGGGTCCATTACCCAGACGCCCGGTCGATGGCCGAACTGCGGCCCGAAATAGAAGCCGTAATTCTTGGGCGCGTCGTACGGCGAGTGGGCCAGTGGCATCTCGGGCGACGGGCCGCGCCACGTTTGGTAGGCGAAGGACGAGCGATCCATCCCGATCATCTCGTAGAAGCGATCGGTGTAGCCGCCTTTTCCCGGCACCAGAAAGATCGCCGAGCCCTGGTGTGCGGTGAGCCGCTGTCCATCGACGAGGAACTCGTTGCGCTTCGCTTCGCCCCCGAAGATCGGGTGGTTGTCGATGACGAGGCAGCGCCCGCCTTTGGATTTCTGGAAAAAGATCGCGGCGGCGAGCCCGCTGATTCCGCCGCCGACGGCGACGAGGTCGTACATCTCGCCGGTGTCGATCGCGCCGGCAACGCGCTGTTCGAATGAACCATCCCGCAGCGCGTGTCCCGCGCTCAGGACATCCCAGGTGTTGCCGTTCGAGTGCCGGTAGTCGCCGACGCCGCCGTAGCCGTTGAAGGCGTCGGCCGGGGACGTCGTCGGCGCCCGCCCCGGAACGAGCAGTCCGGCGCCGGTGAGGAGGATCCCATCGAGGAAGTCGCGGCGGGAGATCGGCTCGCGCAAGCCGCGGCCTACTGTCCCGTTGCCGCCGGCGCGCTCAGCCAGCGCGCGAACCACGCCGCCACTTCCTTATAGAAGAAGCGGCTGTCCTCACCCTTCAGAACCCAGTGGTTCTCCTCCGGCCAGATGATGAGCCGCGAGGGAATCTGCTGGCGCTGCAGTGCCGTCCAGAACTCCAGCGCGTTGTTCATCGGCACGCGAAAATCACGCTCGCCCACCGACACGAGCACGGGCGTGTGCAGATTCGCCGCGCGGCGCATCGGACTCTGGGTGCGCCAGAGCGGATGGTCTTCCCACGGTGGGCCGCCGACGTTGCGCTCGCGGTCGTAGTTGAAGTCGCTCGTCGCCCACTGCGTCTCGAGATCCCACTCGCCGGCATGGCTCACCAGCGCGCGATATCGTGTCGTCGTCACCGCGAGCCAGTTGGTGAGGTGGCCGCCGTAGCTCGCGCCGCCCGCGATTTGGCGGGACGCGTCGAGGAACCGAAAGCGCTTGAGCGCGGAGTCGGCCGCTTCGTTCAGCTCGTTGCCCGGACCCTCGAGTGGATCGAACTGAATGTCCTGCGAGAATTTCTCACCATAGCCGGTCGAGCCGGTGTAGTCGGTCATCAAGACGACGTAGCCAGCCGCGCCGAGCAGGTGCGGGTTCCAGCGCAGGCCAAAGTTGTCGGTCCACATGTTTGCGGCGCCGCCGTGGATCAGCACGAACAGCGGATAGCTGCGCGTGGAGTCGAACCCCGGCGGGAGCGCGTAGAAGCTGTGGATGCGCTTCCCCTTGGCCGAAGTGAACCAGAACTCGCGCAGCGGCTGCCAATCAATTTTCGCGGCTCGCTCGACGTTGAACCGGGTGAGCGGCGTCGGGCGGCCTGTGGCGGGATCGATGCGCACGATCTCCGGTGGGTTCGTCGCGCTCTCCCAAACGGCGGCGAGCTTGAGCGCGCCGGCGGTCGTCCCCGCGGCGACCTGCAGGCTGCCGAACGTCCCACTGGTCATCGTGCCGACTTCCTGCTCTTTGCCGCCCGTCGCCGGCGCGCGGAACAGGCGTTGATGGCCGGCGTCCTCCGCCAGGAAGAACACCGTACGATTGTCGCCCGAAATGGTATACGTGCCGACCGAGTGCTCCGCGCCGCCCGTCACGGTCCGTGGCGTGGCCTCACGGCTCGGCGGCCATGCCCACGCCACGACCCGTTGATTGTTGAACGTGTGCTCGTTCGTCGGCGTCATGTCCGCGTACAGGGTTTTGCCATCCGGACTGAACTGGGGCGAGCCGTAATCGTCCTTGCCGCGCGTGAGCCGTTGGGGCTCACCTCCGGTCGCGCTCACGCGCCAGAGTGCCTGGACGACGTCGCCGTGGGTCCAGTCGGTACGATTGGTCGTCGCGGCGAACACGACGCCGCTCCCGTCGGGCGTCCACGCCGCTGCGAGATCTTCACCGCTGGTGCCGAGCTGTCCGCCGAATCCGGCGCCCTGCACGAGCTGTGATCCTGCCAGCAGATCTTTCGCCTCGGCACCAGGCTCGAGCGATTGCACGAACAGATGCGGCCGCCGGTCGTCGAGCCAATGATCCCACAGACGAATCGGCGAGGCGTCATACACGCGCGCGTTGTACTTGCGCGCCTTGCGCTCCGCCGCCGCCGCGCGGTTGGCAGAGTCGGTCGTCGCTCCGGGATAGATCATGCTCGAGAACAGGATCGCCTTGCCGTCGGGACGCCACAGGGGACTCGATGCGCCGGTCGATAGATTCGTGACGCGCTGCGCTTCACCGCCGGTTGCCAGGTCGAGGACGTACACCTGCGACTGGTCGTCACCTTCGCGCCGGGCGCTGAACGCAATGCGCCGGCTGTCGGGACTCCAATCGACGCCGCCCTCGCCACCTTTCGTATTGGTGAGCCGCCGCGGCTCGGCGCTGCCGTCGGTGGGCACGAGCCAGAGATCGCTGACCTGGTCGGCTTCCGTGTACGACGGCTCGGTCACGCTGAACACGATCCAGCGGCCGTCGGGGCTGATCGCGGGCCCGGAGACCCGCTTCATCAGAAAGACGTCTTCGTGTGTGATCGTGTGGCGCTGCTGCGCTGCCAGGGGTGCCAGTGGTGACGAGAAACAGATGACCATCAAAACCATCGATCGGTTCATGGGCTTCTCCTGTAGACATCTGTGCCGAGGTACTTGAGTCCCGAATCTGGCAACAGCGTGACGACCGTCGCATCGTGTCCCAGCCGTTGCCCAATCTGCATCGCGGCAATGACATTCGCGCCGCCGGACGTGCCGGCGAACAACCCCTCCTCGCGCGCGAGCCGGCGGGCCATGGCCTTGGCGTCATCCGTCGCCACCGGGATGACTTCGTCCACCAGGGACGGCTCGTACAGTGGAGGTGTATAGCCGACGCCCACGCCCTCGATCTTATGTGGTCCGGGCTGGCCTCCGGACAACACCGCCGACTCCCCGGGCTCCACGATCCCGACCTTCAGATCCGGCTTGTACCGCCTGAGCACCGTGGCGACGCCTCGGGACGAGGCTCCCGTTCCCACGGCATGCACGAAGGCGTCGATCGTTCCGTCCGTCTGCTTCCAGATTTCTTCACCGAGCGGGAAGTATCCATCGATGCTGTCCTGATTGTTCAGCTGATCCGTCCAGTACGTGCGCGGCGCTTGGCTCAGCTCGCGCGCCTTCTCGATCATGTCGAGGATCAGTTTCTTGGTGGTCTTCCCACCCTCGCTCGGTACCAGCACCAACTCGGCGCCGTACGCCGCCATCTGATCGCGCTTTTCCTGGCTGAACGCATCCGACGTGACAATCCGAATCGGATAACCCTTCACGGCCGCCACGAGTGCGAGCGACGCACCGGTGCTGCCGCCCGTGTATTCGATGATCGTATCGCCCGGCTTCAGCCGGCCGTCGGCCGCGGGCCGCGAGATCACGGCCTGGGCCATCCGGTCCTTCATGCTGCCGGTGGGATTCTCCCACTCGAGCTTCACGAGCACCCGGGCGCAATTGGGAGGCACGACCTTCGCGAGCTGCACGAGGGACGTGTTCCCAATGGCCTGGAGAATGTCCATGCCTGGATGTACGCCCGCTACAGCCTATCGCAAGGGTGCTTAGAGGCGGAACAAATAGCTGAGCTTCACGAACAAGACGTCGTCCGTCCGCGTGAGCCCGTGGAACCGGAACGCGTCGTCGTCAAGCATGTTGCTGCCGTATCCCGCGAACACGACCGTCCCTGGGATCGGCTGATAGCTGACGAGCGCGTCTACGTGGAAGAGATTCGTCGCGCTCGCCGCGGAGCGCGTGATGCCGCTGGGCCCCGCGATCAGGATCGGCGCACCGGTGCGCGAATCATCGCGGAGCGAATCGGTCTGGTCCTGGATGTACTGGCCCACCAACCTGATGAACAGCGGCCGCGAGAGCTGATACTCCATCTTGACCCGTGCGACGCGACCGACGTTCACCAGACTGCCGTCGGTGCGGCGATTGACCTGCTGCCAGAAATAGCTGAGCGAGTTCCGCAGGCGGTCCGTCGGCCGGTACGACACATCGACGCTCAGCAGCAGCAAATCGGCCGAGGCCCACTCGAAGAAGTTCTCGTCATGACCCTGCAGGAAAAAGCCGCCGGCGCTGAAGTGTTTCCACTGGGGTGTGCCGATCTGGATCAGGTACTCGCCGTTGCCGATCGTCGGCTGTCCCACGAACGGAATCGTGTCGAGCCCGCCACCCGATTTGGGCACCTCCAGTCGATAGCCGGCGTACAAGGCGGAGTCGTACCCAAACGATTCCACGAAATACCCGGCGCCGATGTTCCACCCGCCCCGCAGCGACGCGTTGCCGTTGAAATGCAGCTTCTTGTCCTGCATGTGCCGGCCGTGGATGAAGTTCTGATACTGCCAGATCCCATCCACCAGGATGTCGCCGGTGAACCGCTCCAGGAACGCGCCGGGTTTGCCGTAGGTCGTGTAGCTGGGATCGACGTACGAATGCACGATGCCGGCGCGTCCGATGAACCCGCTCGCCGAGCGGAAATCATCGGAGATGCCGGCGAATACGCTGCGGAGTCCCCAGACCCGATGCTGAACCGTGAACTGCGCGAGCCACAGCGGCGCGGTCGTCGTGACGCCACCGGTCCGCGTGCGGCTCCCCGCGAGCTGCAGACTCAGTCCAAAGATGTCCTTGAAGACCAGCCGGCTGTCCAGTTCGGCCACGCGGTTGTAATTGCCGCCGTCGATGCGGTCGGTGTACAGCATGCCGACGCGCGATCCGTGCCCCAGGCTGTGCTGCGCGCGCACAATGTTGAAGATCGGATTATCGTCGCCGCTCGCGGATGCGAACTTCTGATCGACCGCGGACAAGAACCCGATATCGGTGCCGCTGGCGTTGCCGGTCAGCTTGACCGCCACGACCGGCTGCACGATCCGCCGTGTGTAGATGAGCCCCTGCGGCACCTGAAACAGCTCGCTCCCCTCGAGGAAGAACGGCCGTTTCTCGGGAAAGAAGAGCGCCTGGCGCGGGTCGAACGCCAGCTGGCCGGCGTCCGATTCGACCTGCGAGAAGTCGGGCTTGATCGTGCCGTTCAGGTTGAGGTTGTCGGTGACACCCCACCGCACGTTCCCGCCGATCTGCGGATTGCCCGTGTCGTAGCTGTATCCAGATGCGGTGGGCGCCCCGGTGGCTTTGCCGGTCGCCTCGGGATTGATGTCCACCACTAGGCCGCGATGCATCCCCGACAGACCGACCAGATTCCCGGACTGTCCGATGAACGTCGCGTTGGCACGGCGCGCCGGGAACCAGGTGTCCTCGAACCCGGAATGCTTCACCTGGCGCACGATGTTCAGGCTCCAGTCCTGCGGCTGCTTCGGCTGGTAGCGGAGACTCTTGAACGGAATGCGGACCTCGACTTCGTAGCCCCACGGCGTGACGCGCCCGTGTGACTGGAAGACGTAGTCGGGACTGAGGTCTGGCTGCTCTCGCCCGATGACCGCACCACCGATGAACCCGCTCGCCGAGATGTTCGCGCCTTCGATCAGCGCGCCGTCGCCCTGCACCCCGAGCGGGTTCACGGCGAACATCAGCGCCTTCTTGCCATCGTGAAACGTGCCGAGCAGGATCTGCACGTTGTCGTCGCCGAAGATCTGATCGCGGTCGGCGAGCGTCGCGGTAGGCTGGCCGTGCAACTCGTAGGCCCGGATCCCGAAGTAGATTGCGTTCGCGGAGTACCACACCAGAACCTGGGTGGAATCGACCGCGGAAACGCCGTCGTTCGGCGCGTATTGCGAGAAGCCCGTCAACATCACGGCGCGCGCCCACGTCGAATCCGACAGGTCGCCGTCGATCACGACCTCGGCGTCGAAGCGTGGAATCCGCACATCCAGCTGGCGCTCCCGGCCCGAGTAGATTCCCAGGGAGTCGGGTTGGGTGCAGCCGAGCAGCAGACACAGCGTCAGGAGCATATTGGACAATAATGGCAGCGAAACAGCAGGGTCACCTCCCAGTGGAGAGTTAGGATCGTGTCACAACTCGCACTTACGTTTGTAATCCTGCTGCAGACCCCGGCGACTCCCCGCCCGGCACCGCCTCAACCGCGCCGCGAGATTCCCGATCCTGGCACGATTGCCACCGCGCAACGCGTCACGCCCGCCGGCGTCCAGAGTGTGTTTACCGATCGCGTCTTTGGCGTGCGATTCGGGAAGCCAGGCGAGATCTGGGTGACCGTGCATGGCGCCGCCTACCGTCTCGCGTGGCAAGACAACGTCGTCCGTGCCAGCTCGGCGTTCGACGGCCGCTCCGGCGTCCAGGGCATCGCGATCGACCCGGTGAATGGCCGCGCGCTGTTCAGCAGTGTGGGTCGTCTCCCCCAGGTGCTCGCGCAGAGCCGAACGCCCGGATCGGACGAGATGTCGGCCACCAACACGGTGACGCAATTGTCCGCCTACGACGGCGACGCCGTCGCGCCACGAGCGGGCGGCGCTGGAGACAGCGCGGTGGTCCGCTGGTCCACGGCCGCGCGCGGCGACTTCATCGCCGGTGCGCCGGCCGTCGCGACGCGCGCGAACGCTGCTGGCGGGGGGCACCGCGTGGCCGTGCTGCCGCTCTCGGCGAACGACGCGCTCGCGGTCTTCGACGCAGACAGTGGCACACTCCTGAAGACTATTCCGCTCGGCGTGTTGCCGGTCGCGGCGGTTCTGAGCCAGGATGGCGCCGTCGCGTACGTGTCGGTGCTCGGCGGGCGAAAGCCGCGGGCGAAGGAGCGCGCGGCCAAACAGTGTTGCGATCCGTCGGCTGAGCTGGTGCGCGTGGACGCGCGTGGTATCGCGGTGGCGGGCAACGTGACGCGCGTCGACCTCGTGAGCGGCGCGACCACGGTGATTCCGGTCGGCCGCCATCCCACCGGACTCGCGTGGGATGAACGCGGCGCCCGCCTCTATGTCGCCAACGGCAACTCTGATTCAGTCAGTGTGATCGACACGCGGCGCAACGCCGTGGTGCAGTCGATCGCCGTGGCGCCGTTTCGCGAGCGCAAGATCGGCCTGGCGCCGACCGCCGTCGCCCTGTCGCCCGACGCGAAGACGCTGTTCGTCGCGCTGGGCGGGGCGAATGCCGTCGCGGTGTATAGCCTGCCCGGCGGCACGTTGCGCGGCCTGATTCCGACGAGCTGGTATCCGACGAGTCTCGATGTGAGCGCCGACGGCCGCACACTGGCGGTCGGGTCGTTGTTTGGCGTGGGTTCGGGAATTGGCCGCCCGTTGGGCATCACCGGTCGTTACGTACATTCCTATCGTGGCTCGGTGAATGTCATTGCCGTGCCGTCGGATGCGGAGCTGGCGGCGTACACGACGTCGGTCGCACAGAACAATCGGTTGACGCTGCGCACGGACAGCGCCGGGCCGTCATTGACGCCGCGGCGCGGCGTGCCTGCCCGAGCGGTGCCGGAGCGGCCGGGCGAGCCGTCGCTGATCGACCACGTCGTCTACATCGTGCGCGAGAACCGCACCTACGACCAGGTGTTCGGCGACATCGGCAAGGGGGCGAGCGACAGCTCGTTGGTGCAGTACGGCCGCGACGTCACGCCCAACGCGCATGCGCTCGCCGAGCAGTTCGTGCTGCTCGATCATTTCTTTGCGTCGGGCGGCAATTCGGCCGACGGGCACAACTGGCTCACGCAGGGCCGTGAGACCGAGTATCCGATGTGGCCGCTCTATACCGGGCGCAGTTATCCGTCCGAAGGGGTCGATCCGCTCGCGTACTCGTCGGGCGGGTTCCTGTGGGAAGCGGCGCAGGCGAAGGGGAAGACGGTCCGGGTCTTTGGTGAATACGCGCCGTCGCCGCAATGGTACAGCGATACGATCCGCATGAATCTGCTGACGCAGTATCGCGACTCACAGCCACACAACCGCGCGTTCTTCCGTGCCCGCGTCGCCAAGCTGTACACAACGCGATCCGACATCCCATCGCTCGACCGCGCGCTCGTGCGCGAGTATCCCGGTTGGACGATGACGGTGCCCGACATCGTGAAGGCCGATATCGTGCTCGAGCATCTGCGCGAGTGGGAAGCGAAGGGCGCAATGCCGAATCTCGTGCTGATCATTCTCCCCAGCGACCACACCGAAGGCACGAACCCCGGGTGGTGTACGCCCAAGGCGTGCGTCGCGGATAACGACTTGGCCCTGGGCCAGATCGTCGAGGGGCTGTCGCACAGCTCGTTCTGGAAATCGATGGCGATCGTTGCGGTGGAGGATGACGCGCAGAACGGTGTGGATCACATCGATGGACATCGCACCGTCGCTCTGGTTGCGAGCCCCTACGCTCGGCGCGGCGTGATCGACCCCACGTTTTACGCCCAGCCGAGCATGGTGAAGACGATCGAGCTCATGCTCGGCCTGCCGGCGCTGAGCCTGTTTGATCTCGTCGCGACCGACATGCGGGCGAGCTTCATCGGACCCGACGAAGCGCCCAACTTCGAGCCCTACACCGCGCTGGTGCCGCGGCAGTCGCTGTACGAGGTCAACCAGCGGGTGGGATCGATTACCGGCCCGGATGCCGCGGCGCGGCGAGCGGCGGCGCTGGCGTCCGCCCGCATGAATTTCAGCGATCCTGATGCTGCGCCGTCGGAGCGGTTAAACCGGATTCTGTGGCACGACGCGCGCGGCTGGGGTGTGCCGTACCCCGAGGTGCGCCGTTCGCTCTTCTTCCCGATGTCGGTCGATATCGCGGACGAGGATCGCGAAGGGGGCGATAGGGACCGCTAGTCACCGTTCAGCATGCGTGCTTTACGGCCGACGCGCGCGAGCTCTGTCTGCAGCAGCGCGCGGAGTGCCTGCAACTGGTCCGGCGCGGTGATCGCCCGTTTTGGCAGGAAGTAAGCCATGTACCCAGAGACGTAGAGTAGAAAGAATTCCTTCGTTTCAAGAGCTTCCCGGAAAGCGTCCCAGCGCATCAGTGTGTTGGCGAGTGGATTGCTCATGCGAAACCCGGCTTCCGAGAATTCATGAGTCTGTTCTTGTTGCCACAGTGGTGTTTGCCGATATACGCGCTTCAGTTGCCAACGCTGCACTAGCGGAAGCGCCAGAACAATGGCCCCCAGTATCAGGAGGTAAGGAAGAACTGTCGACGCTACTTCGCCAACGGAGTACCCTTGCGTCGCTGGTACGATCGCGATGACGAAAATGATCAGGGTCAGGACCGCCATTGTAATCCAATAGCCGCGCTTTCTACGCAGCATGAACATGAAGGCTCGGGAATGCTCCGCAGGGGTGGGCTTGAACGTAAAGGCGAGGGTCATCGACTTTACACTGCGCGGGCGAAATGGCCCCGCGTGTACTCCCGACCCGTGACAGCCCGCACTTCGCCAGGATCGGGCGCTCGGGCCTCGGCCAATGCATCGAGCGACGCGCGATACGCCGCCGTCACCCGCGCGACGGGATCGCCCGGAACGTTGAACACCAGCCGAAAGTTGCGAAACCCGGCGCGCCACAGCTCCGGCAAGTACGCGGAGCCGTCCACCGGACGCGAATGCAGCAGGCGATTGCGGCAGGCATAATCGGTGGCCACCGGGAAGACGTAATTCGCGGGATCGGTGAGCGCGACATTCGGATGCTTCTGCACGCAGAGGTCACGGCAGGTGGCGACCTCGCGGTCGAACGCCGCCGACAACACGCAGTGCTCGAGTGTCATTCCCTCGGGGCGACCGTACGCGAACACTTCGAAGCCTTGGCCACCCCACGGCGCCGCCACCTGCGCCATCTCGGCGCCGGTCAGCTCGACCGACAGCACGATGCGACGCGCGCCCAGTCGGAACACCTCGGCCGCGCTGTGTTGATTGAAGACATTGACGGCGTAATCCGCGACCACGTCCCGTCCTTCGGACGCCAGCTCGGCGACCATACCGAGGTGCCCACTGACAAGCGGTGTGCCGAGCGCCAACCACTTCTCGACGAGCTTCCGGTCGTCGGGCCGGACGATGGTGGGCGTACGGAGCCGGAGCGTGACCCCCCGCCCGGACAACTCGGTGGCGATCTGCTTGACGCGCGCGACCGGCGGCATCGGATGACGCAAGAATAGATCGAGCGAGATTTCGTCCGCACCCGCGTCTGCCGCGAGGAGGGCATCCTCGAGCTGCCAAACCTCGGCAACGAGTCGCGGCGGGCCGTCGGGGGGGGGAGCGACGCTCTGCACCGCCACCCCTGCGATCGCTGCATCGATTGCGCGATCGCGCGTCTCGTGGCGATCGCGAAGGAGGATCGCCGATGCCTCCCGTCGCAGCTCATTGAGGGCGCTGATCGGAATAAAGAGGTCCCTCGCGAGACCGGAAACATCCACGTCGCCCAGCGTGAAGGGAGTCTCGCCGAGTCGACCGAGCTGTTCGCGCAGACGCTGTTCGTCGAGCCCATGACGGGTAGCGGGCGCGAGTGCGGTCGTGCTCTTTACGGTCACCTCGTCGGCGCCACCGCGACAGATGAGCGTGAGTGGCTCACCGGCGGCACCCAGTGCCCTGATATCCATTCGCATGCGCTCGGGCGTGCCCGTGGTGGGAACGGCGGCAAAGCTTTCACGTGCGCGCGCGAGGAGCGCGGCCTCGGCGGAGCGCACCACCGTCCAGCCGGCCGGAATATCCTCCGCAGGCTGGATCGCCTGACGGACCTTCCCATGCTGCCGGCCGATCGTTCGAACGTTCCGGACGCCGAAGCCGCGGTTGCCCTTGTCCGGGCCGTCGGGATGTTCGAAGCCGAGTCCGTCGCCGCGCTCGATCGGCTGCGAGACCGAAACGATCAGCTCGTCCTTTTCGCGCCCGATTACTTCGCCTAGTACGGCGCCGCGGTTGTCGGGCTGGGTGCGGGTCACGTAGTCGCGGCCCGCGCGGCCGCCGTACATCCCGCCCGTGAAGCCGCGCGAGAAGATCTGCACCAGGGGCTGGACTTCGGCGGGGGCGGGCGGACGTGAGTCACCCGCGGCAAGCCGGTCGAGAAACTCGCGGTAGCCGTGCGTCACAGTCGCCACGTATTCGGGTTTCTTCTTGCGGCCTTCGACCTTGAGTGTATGGATGCCGGCG
>Ga0070695_100001573_pt1 | contig 12735 bp, 21 predicted proteins | sample KBSK1252metaG_FD_65471 | JGI IMG/M metagenome (GOLD analysis project Ga0070695, IMG submission 65471) | Corn, switchgrass and miscanthus rhizosphere microbial communities from Kellogg Biological Station, Michigan, USA - KBS K1-25-2 metaG | ecosystem: Host-associated > Plants > Roots >...
AAGGCTCCCAGCCGAGAGGCCAATGCCCAGCACGACCGCCCAGCGCACTGTCATCCAAGCCGCCTGCCGCAGCTCCGCCGTCTTGACCGCGACACCGACCGTCCAGGCGCCAATGGATGGATGGGCATTGGCCTGAATCAGAGGATCTCCCCCACGGGAGAGGAACGCGGACAACCCCGCTTGTTCTTTGGCGGCCCGCGACCCTTGCGATGCGAATTCGCCTACCTCGGCGTGCGGAACGCTGGCGATATAGCGGCCTTGGCCATCGATGATGCCGGCACGCCAGTTCTTCGGTATGGCTTGTGACCGGAGGAGGTGCAGGAACGCCTCTTGCGTAAAGATGATGCCGAGTCCGCGAAAGGGTGCGCCGTCCTTGAAGATGGGAACCTGAACAGTCGCAAACCAGCGCGGCGAGACCGGACTTTTCACGAGGTCTGTTATCACTATCGAACGCGTTGAGAGCGCGCGGTGCATTGCCGCGATCGCCTCCGGGGGGCGGCGCCGTGGCAGTGCCCGCCCCGGCTCGTAGAACGTATTGATGAGCTGCAGCCCATCCGCATCAGAGAGGACAACCAGGGTGTGCCCCCCGGCCGGGAACGCGCGGCGAGCCTCCGCCTCGAACGCGAGAAGATCGTTGTTGAGCAGCGCAGGTGAGCGAGACAGCGCTTCCGCCAGCGCCACGTACCTGCCGAGTTCCGAATCGACGCCGGCAGCAATCGATCGGGCCGCAAACATAAGGCTCGTGCGTTGCACCTCGTTTGCCCGGCTAACGAGGTCCCAGGTCACTCCGACGATGACAAGGTTGAGCGGCAGCGCCAAAGCCAGCAAGAGCAGGATAAGACGCCTGGAAATGCTTAGACGGGAGAAGCCAGTCTTGCGCTGAAGGTCGGAAAGCCCCTTCGCCAGCCGAGCCGAAATCGCACGCACCGCGGGAGCGCGGCGGCCCACATTGCCAGTGTGCTGAGCTGAAGATGACTGCAGGTTGGAGATCCCCCATTTGTGCTTCCCGTGGGCGGAGATGGCACGCACGACGAACTGAACATATAGGTAAAAACCCGGAATGCACTATCCAGGACGCCCCCACTCCACGCGGATGCGCTCGAACACTCCCAGAACGGGGGAAAGGTATCCCAATTCCAACCGCACTACTTCACGCCCGCTTGGAGCGGGGGTTGGTCTGCAACGGGTCAAAAGCGTTGCCGCGTGCTCGGCAGCTTCCGGATCAGTGCGGACATCGGAGCACCGAGGCGTGCACCATCAAAGGCCAGGTAACCGCGGCCCACTCGATGCCCGCCTATCGAGCCAGGACCGCGCCGACGCCTTCACGTCCTCGCTCAGCTCGTTCTGCCACTTGATCCTTTGCCTCCGCCCTCACCGGGCATCCTGGAATGATTCGCGAAGCGATCACGTCAATAGATGGAGCGATCCCAGATGCTCTTTGCAACCGAGGCAGGCATTACGCTGATGCCCATCTTCTTCGCCATGAACATGCTCGTGTTCGCCCTGCTCAGCCTTGGAGTCGGCGAATACGTGGTGGCTTTCGGCGACGCTGTGAGCGGGCTCGTCACCCTCGCTTTCCTGCCGCGCTGGCATCTGACTGCCTGAAAGACTCACTCGGGTTCCGGGTTCATCAGCGGCGGCGCGCCGGCGAGGTCCTCATCGATGAGGTGATGCGCCGCGCTCGCCTCGGGCGGGATCGGGATGCCCGGCCGGACCAACGTTGAGACCTGGTTGGTGATGGTGCCCTCGGCGAGCACGACGCTGGCGATCTCGATCGCCGCGTCCGTCTCCGGGTCGGTGCCGGTGGTCTCAATGTCGATGACGCGGACGGTCATGTGATGGCAACCGGACGGGTTATGGCCAAATTGCAAGGCAGCCGAAATCACCACATTGGGCGCTCTCGCCCTTCGTCTTGTTTGTGATCATCGCATTGCACACGACGAGGTCATCTCCGGCCTTCCATCCGCCGATCCTCGCGATTGTGTGGGCGTCCGCCGTCGTATGCGGTTCCCGTCGCCGGCCGTCTTTCAACTCTACGATGACGTTATGCCTCGCGGTGCCGACAAGCTTCGCGTCGTAGCAGTCGAACAAGTTTCCGCAGCCGGTCAGCAGACAGCAGGTTGCCAGCACCAACGCGCTGCTACGCATGGAGTCCCCCAACCTCTCCTGGCCCCAGCCCTAATGACCACGCTGGGCGGTCTCCCCATTATGCCTGAAGAATCTACGACAGCTCCAGGAAGCCCACCGCGCCCCGGCAGTCCCCGGACATCGGCCGGTTCAAGTTCGCCGCCAGCGGCGCGCTGAAGCGCGCTGGCGGGGCATTCAACATCAACCGCGCTTCGGCACCACGTACTCGACGCCAGCGCGGCGCCGGCCGGTGCGGTCCGTGTACTTGTACTCGGCGCGCTCGGTCACCTCGCCGAGCCCGCGCAGGAGCGTCCCGAGCCGCAGATGCCTGCGTCCGGTGGCAGTCTTGAACTGGGGGAGGAAGCTCGACTGAATGTCGTGGCTGGAGATCGTGGCTTCGGCGGTCTCAGGGTAGGCGGCCACCAGCCAGTCGAGGAAAGCCGATGCGAAGTCGGCAGGCATCCATTCGACCTTCTCGGCTCCGTTCGTGACCCGCACCCTGGCGCGCTTTCTGGTGCCCGCAAGTGGCGTCCGTACTGGCGACGAACTTGGCTGTGAACTTGGCGACGAACTTGGTGTCCAAGTTGGCGGTGGACCCGGTGGCCAAGTCGGCGGCCCTTCTGTCCCCGTTGGGGCGCAAGGAGTTGGGCTGTCCGCCTGTTGAGGTGGACGGCGCCACGGGAGCCAGGTGTCCGGGGTTTTGGTGAGGGCCACGGGCGGCGCTGTCCAGATGGTGAGAGACAACGCGGCACTGCCCCTTGCGTAGCCGCTTGGCTCCCTTCGGGGCAAGCTGTCCCTGTCCAGCCTCCGGACACCTGACATTTCCTGACAACTGGTGTCCGCGTCCTGCTTCCGGACAGCTCTGGCGCAGGAGCACGAGAAAGGGGAGGGGTCCGCCATCGGCATCACCTGCGCGGCGATCGCGGCCGACTCTTGGGAGCCGGCCGATCCGACCAGCTCATCCCGTCGAGGTCGACGAAGCTGTAGCGCACGCCGCTTTCTCCGCCTCGGCATCGAAGCAACCGGGACACAGCCGGCGCCAGCGGTTGAGCACCACCGTCTTCCAAGCTGCCTCCGGCTCGGTGCGGAAGCTGACCGGGCTCGCGTTCTTGCATTTGTCGCAGGTGTCGCTGCGGAATGTGACCATCGCCTGAGGATAACGCCGTCACCCGCCGCGACGGGTAAGCCCCTTGACGAAGTTCCTTGTTTGTTCCTATCGTCCTGGTCTGGAGCGAGCGGCCATGGTGAGGCGGAAAGGCGAACTGTCCAACTGGGCGATCGACCGCGAGTGGCCGCACCAGGTCGCGTTGCCAGCCTCGCGCTGCAGCGGGCCGAACTACTCTATCCTGCGCCAGTTCTGCGAGGGCCTGTCGCTCTGTCAGCGGGGCCACAGCTTCCGCCGGGATGACGCCGATTGGGTGGTGTGGTGCTTCGCCGATCCGGAGCACGCGGCGCGCTTCCAGCGGTGCTTTGGTGGGGAGCTGATGGACCCCGGGAGCCGCCCGAAAAGACCGAGGTGAGGACGAAGTTGCCACTTGGCGCCATCGCCTCCAGAGTGAACGCATGTGTGGCCGTATCACTCAGAAGAGCGATTCCCAGAGGCTTGGCCTCGGGCTCACCAGGACGAACCTCATCGAGCCGCTGCAGGCGCCGCCGCGCTACAACGGTGCGCCCGGCCAGGAGCATTGGGTCATCCGGCGCAGCCCGAGGACCGGCGAGGCCGCGCTTGATCGGCTATGGTGGGGGCTGATCCCGTACTGGGTGACCGAGGCGAATGGCGGTCGGAAACCGATCAACGCCAAGGCTGAAACAATCGCATCCCTTCCGTCGTTCCGAGATGCCTACAAGCGCCGTCGCTGCCTCCTGCCTGTCGACAACTTCTTTGAGTGGAGAGCGATCAAGGGCGCCAAGGTGAAACAGCCCTACGCCATCGGCATCAAGTCGGGTGAGCCGTTCGCGCTGGCCGCGATTTGTGAGAAGTGGCGCGCGTCAGGCAAGGATGAGTGGGTGTCCACGTTCGCCGTCATCACATGCCCCGCGAATGACCTGATGGCGCAGGTCCACGACCGGATGCCCGTGATCATTCCGCCAGAGGCCTACGCCCGTTGGCTCGCCAACATCGAGCCCGACCCGCGCGATATGCTGGTGCCCTTCCCGTCCGAGCCGATGGCCATGTGGCCGATCTCAACCAGGGTGAACAAGCCGGAGAACGACGATGCGGCGATTCTCGATCGGGTTGAGGCGGCTGCCCAGCCATGAAAACTAGAGAGGCCGTGGTCTTCAGGTCGACTCGAGGGTGATCCAATGGAAACTGATGATCCGGTCGCCGTTGTGATTGCAGCTCTGAACTCATTCGAACCGGCGCGCCACGATACGGAGAACCTCTACCACCTCTACCGGCTTTTCGAGGGCTTTCGATCGTTGCCTGGCCGGGATCGCGCTGTGCCGGCGATGTTCAGCTTGCTCGAACGCTTTCCTGATCCTGAGTTCGGATCGCCCGGACCGCTTGTTCATGAGATCGAGGCGATCCCCGACTATTTGCCCCTATTGCGTGATTCTGTTCGCCGCCAGCCGATGCACCTCACCGTCTGGATGGTCAACCGTCTGCTCAATACGGAGCTGCCAAGCGACCAAAGAGCGTCGTGGCTGGCGGAGCTACGCGCAGCGCTCGAACACCCTCTCGCTTCAGAGCAGACGCGCATATTTGCTCAAGATTTTTTGGAGCATCAACAGGGCGAATGAGGCCTTGCCAGCGACGCCGAGGCGATGATCCGCGACGGCTACGGCCTGGAGCCGGAGGAGGTTGAGATCGCCGTCCGCTGGCTGCAGCTCAACCACCCGGAGGAGCCCGTAGGGCTGCCGAAGGTGCTGAAGTTGGGGAAGCACGGAGGGGATCGGAGGTCGGAGAGGTTCAAGACTGAAAATCAAAGTGATCGGATAACCTTGAAACGGGGGACCGATCCGACCTACCTCGAAGCCCGCCTGGAGAAAGAGGCCACCAACAGCGAAAAGGCGGCGAAGCACCTAGCCGCCTACCGCCGAGGCCACCACAAGAGCATCAAGGCGGCGGCGCGGGCGGCCGGCATTGTCAAGACGCCGTCGCCCTTCGCCCAGGTGCAGCGCCTCTGGTCGAAGCTCACGGACGACGAGAAAAACGAGATCAGGAGAATGCCATGACCCACCTCTGGTCCCACCCCGGCGTCCCCCAGAAAGGCTGGTCCTGCATCGAGGTCATCGACCTTGAGGACGCCGTGCACACCTGCCAGATGTGCGGCCTTCGTCAACCGGTCGCTTCCTCAAGTCTCCAGCGAGTTCATGATGTACCAGAGGCATCCAAACATCAGGACGAAGAACACAGAATTGGACAAGCTCGGACCGATGTGCGCATGTGCGCACCATGACAGAGAAAGCACCCCCAGCAGGCTGGGTCGTCCAAATTGTCATCCCCGCAGAGGCTAGGGAATGGATCGGTGCCACCCTGCCCGATGCGCCGTCGCTGAAATACTTCAACGCGGCCTTTGTTGTTGCGCGTATGGCGATAGAGGCCGCGAGGCAATTGGCTGCGGTGGGGAAAGGGAGTGTCGTCAGAGCACTTTCGTCAGCAGAGATAGCTGCGCTGGGCCTCCAGCCTGGCGATGTAAAGCCCGCATAACGACGCGAAGGCCGTGATCATGGCCAATGCACTCGACATCGCTCGTGAGATGGCGCGCCATTTCGAGTCGGGCAAGTCCGTGGAAGAGGCGATTGGCGCAATTAGTACGACTTTCCCCTCAGCGACGTCCGCTGAGCTTCGGCGCGCATGCCGCGTTGGGCGTGACCAATTGGCGATGTGGCAGGGAACTGTAAGCGAGGATGTGGCGGCGATCGTTGAGTTGATTGCCAGGGGTGAACCCGAAGCCGGCATCAAGGCCGCAGTCGAACGAGCCAAGCTCAAGGCTGAGACCATTTTCCCAATGAAGCCTGAAAAGCCGAGGCCGTAAGAAGGACAAGGCGCTCCTGAGCGTGGCGCGGAAGGCGGGTTGCTGACATTTGCCGGCTCATGAGCTATGTAGGCCTGTGAACGCTTCATCGGCCAAGGTCCCAGAGTGGCTGGTCTACCGTCTCGGCGGACCCAAGGTCACGTTGCTCGGCACCGTTGTGGCGGCCGACATGGGCATCGCATTTGCGATGGCCTTCAAGGAATTCAATATCACACCCGCGGGGCGTAAGCGGGTCATCTTGCACAAGGTGGGCGGGGCCTGAACGCAGGGGGCAGCGAGGCCGGCTGCTTCATGCGCTGCCCGGCCTGCGGCGATTACTTCGATATCCGCGATCTGGCGCAGGTGCTGGAGCACGCCGGGCCGCTGTCGCCTCGCGCAGGATCGACGAATTCGAGAGCTACAACCTGATTCCTCTCGATGCCGCATATTCCTGGAAGAGGCTCTGGGGCGGCATCTCGAAGAATCGCACCCGGTCACCGTAGCGACAGGGCACTTCCCAGGTTCCATGCTGGTAGACTGGAAAGGTGCCCCACTTTGACTGCACTCGACCAGGTTGAACTACTCTGCCGGCGTGGGTCCATACGTCGTATTTGAAGTAGAATGCCAGGGCACCTTCGTGCTCCTCGTCTATCTCGACTAGACGCCCGTCGAGCAGCCAGTTGGCGAGGTCCGTGCCGTAGAATTCGCCTGGTAGCCCGAGCACCCGGGCCACCATGGCTATGTCCTCGTAGGCCTGCTCGCCTATTAGACCGAGGGCGTACGATAGACACACGCCATCAATGGGTTGCTCCTTGCAGTAGGCGACTGTGTGAGGATGCGAACCTCTGATTTCCTCGATCTTCGACCTGTGCTTGCCCCGAGCCATGTCGGGAATTTCGAGTGCGAACCGAAGCTCAAGTCCGCCGCAATCGAGCTTCGCGGCGCTCCCGCGTCTTAGTCCGAGCATGGTGCAGTCTCCACATACGACAGACCACCGCACCACCAAGGTCACCTACAAAGGGCCACTACGAAGGAAATATGGAGAAGATTTGACTGAAGCAGGGAGGCCCCGGCAGGAGCCACGTCCGCCCTGGTCCGCAAGCAGACGAGTAGCTCGGTCCTCCGTTAACCGCTCCCCACGATCAGGTAGTTCCACGGATGGTTTCCCTTTGGTGCGGATGCGTCCATGGGTTGCGACGCATCAAGGAGGAGTGATGACGGTCCTCAAAGTCGAACCCAGACGACAAGCCGCCACTGTGGACCTGGAGACCGGGCTGATCGACTACGCCCATCGTGTCGAAGAGCTACGGTCGCCCGACGAGGTGCTGGACGAACTGCACGCGGTCACGATGCGCCACCTGCCGTTGGCCGTCCTGGGTGCAGCGCGGCTTCCCCTCAAATCCGGAGATTGGGCGTCCCTCCAGCTCGGAACAACGGTCTTCCTCCATAGGAGCGTCCCTGAGGGCTGGTGGAAGGAATTCCAAGCTGTCGCCCCAGGCACGTTCCGCCCGCTGCTATCTTTGGCGGCGGCCGGCATGGCGTTGTTTACGTGGACTGAGCTTAGGCGGATGTTTCAGCCAATCGGGATTGACAACTGGTCGTACGATTTGGCGCTCAAGCATGGAATGCGTGATGGGCTGGCTTGTCCTGTTGGGGGCCGGTGGGTGGTCATCTTCTGGTCGCCCAAGGAGCTCTCCAATGTTGTGACGCGACGAATGCGGATCACGCTTGGCGCCGCCGCCGGCTACGCGGCATTGCGCTTGGAGCAGCTTGCCGCGCCCAATCCGGCACGGGTTGGGGCGCACACCCACTTGACTCAACGCGAGCTGTCAGTCTTGCGGTTGCTTTCCACTGGGGCGCAATTCCGCGAGGTTGCCGAAGCACTCGGGCTTGGCGAGGAGACGGTTCGCAGCCACCTGAAAAAGGCTCAGATCAAGCTTGGCGCTCGCAACCGAATCCAAGCCGTCGCGGAGGCCTTGCGGCAACACCTTATACCGTAGCGAGGTCAGGGATCGCGCAACTTGCCCGGCCGTGGTGGAAGGGGCCGGAATTGAACCGGCACCGCCGCGACCCTGCGCGGTTCGCGATAACAAAAAAAGCCCGATCCCTCTACCGCAGGTCAGCCCCAAGTTTGGAGATGATCATGAGCCCGCCCACGGCGGGTGACGCTGAGATGGGCGACCGCGCTGGCCTCGGGCATCCCCGCTCCGGGGGAGATCGCTGCCGGCGGATCGGTCGGTGGGTGCAGGCTCGCCCGTGGCCCGTGGCCGCCGAGCGACAGCTTCAGCCATGTCCTAAGCCGGGGAGCTGGGCGCGGCCGTCCTCCTGGGGCGGCTGGGCGGGATCGTCAGGCCGCGCGGCGGCGAGGACCCGAGAACGTGCGGGTCCCTGCCTTTCCGGGTCCGAAACCGGGTCCCGAGATTTCGGTCTTCCGCTAAGGCCTTGATAAAATGGTCGGAGCGGCGGGATTCGAACTCGCGACCCCCTGCTCCCGAATTTTGTGAGGTCTGCCTATAACGCGGACATCATTGGGATTTCGTTTTACAAAGTGACTCCTAGTAATACTGCATGAACACTTGGGAGCGCTTGGATTGTAAAACTGGAGCCATGGAGTTTCAGAGGCTTATAGACTTACACTTCCAAAGTTATCAACACATCGATGGAAGTATTGGTGTTGTCGATCTGCTCGACCTGACCTATATCCAGCCCATGAGATCAAGGAAGCATACCGACAATCTGTTCGCCCGCTGGATGCGCGACATGGAGGCCAGGGAAGGCCGGCGCGTCATGCAGGCCGAGGCTGCGCGTTGGCTCGGAAAGTCCGAGAGGGTGATCCGGGCGTATCACGCCGGCACGCGAACACCGCAGCAAGCCGAGCTTCGGCTGATGCACGCCATCGCGCAGGGCTACCGCCCTACGCTGTGGCAGCGCGGAGCCGCGTTGAAAGCGTGACGCGCATAGGCTCGCCACCGGCATTTCGTTGGATGCTCGACTCAAGCGGCAACGCCGCCTCGACCGAAAGGGACACTGACTGCGGTCACCCCCAAGGGCGGCGAGTCGTGGTCGCCTGTTCGGTGGGTTGAGCCAAGCCCATGGCCAGATACAGCCGCAACAGCAGCAAGCCAATCATCTTAGCGACCACGATGCTGCGCATGGAGGCGGCTCCCTAGTGAGCCGCGGCCGCTGCGATCATTGGCCAGTCTTCCATTTGCACGCGCGCCAGCAGACGATATTTTCCGCCTTCCGGTTTGAAGATGGATGCCTCGCCCTCCCTCACATCGAACCAGTCCTTGCCAAGTGCATCAACAATGTTCGGCTTGTGCGTGACGAGAATATTGTTCTTGCCCACCTCGGGTGTGGTCGCCAGCATGTCGCGCAGCGCCTTGGCTCGACGGGTGTTCTCATCCGGCGTAACCACCAATCCACCTTCGGTCAGGTCAGCGGTTGTCTCAATGTCCTGGAAACCGGCCAGTACCGCAGTTTCGTAGGCGCGATTGAACTGGCTGGTATAAACTTCTCCGACGGGCACGCCCGCTGAACGAATCGCGGCGCCGAAGGCGCGCGCCAGCTCCTTGCCCTTGTCGTTGAGATTGCGCTGCTTGGTGATATCGCTCAGGTTGAACGGATCGGTGTCGGCTTGGTTGCTGAAAGTTGCGCCGTGCCGCACGAGGATGACATATCCACCGGTCCGCAACGCCTGGGCCAGTTCCTTGGTGTTGACGGACTGCACAAAGGCTGGGGCCGGGGCGAGGGCCAGAAACGCTAGCGTCAAGGCGGAGACGATGATCTTCATGAGAGGGCTCTTGGTTTGGAGACTGACGGCGCCGGCCTTACACCCGAACCTGACTCGCCGGGGTCGAGAAAAATTCGACGCTATCACCCGCTCGTGACGACTGTTGATACCGGGGGAGACGCCGTGATCCGGCCCACTTGATGGCCACCAACCCGCAACGCCGTTTGGCACCAACTCACCGTCCCATGCAGGTGCCGGGATCGTCCGGTTCCGGGGGAGGAGTCGAGGTGTTAGGCAATCAACGGCCGAGCGCCGGGGCGGGCGGCATCCCTATCGGAAGCGGTGCCGCGAAAGCGGGAGGAACTAGGGCAACGGCCGCAGACGCGGGCGCCGGCACGATGGCAGGAGCACCGGCGGATTTGCCGACGACAAGGATATCGATCGCGGTTCCTTGGATTGTGATGACATAGTCATACCCACGCAATATGCGTCCGAGCACATCCTCGACTGGTCCGTTGTAACTTCCGCTGATCACATCATCGATGTTGGTCGCCTCCTTGCAGCGAAAACTCTCCAACGTTTCTGTCAGCGCCCAAAGGACTTCAGACACCTTCGCATTGTGGGCGACGACGTGAACTGACGCACTCGTGCCTTGCACTTCCACAGCGGCGCGAGAAGGCGATGACCCGAGCGGGGTGACTAACCCCGCGAGCATCCAGCAGGCTACGGGGATGAGACGACTGCGAGCAGCAAGAGACTTGAGGCGAACGTTCCGCGGCATGTCGTTTTGCACCGAGGTTCAGCTTCCGGTGAGAGGCGCCCATCCTCCAAGAGCAGAATGCAACAAAGATGGCGACGGCCGGCGAGCGTGGCTCGCCGGCGCCGCGTTTCTCAGGGCCCGTACTTCGGGGCCGGCGTTTGGTTGAAGGGCTCCTCTCCGGTGACACAGGTAAAGCTCGCCGCGACGTTGGTGTTGCCGCTGCCGTTGTACCGCGGGACTTTCGGATAAACACAGAGCGGTCGGGTCATCTCAACGGTCGGCGGTGTACTGGTGGAGAATTTGGCGGCAACGAGCGTCTCCGGCGCCACGCCCGTCTCGACCCAAGTCACGAGCGGCGTGAGCACGTCGAACACGTTGGGGCCCGGGCCGCCCGAGCAGTGGTACACACCGGGCGCCATGTAGAGCCGGGCGTAGCTCTGCGTTCGCTCTAGCGCCTTGTCCCTCCCCTTCGCCAAGCCCACCTGGTGGAACCCGTGGCCGCTGCGGTTGTTGCTCACCAGCGCGTTGAAATAGTTGATGCTGTTCTGCGGCGCGATGAGCGGGTCCGCTGAGCCGTGCCAGATGATGAGCTTGCCGCCGCGCTCCTGGAACTCGCTGAGATCGGTGCTAACCGCGTTCAGCACATCGACGAGCTTGTGGTCCACGGTGTGGACGTCATGGTGGAAGTCGAAGTTCGCGAAGTTGTTGGCGCTCGCGAGGTCGCCGAAGGCCGAGCCGTAGACCCAGTAGAACAGGCCGTCGAAGCCAGGCTCCGGAAGCTGCTCCAGCAATGCAAACCCAAGCGCAAGCACATTGTCTGTCTCGGCACCCGGCGCGGCGCCGGGACTGATGAGCTGGCCATTCACCGGGTCGATGGCGCCCGCATAGTATTTCTGCATCGTCGTGACCTGATCCGCCGTCAGGCACGCAGGCGGGACGTTGCCACCAGTGCACTGCAGGACCTTGGGATCGAAGCGACAGACGCGCGGATCGGTCAGGAACTGATCGGTGCTGACCCCGCCGTCGCGGCCCGCGCACTGAGCGAGCACCGCCTTGTTGATCAGAGTCAGCTGGCCTGGCTGGATAAATCGAGCCGGGCTGGCATGGGCGGCTTGCCACAATGAAATCGCCGCCATGTGCAGGTGCGTGCGGTTGAACGCCGGCGCGCCGGCGAGGATGCCATCGTAGTCCTCCGGGAAGCGCTGCGCTTCCATCAGCGCATTCTGGCCGCCGGTGGAGCAGCCGGCGAAATAGGCCTTCGCGGCCCTCTGCCGATAGAACGCCTGGACGATCTCTTTGCCCCGCACCGTCATCAAATGGATCGCACGGTAGCCAAAATCCTTGATCCGTTCCGGATGGCCAAACAGACCGGTCGTGGGGGTGGCCGGAGCACCGAACGCGATTGCCAGCGGGTTGCCCTTGTGGCCTGCCGAGCCGCAGAAAAGCGGGGTGCACCCCGAGACCCCAGTGCCGAGATCGCTGTTGGTGGCCGCGAATCCGGCCTGGATCCCGCTCGCGAGCTGAGCGTAGCTGATGATGCCCTGGAACCCGCCGCCGCCGGTGCCGAGAAACCGTCCGTTCCACGTGCCTTCCGGCAGCCACACCTCGATCTTGATCGAGGAATCGGGAGTGGGCGTCAGCGTCGCCGTGACCCGACAGAATGAGGGTAGACCGGTGATCGTTTGCGGAGGGTTGGTATTGGGAACCACGAAGGCGCCGCTCGTATTGTCGGTGGCCGATGTGATCGTGGCGTTCTCCAGAGCCACGGATTGCAGGTCGGTGCACGGCGTCGCCATCGCTGGCGTACTGACAATCGCGACCGATGCAAAAAGGCCAATAGCCGCGCCGATGAGACGTGGTCGAAGCATAGTCCCTCTCCCCGTGATCGTCGTTATCTTTGGAACAAACACAGTAGATTGTTTGGCCACAGTTTCAAGAGAAGCGACTTACTAATTTGCAGCATCAAGATCTGGCGGGCCCTAGCAGCTCTGTCCACGCACATTGCGGCAAGTGCTCAGGTCTCAAAGTGGCATATGCCGCCCGTTCGGTGTACTGCCGCGATTCCGTCCAGTTACAGTGTTACTTCTACCGTCCCGGCGGGGCTGCCCGCGAGCTATCGCCGAATCTGGGTGACGGCCTGATCGGTCAGGCGGCGG
>Ga0070695_100001574_pt1 | contig 12734 bp, 11 predicted proteins | sample KBSK1252metaG_FD_65471 | JGI IMG/M metagenome (GOLD analysis project Ga0070695, IMG submission 65471) | Corn, switchgrass and miscanthus rhizosphere microbial communities from Kellogg Biological Station, Michigan, USA - KBS K1-25-2 metaG | ecosystem: Host-associated > Plants > Roots >...
AACCACAGGGGGAACTACATGAGGAAACGTATAGCGCTATTGGGTGTCGCCTCATTAGCGGTGTCACTCTTCGGCGTCGGCACGGCAAAGGCTGTCTTCGGTCCCGGCGAGGCATTCGGCTTCGTGTGGTCGGAGTGGGGCTCTGCCGAATCCACACAGACCGTGAAGATCACGGCCCACAAGGGCCTGAGTCTCGTTACGCAGCGCTACATCATCCAGCCCGGTTGGGATGGACTGTGGCCGACGCACCAAGGCCCGCAGTCGATCATGATGGTTGAGGGCGGTGGCCTCAACACGTACGAAGGCTGCGGCTCGGAAATGGTGCCGTGGGAAAACGGGAAGGCGTACTACCGCGACGGCTCCCAGAGTCCTCATGGCCTCCGGGTGACGAACGCCGGCAGTGAACCTGTCCAGCTCATCGTCACCTACATCGATGTCAACCCCAATGATTACTTCAGCACCCTTCCCTGGGGTGATCCCGCAAACGTGCGGGGGGCGTGCACGCAACCCAACATGAAGGGTTTCAAGATGCACGAGTATGGCCGTGGCCCCGCCGCGACCGACATCCCGTGGGACCACGAAAAGGGCACCATGACCATTTCTATGAACTGGTACGTGTCGCCCCGGTGGCAGTTCGTTTGGCACACCCACCCGCCGACGTTCATCACGAACCTGCGGGGAAGCCTTCGGGAATACATCGGTTGTGACCTCACCCTCGACTGGGACCAGGACGTGAACTACCTGCACAGCCCGGGTGCGTACGACCGTCCGCAGGAGCGGGCCCGGAACATCGACTACAACGACATGACTGAGTTCATGACGATGTTCACCAAGGCTCCGAAGACTCGTAGCCGGGGCCAGATCCCGGTCGAGTTCACTGCTCCGCCGAACGGCTGCCTGACTGACGGCACCGTGACCCGGCTGGACTGACGTAGCACTATTCGAAGGAGAAGGCGACTTCTCGTTCGAAGATTGGCTGAAAGAGTTGACCCCGCCGCAAGGCGGGGTCAACTTATTATCGGGCAGGAGTTTGAGCGTCGATCGCTGAAGGGGGAAGTGGGCATGGGGGCTCCGGAGCAGGTCGGTACGGGGGATCCGGAGGAAGTCGCCGTCGAGGAGGGCCCGGAGGAAAACGCACCGGCTAACGAGTGCGTCATTCCGGATGGTCTCCTCAAGAACGGTCTCGTCGCCGCGTCCTTCGGCGCCGGCGCGATCCACCTTTGGGCTGCCTGGCAGCATTCCAACTACACAAAGGTGCTCGTCTTCTTCGTCCTGGTTGCAGCTCTGCAACTCTGGATGGCGGCTGTCGTCCAATGGGTCGAGAGCATCCCGTGGTCCCTCCTGATCGGAGGAGCCGTGGCCAACGCCGCCGTGGTCGTGGTCTGGATCCTGACCCGCACCACCGGCATGCCGGGCTACAACAGCTCGGGAAGCATGGACATGGAAGGGGCCATGGTGCAGGCGGCCAACAGCCAGCACGCCAGAGGGTTCATGGCCCACAAGGAGGTCTTCGGGATCCCCGACACGATCTGCTCATTAATGGAGATCGGCCTGGTGGTCGGCGTTCTGGTCCTGGTTCGGAGGCGGCACCGCGCCGCGGCTGAGCTGGAAGGCGAAGCTCCGGCGGCGGTTGGGACCGACGGCGCATCCTTCTGACCGAGTTGTAGGATCAACCCGACAAAGTCGTCTTCGAGGGGTGCCCTATGAGCCACGATGAACTCGATAACGCCGCCTATTACGAGGCGCGCGCCGACGAGCACGTCTGGAGGGCAGCCAAGGAGCTCGGCGTGTCACGTCGGCGGTTCATCGAGCTCGCCGCGGTAGGGAGCGCCGGGGCGGTGGCGTTGTTGGGCGCCTGCACGTCGAAGAACAAGTTGTCGTCGGAAGAGAAGAGCGGGCCCCCCACGACCAAAGTTCCGATCCCGTCGGCCCTGGTAAAGGACACCCCTCCTTCCCAGTTCACGTACACGACCGAGTTGGGCTTCAACGCCGAGATGAACTGGAAGCAGATGGCCGGCCTCGGCTACCTGGTACCAAACCACCTGTTCTTCGTCCGGCAGTCGTCCCCGACGCCCCGGCTCACGCCCCAGAATTGGAAGCTCACCGTCTCCGGCCCCGGCGTGACCAAGCCGCTCGAGTTCACCTATGACCAACTGTTGGCTCTGCCATCGGTGAAATCAGTTGTCCGCTGTGTCGAGTGCGCCGGGAACGGGCGCGCCTTCTTCAAAGGGGTGCTCGGCCAGGACACCTTCGTGGCCGGCGACAACGGTGCCAAAGTCTCCCTGGCGCAGTGGAGACTCGGCGCGGTGGGCGTGGCGGAGTGGACGGGCGTACCGCTCGGAGAGATCCTGCAGCGGGCGGGGGTGAAGCCGACCGCCAAGGACGTGGTGCCGGGCGGGGTGGACCAGTCGGCCCTGAAGCGGCCCATGTCCATCGCCAAGGCGATGGAGGACGACACGCTCCTCGTGTACGCCATGAACGGCGACACCCTTCCGGCCGATCACGGATACCCCGTACGGGTGCTCACCCCGGGGTGGGTCGGCAACCAGAGCGTCAAGTGGGTGGGAAGCATCGAAGTGGCGGAGGAACCCGTCTTCGTCCCCCAGAACACCACTCTCTACGTCTACATCGGCCCGGACTACAAGCCCGAGCCGCCGCGCCTGGGTCCGGTCGTCGAGCGCCAGGTCATGAAGAGCGCGTTCGAGTTGGCGTGGCCGGCGCAGCTCAAGCCCGGAGCCCAGAAGATCGGGGGCCGCGCCTGGGGCCCGGACCCCATCAAGGGAGTCGAGTACAGCATCGATGACGGCAAAACCTGGTCGCCCGCCAAGCTCTCCGACCCCAATGTGCCCGAAGCCTGGGTGCGGTGGTCGTTCGACTGGGCACCGACCCCGGGCGAGTACAAGATCCGGGCTCGAGCCATCGACGACAAGGGAAACAAGCAGCCCGACGCCGTTCCCTACAACCAGCTGGGAATGAACTATGGCGCCGTCGTCGCCCACCCCGTCACCGTGGCTTAGACGAGCAAAAGCCCGCCGCCTCCTCAGAGGCCGGCGGGCTTTTTCGCGTACTCGTCAGCTTACTGGTAATGATGTAACATTTCACCCCGATGCTCAGACCGCTCGCGTTCACCGGGAGGTGACGGTGTAATGACTGAGGCCGCTATTCGGACTCCTGTTGTGGGGCCGGAGCGTAAGTTTCATATTATTGACACGGATGTCCATGAGCGGGCTGAGTTGGCGGCGTTGGTTCCGTATTTGGAGCCGATGTGGCAGAAGTACATCACGGACTTTGGGTGGGTTCCGGAGCGGAATCTGCCGTATGCGCAGTTCGCGGCTGGGGGGTTGGACCGGGCGGATGCGAAGTTGCCTGATGGCCGGCCCGGGGGGTCGGATCTGGGGTTGGTGCGCAAGCAGTTGTTGGATGAGTACGACATTGATTACGCCGTGCTGACGGGGTGGTTGGATGCGTCGGCGTTGCATCCGGGGTGGCCGGAGTTCAAGACGGCGTTGATGACGGCCTATAACGATTGGCAGATCGAGGAGTGGCTGGACAGGGACCAGCGCCTGTTGGGTTCGATCCATGTGAACGCTCATGATCCGGCTGGGGCGGTGCGGGAGATCGAGCGGTTGGCCGATCACCCGAAGATGGTCCAGGCGATCATGTACATCGCCGATAAGGCGTATGGGGATCCGTTCTTCCTGCCGATTTTTGAGGCGGCGGCCCGGAACAACCTGCCGGTGGGGTTCCACCACAGTGAGAACTCGCCCACCGCCTTCGGGTACCACCGCTATTTCGTGGAGTGGCACACGCTGGTCCCTCAGGTGTTCATGTCCACGATCATCAGCCTGATTTTCAATGGTGTGCTGGACAAGTTCCCCGAACTGAAGATCATCATGATCGAGGGTGGGTTCACCTGGGCACCCCATCTGATGTCCCGGGCCGATCAGCAGTTCAAACAGCTCCATTCCGAGGTGCCGTGGGTCAAGCGGATGCCGAGCCAGATCATCCGCGACCAGGTCCGTTTCGCCACCCAACCCACCGAAGAAATGAGCCTCGAGCGGTTCATGTCACTCCTCGAATGGCTCGAATCCGACGAACTCTTCTGCTTCTCGACCGACTACCCCCACTGGGACTTCGACTCCCCCTACGAAGCCCTCCCCCTCGGCCTCCCCGTCGAACTCAAGCGCAAGATCTTCTGCGAAAACGCCCAAGCCCTGTACAAGAAGATCCCCGCACTCGTCGGCTAACCCAACCACCACACGGAACACAAGAGGGGGAAACTCGATCCGATGAAACAGACGGTGTGCCGCACAAGCGAGCTCCTGCCAGGCGAAATGGTGTCGGGCCAGATCGGCCCGATCCCGGTGGTCGTCGTCCGCGCCTCGGACGGCACGCTGCACGCGATGGTGGCCAAGTGCCTCCACCAGGGAGGCCCGCTCGACAAGGGCCGGCTGTACGAGCACGTCACAGCGCAGGACATCGGCGAGTACATCCCCGAGAAGAACTGCGAAATCCTCAAGTGCCCCTGGCACGGATATGAGTACGACATCAGGACGGGCTGTGTTCTCACGGACCCAAGCCGACGGCTCCAGCAGTTCAACGTACGGGAAGAAGGAGACGAGGTCGTCGTCGAACTCGCTCCGCCGACGCCCGCAGCCGCTTCGACTTAGCCTTCGTGAAGCCGAGGAGATCCAAGGACAAGGGGAGGGACGGAGATGCCTGAGGCTGAGAAGAAGCGCAAGAAGATCACCATCACCGAGCTCAACGCCAAGATGGCGCGGGGCGAGCAGATCGTCCAGATGGCCATCTACGACTACCGGTCGGCGGTGATCGCCGACCGTCTTGGAATCGACATCCTCTGCGTGTCCGACACGGGCGGCATGATTCTCTTCGGCCATCCGGACACGACCTCGGTCAGCTTCGACGAGGTCATGATGATGGCCAAGGCCATCGACCGGGGCTCGAAGTACGGCCTCCGGATGGTGGATATGCCGTACTGGAGCTTCCACGTCTCGCCCGAGCAGGCGGTCGAGAACGCCGGCCGCTTCTGCCACGAGGCCAGGGCCGAGGTCATGAAGTGCGAGGGGAACCAGCACCACGCGAAGGCCATCGAGGCCATCATCAAGGCTGGCATCCCGGTCCAGGGCCACATCGGGATCACCCCGATGCGGATGCCGCAGCTCGGTGGCTTCCGGGCACAGGGCAAGACCGCCGACCGGGCGAAGGAGCTCGTCGACGACGCGTGGGCGATGGTGGACGCCGGCTGCTTCTCCATCCTGTGCGAGGTGACGACCGAAGAGGTGTGCCAGTACCTCACGGAGACACTTCCGGTGCCGGTGATCTCCCTCGGTGCAGGGAACAAGGCCGACGGCGTGCACATCATCACCAGCGACCTGTTCCACCTGTACGAGGAGCACGTGCCCCGGCACTCCAAGATCTACACGGACCTGATTCCGATCATGGAGGACGTGTTCACCCGCTATCGCGACGAGGTTCGGGACCACACCTACCCCGGCCCGGAGCACACCGTGTACATGTCGGAAGAGGAGCGCGCCGCGTTCCAGAAGCTCGTGGATTGGTCGCCCAAGCAGTAGGGGTCGCCTCACGGATGGATCCGCCAAGGCCGGCCGGGCTCAGCGCCCGGCCGGCCTTGCCGTTTCGTTGGGAGGTTGCCGATGAACGATCTGCCACCGCTCTCGCCTGAGACGCTCGTCGTGCACGGGGGATGTGACCCGGGTACCGGGGCGGTGGTTCCGGCGATCCATCCGTCCACGACCTTCGTCCGCCACGGCGGGGACCCTCCCGGGGCGCGGCTCTACGCCCGGGCCGACAACCCCACCTATGACGCACCAGAGGCTCTGCTGGCGAGGCTGGAGGGAGGGGCGGCCTGCCTCCTCTTCGCCAGCGGGCAAGCGGCGGCGACCGCGGTATTCGAAGCGCTCGAGCCCGGTGCCCACGTGGTCGTCGGCCGAACCATCTATTGGGGAATGCGGGTCTGGCTCGCTCGTTTCGCAATTGGGTGGGGACTCGATATCGAATTCGTCGATACCACGGACCTGAGCGCCGTAGCGGCCGCCGTGCGGCGCGGCCGTACCCGCCTCGTCTGGGTCGAGACACCGGCCAACCCGACCCTCGAGAGCTGCAGCCTCGAATCGATCGCCGGGATTGCGCACGATGCCGGTTGTCGGCTGGCTGTCGACAGCACGCTGGCCACGCCGGTGCACACGCGGCCGATCGAGTGGGGGGCCGACATTGTCGTGCACTCCGCCAGCAAGGCGCTCAGTGGCCACAGCGATGTCCTCGCCGGGGCGGTGGTCGGCGCCCGCGCCGATCCGTTCTTCGAGCGGATCCGGGAGTGGCGCCGGACCGCCGGATCGGTTCTCGGATCGTTCGAGGCGTGGCTGCTGCTCCGCGGGATGAGGACGCTCTTCGTACGCGTCCAACGCAGCTCTGCTTCCGCCCTGCTGCTGGCCGAGCACCTGGTCGGCCATCCCCTGGTCGAGGAGGTGCTCTATCCGGGCCTGGACACGACGAGGGGACACGAACACGCGAACCGCCAGATGAACGGAGGGTTCGGTGGCCTGCTCGCGCTGCGAGTTCCGGGCGGTGAGGAGATGGCTGCCGCCACCGCGGCGGCGACGCGGGTCTTCCAGCAGGCGACGTCGCTGGGCGGCGTGGAGAGCCTGATCGAACATCGCGGCCCGACCGAGGGCCCGTCCTCGCCGGTACCGCCGGACCTCCTGCGCCTTTCGATCGGGATTGAAGACCCCGACGACCTGGTGGCCGACCTCGAACAGGCGCTGCGAACGGCCGGCCGGGGGAGGTCAACTTCCCCGAGTCGGGGGCGGGTGGAGTCTGCCGGCGAGACCGGGGTGCCCGATCCGATACGCGCCGTCGTCGAGCATGTGCGCCCGGCGGTCCTGGCGCGCGGGGGCGATCTCGTGGCCCGGGAAGTGAGCGACGGTGTCGTCACCGTCGAGTTGAGCGGCTCACCGGGCAGCGCATGGCCGCTTCGGGAAAGGCTCCGGCAACGGCTTCTGGCGGTGACCGGCGTGCACCATGTGGAGTTCGTCGTTGCCCGGCGGCCCACCGAGACCGAACCTGACGAACCTGTGTCCAAGGCTGACGGAGACTTTGCAGAGCGGTTGCGGGATGTCCTCGAGACGGAGATCAGGCCGGCGGTCAGGGGCCATGACGGTGACGTGGAGCTGCTGGCCGTGTCAGATGGCGACGTGACGATCGCGCTGACAGGCCGGTGCCAGGGTTGCACCCTCGCCGAGGTCACGATGCGGCAGGGGATCGAGTGGCTGCTCCGGGAGCGCCTGCCGGACATGCGCGCTCTCATCGACGCCACTGACCATGCCGCCGGCACGAATCCCTACTTCGAGGCGTCGAAACGTTGATGTGAGGCCGTCTTTTTCTGCATTCTGGTAGAATGTTTGAATATGTCGCGTGAGTTGAAGGATCCGCTCTACGAGCAGTTCGCCCGCGTGGGCAAGGTCCTGGGCAGCCCGAAGCGGCTGGAGTTGCTCGACCTGTTGCTCCAGGGGGAGCGGAGCGTCGAGGAGTTGGCCGACCTGACGGGCATGGGTGTGGCCAACACATCGGCGCATCTGCAGATGCTTCGTCAAGGTCGGCTGGTCGAGACCCGCAAGGTCGGGACGCGGGTCTTCTACCGGCTGGCCAGTGACGAGGTCGCCGGTCTGTTGATCGCCCTCCAGGAGACGGCGAGGTCGCGGCTGGCCGAGGTCGGCGATCTGGTCCGGACGCACCTGAGCGACGAGGGGGAGTCCGAGCCGGTCGATCGCAAGGAGCTCCTCAAGCGGGCCGCCCGGGGCGAGGTGGTCGTCCTCGACGTCCGTCCCTCCGAGGAGTATGCGGCCGGACACATCAAGGGTGCGGTGTCGATCCCCCTCGAGGAGTTGGAAGCCCGCCTCGACGAGCTCTCCCGCGACGTCGAGATCGTCGCCTACTGCCGAGGGCCCTATTGCGTCCTCTCCCGCGACGCCGTGCAGTTCCTGCGCTCCAAAGGATGGCGGGCCTCGCGCCTGGGTGACGGTGTTTCCGAGTGGCGCCTGGCCGGCCTGCCGGTCGCCGCCGGAGAGAAGTAGGTAGATCCGCTAACGCGATGGGGCCGGGCGCGTGGCGACGCTCGGAGCGTGCTTCCCCGGCGATGACGGTGCCGCCGGCTTCGGCGCGTGGGTTTCGTACATACGAACGGCAACGACCAGGCCCGAAGTGGCGGTGACGCCGGCGACGACGAGGATGGCCGCCTGGAGCCCGAACGCATCGGCGACGGCGCCGGCGAGGAGGGCGCCGATGGCGAAGCCCCCGTCGCGCCAGAGGCGGTAGACGCCGACCGACCGCGCTCGCCACTGGGGATGGGCCACATCACCGATGGCCGCGAGGAGGGTGGGATACACCATGGCGGTCCCCGCCCCGAGCAGGAGCGCACCGAGCGCCCAGATCCAGAACCCGCGGGTGAGGGCGATGAGTGTGATCGCACCGGCCTGAAGCCACATGCCCCCGGCGATCAGCCACTTGCGCCCCAGACGGTCGGAGGCGGCTCCGGTGACGAGCTGGCCCAGGCCCCAGATGGCGGGATAGAGAGCGGCGAGCACACCGATCCGTCCGACTGAGAGACCGGCGCGGGCGAAGAACAGCGGGAAGATCCCCCAGGCCATTCCGTCGTTGAGGTTGTTCACCATCCCCGCCTGGCTGACGGCCGAGAGCGCCGGCTCCCGGAAGCTCGTGAGCACGAAGATCTGCTTCGTCGAAAGCTGTTCCTGGATGGTGCCTGAGCTGGAGGCGTGGGTGGCGGCCTCGTGGCGGACGTGGCCCTGGGTCTCCCGGACGAAGACGGTGGACAGCCCGAGACCGAGGGCGGCATAGGCGAGCCCGAGGAAGAACGGCTGGGGTCGCAGGCCGGCGTGGGAGGCGATGATGCCGGTGACGAGGGCGGTCATGGCCACGGACATGTAGCCGGCGGCTTCGTTGAGTCCCATGGCGAGACCGCGGCGAGCCGGTCCGGCGAGGTCGATCTTCATGATGACGGTCGTCGACCAGGTGAGGCCCTGGTTCATCCCGAGGAGGACGTTGGCCAGGATCACCCATCCCCATGACGGCGCCCAGATCAGCAGCAGCGGAATCGGCAGGCCCACGATCCATCCGGCGACGAGGACGGGTTTGCGCCCGAAACGATCTGACAGGGTGCCGGCGAAGAAGTTCGTGATCGCTTTGACGGCGCCGAAGGCGACGATGAAGGTCAGGGTGGCGGTGAACGCCTCGAGCCCGAAGACCCGCTTGGCCAGGAGAGGCAGGACCGTCCGTTCCTGGCCGATCATCCCGCCGACGAGGGCGTTGACGCCCACCAGCAGAGTGAACTGGGCCAGGTTCTCGCGAATCCCGAGGCGGACCTCGGAGCCGGTGGACGTCGTCACCGGGCCAGGTGCTCGTGGCGAGCGGCGGCGAGCTCATCGGGCCCGCCCTCCAGGATCGTGACATCGCCGCGACCCGATCGGGCCAACAGGCTGGCGGCGGTGGCCGCCCGTTCCCCGTGGCCGCACATTACGGTCATCGTGCCGTCGGGCATGTCCCCCAGATGGCCCGGCAGCGAACCAAGTTCGACATGGACCGCTCCGGGTATGTGGCCCGCCTCGAACTCGACCTGCTGGCGGACGTCGAGGACCGGCACCCGGTCGATCCGCTCCGGAGGGAGGAGCGGGATCCGGTTCACCGGCAGGCCGGCGGCCGTCCACGTTTCGATCCCTCCGGCCAGCTCCCCGGCGATGTTCTCGTACCCGATCGTCAGGCACTGCCGGACGAGCTCCGTCCGGTCCTGAGACTGGTTGAGGACGAAGGCGAGGGGCCGGTCCCGCTCCGTCAACCAGCCCAGCCAACTCCCGAACTGGGCGCGCAGGGCGATCGAGAGCGAGCCGGGGATATGGCCGGCGGCGAACTCGGAGACGGGTCGGGCGTCGATCAGCTCGGCGCCGTGGTCAACGAGACGGCGCAGCTCGGCCAGCGCCAATGACGGCAACCCGGGAAACGACCCGTAGGCGACGGGGCCGCGACGGTTCACCTCCCGGAGGGTGCGGAAGTACGCCGGGTACGTTCCCAGGCTCCCGAGGAGCCGGGCCACGAAGGTGTCTTCGTCCGGAGCTCCGAGCAGCGGGTTGGTGGCTTTCTCCCGCCCGATGGTCGTCACCCGCTCACCACCGGGGGAGGCGGTGCAGAACGATCCGGCTCCGTGGGTGGGGAACACAGCCAGCTCGTCGGGAAGGGTGAGGATGCTGTCCTGGAGCGAACGCCACAGGGAGCGGGAGAGCTCCTCCGTGCGCTCCGGGCTGATCAGGTCCGTTCGGGCGACCGCGCCGACGATGAGCGACCCGCCGGAGAACAGGGCGACGGGCACATCGTGGTCGCAGAGCAGATAGGCGAGGTGCTCCGGTGTGTGGCCAGGAGTGGCCAGAGCCCGCAACCGCAGCCCGCCCAGGTCGACCTCGTCGCCGTCGTGCACTCCCCGATGGGGGAACTCGACCCGGCCGGTGGCCGAGGCGAGCACCTGGGCGCCGCGCAGAGCCAACTCCCGGCTGCCGGTCACGAAGTCGGCATGGAGATGCGTCTCGGCGACGAAGGCGATCTCCAAACCGCGGTCGCCGGCCAGGGCCAGGTAGGGCGAAGGGTCCCGGGCCGGATCGATAACCAGGGCCCGCCCGTCGCCGATGTCGACGATGTAGGAGCTGTTTCCGAGTGCATCGTCAACCACGATGTCCGGTGCGAGGACCTTGGTCATACCGGCTCCTCTCACACTCCCGACGCACCCTTGCCGGTTTATTACTCTAATTCTAAGATCTTCCAGAGATCAATCGAGCAGTGTTTATCGCTGTCGGCACGGGCATGTTCGAGCGGGTCGCCGTAAGGTTGGGCTGACCCGAGACGCGATTGCGAGGTGACGTCGTGGCAACCCTCTTTCCCGTGACGATGGTCGGGAGCTGGTCCCGCTCGCCGGAACTGCTCGACGCCCTGCGCAAACGGCAGGCGGGGCAGCTCGGCGAGGATGAGTTCCAGGAGCGGGCCGACCAGGCGGTGCTGGAGTGTCTCCGCCACCAGGACGAGGCCGGCGTCGACCTCGTGACCGACGGGGAGCAGCGGCGCGACAACTTCTACTCGTTCGTCGTCGACAAGCTTGATGGCGCCCGGCTCATGTCGATGCGCGACCTGCTCGAGTACATGCCCGACCCGGCGTTCTTCGAGCAGGTCATGAAGAACTCGGATGTCGTACCGGAGGAGATCAACAACGCCATCGTCGTCGACAAGCTGAGCCTGAAGGGGCCGGGGCTGGCGGTCGACGAGGCCAGCTTCCTCAAGCAGCACACCCAGAAGCCGATCAAGGTGGCGCTGCCCGGGCCGTACCACCTCACCCGGTCTGGCTTCTCCTCCGCTCTCTCGCAGGAGGCCTATCCGACCCGCGAAGACCTGGCCGAGGACGTGGTCGCACTGCTCCGACACGAGGTCGAAGCGCTGCGCGACGCCGGGGTGGCCTTCGTCCAGTTCGACGAGCCCTCGCTGTCGGAGATCGTCTACTCGGCCGAGACGGAGGGGACGTTCTATTGAGCGGCTCTCGGGTCGCGTCGTGACGCGACAGCAGAGCTGGAGTGGGCCGTCAGCCTCATGAACCGGGTCGTCGGCGGAGTGGGCGGAGTCCGTCGGGGAGTGCACGTCTGCCGTGGCAACTGGTCCCGGCGGGAAGACGTCCATCTCCAGGGCAACTACGGCCCCATGCTTCCCTACCTCGTACAGATGGATGTGGACCAGCTCGTGCTGGAGATGGCCACGCCCCGGGCCGGCGAGATCGAGGTCTTCAAGGAGTATGGAAACGAGAAGGAGATCGGGATCGGGGTCGTGAATCCCCGCGGCGACACTGTCGAAGACGCGGCGACGATCGTCTCCCGGGTCGAGCAGTTCCTCCAGTACTTCGATCCGGACAAGGTCTTCCTCAACCCCGACTGCGGGTTCGGGACCTTCGCCGAGCGGAGCCTGAACCCGCCGGAGGTGGCGACCGCCAAGTTGAAGTCGATCAGTACCGCGGCCGCACAATTGCGGGCCCGGTACGGATGATCCGAGCGGTCGACGCCGGGTGGCTGCGGGATCGGCTGGGCGGGGATGACGTCACCGTCATCGACCCCCGCCGTCGAAACCGATACCTCTCGGGTCACCTTCCCCGGGCCATCTCCATGCCTGTCGAAGAGGTCCTCGACGACGACGGACGGCTGATCGGCGACGACGATCTCGTTTCCTGGCTCGGCCGCGGCGGAGTGGCCGCCGAGGGCACCGCGGTGGTCTACGCCGACGACGACGGCCAATCCGGCGCCATGCTGGCGTGGATCCTGGAGTACCTCGGCCATCCCGATGTCCGGTTCCTCATAACCCGCTTCGAGCACTGGCGGGACGAGGGCGGTGAGCTCTTCTACCGGCCGGTGGCGTCGACCCCGACTGCGTTCGCCGCCACGCCGAGGGATGGTGTTCGGGTTACGAGGGACGATGTCCGCAACGGCGCCGGCCTGCTCGACACCCGAACGCACGAGGAGTTCGTCGGTCTGCAGGTCATCGGCGACGACCCTGCCGGGCACATCCCCGGAGCGGTCAACCTGTCCCACCGGTTGTTTCTCGGCAAGGGCAAGGACCTGCTCGTTTCACGGGAGGAGATGGCGGCGCGCCTCACCGACGTCGGT
>Ga0070695_100001581_pt1 | contig 12712 bp, 12 predicted proteins | sample KBSK1252metaG_FD_65471 | JGI IMG/M metagenome (GOLD analysis project Ga0070695, IMG submission 65471) | Corn, switchgrass and miscanthus rhizosphere microbial communities from Kellogg Biological Station, Michigan, USA - KBS K1-25-2 metaG | ecosystem: Host-associated > Plants > Roots >...
GTCGGCTCGCTGGCCGAGATGCGCCACCTCTCGGCGCTGCACGTGGAGGCGGAACTGGTAGGGCCGGTGCCCGACCTCGCCTCGGTCGCCGGCGTGAGCGCGCTCGAAGTCGCCGGGCCGCGGGTCCGCTGCCAGGTGACCGGATCCATCGAGCCGCTGCTGGTCGCGCTGGCCGGCGCCGGCGTGCGCAGCCTGGTGAGCCGGGCGCCGTCACTCGAGGAGCTCTTCCTGGCCCACTACGGCGCGACCGGGGAGGCCTCGGCTGATGCGGCGGCGTGACGGCCACGAGCGCGGCCGCGGCCACGACCACGACCGCAACGCCGAACGGCGCGCCGCAACCGCGGTGGCGGCCATCAGCGCCCGGCGGGCCGTCCGCCCGGCGCTGGCGTGGGGGCTGGTCTTCGGGGCGATGATCGCCGCCACGATGGCGGCGTACCGGACGACGTTCCCGACGGCGGCGTCGCGAGCCGCCCTCGTCCGCTCCTTCGAAGGGAACCCCGCCTTCGAAGCCATCTTCGGCGTCACGCACCACATGGACACGGTGGCCGGCTACACCGCCTACAAGACCCTCTTCACGCTCATCATCCTGGGGGCGATCTGGGGCCTGTTCGTCTCCACCCGGCTCCTGCGCGGCGAGGAGGACGCCGGGCGCTGGGAGCTGCTCCTGGCCGGCCACACCACCCGGGCCGGTGCCACCGGCCAGGTCGTGGTGGCGCTCGGCGCCGGTTTGGCCGCCCTCTGGCTGCCGACCGCCGTGCTGGCCGCGGCGGGCGGGCGGTCAGCGACGGTCGGGATCGGCGTGGGAGCGTCCCTGTTCCTGGCCACGGCGGCGACAGCGGCGGCGGCGATGTTCATGGCCGTCGGCGTCCTCGCCTCCCAGCTCTGCGCCACCCGCCGGGGCGCCAACCTGTTCGGCGCCGGTGTGCTGGCCGCCTCCTACCTCATCCGCATGGCGGCCGACTCCGATCCTCGGATCGGATGGTTGCGCTGGGCCAGCCCCCTCGGCTGGATCGAGGAGTTGCGACCGCTGACGGGATCCCGGTGGCCGGCGTTCGTGCCGATCGTGGCGCTGGTCGCCGCGGCGGTGACCGCCGCCGCCTGCATCGCCGGTCGACGCGACGTCGGCAGCACCGTCTTCGCCGGACGGGCGACACCCGGGCCCCACACCCGTCTCCTCGGAAGCCAGTCCGGCCTGACCCTGCGCCTCACCTGGCCGCAGATTGCCGCCTGGACGGCCGCCCTGGCCATCACCGGGCTGGTGCTGGGCCTCGTCACACAGTCAGCCGGAGAGTCGTTGCAGGGCTCCCCCACCCTGGAGCGGGTGATCGCCCGGCTGGGTGCGACGGGCAGCGGCGCAGTGACGTATCTCGGGTTCACCTTCGTGGTGGCGGCCGGCCTCGTGGCCGTCGCCGTGGCCGGCCAGATCACCGCCATCCGCAACGAGGAGGCCGCCGGCCACCTCGACAACCTGCTCGTCCGGCCGGTCCCCCGGTGGCGCTGGCTGGCCGTCCGTCTCGGAGCGGGACTCGGGCTCGTGGTCGGGGCCAGCCTGCTGACGGGGGTGGCCGCCTGGATCGGCGCCGCCACCCAGCACGCCGCCGTCGGCTTCGGGGAACTGGTCGAGGCGGGCCTCAACGTCGCCCCGCCGGCCGTGTTCGTCCTCGGCTTCGGCGCCCTGGTCTACGGCCTGTGGCCCCGGGCGGCGATCACGCTGACCTACGGGCTCGTCGTCTGGTCCTTCCTCGTCGAGACCTTCGCCTCGACGGCGGGCGCTAGCCACTGGCTGCGCGACACGTCGCCGTTACTGCACATCACACCCGCCCCGGCGGCCGATCCCAACTGGGGTGCCGCCTTCGGGCTCGTGGCCCTCGGCCTCCTGGCCGGCGCAGCCGGCGTGGCCGCCTTCACCCGCCGCGACCTGCAGGGCGCCTAGGTGAGCCAGACCGGCAGGGCGACCAGGCCTCGCAGCACCAGCCGGTAGGTCCAGTGGATCCGGTCGAGGGGGACGGCCGGGCGCAACGCCGGGAACCGCCCCAGCAGGGAGGTGAAGGCGATGTCGGCCTCGAGGCGGGCCAGCGGAGCGCCGAGGCAGAAGTGGATGCCGTGCCCGAAGGCGATGTGGTGGTTGTCGGGCCGCTCGACGTCGAGCCGGTCGGGATCGGCGAAGCGGCTCGGGTCACGGTTGGCGGCGGCGGCCACGACGAGCACCTGTTCGTGGGCCGGGATCTCGACGCCGCCGATGGTGACGGGCTCGCTCGTCATCCGGAACGTGGTGTGCTGGAGGGGTCCGTCGTAGCGGAGGAACTCCTCCACCGCCGCCGGCACCAGCCCGAGGTCGGCCCGGAGCCGGGCCAGCTGATCCGGATGGCGGAACAGGGCGACGAGACCGTTGCCGACCAGGTTCACGGTCGTGTCGTGCCCGGCGACGAGGAGGAGCCAGGCGGTGGAGATCAGCTCGTCCTGTGAGAGCCGGTCGTCGTCGGCGCAGGCGACCAGGGCCGACAGGAGGTCGTCGCCCGGCGCCGACCGTTTGGCGGTGACGAGGTCGCGGAAGAACGCGTGGGCGGCATCGGCCGCCAGCCGGCCCGCCTCCCCCGCCGCCATGGCGACCGGATCGGCGAAGATCGCCTCGAACCAGGCCCGCAGCCGGTCCCGGTCCTCGAAGGGCACGCCGAGCAGTTCGAAGATGACGGTGATCGGCAACGGCAGGGTGAAACGGCACACCAGGTCGACCGGTTCCTCGGCCGGGAGTTGGGCCAGTTCGTCGAGCAGCCCGTCGACGATCGCCTGCACCCGGGGCCGCATGGCCGCCACCCGGGCCGTGCTGAACGCGCCCCCGACCAGGCGCCGCAACCGGGCGTGGTCCTCACCGTCGTTCGCCAGCATGTGGCGGCCGAAGAGGGGATGGGCGAAGCCGGGCGACACGATCTCGGGCCGGGCGGCCAATGCCCGGTCGATCCGCTTGACCAGCCTCGTGTCGAGGAGCGCCTGGCGCCCCTCGGCGTACCCGGTGACGATCCAGGCCGGCCGCCCATCGGCCAGCACCACCCGCCGGACCGGCGCCTCCTCCCGCACGCCGGCATACAGCCCATAGGGATCGTCGCCCAGCGCCCCGGTGAACCCCGCCCACCCGTCGAGCACTTCAGGAGGCGCGGCCGGTGCCTTCGTCATCGCCGCACCTTATGGTCCCGGCCGGCCGGCGACCGTGTCCGCCGTCACACTCGTTCAGGTGAGGGCGCTGGGGTCGGCGGGGACGTCGACGGCGTGCTCCCGGAGGGCTTCGAGGGCCACGATCTCGAGGGCTCGTTCGTGGGTGGAGGCCAGCACCACCGGGGCGGCCACGCCGTCGCGGTGGGCCCGCAGCCAGTTGATGGCCGTCACGCACCATCGGTCGCCGGGGACGAGCCCGGGGAAGTGGTACTGGGGCATCGGGGTCGACAGGTCGTTGCCGATGCGGCGCTGATGCTCGAGGAACTCGACCGTCACCACGGCGCAGATCGTGTGGCTGCCCAGGTCATCGGGCCCGGTGTGGCAGCAACCGTCGCGGTAGAAGCCGGTGAGCGGATCCGTCCCGCACGGCTCGAGCTCGCCGCCGAGAACGTTGCGTTCACCCATGCCCGTCAGTATCGCATCGACGGCTGCGCTAAGCATTGGGCCGAGCGCCGAATCCGAGCCTGACCGGAAAGGTGTCGGAGGACGGCGGTCAGGGAGGATGAGGTGCGAGAGCCAGGACGGGCGCAGACGGTCGTGTTCTTCCACGCCCATCCCGACGACGAGGCGATCTTCACCGGAGGCACGATGGCTCTGCTGGCCGGCGGAGGCTGGCGCGTCGTGCTGGTGCTGGCCACCGCCGGGGAGCAGGGGCTGACCTCGGCGCTGGTCGGGCCCGAGGTGCCCCTGGCCGTCCGGCGCATGGCCGAGACGGCGCAGGCGGCCGAATGCCTGGGCGCGCAGCGGATCGAGTTCCTCGGCTACCACGACTCGGGCGTGGACGGAGCCGGTGGACGGCCGGTCGGCGCCTTCGCCGACGCACCGGTGGAAGAGGCCGCCGCCCGGTTGGGCGGCATCCTCGCCGAGGAGCACGCTGTGGCCCTGGTCAGCTACGACGCCCGGGGGATCTACGGCCACGCCGACCACATCCACGTCCACCGGGTGGGCCTGGCCGCCGCCGAGGTGGCCGGCGTGCCGACGGTTTACGAGTCGACGGTCGATCGGGAGTATCTCCACTTCGTCGAGACCCACCTCGTGGTCGAGGCGACCATCGCCACCCAGCCGGAACGGACCGCCCTCGGTCTCGGACTCGCCGCCGCTCCCCTCGGCCTGTCCACCGTGGAGGTCGATTGCACGGTCGACGTGCGAGCGGTGCTGCCGGTCAAGCGGCAGGCGATGTCGGCCCACGCCAGCCAGATCCCCGAGACGTCGTCGGCCATGCGCCTGCCCGATGCCGACTTCGCCGCCGTCTACGGCTACGAGTGGTTCGCCCGCCGTGGCCCCCGCGGCCCGATCGACGAACTGGGTTAGGACAGGAGCGGCCGGCCGTCGGCGAAGCCGAGCCGTTCGGCCCACAGGGACCGGACCCCGCCGCTTTCGTAGCCGACCCGGGGAGGGACCCAGGCGTGGAAGACGATGCGCCACCCACCCCCGGTGTCGGTGAACACCTCGGCGCCACCCGGACCGGCCATGCCTTCCCCGGTCGACAGCCAGGGTCCGTCCTCCGTCTCCTTGTGGAACGGGCCGAGCGGCGCCCGGCCGGTGGCGTAACCGATGCCATAGCCGTCGGACTCCCACCATCCGCCGCTGTAGAACAACACATATTCATTTCGGGGGACACCCCCGGACCCCCGGGTACCGGCAGTGACGCGGGCCAGCGACGGGGCCTCGACCAGTGGTTCCTCCCAGGCGGCGTCGTGGCGGAGCAGCTCGACCGGTGCTCCGGCCAGGGCGAGCCCGTCGGGCTGCAGGGGGGCACCCCAGAGGCTGGGGGCGCCGCCGACGGCGTTGTCGTCGCTCTTCCAGAGGAGGTAGGCGGTGCCGTCGCCGTCGACGAACGGGCTCGGGTCGATCGACCCGCCCCGCTCCTCCTGGAAGACGAGCGGCCCCGACGACCGGTCGACGAACGGCCCCGCCGGGTCAGAACCCGTGGCCACCGAGATGGACTGGCGACCAGCCGCCTCGAAACGGACGGCGTAGTAGAGCACGAAGGTGTCAGCGCGGCTCAGCACCGCCGGCGACCATGTCCTCCCCCGACCGGCCCAGGGCGGGAGCTCGGGCAGCGCGTCGCCCCGGTGCTCCCAACTTGTGAGGTCGGCCGACTCCATCACCTGCACGTTGGTGCCGCCCGTCTGGGTGCCGTAGGCGAAGTACCGGCCCCCGGTCACCAGGACGAACGGATCGGGGAAGTCGCCGTCGTAGACCGGCGGGGCGGACCGGCTCTGGTGGTGCAGCACGGCGCGTAGCATCCCCCGGATGACCACCCCTCTACACGTCCGCGGCGTTCTCCTCCCCGACCGTGAGGAGCGCGACCTCTGGGTCGTCGACGGGCGGCTCACCTTCGAGCCGGTGCCGGGAGCCGAGACCATCGCCGCCGGCGGCTGGGTGGTGCCCGGCCTCGTCGACGCCCACTGCCACATCGGCCTGGCCCCGGGCGGGCCGGTGCACGACCCCGACGAGCTCCACGACCAGGCCCGGACCGACGCCGCCGCCGGCACCCTGCTGATCCGTGACGCCGGCTCTCCCGCCGACACCCGCTTCCTCGACCACGAGCCCGACGCTCCCCGCATCATCCGCTGCGGGAGACACATCGCCCGTCCGAAGCGGTACTCCCCCGATACTGCGCTGGAGATCGAGCCGCCCGAACTCGCCGGCGTCGTGTTCAAAGAGGCCAGCGGGGGCGGCGCGGCGGCCCTCGGCGGAGACGTTCCGTCGGGCGAGCCACACCTGTGGGTCAAGCTGGTCGGCGACTGGATCGACCGGGCCGAGGGCGACCTGGCCCCGTTGTGGCCGGCCGAGGCGTTGCGGGCTGCCGTCGGCCGGGCCCACGCCGCCGGCGCCCGTGTGGCCGTCCACACCTTCGGCGAGGAGGCCCTGCCCGACCTGATTGATGCCGGCGTCGATTCCATCGAGCACGGCACCGGCCTGACCGAGGACCTCGTCGCCCGCCTGGCAACGACCGGCGCGGCCCTCGTCCCGACCCTCATCAACGTCGACAACTTCCCCGGCATCGCCCAGTCGGCCAGGGCCAGGTTCCCCGTCTACGCCGAGCGGATGGAACGCCTTCACGGCACCGCCCGGGCACGGGTCCGGGCGGCATTCGAAGCCGGCGTCCCCATCTACTGCGGGACCGACGCCGGCGGAGGCATCGCCCACGGCCGGGTGGTCGACGAGATCCTGGCCCTCCACGACGCCGGCCTCCCGCCGGAGGCGGCGCTGGCCGCCGGATCATGGGCCGCCCGCGCCTGGCTGGGTCATCTCAACCTCGAGGAGGGCACCCCCGCCGACCTGCTGGTCTGCGACCGCGACCCATTGGCGGACCTGACGGTCTTGCGCTCGCCCGTCCGCATCGTGCTGCGGGGTCGGGTCCTGGCCTGAGGGCGGACCGGGTTCAGCGGCGCTCGATCGCTTCGAGCACCAGGAGCAGGAGGACGGAGCCGAGGGCGGCGATGGCGATCGAGCCGAGGTTCACGCCCGACACCGTGCCGATGCCGGCCGCCCGGGCCAGCGCCCCGCCGATGATCGCGCCCAGCACGCCCACCAGGATGCGGGGCAGGCAACCCCGGGCCTGCCGGGCGCCGGTGACCCACCCACCGACCAGCCCGGCCAGGAACCCGAGAACGATCCAGGACAGCAGCCCCATCGGAGCGGAAGGCTAGGCGCCGATCAACCGCAACTGGTGACCCGCGTGTGGATCATCGTGCCCTTCTGGTCCATTGACGCCGCAAAGCGGATCAGGGTCGGAGAGGCCCCCTGCCGGGTGAACTTCACCGTCACCCGGGGACCCGACGGCGCCGCCACCTGTTCGGTCCAACCGTCGTTGGGCGTCGCCTTGACGACCCGCAACTCCGTGTCGGACAGCCGTTCGATGTCGACCGAGCCGGCCTGGCCGGACTCGAACGTCTGCGGTGCGTCGCCCATCTGCGGGGCCGGGCCCTGGTTGGTCTCGGGCGGGTCACATACGGTTGACGATCGCGGGGCCCCGCCCGAACTGGGTGCCGAGTTTCCGGCCGCTCCGTTCTTGTTGTCGTTGCCGGTCGAATCACCGCCGTCCGGAGCCGACCCGCTGTCAGCGGAAGCTCCGGGGTTGGAGCGGGTCGTGCTCGTGGTCGTGTTCTTCGCCGGGGCCGAACCCTTGGCGGGGGGCGAACTCTTGCCCGGAGCCTTCGACTCGTTTGCCAGGGCCGGCGAGATCGCGACCAGGCCCACAATGCCCGCGGCCAACGGGAACAGGATTCTACGATTCATGGCCGCCTCCTTGCACTTGTGCAACATTCGCTAACAAATGACCAGGATAACCCCATCTGAAACATCCGTAGCGCCAATCACACCTTTCGTTGCCGGGACGGCGCACGGCGTCGCGGTACCGTCGGGGCCGTGGCCGATCCGAGCGTCGTATTGAGCGAGCGCTTCGCCGGCGCCCTGGCCTCCCTCGACGAGACTCTCCGGGGAGCCGATCCCGTCGTACGCCGCTCCGACCGGGCGGATTACCAGGTCAACGGGTCGATGGCCCTGGCCAAACGGACAGGCCGGCCACCCCGCGATCTGGCCCAGGACCTGATCGACCGGGTGGAGCTCGCCGATATCGCCCATCCGCCCGAGGTCGCCGGGCCGGGCTTCATCAACGTCACCCTGCAGGACGCCTTCCTGGCCCGGGCGCTGCAGGAAACGGCCGCCGATCCCTTCCTCGGGGTGACCCGAGCGGCCACTACCGAAACCGTCGTCGTCGATTACTCGGCCCCCAACGTGGCCAAGGAGATGCACGTCGGGCACCTCCGAAGCACGATCATCGGCGACGCCCTCGTACGGGTGCTGGAGTTCGTCGGCCATCGCGTGATTCGCCAGAACCACCTCGGCGACTGGGGCACGCCCTTCGGGATGCTCATCGAGCATCTGCTGTCGGTCGGTGAGGCGGAGGCGGCCGACGAGCTCTCGGTCGGCGACCTCGGCCGCTTCTACCAGGAGGCCCGGGCCGAGTTCGACGCCAACCCCGCCTTCGCCGAACGGGCCCGCCACCGGGTGGTCGCCCTCCAGGCCGGCGACGCCCAGACGTTGCGCCTGTGGAAGCTCCTGGTCGACCAGTCGTCGCGCTACTTCACCGCCGTCTACGAACGGCTCGGCGTCAAGCTCACCCCCGCCGACCAGGCCGGCGAGAGCATGTACAACCCGATGCTGGCCGACACGATGGCCGAGCTCGAGCGGCTCGGCCTCCTGGTCGAGAGCGATGGGGCGCTGTGTGTCTTCCCGCCCGGGTTCACAACCCGGGAAGGCACTCCGCTGCCGCTCATCGTCCGCAAGACCGACGGGGGCTTCGGCTACGACACCACCGACCTGGCCGGCATCCGCTACCGGCTGCGGGATCTCGGCGCCGACCACATCCTCTACGTCGTCGGCGCCCCCCAGCGGGAGCACCTGGAGATGATCATCGAGACCGCCCGCCTCGCCGGCTGGCTCGTGCCGCCGGCCCGGGCGGAGCACGTGCCGTTCGGCAGTGTGCTGGGGGCAGACCGCAAGATGTTCCGCACCCGGGCGGGGGGCAGCATCCGTCTGGTCGACCTGCTCGACGAGGCGGTCGAACGGGCCGGGTCGGTGGTGGCCGAACGGGCCGACCAGCTCGCACCGGAAGAGCAGGTGGCGGTCAGCGAGGCGGTGGGCATCGGCGCGGTGAAGTACGCCGACCTGTCGAACGACCGGGTGAAGGACTACGTCTTCGACTGGGACCGGATGCTCGACTTCCAGGGCAACACGGCGCCGTACCTGCAGTACGTCCACGCTCGGGTCCGATCGATCTTCCGCAAGGCGCAGTCCGAGGGCGCCGACGTGACCGACCTCGGCCCCGCCGTCGAGTTCCACCCGGCCGAGCGGCGACTGGCGCTCGAGCTGGTTTCGTTCGACGGAGCCGTGCACGCCACGGAAGCAGCGCTCCAGCCGCACCGTCTGTGCACCTATCTCTTCGAGCTGGCGACCGCCTTCACCGACTTCTACGAGAGCTGCCCGATCCTGAAGGCCGGCACCGCCGCTCCGCTCCGCACCCACCGGCTGTTCCTCGCCGACCTCACCGGCCGGGTCATGGCTCAGGGGCTGGACCTGCTCGGGATCACCGCCCCGGACCGGATGTAGCGCACCGCACATCTCCATTCCGTCTCCACACGGTCTTCACAACATCCCGTCATCGTGAGCGGCATCGAGTCGCTACGACGAAGGAGTGCGGTGATGAGCAGACGTTTGTGGACGGGCCTTCTGGTCGGCCTACTGGCCGCCATCGGCCTGTTGGCGGTGGGTACCGGCGCCTACCACGCCGGCGAACGCCACGACGATCGGGTGGCCACCGTCGTGCCGGGTACGGCGGTGACGGCGCCCGACGGGACCGTGCGGGTGGTGGGCGTCGACCATTGGCGCGGCGGCCCCCCGTTTTTCTTCTTCCCCTTCTTCCCGCTGCTGTTCATCGGCCTGATCGTCCTGCTGATCGCCGGGCGGCGCCGGGCCTACTGGGGCGGCGGGTACGGGCCCGGGTGGGGCGGCCCCTGCGGTCCCGGCGGCCCGGGCCGGGAGGCCATGCTGAAGGACTGGCACGAGCGGCTCCACGCCGAACCGAACGCCCCGCCGGCCAACCCGGCCTGACGCACGGCAACGAGGGTGCGGCCGGTCGCCGGCCGCACCCTCGCAGTTCGCGAGGATGGTGAGTGGTGAAGACGGTGCTGGTCGTGGACGACGAGCCGAAGATCGTCGACGTGGTCCGGGAGTATCTGGAGCACGCCGGCTTCGCGGTTCGCACCGCCGGGGACGGTCCGGCGGCCCTCGAGCGGGCGCGGGCCCTCGCCCCCGACCTCATCGTGCTCGACCTCGGCCTGCCCGGCCTCGACGGCCTCGATGTCGCCCGCCAGCTGCGCCAATCATCCCGGGTACCGGTCATCATCCTCACCGCCCGCGGCGACGAGGTCGACCGGATCATCGGCCTCGAACTCGGCGCCGACGACTACCTGGTCAAGCCGTTCAGCCCCCGGGAGCTCGTGGCCCGGGTGCGGGCCGTGCTCCGCCGGGTCGACGAGCACGACACGACGGTGGGCGACGAGCCCCTGGTGCGAGGTGACCTCACCGTCGACCCGGCCCGCCGGCGGGCGACGGTCGCCGGCCGGCCGGTCGAGCTCACCCCGACCGAGTTCGACCTCCTCGCCCACCTGGCCCGCCAGCCGGGCCGCGTCTTCACCCGGGCCCAACTCCTGACCGCCATCCACGGCGTGGCGGTCGAGTCCTACGAGCGGGCGATCGACGCCCACATCAAGAACCTGCGCCGCAAGCTCGAGCCCGATCCGCGCCATCCCCGTTACGTGCTGACCGCCCACGGCATCGGATACCGCTTCACCGATGACCGCACCTGAACATCCCGAACACCGGGCCGGGCACGGGGGCCGCCACGGCGGGCGGCCGCCCTGGTGGCCGGAAAGCGAACAGTGGCCTCCGGCGGGGCCACCCTGGCGGCACGCGCCGCGGCGTTTCAGGCGCCGCCTGCTCATCGCCGGGCTCGTCTTCTTCCTGTTCGTCACGACCATGGGCGCACTCGGAGCGCACTTCTGGCGGGGCAACTGGCAGACCCCCGGCGGGCCCGACGGCCAGGCGCCGCGCCGCGGCGGCCCCTTCCCCGGCGTGGTGGTGGTCATCGGCCTCGCCGCCCTGGCCGGCACCGGGTTCGCCTACCGGCGCCTCGCCGGGCCGGTCGGCGACCTGCTCGAGGCGGCCGACCGCGTCGGCGCCGGCGACTACGACAGCCGCCTCCATCCCCGTGGGCCCCGGGAGGTCCAGGGCCTCATGCGGACGTTCAACGAGATGAGCGGGCGGCTCGAAGCGGCCGACGCCGCCCGGCGCCAGTGGGTCGCTGACGTCACCCATGAGTTGCGCACGCCGTTGGCCGTGCTGCAGAGCGGGATTGAGGCGCAACTCGACGGGATCCATCCCCGCGACGACGCCCACCTGGCTTCTCTCCTCGACGAGACCCACCTGCTCGCCCGGGTGGTGGAGGACCTCCACACCCTCGCCCTGGCCGGCGCCGGCCGCCTGACCCTCCACCGTGAGAGCATCGATACCGCCACCGCCGTCGCCGACGCCCTGGCCGTCCACGCCGCCACCGCGGCAGCCCGGATCGTGACCTTGACAGCAGAATCCGGCCCACCGGCGGTGGTCGACGCCGACCCCGTCCGCCTCCAGCAGATCCTCGGCAATCTCCTCTCGAATGCGATCCGCCACACCCCGGCGGGCGGAGCGGTGACGGTCGGGGTCGACCGGCCCGACGACCGGTGGGTCCGCTTCACCGTGGCCGACACCGGCCCCGGGTTCCCGGCCGGGCAACTGCCCGGCCTCTTCGACCGCTTCACCAAATCCGAGGGGTCGGGCGGCAGCGGTCTCGGCCTGGCCATCGCCCGCGACCTCGTCCTGGCCCACGGCGGGACGATCGAGGCGGCGAACCGGCAGTCGGGGGGCGCGGTCGTGTCGTTCCAACTCCCGGGGCCCACCCGCGAGAGGTAATTCCGGTGGTGTTCCCGAGCGCTTCACAAGCCGGAGACGGACCGGAAACGCTGTCTCCCTTAGGGTCGGAGGCCATGACCGAGACCCTGCTCCGGACCACCCCCGGCGGCCCCCCGCCCGGCGAGTCGCCCGGGCCGATCGCCCGGCGGGCCAAGATCGTCTGCACCATCGGGCCGGCCACCAGCGCCCCCGAGCGCATCGCCGCGCTGGTCGGCGCGGGGATGGACATCGCCCGGCTCAACTTCTCCCACGGCGACCAGGACAGTCACGCCTCCGCTTACGCCCAGGTCCGGACCGCCTCCGACGCCGCCGGGCGGGCCGTCGGCGTCCTGGCCGACCTGCAGGGCCCGAAGCTGCGCATCGGCGTACTCGTCGGCGGCGCCGCCCTCCTCGCCGTCGGGGCCCGACTCGTGATCACCATCGGAGAGGCCACCGGAACGCCCGACCGCCTGTCGACGGCGTACGAGGCGCTGGCCGACGACGTCCGTCCCGGCGACACGATCCTCCTGGCCGACGGGACGGTCGAACTGCGTGTCCTGGCCGTCGCCCCCGGACGGGAGGTGGAGTGCGTCGTCACCCGGGGCGGCACAATCCGGGACCACAGCGGCATGAACCTTCCCGGCGTGGCCGTCAGCACCCCGTCGCTCACGCCCAAGGACGTCGACGACCTGCGCTTCGCTCTCCGCCTCGGCGTCGACCTCGTGGCCCTGTCGTTCGTCCGTTCGCCGGAGGACGCCGCCGCCGTGCGGGCGGTGATGGACAGCGAAGGTATCCGCGTCCCGGTCATCGCCAAACTCGAGCGGCCCGAAGCCCTCGAGCGCCTCGAAGCCGTCATCGAGGCTTTCGACGGCATGATGGTCGCCCGCGGTGACCTCGGGGTGGAGACGGCGCTGGAGCGGGTGCCGCTGGTGCAGAAACGGGCCATCACCCTGTGCCGCCGGCAGGCGAAGCCGGTGATCGTGGCCACCGAGATGCTGGAGTC
>Ga0070695_100001584_pt1 | contig 12710 bp, 12 predicted proteins | sample KBSK1252metaG_FD_65471 | JGI IMG/M metagenome (GOLD analysis project Ga0070695, IMG submission 65471) | Corn, switchgrass and miscanthus rhizosphere microbial communities from Kellogg Biological Station, Michigan, USA - KBS K1-25-2 metaG | ecosystem: Host-associated > Plants > Roots >...
GCCATCATTCCTCGAAGCGCTCAGACAATACGCGATTATTGGATCGATCCTCGGAATTCGCAGAACTCTCGCGACGGTGAATCCGATGGGCACGCAGGCGATTCTGAATGATGAGACTGAGGCGGACAGTCTCATGAAACAAGGAAATTATGAACGGGCGTTTGAAGTTGCGACCGGCTTTGTCGAGTACTTCGATATTCATAGGCAGGGAAAAGCCATAGGCTCAGGTTCCGGAGAAACCGCAGCGGTCATGATGGGCCAGGCCACGGGCTTCAATCAGGCCGCTGAAACGGTAACCGGACAGACTCGCTGTGGCCGCACGCTGGAGGGATTCGATCGGTTTCTCACCGGTGTCGATGCTCTTTTGAGAATCGCCAACACGACACTCATTGTCGTCGGTGGCGTCCAGGCGCTGGGCCTCGGGCCCAAGGTCACGGTCGTGTCGCCCGTCTATCGCATAGCCGGCCGCGACATCGTCATCGTGGAGACCTCCGTCGGCCGCCAGGCTTTCTACCGGTCGACTGGCGTCAACAGCGGAAGCGCCGGCAAGTGGTTTCCAGTGGACGAGATCCTGCACGGATGGTTCAACAAGGCGGCCTACACCGAGGGCCCCGGTCTCGGAAAAGGCGCTCGCCTGCATCGCCTGGGCACCGAGGAGTTTGCCAGGATCTCGAAACGTCTCGGAGAGATGTCCATTCCCCAAGGCCAGCAAGTGCCAGCCGGCACCAGTGAAGTCGCGGACACGACCTTGAACAGAATCCTCGACTTCTTCGGCGCACGGAAGACACCAACCACCGTTGCCCGTCCCGTTCCCGAGCGATGAATCTGACGGTTCGTGAGGAGGCGCGTTATACGAGTTCGGGGCTTTGTTGGCGAGCGATCTCGAGTAGCCGTTCCTTCAGCCCATCCTGCAGGCGGCCGATATCGTCGACGTTCAGTATCTCTTCGAAGGCGTCCACGCCGGTCAACTCCGCGCTCTCGAGGACGACGGCATCCGTCGGGCGCGCGGTGGTGACGCGTGACGCGATGCGTGTGATAGGCAGGTCGCCGAACTGTGCAAGCTTGATCGTCGTGATGGAGAAGTGCAACGCCTCGAGAATCATTTGCAGTCCCTTCTGATTGCTCACGACCTGGTGCATGAACAGGTAGCTGAGAATGAATCGCTGGAGTTGCTCCCCTCGCACCCGCGGGTCGAGAAGTTCCTGCAGGCGGGTTAGGGCATATCCGCCATAGCAGAGAGTCCAGGTCAGCGGACACCGCACGGCGATGTTCTTGGTACTGGAGCCGGTTTGGACCGCATGCGTGTACTCGACCGGCGTGAGCTCGAGGCTGGCCTTGGGGAACTCGAACGGCGGGGTCAACTCGCGCCGGAGGCTGAACGGCTTCGCAGGCGCGATCGCATCGTACGCCGCCTGCACCTCCTTCATGACCAGCTCGGACCGCTTGATGGAATCGCTCGGCCCCCCCTGGATGCGATCGCCCAGCACGGTCTGAGGCTGGAACAGCGGCGTCAGCGTTGTCAGATGCTGCGTCAGTTCGGCGCGGAGGAAATCGGCGATCGCCCGCGTGAGCTTCCTGCGCACGAGCAGCGACTGAATGTTTTCGCGTTCGGCCATCAGGAAATACCTGTTCCTTCGATCGAGGCGGTGGGCCGGTGGGAGAGGCGCCAGCTTATCCACCCGTTCACGGCATGTCAACGAAGCGCAAGGGACACCTGTTAGATCCTCCACTCGCATGGCGTTGAACGAATGCGGGCCCGGGCGGATGAGAGCCCGGCCGCATTACGGAGAACGTCATGCGTACCATCGCCGCGCTTGCAATTGTCACCGTGGTCAGCTTCCCTCGCGTCGGTGCCGCGCAGTCGTGGAATATCGACGCGCGATCGGTTGGCATCGCGGGCATCGGCGGTCCCCAGAACGTGTTTGCGACGACCATCGCCGAAGATCGGGGCGACAGGAGCATCGTCCTGCCCCTCGGTCTGCTCCAGGTGCTTCGCGATCGCACCATCTTCAACTCGAGCTCTCGCGATTTCGATCCGGTCCGCGTCATCGAATATGCGTCCCAGCCGCTTCACCTGGAGTTTGGCCGTTCCCGATCGACGGCGGGGGCGGCATTCGTGCACGACATCCGGAATGCGCAACTGAACCCTGACCTGGGCGCCTACCAGGGCTTCGTCCCGGCCTCGATGACGGCCGGCGGCCTCCTGGCGCCCAAGTATGGCCACACCTTCTGGGTTCGGGGGAGCGAGGGGGGAACGCGCCACGGCATCTATGCCGGCGTGGGGCCGCATCTCGCGCTTCGCACGGCGCTTCAGACCGACCCCGGTCTTCTTTCCGCCCTCGACCTGGGAGCGGAACCCTCCACGTATGCAAACCGGCGGTTCGAGCTGCAGAACGATTCGACAGCGCAGCTGGCAGCGGCTCTGACGGCGGGATATCGCGGCCGGTTCGCGAGAGGCGGCGCCTCGCCGGACGAGGGACGGCGCTCGGAAGCCGGATTCGTCAGCGTCAACGTGAACTATCTGCACGGCATCCGGTACGAAAACGTCGGTCTCGCGTTGCGACTCGACACTGACGCGCTCGGCATGCTGACGTCCTCTGACGCGTCGGACGCGCCGCTGGCGTTCAACAGGCGGACGTATTCGAGCGGACGCGGCGTCTCGTTCGACGTCGGCGTCGGCCTGTCGCTCGGCGCCTTTGAAATGGGTCTCAGCGGCAACAACCTGGGCAACAGCATCACCTGGCGCCACGGGAGCCGACGGCCCTATGCGCTCGACAACCTGTTTTCAGGAGCACCCACGCTCAATCGAGGCCAACAGACGCCACTCTCGAACCTCCGTCTCACGTCGCCGGCCGATTACCGCGGCAACTTGTCGTTTCGCGGTCGAGCGCTGTCACTTCACGGCGAGGTGGCGCGAGAGTCGCAGAATACCTGGTTCAAGGGCGGGCTCGAATACGTTCACGACCGGCTGCAGTTTCGCGGCGCCTCGTCCGTGCTCGACGACGACTGGCTGCCGAGCGCCGGCGTGAGCGTCCGTGTGACGTCGCGCTTCTGGCTGGATATGGCCGGCTTCACCACCATGAGCAACGTGGAGCACGAGCGCCGCTACGCCGTCGCCTCGTCAATCCGGTGGGCCCCGGGCAACTAGAAAACGTCCGGTGTGATTTCACATCCTCCGTCGTTATCGAGAACGGGAGGCAGCCGCAGATGTCGCGCTTCAGCAGAGCCCTACTCGCCTGGGCGTGCCTGACGCTGGCCGCGTGGCCGGCGCAGGCGCAGGAAAAGATTCGCATCGCCCTCTGGGACGTCGAGAACAACGCGCCGACCAGCCTGGTGTTCTGGAACGACCTGGGCCCCGCGGCGCGGAACCAGCTCGACGCCGCGTTCTCCGAGAACGCGACGCTGTCGTCGACGTTCACCGTCATCGAGCGCACGCAGCTCGACCTCGTGATGAAAGAGCAGGGGCTCGCCGCCTCGGGCGCCGTCACGCCGCAGACGGCCGCGAAGGTCGGTCACCTTCTCGGCGTCAAGTACATCGTCGTGGGCGGCATCGACAAGTTTGCCGTCAACGACACGAAGGCGGCCTTCGTCGGCGTCGGCGGAAACCTCCAGCAGGCCGAGGCGACCATCAACCTCCGGTTCATCGACACCACGACCGGCGAGCGCGTCATGGCCGTCTCGGGTGACGCCCAGGTGAAGAAGGGCGGCGCCTTTATCCGCAATTCCGGTGTGAGCCACGAAGCTCAGTGGGGACTTGCCAGCGAGACCCTCGAGAAGGCCTCGAAGGCGATGGTGGCCAAGCTCGTCGCCGGCGGCTACATCGACCGGCTGACCACCTCGGCGCATAGCGGCGCGATCGAAGCGAGGGTCGTCAAGATCGACGGCCAGCGAGTCTGGATCAACGTGGGAGCGCAGGCCGGCATCAAGGTCGGCGACACGTTCAACGTCTTCAACGTCGGAGAAGCGCTCGTCGACCCGGTGAGCGGCGTCACACTCGGCGCCGACGAGAAGCAGACCGGCACTGCGGCGGTGAGCGAGGTGCAGGAGCGCTACGCGATCGTCACACTCGAGGGGAAGGCGACGCCGAAGGACGTGCTGCGAAAGCAGCCGTAGCGATGCCGATCTGTTCCACCTGCGGCACCCGCTACGGCCTGACGGTCCGGATCTGCATCAAGGACGGCACGCCGCTCATCGCGGGGTCAGTCGACGACCCGAACATCGGAAAGCTTCTCGACGGCAAGTACAGGGTCGACGCCTTCATCAGCGCCGGCGGCATGGGTTCGGTCTACCGTGCGACGCACGTGATGCTCGGCAAGACCGTCGCGGTGAAGGTGATCAGGAACGAGCTCGTCACATCGGACGACGTCGTCCGGCGCTTCCAGCGCGAAGCGAGGGCGGCCTCGACGCTCGATCATCCGAACATCGTCACGGTCTACGACCTCGGTCAGGCCGACGACGGGACTGTGTATATCGCGATGGAGTACATCGAAGGCCGCAGCCTGAAGGAGACCATCAGGCGCGACGGGCCGGTTCCGTACGACCTCGCGGTCGACATCGTGCGCCAGGTGACCGGCGCGCTTGCCGTCGCCCACCGGAAGCAGATCATCCATCGCGACCTGAAGTCACAGAACCTGATGCTCACGACCGGCGTGGACGGGCGCCTGGTGGCGAAGCTCGTCGACTTCGGCATCGCGAAGACGTTCGACGAGCCGGCGCAGCTGACAGCGGCTGGCTTCGTCCTCGGCACGCCGCATTACATGTCGCCGGAGCAGGCTGCGGGCAAGCCTGTCGATCATCGCGCCGACCTCTATTCGCTCGGCGTGATCCTGTACGAAATGCTCGTCGGCGACGTGCCGTTCAGCGACGCGTCCACCACGTCGATCCTCGTCAAGCTCGTCACCGACGTGCCGGAGCCGCCGTCCAGGCGGCGCACCGACCTTGCGGTACCGGAGTCGCTCGAGGTCATCGCGATGAAGTGCCTGGAAAAGGATCCTGACAAGCGCTTTCAGTCGGCGGCTGACGTCGCGGCGGCGCTCGATCCGGCGACGAACGTTCGTACTCGCGCGCTAGTGCACGCGATTCCGTCAAAACCACGCAGGGCTTGGGTCGTGGCGGCGTCGCTTGCCGCTGCGATGTTGGTGGCGGGCGCACTTGCGTTCGGCATGGTCGGGCCTCGATGGTCTCCCCCCGAGCAGGTGCCTGCGCGTCCAGCCATACACGCCGTACCGCAGGTTCCACTTCGCGAGCCGACGCCCGATCCGATCACACCGCCGAGCGCTCCGGCAACGCACCTCGCGGCTGGGCACCAAGCGATATCCGGAGCTGGGGTCGCACGCGCTGCGCCGGTGCCGACCGTACTTCCTGAGGTGGCGCCGACACCAACGCTTCCCACCCGACCCGAACGTCCACCGGTATTCGTCGACTGCAACGGCATCGTCGACATCTGCGCCACAGCCATCGCCGAGATCGTGAAAGCGCTGCAGGATCGAGAGCTACCCGTGGTGCGAGACGCGCGAAAGGCCGATGTCGAATTGACGGCAACCGTGGGTCTGGTCAGCGAGATCGCGTCGCTCGACTTCGGCACGCCACTCGTCACGAGGACCTATTCGCTCGCGGTAGAGGGCACCTCGAACGGCGTCGAGATTGCGATGCCACCCGCGCGGACCTTCAGCTTCGACGCGCGCTTCGGCAGCGCGCGGCTGCAAGAGAATCTGCGCGTGATCGCGGGCGACGCGGCCGAGCGCGTCCTCGAGTCGTGGCTTCAGCCACAGCGCTGACTGTTTGATCGCTCTTCCGCCGACGTTGACCTCCATGACAGCGGTCCATCCCCCCGGATGCCGCCTGTAATCGGAGCGTCTCATGACTCGCACGTCCGTCGGAGTTCTCCTGGCCGGCGTCCTCTCCCTGCTCATCGCATGCGCCGGCACGACTGATCTTCCACCGTCACCCGTGGTCACGCAGGATGCTGGCGGCGCAGCGCCGACGCCACCGCCTGCGCCAGCACCCCCGGTTCCGAGCCCGACACCCGGTCCGGCGCCGAATCCAACACCCGCGCCCGTTCCGACGCCTTCGCCCGTCCCCGCTCCGAATCCACTACCGGATCCTCCGTTTCCCACGGCCGATCCGGGCCCGTGTCCGGCATCTGTCGATCCGGGCAGCGTGCATGTGAAGGCAAGTGGAGAAGCTGTCAGCTTCCAGGTTGTGGCGCCTGCGGATTGCAGATGGTCTGTCTCGACGGGCATGTCGTGGATTGCGCTCGAGATGCGCTCGGGCATCGGCTCCGGCAGAGGCGCATTCGTGGTCGCTCCCAACGACGGATTTGCGCGCTCAGGCAGCATCAGTATCGGTGCACGGACGATTTCCGTTTCCCAGGATCCCGCTCCGGCTCCTGTGGCTTCGCCATGCCCCGCCTCGGTCGAACCAGCGAGCGTACATGTGAAAGCCAGTGGAGAGGCGGTCACGTTCGGCGTTTCAGCATCCGCGGACTGCAGGTGGTCTGTGTCGACGGGTACGTCATGGATTCGGATCACCGCGCCCTCGGGCACCGGCTCCGCCACGGGCACATTCCTCGTGAGTGCCAACGACGGACCGTCGCGCTCGGGCAGCGTGGACGTCGGCGGCCGGACTATTTCCGTCTCTCAGGATGCGCCGCCTCCTCCGTGCCCTGCTTCAGTCGATCCGGGAAGCGTGCGCGTGAAAGCGAGCGGAGAGACGGTCGCCTTCACGGTTTCGGCATCCGCCGACTGCACCTGGTCTGTCTCGACGGGCATGTCGTGGATTGCGCTCGCGACGCGCTCGGGCATCGGGTCCGGCAGAGGCGCATTCGCCGTCGCGGCCAACGACGGATTTGCGCGCTCAGGCACCGTCAGCATTGGTGGGCAGACGATTTCCGTTTCCCAGGATCCGGTGCCTCCTCCTCCCTGCCCGGCCGCGGTGGACCCGCGCGCTGTGAGGCTGACGGCAGCTGCACAGGAGGTCGTCTTCTCCGTGACCGCGTCCGCGGACTGTAAGTGGTCCGTCACCGGAACCGACGTGCCATGGATCGGCATCCCAACGGGTTCCGTCGCTGGATCCGGCTCGAGCCGGTTCGGCGTCAAGGCGAACGACGGCTCCACCGTGCGATCGGGCTCCGTCAAGATCGGCGGACTCGTGATTGCCGTCACGCAGGACCCGCCGAGGGTCGACCCTCCACCTTCGACAACGTGCATCGCGAAGCTCAATCCCGAATCTGTGTCGTTCCCGGCGATCGGCGGCACCTTCAAGTTCACGGTGACTCTCCAAAACGGTTGCCGATGGGTGATTGAGAAAGCGCCAACGTGGGTGCACGTGACGCCGACCTCCGGGGCAGGCACGACCGATGTCTCGGTCGTCGTCGATCGGAACCTCGAGCGGCTAGGACGGACGGAGCCGGTCGTCGTCAACGGTCGAACCATAACGGTCTCGCAGGCAGGCGCAGTCCTCCTGCGGTAGCGACTGACGATCGAGCAGCCGCGCCAGGCTGTTCGGTCGATTCGTGCAGGACGTTGACCTTCATGACAGCGGTTCACCCCCCGAACCTGCTGATTGATGGAGTCTCACATGAACCGCTTGATTTCCGGAATCCTCGTCGCTGGCGTGCTGCCGCTCTTCGCGGCATGCGGCGCGACGACGGATATCGCACCGTCATCCACCGTCGACTCGGCACCGATTGCCGCGCCGGCACCACCGCCGCCTCCTCCGGTTGCGCCTCCAACGGTTGCGCCACCGCCGGTCGCAGCGCCGACTGCACCGGAGCCAGCGCCCGCGCCTCCCGCGCCCGCGCCGACGCCCGCACCCGCGCCGCCGAGACCGGTGCCCGCTCCCGTGCCGACGCCGACGCCGGTGCCGACGCCCGAGCCGCCCGCGACGGTGCCACCGCCGGCGCGGCCTGCACCGACGGACCCGGGTCGGCCTCCAGCAACGACGCCGCCGCCGAGCACGACGCCGCCCGTGCTGACGCCGGTACCCATCCCCATCCCGGTGCCGCCGCCGGTGGTCAAGCTGCCGCCGATTCTCACGCCGGTGCCGCTGCCGCCGATTCCGCCGCTGCCGCCCGTCCTGACGCCGGTGCCGCTGCCGTCCCCCGTCGTCACACTGCCGCCGGTCACACCGACGCCAGTGGTTACACCGACGCCCATCGTCGTCGCGCCGCTGCCCGTGATCACGCCGACACTGCCGCCGATCCTCGGGGCGACGGCGCCGGCGCTCGTGTCGCCCCGGTGAGCTGGTCCGTCAGGACCGGCTCACCGACGCAGCCGCGCGGACGTTCGATCGACGTCCGCGCGGCGTTACATCAACCAGGGCCGCCTGCGGGGCGGCACGTCGCAGGAGCACTGATGCTGTTTCACCGAATCGTGCCGTATGTCCTGAGGCCGTTGACGATCGTGGCGCTGCTGCCAGGCATCGCCGCGGCACAGACGGCCGCCGCCGACACGGGCCTTTCACCACGACAGGTCCTCATCAAGATCACCAACGCCGCCGGCGCGGGCAGCGGCGCGTCGAACATCGGCGAGGCGATCGCCGATCTCGTCGGCCTCGAAGTCTCGACCGCGCCCATCGGGTCGTCGGCCGGCGGCTTCACGTTCACCTTCGATCCCGCGACGCGGTCGTTCATGCGCGCCGCGCCGTCGTTCGGACCGATGTTCGGCGACCGCGCCATCACGGCGGGAGAAGGGCGCGCCGGCGTCGGCGTCAACTTCATCCACGCCACCTACGACGCGCTCGACGGCATCCCGATCGACGACGGATCGCTGCGCACCGTCATCTTCCACGGCGGCCCCTCGGCGCCGGCGGGAGTGGCGACGCTCACGATCACGAGCGACACGCTCGTGATGTTCGCAAACCTGTCGCTCAACCGGTGGTTCGACGCCTCCATCGCCGCGCCGTGGGTGACGCTGCGTCTCGACGGGACGCACGTCATCGCCGGGCAGCAGGCGATCGGCAGCGCGACGGCGGAAGGACTCGGTGACATCGCGCTGCGCGGGAAGATGCGCCTTTACCAGCGGGGGCAGGGCGGCGTCGCGCTCGGCGTCGACCTGCGGCTCCCCACCGGCGACCCGGAAGCGATGCTCGGCGCCGGCGTGACGCGCACGCTCGTCAGCGGCATCTGGTCGGGCACCGTCGGTCGGGTGGCGCCGCACGCGTCGTTCGGCTACGAGTTCTGGAGCGATCCGTTCCGCGCCTTCGATCCGCTGCAGCAGGCGCCGGTCGATGCCGGCAAGAACGGCACGCTCCTCCAGGCCGGCGTCGAGTGGGCCGCCACGAGCCGCCTCACCGTCAACGGCGAGTTCATGCAGCGCACCATCCGCAACGGCGCGCGGCTCGCGTACAAGGACGTGCCGATGCGAAGCAATCCCTTCGGCCTCACGTCCGCGTCGGTCGCCTCGATCGATCCACGCGGGCTCGATCGCGCGTCGATTGCCGGCGGCATCAAGTGGAACCTGGCCGGCACCGCGCTGGTGACGGCGAATGTCCTCCTGCCGATGACCGACGCGGGCCTCGTCGATCACCTGACGCCCGTGTTCGGGCTGGACTGGGGGTTCTGATCATGACGAACAGATACGTCGCGCTGCTCGCGCTCGCCTGCGCGCTGCTCGCGCCGCTGCCGGCGGCCGCGCAGATCGACGATCCCTCGTGGGGCGTCACCGGCGGATTCAGCCCGCAGTGGGCCGTGCCGGGCAACCTGCTGGCCGGCCTCTTCAACGCCACGACTATCGACGTCAAAGGCCCCGAGTTCCGCCTCGGCATCGTCCGCGGGACGACGATGGGCGGGGAGTGGGGCGTGTCGCTCGTCCACAAGCGCCTGTCGAAGCAGTCGACGGTCGCGGTCGAGGGCAGCCGCGATCTGTTGACGGTCGTCGCCGACGATGCGGAGCTGCTCGGCGTCGAGGCGCACCGATTCATCCCGTTCGCGCGGCTTCACAAGGTGCAGGTCGGCGTCAACCTCGGCGGAGGCATCGCGCAGCTGCGCGGCTTCGTCACCGGCACCTACGTCGGCGCCACGTCGACCGGCTTCACGCTCCCATTTCCCGACGCGCTCGCCGTCGTCGACCGGGAGGTCGACTGGATTCCCGTCGGGCGCGCGGAGCTGGCGGCCGCGACGCTCGTCGGCGAGCGCCTCAAGGTCCGCGTGAGCGGCGGCTTCAACATGCCGGGGTTCCAGCTCATCAGCGTGTCGTTTTCGTATTTGCTCGGACAGGACAAGTAACCATGCGCATCATGCTTTCCCGCATCGCCATCTTCGTGCTGGCCGCCGCGGCGGCCGCGTGCAGTCCGGGGACGCTGCCCGGCTCGCCGAGCCCGATCGTGATCGGCGGCGGCGGTGGCAAGTACAACGGCTCGATCACCTACCGCCGCCTCGGCGGCAACTACACGATCAGCGAGGCGTCGCAGGCGCTCTCGCTGTCGCTCGCGCTGCGCGACGTGAACCAGATCATCGGTCACTTCGAGACGGGAGAGAGCAGCGGCACCGTCCAGGGCGTGCTGACCGGCGACATGTCGAACGGTTCGTTCGACGCGACGGTGCTCATCACGACCGACGCGCGCCAGGCCGGCACGACGAGCCGGTGCGAAGGGCGCGGGCAGATCACCGCCCTTCTCTCCGGCACGAACCTGACATGGACCGGCGGCACGATTGCCTACGACAACTGCCCCGGGCTGACGATCAACTCGCAGGCGCAGGCCGTGGCGGTGAGCCCGATTCCCGATGCCTCGCCAACGCGCGCCAACCTCGTCATCACCGTGCTCGGCGGAGCGACGGTGCAGCGCGGCACGTGCGCGACCGGCATCGCGGGGTATCCGTTCACGGTGGAGATGTCGGAGACGGCGGGCGTCAACGTGTCGTTCGATTCGCAGTTCCGCATCGAAGAGCGGCGCAACACCGGCGTCGGCGCGTCAACCACGATCGACATGCCCCTCAGCGGCATCACGGGCGGCACGCGCCGCACGTTTGCGGCCTGCAGCCCCGTCGCGGGAACCTACCAGGCCTTCTTCAGCGGCACCGACGCCGGCGGCAATCGCGTTCGCGTGGCGAGCCCGGTCATCACACTGGCGCCCTGACGACGGCCGTTCACGCTTGACGGCTCCTGGCCGTTCACGCTTCCGGGTTCTGGGTTCTCTGTTCGTGTTCAAGTTCGGTTCCCGGTTCCCGGTTCTGGGTTCGGGGTTCGGGTTCCGAACGCCGAACCGCGAACCCACGACTCGAACCTGAACACGAACCCGTAGAACCGCCGCACCATAGCGTCTTCGATCGTTCGGTTCATCCGTACGACTTGGCCATTGGCCCGCGGGGTCGTTGAACTTCGTGAGGCGATGGTCGATACCCAACTGGGCACGAGCGTTTTCATAGTTGCCGTAGGGCACGACCGTGTGTGTCTGGCCAATGGCCGCACGGAGTGTAGTCACGGAGGCGCACGCCGCGGGGACTCCACCCGTAGCGACGCAACAGTTTCGTGGTGACCCCAACGCTCTATCAAGGGTGAGCGCGGCAACTTGCCGTTGGAAGAGAGGATGTAGCGAGGAGGGCGTGAAATGCGGGATCGTCCGCCTGAAGGCTTAGAGAGGCCAATTATCGAGCGGCAATAAACGTCTGTCGCTCAACACGCCACAATGAGCGTTTCCTCTTCCGTCGAGTACATTTAATGCTGCTCGAACGGCGGGCGGGGCCGTGGCGCTTCCGTGAAGTACCTGTCCCACAGCGTCTCCATGGTTGTGGCGTTAATGCCACCACCACACTGTGGGACTAAAGATCCTAGCGCTTCGGCCGAGCTAGAGGCGCGTCGCCACGAGCGGCGAGAAGCGATTCGAGGTGGCGTTCATCTGCCGCGCGCCAGGGACCGCATTGTAGAAGGTTTCGATCGTGGTCGCGCCACCTGTGGAATTCCACGTTACCTTCAGCGACGGGCCGTCCAACGCGTATTCACCTTGATTCGCCGGCTGCTTCGGCGGCTGGCCGGTGCCGACCGGTGGGGTCTTCGTGTACTGCACAAACCCGCCGTCGCCAAAGTAGTAGTAGTAGTAGTTGCCGTCCCAGACCTTCCACCACCCCTTCAACCAAGTGATGCTCGCAGGCGCGCCTCCTACGTACCGCTCAAGATCTACCCAGCCTTTGAGTTTGGCCGGGTCGTACGGGCCCTTCCCGTGCACCCGCCCCACCGCATCGTAAAGCGGAATTTGGCATTGTCCTGATGCCCCGCGAATCAGCACCTCACCGTCGAAGCCCATCGAGACATCGATATGCGTTCCCTGATGCAGGAGGATGTCGCCGTACTTCGGTTTCCTGCCGGGCATGGACCGGACCCAGGCGTATTCCTTCTTGATGGTGGGCAGGAACGTCTCGAGGTCGAAACGTCCGAGATTCGGCGTGAGCCCCATCCGACCGCAGTAATGGGCGACGTACTCCATGCACGTCGATAGCTTCGAGCCTTTGTCCCAATTGGCTTTCAGTCTGGCGTGCGTGTAACCGGTGAGCTCTTGGAATTTCTTTTCGTTGAGGTCGGACCTGTATAAGACGTTCTTGGGCAACTCGGCTTCCAAGATTCCTCTGGCTCTTGCTCGGATCTCTTCTCCCATGGTGCGACGCCTTTCGGTGCGCGGCCTCAGCCGTTTAGACCGACGCCGCCAACATGCTGTGCGGACATGTATGAAAACGTCGAAGGGGCCGCATCCTAACGCGGTCGCATTTCCGCGTGAGC
>Ga0070695_100001585_pt1 | contig 12708 bp, 7 predicted proteins | sample KBSK1252metaG_FD_65471 | JGI IMG/M metagenome (GOLD analysis project Ga0070695, IMG submission 65471) | Corn, switchgrass and miscanthus rhizosphere microbial communities from Kellogg Biological Station, Michigan, USA - KBS K1-25-2 metaG | ecosystem: Host-associated > Plants > Roots >...
CATTTGTAACGGAGTCGCCATTTGTACGAGTCTGACAAGTCAGACTCGTTACAAATCGGTTACAAACGGGCGATTGCAAGGAGTCTGACTTGTCAGACTTGTTCGAGGACTTGAGGCGCGACGCTCGTTACGCCACGCGGACATTGCGCCGCACGCCGGCGCTGACGGCCGCCATCGTGCTCTCGCTCGCGCTCGGGATCGGCGCCAACACGGCGATCTTCAGCGTCATCGACGTGCTGATGCTGCGCGCGCTGCCCGTCCGGGCGCCCGATCAGCTCGTGCTGCTCTCGATGACGCGGACCTTCTTCGCCACCGATTACGCGCTCTTCGAGAAATTCCGAGACCAGGCGGACAACGTCGCTGATCTCTCCGCCATCATCCACACCGATCGCTACAACGTCCCGATCGGTCGACCTTCGCTCGTTGATTCGCGGCGAGCTTCGGTGGACAAGCCGGACGGCGCCGCGGCGATCGACTCAGGGCCCGTCCGGCTTGCGCTGGTGTCCGGCAACTACTTCTCGATGCTTGGAGTCGGCGCCGTCATCGGCCGCGCGTTGACCGACGCGGACGATCGCCAATCACAACCGGTGGCCGTGATCAGCGATGCGTACTGGGATCGCCGCTTCGCCCGCTCGCCCGCCGTCATCGGCCGCACGCTCACCATGAGCGGCCGGGCGTACGAGATCGTCGGCGTCGCTCAGCGCGGCTTCACCGGTGAGTGGATCGGGCGGCCCGCGGATGTCTGGACGCCAATCGCGATGCAGCCGCAGGTGATGGTCGAGATTCCGGTCGGCCTTCCCAAGACCGTTGTCACGATCCTCGGACGCCTGCGGCCGACCGTGACGATCGCGCAGGCGAAGGCCGCGTACCAGGTCGTCTGGGAGCGGATTGTCCGCGAGTCCGGCCCGCCTCAACCCCCGGCGCAGGCGCGCGTGGAGCTCGCGCCCGCCGAGCGCGGATTCTCGCCGCAGCGCGAATCCTTCAGACAGTCTCTGGCCATCCTGATGATCGCCGTCGGCCTCGTGCTGCTCATCGCGTGCGCCAACATCGCGAACCTGCTGCTGGCGCGATCGGCGTCCCGTCAGCGCGAGCTCGTCGTGCGGCTCGCAATCGGCGCGAGCCGGGGCCGTGTCGCGCGACAATTCCTCACCGAGAGCATGCTCCTGTCGTTCGCCGGAGGTCTTGTCGGCCTCATCGCCGCGCAGTGGGCGACGGCGACGCTTGCAGCGTTCGTGCGGTCGGGGCCCGTCACCAATGCAGCGGCCACCGCGTCGATGGATCTGGACGTTCGCCCCGACGCCACGATTCTCGTCTTCACGGCGACGCTCTGCCTCGTGACCGGCGTGTTGTCGGGCCTCGCACCCGCGTTCCGTGGCTCGAACGTCTCGCTCTCGCCGGCGCTGAGCGGCCGCGGCGCGAACGCCGGCGGACTCGGCGGACGATTCGCGATCGGCAAGCTGCTCGTCGTCTCACAGGTCGCGCTGTCGATCGTGCTGCTCATCGGCGCGGCGCTGTTCGCGCAAACGCTGCGCAATCTCACGACGCAGGATCTCGGCTTCGATCGCGAGCACGTGCTGCTCGTGTGGACGCTGCCGGGCCAGACCGACAGCCGCGGCGCCGGCGCGGCCGATCTCTGGCGGCGCGCGATCGATCGGCTGTCGGCGCTGCCCGGCGTGCTGTCGGCGGCTGCTTCGAACCAGGGCATCCTGAACGGGAGCGAGGTCGGCGGCCTCACGGGACCGGCCCTGCGTCTCGATGGTGAACCCGGGCCGCCGAGCGGAGTGCCCGGATTTCGAAGCTTCGTCACGCCCGGCTTCTTCAACGCGCTCGGCACGCCGCTCGTGGCGGGCCGCGATTTCACCGAGCGCGACACGGCCGCCGCGCCGCGCGGCGTGATCATTTCCGAAGCAATGGCGCGCCATTACTTCGGTCAACGGCCGGCGCTCGGGCACCGCATCTGGTTTCCCGAGGACACCAGCTCGCCAACCGAGATCATCGGCGTCGTCAAGGACTTCGCCGGCGGCTCGCCGCGCGAGACAGGGCGGTCGGGCCCCACGTATTTCTCGTATCGCGACAAGGAAGCCGCCCGCCGTCTGCGCTCCATGATGATCGCCGTCCGCACGGCGGGCGATCCTCTGGCGATGGCCGCGCGCATCAGGCAGGAGCTGCGCGACGTCGAGCTGCAGCTCCCGGTTCTGCGCATCGACACGGTGGAGCAGCAGTTGAACGACGTGCTCGTTCAGGAGCGGTTGATCGCGCTCGTCTCCACCTTCTTCGGATCGCTCGCGCTGCTGCTCGCGTCGGTCGGCCTGTACGGCGTGATTTCGTACGCGGTCGCGCGGCGGACGGCCGAAATCGGCGTGCGGCTGGCGCTCGGCGCCACGCGCGGGCGATTGCTCCGGACGATCCTCGTCGAGAGTCTGACGCTCGTCGCGGCCGGCCTCGCGATCGGCGTACCGATTGCGCTGGCGCTCACGCGGCTGGCCGGCGCGCGGCTGTTCGGCGTGAGCCCCGTCGATCCACTCACGATTGCCGCGGCGTCCATGCTGATGACGCTCGTCGCGGCGGTCGCGAGCTTTTTTCCCGCACGGCGCGCCGCTCGCGTCGATCCGATGGTGGCGCTCCGATGCGACTGAGGCACACGCTGCCGCTCCGGCTCCGATCCCTCTTTCGCGGCGCGGCCGCTGATCGCGAGCTCGACGAGGAACTGCAGTATCACCTCGATCGCCAGATCGAGGAGCTCGTCTCCCGCGGCATGACGCCGGAACGCGCGCGCCGCGAGGCGCGGCTCGCGCTGGGCGGTCTCGAGCAGCGCAAGGAGGAATGTCGCGACATGCGGAAGACACGCGTCATCGACGACCTCGTTCGCGATCTCCGTTACGCATTCCGCACGCTCGGCCGCAATCCCGGATTCGCGGCCGTGGTGATTCTCTCGCTCGCGCTCGGCATCGGCGCGAATACGGCGATCTTCAGCGCGATCGATGCCGTCATGCTGCGCATGCTGCCGGTCAAGGATCCGAAGCAGCTCGTGATGCTGACGTGGACCCACGAGGGCTTTCCGAAAGAGTTCGTCCAGCAGATCGAAGGGACGCATGGACTGACGTTTCCCACCGTCGCGTACGAAGCGATCCGCGATCAGAACGACGTCTTCGAGGGCACGTTGGCGTTTGCGGCCAATACTCCCGCAGTGAACGTCGGTCTGCGCGGGCGGGCGGACTGGGCCGGCGTCAAAGGGGTGTCCGGCACCTACTTCGAGACGCTCGGCGTTCCTGCGCTCTACGGACGGACGCTTCGGCCGGATGACGATCGCGACTCCGCGGCGCCGGTCACGATGGTGTCGCACCGGTTCTGGAGCCGCGCGCTCGCGCGGGATCCGGCCGTCGTCGGCACGTCGATGATCGTGAACGGCGCGCCGGTGACGATCGTCGGCGTCGTTCCCGCCGAGTTCTACGGCCTCGACGCAAGTAATTCGATCGATCTGTTCGTGCCTCTTCATTTGTACGCGGCGCAGGTGCTCGCGACCGGGGCCGCGGGCGATCTGTCGTGGACCGACGATCCGCAGACGTGGTGGCTGTCGGTCGCGGGACGTTTGAAGCCGGGCGTGTCGCCGACCGAGGCCGGCGCACGCGTCAATCTCCTCTACGATCGCAGTCTGCGCGCCGCAGCCGGATCTCCGGCGCCGTCCGCGTCCACACCGCGGCTGACGACGTCTCGGGCCGGCCGCGGGCTCGATCGGCTGCGCAACCGATACGCCGCGCCGCTCTTCCTCCTGATGGGGATGGTCGGCCTGGTGCTGCTCATCGCGTGCGCCAACGTCGCCGGCCTGTTGCTGGCGCGCGCGACCGCGCGGCAGCGCGAGATTGCGATTCGCCTCAGTCTCGGCGCCGGACCATTCCGTCTCGTGCGTCAGTTCCTGACTGAGAGCGTGCTGCTCGCGCTTCTGGGCGGGGCAGCCGGACTCGCCTGCGCGGCGTCGATCAACTCCGCGCTCGTCGCGCTGTTGACCACGCCGGACTCGCCGCTCCCGCTGGCGCTGCGCCTCGACGCCCGCGTGCTGGCGTTCACCGCGGCCATCTCGATCGTCACCGGGATCGTGTTCGGCCTCGCGCCGGCGCTGCGCGCCACGCGCGTGGACGTGCGGCCCATCGTGAAGGCGACGTCACGGAAAATGCTGGTGAGCGCGCAGGTGGCCGCGTGTCTGCTGCTCCTGCTGTGCGCGGGACTCCTGCTGCGCACGCTCCTGAACCTGGAACGGGTCGACGTCGGCTTCAATCGAGAGCAGCTCGTGCTCTTCATCGTGCGGCCGGGGCTCAACGGATACAGAGACGCGCGCCTCGTCGGCTACTACGACGAACTGCAGCGCCGCCTCAACGCGATCCCGTCGGTGCGATCGTCGACGCTCTCGGTGCGGCCGGCCGTCGGCGGCGGCAGCGGGTCGTCCGGCGCGACGATTGCCGGCGTGACGAAGCCCGGGGAGCGTCCGAACTTCTTCCGGCACCAGGTCGGCGCCGGCTATTTCGAGACGCTCGGCATTCCGATCGTCGCCGGCCGGCCCATCGACGCGCAGGATGTCCGCCGCGCGCCGCACGTCGCCGTCGTCAACCGTACGCTCGTGCAGAAATACTTTGGAGCGGCCAACCCGATCGGACACGTGATCGATTTCGGCAGTGCGGCGCGTCCCAACGCGTTCGAGATCGTCGGCGTGGCAGAGGATGCGAAATACAACGAGCTGCGGGCCGACGCGCCGCCCGTCGTCTACGCGCCGTATCAGCAGTTTCTGGCGCTGCCGACGTTCATGACGTATCAGCTGCGCGGATCCGGCGACCTGCATGCGCTGGTGGCCGCGATCGAGCGGGAAGCCCGCGCCGTCGACCCGACGGTACCGGTCATCGCCATCCAGACGCAGACCGAAGCGATCGGGCGCATGCTCGTCCTCGAGCGCACGCTCGCCGCGCTGAGCAGCTTCTTCGGCCTGCTCGCCCTCGCGCTCGCATGCGTCGGTTTGTACGGCACGATGGCGTACGCCGTCGAGCGGCGCACGCGCGAGATCGGCGTGCGCATCGCGCTCGGCGCCGCCGGCGGTGTCATCCGGCGCATGATCCTCGCGGAGACGCTGACGATGGTGCTGGCCGGGCTCGCGGTGGGGCTTCCGCTCGCGCTGGCCGCGGCCCGGCTGCTGCGCTCGCGCCTGTTCGCGTTGAGTCCGTACGATCCGGTCACCGCGCTGACGGCGGTCGTCGCGGTGCTCGCCGTCACGATTCTCGCCGGCTACGTGCCCGCCCGCCGCGCGTCGCGCGTCGACGCGATGGTCGCGCTCAGGTGTGAGTGATTACTTGCAGCGCGCGATCACGCGCGCGGTGATGTCGCGGCTGCGCGGCGGATTCTCATGAAGCCCGAGCGCGTGCAGCATCTCGTGGATCATGATCGCCTCGGCGTACGCTCCCTGACTCAACGAGACCTGCGCGAAACGCGGAGCGCAGACGCGGATCACGCGATGCCCCGGGGCCGTGAACGCGATCGCGCGTCGCTGCAGGCAGCAGGTCGCGTTGCGATCGTCGAGGAAGTACAGCTCGTTGAAGAATTCCACCGCCGTTTTGCCGAGCGCCGCGAGGTTTTCGGCGAGCGTGCGTCCTGACGGATCCGCGAAGTCCTCGAGCACGCGCTGGCACTCGGGCTCGGCGAGCCGGCGGGCCGCGCCTGCGATGGCGCGCTCGATGGCGAACCGCTCGGTGCCCGCCATCGCGTTGATCACGGGCGGCGCGGTGGACGCTGGGGCCGACGTCGCGGCGGTCGCCAGGCAGTTCAGGGCGCCGCATGCGATCGCAATCGTTCGCCACATGGTGACCTCCTGCCTGTTCACGCGCGGAGGCCGGCCCAAACGGGTCAGAGAAGAACGCAAAGGCCGCAAAGACCGCAAAGAATGCCGGGCGAGCCGTTATTGATTCACGCGAGCACGCTAGAATCGGCCGATGGACCCGGTGATTCGCGACATCTCCGACACCGCACGGTGGATGGCGGTGCATCGCGCCCGCGAAACCGACCGTCCCGACGCGGTCTTCCGGGACCCGCACGCGCGGGCGCTGGCGGGGGAGCGCGGCGAGCAGATCCTCAAGGCGATGCCGTTCGCCGAGGAGAACGAGTGGCCGTTCGTCGCCCGCACGTATCTCTTCGACAAGCACATCGCGCGGTACGTGCAGGGCGGCGCCGATGTCGTGCTGAACCTGGCGGCCGGCCTCGATACGCGGCCCTATCGCATGGATCTTCCCGCCACGCTGCGTTGGATCGAGGTCGATCTGCCGGACATCCTCGACTACAAGGAAGAAGTGCTCGCGGACGCGAAGCCGCGGTGCGCGCTCGAGCGGGTGCGCGTCGACCTCTCGAACTATGACGCGCGCCGCGGACTGTTCGCCAGGATCGGCCGGGAGGCGGCGAACGTGCTCGTGGCCTCGGAAGGGCTGCTGCTCTACCTCATGCCCGACGAAGTCTGCGCGCTCGGCCGGGATCTGGCGGCACAATCGACCTTCCGCCATTGGATCAACGACATCGCCTCACCGGGTCTGCTGGAGATGTTGAAAGAGCGGATCGGCGCGCACGTGCAGCAGGCGGGCGCGCCGTTTCTCTTCGCCCCGAAGGAAGGGCCCGCGTTCTTCGACGCCTGCGGCTGGAAGACCGTCGAGGTCGCGTCGATCATGAAAACGGCGCGAAAGCTGAATCGCCTGCCGCTGTTCCTCAGGATGATTGCGATGCTTCCCGAGTCATCCGGCCCCCAAGGCTCGCGGCCGTGGTCCGGTGTCTGCGTGCTCGAACGAATCGGGTAAATTACTCGATGGCCCGATTCCGCGACGGGACAACGCGCTCCATGCGCGCGTAGAGGGAGAGCACCGGATGGTGTGAGTTCTCGAGCGCGTCGAGAATCTCGCGCCGATCGGCGCCCTGCGCCAGTTCGAGCAGCCGCGTCATGAACGCGAACCAGAGCGGCCGCTGATCGCGATCGAGGTCGGAGAGACGCAGGAAGTCGACGAACGTTCGCAGCGCGCGCGTGCGCACGTCGCTCGACGGCATCAGCTCGATGAGCCCGCCGAAGAGCGTCGACTTCTGAAAGAAATAATCGCGTTCGGTCCGCTCCCGCCTGCCGGTCCACTGATCGATGTCCGTCAACAGCCGCTCCGCCTTCTCGCGCCACTCCTGCGTCTGCCGGATCCTGATCGGCAGCGGATTCGGGCCGCGTCCGCGCACGTCGAGCGCCTCCTGATAGAGACGCGACGATTCCGGGGTCTGCCAGAGCAGCTCGATCCGGGCCACGCCGAGCATCTTCGATGGCCACACGCGCGCCGGATCGATCGGATCGACGAACCTGACGGCGCCGAGCCGGCCGCGCGCGGCGTTGAAGGACGCCGCCGTCATCGACTCGGTCGCGCTGTCGCTGCAGCGCGGGCCCTTCAACATGGTGATGAGATATTCGCGGAGTGTGTCGAGAAGATGAAAGTTGAGCACGCCGATGTCCCGATAGGCCTTCTGCAGATCCGCGACGCGCGTCACGATTTCGAGATCCGCGATCGAGAACCCGCGCGGATCGAGGCTGCCGTACCGGAGGATGTCCTGCAGCACGCCTTCGAGATATGTGGCTTCGTACGCCGTCGGCCGAAAGCGCTGCAGCGCGCGGACGACCGCCGGCATCTCGCTCGGCAGGTGCGCGCGCCAGAGGTACAGCTGAAGAAACCGCACCGCTTCGCCGCGGTCGCTGCCGAACGCCGTGCGCGCAAGGAGGCTCAGCGCCGAATAGTAGTCCTCGACCTCCGGCACGAGCGCCTCCTCGCACGCGGTCGGCGCCAGATTCAGATCGATCCATTCGAAGAGCTCGCGCGCGCGGATCGGATCGGTGTACGCCATCAGCTGCGCGATCCGGACCTGCAGCGAGACGCGATTCAGCGACGTGGCTTCCGCGAGGAGCTGCGCGCCCTGACGGCTGCCCGGCGGAATGTTTTCCGGGGGCGCCGAGCGGCGGTACTGACCCTGCGCGGCATACGCCCGCATGTACGCCTGATCGAGCAGCTCGCGACGCCACTGGCGGTCGGTGATTCTGGGAGAGCCGGACAGTCTAATGAGCGCGTCGGCTGCGAATTCCGGCGCCACGAGGTCCGTGGCGTCGACGAGCTCCTGGATCCGCGCGTCCCGTGACGGCCGATCGTCCGCGCGCAGCACCAGCCCCGCCGCGGCGACGACGATCGTCGCGCACATGATCCGCAGCGCCCCGCGCATGCGGAAGATTCTACTTGTGAAAGACGTCGTACGGATCGACGGCGCGGCCCTGCCACCAGCGCCGGTCATCGCCCAGCTGGAAGACGCCGAAGTGCAGGTGCGGCGTGCCCGGGGGCGCGTTGCCCGACGTCCCGACATAGCCAATCACGTCGCCCTTTTTGACGCTTTGGCCCTCGTGAAGGCCGTCCGCATAGCGCTCGAGGTGGGCGTAGTAGTAGGCGAGCTGCCCCGACGGATCGAACTGATAAACCGTGATGCCGCCCGCCTTGCTGACGAAGAGCTTCGCGATCGTTCCGTCGGTGACCGCGTGCACCGGCGTGTTCCTCGGGGCGAGGATGTCGACGGCTTCATGCGGCCGGTTGCCGCGCCGTTCGGCGAATCCGCCCTTCCACGATTCGACGTCGCTCCCCTCAATCGGCACTCCCAGGTCTTTGGAGGCGCCAGTCGTCGCGACCGCACGCTCGGCGCCCGGCACCGGCGCGCGCGCCGTCTTCGCGGGAGGCAAGTCAGCCTTGAGCTGGACCTCGGGCTGGCTCGGCTTGACGTCCGCCCCCATCCGCGCTTCGGTGTGGACGGACGGCTCCGGCGGACCGTACCTGGACAAGGCCCACATCACGATCGCGCCGGCCCAGAAGGCGACGAACAGCGCCGCCAGCGGGACCGTGTGCCGCGTGCGCGTACGAGGCATGGCTTCAGCGGAACGTGACGGGCGTGCCAGGCCTGACGAGCGCCGCGACTCGTGCCGCGTCCCAGTTCGTCAGCCGCACGCATCCGTGCGACTGCGTGACGCCGACGGTGCCTGGCTCGGGCGTGCCGTGGAGCCCGTAATGTTCGAGGTTCAGATCGATCCAGACGACGCCCACAGGATTGTTCGGCCCTGGCTTGATCGTCGCCTTCGTGTCCTTCGCTTTCGCGTCCCAGAACAACTTCGGGTTGTAGTGAAACGGAGGATTCCACTGAACGCCCGTGACCTTCCATTCGCCGGGCGGCAGCGGATCGTGCTCGCTGCCGGTCGTCACGGGCGCGAAGAGGACGAGCGTGCCGTCGGTGCGCGTGGCGCGCAGCGCCGATTCATCACGCGAAACCTGAATGGCGATGTCGGAAGGTTTCGCGTCCGTTGCCGGCGGTTTGGCCGCCGGATCGAACGGCAGGACAGCCGGGACTTTGATCTGGCGGCCGGCGGCGATCGCCAGTCCAGGATTCAACTTCTGCAGCAGGGAAGTCGCTGCATGAAAACGCTCTGCGATCTGCTCGAGCGCCGATCGATACGAGAGCGCGGGGAGCGCGGCCTGATCGGGCAGGTCGCGCGGGATATTCGGTTCGAATGGCCCCTTCACGTCCTCGTCGGTGACCGTGTACGTCATCACCGTCGGGTCCGCGCCGCCGCCGCCGAGCGCCTTCCACGTCTCGCAATCGGGGTTGCCGGTCGCGGCGATTTTGCGCGAGGCGCGCATCGCGCCGAGCGCGCGCGTGAAATTCTTCGTGGCGGTCCCGTCGATCTGCCCGGGCGAGAATCCCTGCCGATCGAGCAGCACGGCGAAGCCAAGCAGATCGCCGCAGGGAAGCGGCGCCGGCTCCGGCGCCTTCTTGGCCTGCCGCGTCTGCTTCGTGGCGCGGGGCCGTTGTTTTTGCGGGCCGGCTTCTGCCTGCTGAGTCAGGCACACGACCAGTGCGGCGACGAACGGCAGAGTTCGGACATGCATCTCACCTTGTCGAGTGCACGACGCGTGCCGGGGCTGACGTCCGTTGTCGCGAGTTCATCCGCGCCTGCAGTTGCGCCATGTAGGTGTAGACGACCGGCGTGAGGTACAGCGTGACCAGTTGTGAGAACACCAGACCGCCGACGACGACGAGGCCGAGCGGCTGGCGCGCTTCGCCGCCGGCGCCGTAGCCGAGCGCAATCGGCACCGCGCCCAGCATCGCCGCCATCGTCGTCATCATGATCGGGCGGAAGCGGATCAGGCACCCCTGGTAGATCGCCTGCGCCGGCGTCATCCCGCTGCGCTCGGCGTCGAGCGCGAAGTCGATCTGCATGATCGCGTTTTTCTCGACGATGCCGATCAGCATGATCATCCCGACGAACGCGTAGATGTTGAGATCCATGCGGAAGAGAATCAGCGTGACGAGCGCGCCGAAGCCGGCGGACGGCAGGCCCGAGAGAATCGTGAGCGGATGAATGTAGCTCTCGTAGAGAATGCCGAGCACGATGTAGACGACCATGATCGCGATGACGAGCAGCACGGCGAGATTTCCAAGCGAGCTCTGAAACGCTTTGGCCGCGCCTTCGAACTGACCGCTGACGCCCTCGGGCAGCGTTTGCCCGGCGACCTCACGCACGGTCGTCAGCACGCTGCCGAGCGACGCGCCCGGCTTCAGCCCGAATGAGATCGTGACCGCCGGCAATTGACCTTTGTGACTGACCGTCTGCGGACCGACGACCTGTGTCGTGTGTGCCAGCGTGTCGAGCGGGATCACGGGTCCCAACCCACCGGCCCCTCCCGGCCCACCCGACCCACCTGACCCTGCCTTGAAGTACAGCAGCGACAACGCGGACGGATCGGCCTGGAACTGCGGCGCGAGCTCGAGCAGCACCTTGTATTCGTTCACGGGCGCGTAAATCGTCGAGACCCAGCGCGGGCCGTACGCGTCGTAGAACGCGTTTTCGATCTGATTCGCGGTGACGCCGAGCGCCGCCGCCTTGTCGCGATCGATCTGGACGTTCACCTGCGGACTGGACACCTCGAGGTCGCTCGTCACGTCTTCGAGGCCGGGCACGTCAGCCAGCGCCTTCACCAGCCGGCGCGACGTGTCGTACAACGCGTCGCGGTCCGGTGACTGCATTGAATACTGATACAGGCTCTTGCTCACCAGACCGCCGATGCGGACCGTCGGCGGGTTCTGGAGGTACACCTGCATGCCCGCGACGGCGGCGAGCTGAGGCCTGAGTTTCGCGATGATGTCATTCGCGAGCTCATCGCGGTCGCCGCGCGGCTTGAGGTGCACGACGATCTGTCCGAGATTCGGACCGCCGAGCGTGTTGGCGGCCTGGCCGCCGATCGTCGACACGAGCCCCTCGACGTTCGGATCGCGGCCGATGATCTCGGCGACCTGTCCTTGGTACTCGACGAGCTTCTCGTACGCCGTGCCCTGCGCCGCTTCGGTCGTGACCGCTATCTGATCGGTGTCCTGGTCGGGGATGAAGCCTTTCGGGACGAGGATGAATAGCGCAACGGTCGCCGCGAGCACGATGACGAACGCGCCCATCGTCGCCGGCCGATGCCGCAGCACGACCTGCAGCGAGCGATCGTAGCCGCCGAGCATCTTCTGAAACGCCCGCTCCGCGATCGCCGCAAACCTTCCCGCCCGACCCGACCCACCGGACCCACCGGACCCACCAGACCCACCAGACCCACCAGACCCACCAGACCCACCAGACCCACCCGCCCTCTTCAAGAATCGGCTGCACAGCATCGGCGTCAACGTCACCGACACGACGCCGGAGATGAGAATGGCGACGCAGATCGTCACCGAGAACTCGCGGAACAAGCGTCCGAGCACGCCGCCCATGAAGAGCACCGGGATGAACACCGCGGCGAGCGACAGCGTCATCGACACGATCGTGAAGCCGATTTCGCGCGAGCCGACGAGCGATGCGTCGAGCGGCGCCTCGCCCAGCTCGACGTGCCGGTAGATGTTCTCCAGCATCACGATCGCATCGTCGACGACGAAGCCCACCGAGAGGATGAGAGCCATCATCGACAGGTTGTCGAGGCTGTAGTCGAGCATGTACATCACGGCGAACGTGCCGACGATCGAGAAGGGCAGCGCGAGGCTCGGAATGACGGTCGCCCGCACGTTCCGCAGGAACACGAAGATGACCATGATGACGAGCGCGAGCGTCAGCAGCATCGTGAACTGGACGTCGCGGTACGACTCGCGGATCGTGTCGGAGCGGTCGTAGAGCACGTCCATGTGCACGCTCGTCGGCAGCTCGAGCCGGAATTGCGGCAGGAGCGCCTTCACGGCGTCGGCCACCGCGATCGTGTTCGTGCCGGGCTGGCGTTGGATGCCGAGCGTGATCGCGCGCTGCCGGCTGCCGTGCGCGTAGAACCACGACGCCGTCCGCTGATCTTCGACGCCGTCGACGATCGTGCCGAGCTCGCGCAGCCGGACCGGCGCGCCGTTCCGGTACGAGACGACCATGTCCTTGTACTGGTCGGCGTTCATCAACTGTCCGGTCGCCTGCAGTGTGAACGCTCTGTGGGGCCCGACGATCGAGCCGGTCGGCGTGTTCACGTTCCACGCGCGCAGCGCAGACTCGACCTCGTTGATGCCGATCTGCCGCGCGGCGAGCGCGTGCGGATCGAGCTGCGCGTGCACGGCGTATTTCTGGCTGCCGAGCACCTGCACCTGCGCCACGCCGCTGACCATCGAGATCCGCTGCGCGAT
>Ga0070695_100001586_pt1 | contig 12705 bp, 6 predicted proteins | sample KBSK1252metaG_FD_65471 | JGI IMG/M metagenome (GOLD analysis project Ga0070695, IMG submission 65471) | Corn, switchgrass and miscanthus rhizosphere microbial communities from Kellogg Biological Station, Michigan, USA - KBS K1-25-2 metaG | ecosystem: Host-associated > Plants > Roots >...
ACCCCCACTTCGGCCTGCAGGTGCCCAAGGCGGTCCCCGGCGTCCCCGACGAGGTGCTCGACCCCCGCCGCACCTGGGCGGACGGCGCCGCCTACGACGCGCAGGCCGCGCGCCTGGCCGAGATGTTCCGCAAGAACTTCGAACGCTACGGGTCCGAGGTGGACGAGGACATCCGCGCCGCCGCCCCCGGCAACCGGTGAGGGCCGTCCCAAGCGTCCTCTTGATGCTGACGCTGGTGCTGGCGGCCACCCCGGCCCCGGCCCAGACGGGCGGCGAGGACGCGAGACTGCTGCGCTTCCCCGACATCCACGCCGACTTCGTGGTCTTCGTCTACGCGGGGGACCTCTGGCGCGCCCCGGTGGCCGGAGGACCGGCGTGGCGCCTCACCTCCCACCCCGGGCAGGAGCTGTTCCCCAAGATCTCCCCCGACGGCACGCAGATCGCGTTCTCCGCCGAGTACACGGGCTCCCGGCAGGTCTACGTCATGCCCGCCTGGGGTGGGACGCCGCGCCAGCTCACCTACTACACCGACGTCGGGCCCATGCCGCCCCGGGGGGGATGGGACGACTGGGTGATGGGCTGGACCGGGGACGGGAAGATCCTCGTGCGCATGAACCGCACGCCCTGGGGCCAGCGCATGGGGCGGTACTACCTGGTGGACCCCGCGGGCGGCCTGGAGACGCCGCTCCTCTTCCCGCACGGCGGCAGCGCCTGCTTCTCCCCGGACGGCAAGCGCATCGCCTGGACTCCGGTGGACCGCGAGTTCCGCACCTGGAAGCGCACCCGGGGGGGACGGGCGCAGGACATCTGGATCCACGACCTCGCGGCGGCGCACTCGGAGCGGATCACGGACGATCCTGCCACCGACAACTTCCCCATGTGGTCCGGCGACACCCTCTACTTCACGTCCGACCGCGAGGGCTCCCTGAACCTCTACGCGCACGACCTGAAGACGCGGGCCGTGCGCCGCCTCACCGACTTCCGCGGGACCGACGTCTTGTGGCCGAGCCTGGGCCCGGGCGCCATCGTCTTCATGAACGAAGGCGCACTGTGGCGCCTGGACCTCGCCACCGAGAAGGCGGCGCCCCTGCACATCCAGATCGGGAGCGACGGCCCGGGCGCCGTTCCCTACTTCAAGAACGTGCGGGGGAACGTCACCGCCTTCGACCTCTCCCCGGCGGGGAGCCGCGCCCTGCTCGAGGCGCGGGGCGAGCTGTTCACCGTCCCCGCCGAGCACGGGGCCATCCGCAACCTGACCGAGACGCAGGGGGTGCGCGAGCACTCCCCCGCCCTCTCCCCGGACGGTCGCTCCGTGGCCTACCTCTCCGATGCCACCGGCGAGTACGAGCTGTACGTGCGCCCCCTGGACGGCTCCGCCCCCGCACGCCAGATCACCCGGGGCGGGAAGTGCTGGAAGTACCCGCCGCGGTGGTCGCCGGACGGCAAGAAGCTGGCCTTCGCCGACCGCACGCAGCGCCTGTTCCTCGTCGAGGCCGGCGGGGGGACTCCGCTCGAGGTGGACCACAGCGGCTTCGAGGACCTCACGACCTACGCCTGGTCGCCCGACGGCCGCTACCTCGCCTACGAGAAGAGCGGCGTCAGCCGCCTCACCGGCATCGTCGTCTACGACGTCGCGGCGAAGAAGAGCGTCTCCCTCTCGGACGGCTTGACCCAGGACACGGATCCCGTCTTCTCCGCCGACGGCAAGGACCTCTTCTTCCTCTCCAACCGCGACTTCCGCCCCGTGTTCAGCGCCTTCGAGTTCAACTACCTGTACCGGAACGCCACGCGCATCTTCGTGGCCACGCTGAACCCGAAGGTGCCAAGCCTCTTCCCGGTGCGGGACGACGACGACCCGAAGACGGCCGAGGGGGGCGCCAAATCCCCCGCCGACGAGTTCGAGCCCCGGGAGACCTCCGCCAAGAAGGACAAGGAGAAGAAGGACAAGCCCGAGGGGGAGGAGAAGAACGGGAAGGACGTCGCCACCAAGCCGAAGGCGGAGCCGGTCGAGCTCCAGGCCGAGGGGTTCGCCGGCCGCACGCTCGCCCTCCCCGACGTGCGCCCCGGGAACTATCTGGGGAGCCTGGAGGTGAACGCCGAGGCGGTGTTCTACCTGCGCCAGGCCGACGACGGCGGGGACGGGGACGGCGGCGGCGGCACGCTCTACCGCTACGACCTCAAGCAGCGCAAGGAAGAGAAGGTTCTGGACGGCGTCACCGGCTGGGTGCTCTCGGGGGACGGCAAGAAGCTCCTCTACCGTGCCGGGGAGACCTTCGCCGTCGTGGACGCCAAGCCGGGCGCCAAGGCCGGCGACGGCAAGCTGCGCCTGGACGACCTGCGCGTGAAGATCGATCCCCGCGCGGAGTGGCGCCAGATGTTCGATGACGCCTGGCGCATCACGCGGGACTGGTTCTACGACCCGAAGATGCACGGCGTGGACTGGGACGCCATGCGGGTGCGCTACGGCGCGCTCGTCCCCTTCCTCGCCCAGCGCGCCGACCTGGACTTCGTCCTGGGGGAGATGATCTCCGAGCTGCAGGCCGGGCACACCTACGTCGCCTCCGGCGACGAGCCCCGCGTGGAGCGGGTGCGCGGAGGCATGCTGGGGGCGGAGCTCGCGGCCGATCCCTCCGGCCGCTACCGCATCGCCCACATCTTCCCGGGCGAGAACTGGGACGAGACCTATCGCTCTCCTCTCACCGAGCCGGGGATCGAGGTGCGCGAGGGAGAGTTCCTTCTCGCCGTGGACGGGATGGAGCTGACCACCAAGGACAACCCCTACCGGCTCCTGGAGGGGAAGGCCGACCGCCCGGTGGTGCTCACGGTCCACGGCAAGCCCGAGCTCGCCGGCGCGCGCAAGGTGACGGTGCGGCCGGTGGGAAGCGAGCTGGGCCTGCGCTACCTGGACTGGGTGCGCTCCCGCATGGCGCTGGTGGACCGCCTCTCCGGTGGGAGGATCGGCTACATCCACCTTCCCGACACGTCCTTCGACGGCAATCGCATGCTCCAGAAGCTGTTCTACGGGCAGGCCCGCAAGGCGGCGCTCGTCATCGACGACCGCTACAACGGGGGCGGCTTCATCCCCGACCGCATGATCGAGATGCTGGGACGGGACACGCTGGCCTGGTGGAAGCGTCGCGGCATCGCCTCCATGCGCACCCCCGGCTTCGCCCAGGACGGCCCCATGGCCATGCTGGTGAACGCCTACTCCTCCTCGGGGGGAGACGCTCTCCCCTACTTCTTCCGGAAGAAGGGGATGGGACGGATCTTCGGCACCCGCACCTGGGGCGGGCTCATCGGCCTCTCCGGGAACCCGTCCCTGCTGGACGGCGGGGCCGTGCAGGTCCCCACCTTCCGCATCTATGACGAGCACGGCCGCTTCGTGGTGGAGAACGAAGGCGTTTCCCCGGACGAGGAGGTCTTCGACCTTCCGGAGGCGCTGGCCAAGGGAGGCGACCCCACGCTGGAGCGCGCGGTGTCCTGGCTCCTCGAGGAGCTGAAGACGGCGGGCGCGCGCGAGCCGGACGCGCCGGAGCCACCGAATCTCGCCCCCTAGCCGCCTCCGTGGTGGTAGGATGTGGGCAACGTTGCTCCCGCACCGACCTACCAAAGAGGGGACCTCGCCTTGTCCAGCACGAGCAATCATCCGGACTTCACGGTCCGGGTGGACGGTGCCTTCGACGACGGGGGCATCTGGGTGATCGACGTCAAGCTCACGATCCGGGAGGGGCTGAGCCGCGAGGCCACCGCCCGCCTGCGTCCGCTGTGGACGGGGGTGGTGCGTCAGGGCGTGGCCCTGGAGCGCTCGCGGGGAGCGGACAGGGGCGCCCGGCAGTTCCGCCTCCACCTCGAGCACGACGCGCCCGGCCGCTTCCGCCGCACGCGCGTGCGGCCGGCCCTCGACCTCTAGGGCCTCAGCTCTCCCGCCGCGCCTCCACGTGGATCCGCGCCGAGCGCACGTACGGGAGCACGTACGCGAGGATCCAGCGGTCCACGTGCAGCGTGGCCACGCCGACGTCCAGCGCCTCCCCCTGTCCGAAGCGGTCGATCCTGCGGCCGTGCCGATCCAGGAGCTCGATCCGCACCTCGGCCACCCAGGGCTCCGGCGGCTCTCCCTCCACGTCGATGCGCGCGCGCAGGTTCGCCGAGGTGCCGGCGTCCTCTCCCTGCAGGGCGCCCAGGATGGACCCCTCCGGCTCCTCGCCGGGGGAGATGTCGAAGGTCACCCGCCGCAGGCGGACCGGACCCACCTCGAGGTTCAGGGGGACCGCCTTCCCGGGCGTGAAGGGGACGACGCGCTCCGCCACCGCCTCCGCCGGAAGCTCGGGCGGGGAGACCGGCTCGGGCACGGGCGCCGCGTCGGGCACCGCCTGGAGCAGGAGAACGAGCGCCGCGCAGGCGAGACGACCCATGCCGGAAACGATACCAGGGTTCTCGCTCAGCGCCGGGGGAGGTCGCGGTCCCCGCGCAGGGAGCGATGGATGGCGAAGGCCGCCCGCGCGCCCTCCGCCGCCGCGATCGCGATCCACTGCACATCGCGCGATGCGTCCCCCACCACCCAGACGCCGGGGACGTTCGTCTCCTCGAAGCGGCCGGTGCGCACGCTCCCCTTGCCGGTCCGCTCCACCCCCAGGCGTTCCGGCAGATCCGAGCGCTGCGCGTACCCGAGATGGAAGAAGAGCGCCTGGCAGGGCTCCTCCGGGCCTTCCTCCAGCGCCACCGCCTGGAGCATCCCCTTCGCCCCGCGCAAGGACCGCACCCGCTCGCGGCGCACCCGCACCCCGGCGACCTCCAGGGAGGACGCGACGGGGCGCCGCAGGGGCGCTCCTCCGTCCAGCAGCAGGACCACCCGGGGCGACCAGTCGAGCAGGGCGAGCGCCAGCTCCGCCCCCTCCCGCCCCGGCGCATAGGCCGCCAGCGGCCGGTCGCGGAACTCCCAGGCATCGCAGTACGGGCAATGGAAGACGCTCTTCCCGTAGAAGGCTTCGATCCCTTGAACGGGGGGCAGCCGGTCCACCACGCCCGTGGCCAGGAGGAGCTTCCTGGCTCCGACCGCCTTCCCCTCCGCCGTGCGCAGGACGAAGGCGTCGTCCCGGCCCTTCACGTCCGCCACGTGCCCCTGACGCACCTCCACCCCGTAGCGCGCGACCTCCTGGAGCCCCTTGCGCAGGAGAAGGGCGGGAGGGGCCCCGTCCCGGGTCAGGAAGCCGTGGGCGGCGCGGGAGGCGGCGTTCCGGGGCCGCCCGTCGTCGAAGACCACCACCGTGCGCCGGCAGCGGCCCAGCATGAGGGCAGCGGACAGGCCAGCGGGGCCTCCCCCCACGATCGCCACCTCGAACTGGGCCATCATTTTCGTACTTACCAAAATAGACGAAGCCGACCCGCACGACATGCGGCGCGCTCAAGCACGCGAGTTGTGGACCGAGAAACTCGTCCGGGCTTTCCGGCGTTGAACCGCCCCGTTCCATGCACAGATTCGTGCCCCGGATCACGGAAGCGTCGTCACGCGGGAGGCCGAGATGAACAAGCGCAGCGGGTTGGCACTCCTCCTCACCCTCACCGCTGCGGCCCCCGCCGGGGCCGCCGGACCCTACCAGGTCTACCGGGTAGGGGCGCCCTCCGCGGCGCTGTCTGCCCCGGCCCCCCTCTTCACGGTGCTGTCCGCCGGGACGGTCGCCGACCCCAGCCTGGCCAGCGGGGCCGACGCCTACTACTTCGTGCGGGACGGCTCGGGCGCCTCGCTCGATCTCACCATGGGGATGGACCGGGTCGCAGGATCCGTCCTGGTCACCTTCCAGGGCACGGGGACGCTCCGGGAGGACGCCATCGGGTCCCTCACGGACCTCTTCGGCCCCGCGGGCATCCTGGCCACGATGGCGGCCCAGGCGCCGGCAGGCTCGCCCCTGTCGAACGCGCTGAACGACGCGCGGCAGGACGGACTCTCCGCCCTCGACGACCTGGCCGCGGGCACCGGCGACCGGGACGACAACGCGGTGAAGACCTGGCTCGACTTCTGCCTGCGCGCGCTGGACACCGCCGCGGCCTCCCCCTCCCCCTTCACCGCCCAGCAGATCAAGGACCTGCAGGACCGGATCCTGGAGATCGCCCGCGCGCTCGTGACCTATCGCCTGGAGCTGGCGATCCACCAGTGCGGCGTCTGCAGCACCCCCGGCTCGCCGGTCTGCCAGGCGGTCAACCGCCTGGACAACGGGAACGCCCTGCGCGTCTCCGGCGCCGACCCCTTCCGGGTGATGGACGCCTACGGCGCCTCGATCAACTTCTCCCTGCAGGCCATGGACTCCTGCTTCTGATTCAGGGGCAGGTGCCCCCGTTGTTCCGGAAGACGTTGCTGCACTGACCGGAGGCGTCCCCGCCCTTGCGCGGGGCGCCTCCGGCGCCGTCTCCCCAGGAGCCCTCCGTCCCCGCCCCGTCGCTCCCCACCACCACGAACCAGAGATTCCCCGCCGGCGCGCCGTTCCAGGTGGTGGATCCTCCGCTCCCCAGACCGCACACGCTCCCGTCCACCTGGAGGCTGCTCACCGCGGCGAGGCTCCCGTAGAGGACCTCGTGCTGCGGCGAGGCGCAGCCGGCCGTGTTCCAGGTGAGGCTCAGGGTGCCGCCGTCCGCGCTCCCCCGCGAGGCGAGCAGTCCCGCCACCGGCTTGGGGGCGGCGGGCGCGGCGCACGCGGTCATCGTGCACACGGGACCGGTGGCATCCACGCGAACGTTGTCCACCTCCCACCACCACTCGTCCGAGCCCAGGTAGTAGCGGAAGCGGATCTGGGCGTTGGCGGCTCCTCCCGCCTGAGCCGAGATATTGATCGTCCTGTGCTCCTGGAAGTCCGCATTGGCAAACGACCCCACATTTTGCCATTGGTTCTGCGTCTGAGAGGAACGGACGTCGACGTCGGCCTTCTCGTTGTTGTGGCCGTTGAACCAGTGGAAGTAGTGGTCGAACTGCAGGCTTACCTGGTTGTAGCCGGTGAAGTTCAGGACCGGCGTGATCAGGTGCTCGTCCTGCGAGTTGCTGGGCCCCGCGAAATTGCTGTCCACGATGGCCACGGGATTGGTGAGAGGCGGCGCAAACGTGCGGCCGCCGGGGTTGGCGGTGGTCCAGGTGGAGGCGGGGCCGGTGCCGAAGCCGCTGTCCACCACGGTCCAGGTGGCGGGGATCCCGGAGGAGAAGCTCTCGTTGAGCGGGGTGGTGGAGATCGTGCCGGTCCCCCCCACCTTCTGGGAGAAGAAGCCGCTCCAGCTCCCGCCCGTCGCCGTCATCTGCACGTTGAACGGGATCACGGTGCCGCAGGCGATCCCGGCCCCGAGCTTGATCGTGAAGTAGGGGGCGAGGGCACCCGCCGAGTTGCCGGGCGCGATGTCCGGGTAGGCGGCGGTCCCATCCAGGATCTCCACCCCCGGCGTCGTCGTGCTGATGGTGGCCTGCAGGTTCGTCAGCGCCTGGGAGCCGGCGTTGCTCAGGGGCAGATTGAGACGGACCGTCTCTCCGGCGTCCCAGATCCCGTTCCCACCCGCACCGCCCGCGCCGCAAGCGTCCACCACGAGCTGCTGGCTCCCCGACAGGGCGTAGGGTCCGATGATCTGCGGGGTCACCTGCTGGCAGGTGGAGACCGGGCTCTCGCAGGCCGCCGGCGTCCCCACGGCCTGCACCCGGTAGTAGAGGGGGAAGTCGTTGGCGAGGCCGGTGTCCGTGTAGCTGAGGCTCCCGGAGGGCACGCTGGCCACGATCGTGAAGGCGTGGTCGCAGGCGACGTCGTTGCGGAGGATGCGGTAGCTGGCCGCACCCGGCACGGCCGCCCAGCTGAGCTGGACCGCGTTCTGCACCCCGGTCGCGGTCACCGCCGGGGTGGCCAGCCCGGCGCAGACCGTCGTGCTCTGGTTCGAGGTGTCCGAGGCCTGGCCGCAGGCGATGCCATGCCGGCTGAAGGCGGCGAAGATGGCGGCCGCGTGCGGCGTGCCGTTGGTCATGTTGCCGTCGTCGTCGTCCGCGGCCCGGATGCGGGTGAACAGCGTCGTAGATCCGCATCCGCTCGCGTTGGGGAGCGCGCAGCTGTACATGTTGCCGCCCGACCCGGCGCGGGAGCGATACCAGAGCCGGTCCGCGAGCTGCCAGGCGCTGTCCTGGTCGAGGCCGGAGGCGGGAAGGTCGCGCGCGGCCAGGTCCCAGATGGTCTCGCCGGCCACGTAGGCCTCGCAGTGCTCCTCCTTGCCGCAGGGGCCGCCCCCGTTGGGGCAGTGCTGGGTGAGGAACCCCGCCGGGGTGGCAGGCGTGTTGGCGGCGCGGGCCGCCCAGTCCATGTCGCGAATCCCGGTGCAGGTCAGGCAGGAGTCCCCGTACCCGCTGCAGCGGCCGAACTGCGTAAAGCCCCGGCCGACGCAGGAGGTGTGGTCGGTGAGGAACTCCGAGATGTCCCCGTAGGCCTCGGAGGAGTTGTCGAAGCCGCCGCCGTCGTTCTGATCCAGGCCGTGGCCCCACTCGTGCGAGGCCACCCCCACCGTCACGCAGGTGTTCGCGCAGCCGTTCCCGTCCCGGAACATGTTCAGGGAGCTGCCGTTCCAGTTGGCGTTGCAGGTGGAGTTGACGTTGGTGTTCACCGTGGTCTGCACGAAGTTCAGCCAGTTGTTGTTGGTGAGCCACCAGGCGCGCGCGTGCTCCTTCAGGCGGTTCACGGCGTAGAAGCAGGAGCGGCTGGCCTTGGTGTTCCCGGCGCTGGCCCCCGGCGCCACCGAGCAATTGGTGCCGGTCCCCGCCCCCAGGTCGAGGCTGGCGTCGCAGGCCACCGATTCCAGCACCGGGCCGCAGGCGTCCGCGATGCGCACCGTGGCGCTCAGCAGCTCGGTGGTGGCCGTGGCCCCCGCCGGCTGGCAGGTGAACAGCCCCATCGTGTTCGTGTTGATCACGTTCCCGTCCAGCGTGACGCGCGCGAAGGGCATGGGGAAGTTCGGCTGCTGGCACCCGCTGGGGCAGGCGCCGTCCCCGGACTCGGGGTGGATGCCGCCCTTGACCTGCGCGTAGCGGACGTCGTCGAAGAAGCCGCGCACCTCGCCGTCGTGCGCGTCCACCAGGCCCACCCAAGTGCCCCGCGCGCCGGCGAAGGACAGGACGAGCGTCCAGACCAGCGCCGAGCTCTTCCCCGCACCCGCGCGCGGGACCAGCTCGAGCCGGGGCTGCGCGATCGACTGCACCTCCGCCAGGCTGGCGGCGCCCGCGTAGGCGGCCAGCGCTTCCAGGGCCTGGCCGGCGTCGAGCGTGGGGACGGTTCCCGCGTCCACCCGCGTCCAGCGCGAGGCCCCGAAGGTCACGAGGTTGTCCTTCCCCAGGAGGAAGACGTAGCGGTCCCCGCGCACGGGGACGCCGCGCACCGCGCGGCCGAAGACGACCTGGAAGCCGTCCGGCCCTCCCATCGGTCCGGTGGCATCGGGATCCAGGACCAGCTCCGCGTCGTCGGCCAGCAGGAGGTCGCGGTGGCTCGCGGCGAACGCGCGCAGGGAGCGCTCCAGGGCGGGGAGGCTCTCCAGGGAGGCGTGGACCGACCAGGGGATGGGCGGACCTTCCACCAGGAGAGGGGCCCCGGCCGGGCCGTCCAGCATCACCCGCCAGGGACCCGCCTTCTCGGCCAGGAAGCGGTCCCACGCCGCGCGCGCGACGCTTCCCTTGGCCAGGCTGTGCACGTCCACGGCGGTCTGCGGGAGCACGAGGGAGGGGTCCGGGATCGCCCGGCGGTCCAGCCGGCTCTCCTCGGGGATCTGGAAGGCGAACACCCCGCCCAGGGCGGACAAGAAGGCCACGGCCGCGGCCACGACGACGCGCACGTTTCGCAAGGCTCCCCCACCTCCGGCCCCCCCGGGCCGGATCATCCGAAGCGCGGAATGTACGACGAGGTGTCCCCTCCTGCCTGGATCAGGGGTTTCTTCCGAACACGGCGGCCATGCGCGCCAGGTCGTCCCCGTCACAGACGCAGTTCCGGTCCAGGTCCGAGGGCGCGGCGTAGCCGGTCTCCTGGCAGCGGCGCCCGAAGGCCCGCGCCAGACGGGCCAGGTCCAGCCCGTCCACGCGTCCCGAGCGGTCGATGTCCGCGGCCACCGCCCCGGTCTCGCACACGTCGCCGGTGCCGTCGCCGTCGAAGTCGTCCTGCGCGCGGTTCGCCGTGTTGGGACAGTCGTCGGCGCAGGTGGGGACGCCGTCCCCGTCGGGATCCACCTGCTGCACGCCCTGGCAGGCGGGGATGCAGTCGGGATCACGGGCGTTCACGAAGCCGTCGCAGTCCTCGTCACCGCCGCTCGTGCACAGCTCCTCCGCGGGAGCATGGTCCCGCTCGCACACGAGCGACGGGCTGCGGCAGACCAGATGCCCGGCGGCACAGCGCCCCTCCTCCCCGGTCTCGCAGGCGGCGCCGCCGCCGGGGTTCCCCTCGTCGGTCTGCGTGTTGCAATCGTCGTCCACGCCGTTGCAGCGCTCGACCACGCCCGGGTGCACGTTGGGACTCTGGTCGTTGCAGTCGCCGCAGGCGTCCCCCGGTGACAGGCGGCAGGTCCCGGTCCCGCACAGCGCGAAGCCGTCGCCGTCCCCGTCCGGGCAGAGGGGGATGCAGTCCGGATCCTGGGCGTCGGCGCTCCCGTCGCAGTCCTCGTCCACCGCGTTGCCGCACACCTCCGGGCCCGGCTGGTGCAGCGCCACGCAGATGAGCTCTCCCACCTGGCAGGAGGTCCGTCCCGCCGCGCAGTTCCCCTCGTCCCCGGTGTCGCAGGAGACGTTCCCTCCCGGGTTCCCCTCGTCGGTGCCGCCCTGGCAGTCGTCGTCGCGGCCGTTGCAGGTCTCCGTGCCGCCCGGGTGCACGGCCGCGCGCCCGTCGTCGCAGTCGCCGCAGACGGCTCCCTGCGGGATCTGGCATCCCGAGGCGCAGGCGTAGAAGCCGTCCCGGTCCGAGTCCACGCACGTCGGCGCGCAGTTGGGATCGGCCGCGTCCACGTCGCCGTCGCAGTCGTCGTCCACCTGGTTGCTGCAGCTCTCGGGGAGGGGCCCCGCGTTCCTCACGCACACCAGGCCCGAGGCGGTGCAGTGGAGCGTCCCCGCGCTGCAGAGCCCGGCCTCGCCGGTGGAGCAGCTCCCGCCGCCGCCGGGGTCCCCCTCGTCGGTCTGGTTGTCGCAGTCATCGTCCCGGCCGTTGCAGGCCTCGGTCCCCCCCGGGTGCACGGCGGTCCGCGTGTCGTCGCAGTCCCCGCACTGCTCCCCCGCGCGCAGGCGGCAGCCCACGCCGCACACGGCGAAGTCGTCGCCGTCGCCGTCGGGGCAGAAGGGGAGACAGTCGCTGTCGGCGGTGTCCTGCATCCCGTCGCAGTCGTCGTCCACCCCGTTCGTGCAGACCTCGGGCACAGGGTCGCCGTTCCGCTGGCAGACGAGCTGGCCGCCCACGCAGTGCCGGGTCCCGGCGTCGCAGGCGCCGTGCTCGCCGGTGGAGCACACGAACCCGCCCCCCGGGTCTCCGTCGTCGCTCCCGCCGCTGCAGTCGTCGTCCCGTCCGTTGCACGTCTCCAGCGCCCCGGGATGCACGGAAGGCCGGGTGTCGTCGCAGTCGCCGCACTGCCGGTCCAGGGGGACCCGGCAGCTCCCCGTGCAGACGGCGTAGAAATCGAGGTCCGCGTCCGCGCACAGCGGCGTGCAGTCGGAGTCGTCGGCGTCGGTGAAGCCGTCGCAGTCCTCGTCGAGGTCTCCCACGCAGACCTCCGGGAGCGGCGAGGCGTTCGGCTGGCAGACGAGCCCGCTGCCCACGCAGGCCAGCGTCCCCGCGGAGCAGAGCCCGAGCTGCCCGGTGAGGCAGCCCACTCCCCCGCCCGGGTTCCCTTCGTTGTTCTGGCCATTGCAGTTGTCGTCCCGGCTGTTGCAGACCTCCTCCGCCCCGGGGTGGACGTCGGCCTGGCCGTCGTCGCAGTCGCCGCAGGTCTTCCCCGCCGGCAGCCGGCACCCGGAGCAGGCCACGTAGCCGTCCCCGTCCCCGTCCACGCAATCGGGGAGGCAGTCGGCGTCCGCCGCGTCGGCCTGCCCGTCGCAGTCCTCGTCGAGCCCCCCCGTGCACACCTCCGCCGACGGCGCTTGGTTCCGCACGCAGGCCAGGGCGCCTTCCACGCACGTGCGCGTGCCGGCGGCGCAGACGCCCTGCTGACCCGTGGTGCAGGCGGCGCCGCCCCCGGGGTTCCCTTCGTCCGTCTGGCCGTCGCAGTTGTCGTCCCGGTTGTTGCACGCCTCGACGACGCCGGGGTGGACACCGGGGCGCGCGTCGTCGCAGTCGCCGCAGGTGGTGCCCGCGGGTGCCTGGCACCCCGCGCCGCACACGGCATAGTGATCGCCGTCGGCATCCGCGCAGTTCGGCGTGCAGTTCGTGTCGGCGGCATCCACGACGCCGTCGCAATCCTCGTCCAGGCCTCCGGTGCAGATCTCGGCCGAAGGCCCCTGGTTCCGCACGCAGGCCAGGCTCCCCGACTGGCAGGTCTGGGTCCCCGCGGCGCACACGCCCTGCTGGCCCGTGCTGCAGGCGGCGCCGCCGCCCGGGTTCCCTTCGTCGGTCTGGCTGTCGCAGTCGTCGTCCCGGTTGTTGCACGTCTCGGCGGCGCCGGGGTGCACGCCCACCCGGGTGTCGTCGCAGTCGCCGCAGGTCTTCCCCGCCCCCGCCTGGCAGCCGGCGCAGGTGACGT
>Ga0070695_100001592_pt1 | contig 12695 bp, 15 predicted proteins | sample KBSK1252metaG_FD_65471 | JGI IMG/M metagenome (GOLD analysis project Ga0070695, IMG submission 65471) | Corn, switchgrass and miscanthus rhizosphere microbial communities from Kellogg Biological Station, Michigan, USA - KBS K1-25-2 metaG | ecosystem: Host-associated > Plants > Roots >...
AGGCGGTCGTGTGGGCGGCCTTCTTCAACTTCATCGCCGCCTTCGCGTTCGGCACGGCCGTCGCGAGCACCGTCGGCGCCGGCATGATCGACATCCACATCGTCACCTTCGCGGTCGTCTTCGGTGGGCTGACCGGCGCGATTATCTGGGACTTGATCACGTGGTACTTCGGTCTGCCGACGAGCTCGTCGCACGCGCTGATCGGTGGGTACGCCGGCGCAGCCGTTGCCAAGGCCGGGTTTTCCGCGATCATCCCGGCGGGCTGGACCAAGACGATCATCTTCGTCTTCCTGTCGCCGCTGATCGGGCTGAGCGCCGGTCTGCTGTTGATGACGTCGATTTTCTGGGTGTTCCGGTGGACGCCGCCGTCGCGCGTCGATCGGTGGTTCCGGCGCCTGCAGCTCGTGTCGGCCGCGTTCTTCAGCCTGAACCACGGCGCGAACGACGCGCAGAAGACGATGGGGATCATCGCGGGCATCCTCTTCGCGGCGGGGTACATCGAGAGGTTCTACATCCCGTTCTGGGTGGTGCTGATCGCGCACACCGCCATCGGTCTCGGGACGCTCGCCGGCGGCTGGCGGATCATCCACACGATGGGATCGAAAATCACGAAGCTGCAGCCGGTCGGCGGCTTTGCGGCGGAAACGGGCGCCGCGATCGCGCTGCTGATCGCGACGCAAGCCGGCGTGCCCGTCAGCACGACGCACGCCATCACCGGCGCGATCGTCGGCGTCGGCGCGACGCGGCGGCTGTCGGCGGTGCGTTGGGGCGTCGCCGGGCAAATCGTCTGGGCCTGGGTCCTGACCATCCCCGCGGCGTTCACAATCGCCGCCGTCGCGTACACGCTGCTACGCCTCGCCGGCGCGAGCTGACGCGTCGCGCGACACACAGCAATCCGGGCCGCAGCACGGCTTCGCGTCCGGCTTTCGAGCACGGATGAACGCGCTGGCAAACCGTCCTTCGACCTGCGGCGCCACGCGATCGATGTCGATGCCGCTCGCGGTGAGGAACGTGCGGGCGTCGTTGATGTCGTAGACGCGCCACGTCTCGAGATCGACGTCGCCGAACCCTGCCGCACGCAGCCTGGCCGCGTAGTCGGCCTCTTCGAGCGCGCCCGCGATGCAGCCGACCCAGAGCTCCATGCTGCGGCGGACGTCCGCCGGCACCTCGCCGCGCACGACGACGTCGGACACGGCGAACCGTCCGCCCGGCTTGAGCACGCGGAACGCCTCGCGCAGCACGGCGTCCTTGTCGCTCGACAGGTTGATCACGCAGTTCGAGATGATCACGTCGACGGAATTGTCGGGAAGGGGAATCGCCTCGATGGTGCCCTCGAGGAATTCGACGTTCGTCGCTCCAGCCCTGCGTTGATTCTCGCGCGCGAGCGCGAGCATCTCGTCGGTCATGTCGAGGCCGTACGCCTTGCCGCCCGGCCCGACGCGCTTCGCGGACAGCAGGACGTCGATGCCGCCGCCCGATCCGAGATCGAGCACCGTCTGTCCAGGCTCGAGGTCGACGAGCGCGGTGGGATTGCCGCAGCCAAGCGAGGCCGCGACCGCGGCGGCCGGCAGATCGCCCGTTTCGGCATCCGAGTAGAGATTCGACGTGATGGGATCGCCGCAGCCGCAGGGGGACGGCCCGCAGCAACCGGTCTGCTGGGATGTGGAAGCCACCGCGGTCGCGATCGCCCCGTATTTTTCCTGAACGGCCTTCCGGACATCCGACATGTGACGCTCCTTGTATTCGCCAAAACGAATATACAGAGTCTAGGCGGCCGTGCTATATTTGTCAAGGCGAATATATGACCAGGCAATTGTCGGACATGGAGCGGCTCTTCAAGGCGCTCGGCGACACGACGCGCCTGCGCATCCTCGGGCTCCTCCTGACGGGCGAAGTGTGCGTCTGCCACATCCACGAGAGCCTCAAGATTCCGCAGCCCAAAGCGTCGCGCCACCTCGCGTATCTGCGGCGCGCCGGACTCGTGGAGACGCGCCGCGACGGACTGTGGGTGCACTACCGGTTTGCGAATCCGTCCGATCCGGTCCTCAAGGCGGTCGGCGACGCCGTGCGTCACGCGCTGACGCACCTCGATGCCGTGCATCGTGACGCCGGGCGTCTCGAGAAGAAAACCGGATGTTGTCTGCCGGCGCCGGGCGAAATCGGTGCGTCCTCGTGCTGTTCGGCCGGGCCGATTGCGGTGCACTCGAGGCACTGACACATGGACCCGTCAATCGAACGAGCCCGGGAACAGGATGCCGACGACATCTTCCGGCTGCTGGAAGCGCATCGCCTGCCGATCGACGGTCTGCTCGATCATCTGGCGACGGCGCTGGTCGCGAGGCACGACGGCCGGATCGTCGGCAGCGCCGCGCTCGAGGTGTATCCCGACGGCGCGCTGCTGCGATCCGTCGCGGTGACGCCGGAGCTTCAGCATCACGGCCTCGGTCGAAGCCTGATCGATGCGGCGATTCGAATGGCTCGCGACCTCGGCGTGCCCGCCGTCTACCTGTTGACGACGACCGCCGAGCGCTACTTTCCGAGGTTCGGCTTCAGCCGCATCGAGCGCCCCGAGGTGCCTGCGACCGTGCGCGCGTCGGTTGAATTCACGTCGGCGTGTCCGTCGAGCGCGGTCGTCATGCGCAAGCGGCTCTAGATCGCGCTCGCGCAGGGAGCTCGGCACGCTGCTGCCGGGTCTGCTGTACCAGAAGGGTGGTGTCACGGCGTCGCTGTGGGGCGCGGTGACGTGGCCGCGGCGGCGGGAACCGGCGCCCTGTTCCTGCTCTCCGGTTGCGAGAACCGCGGTCTCGTGGGCGGACGCGAAGGGCGACGAATAGGCGGTATATGCTGTCGTCCGTGGTGAACGCGCAGCGTTCGAGCCGCACGCTGGCTTACCTGGGTGCGGTCGCGGCCGTGGTGGCGGCGGCAATCGGCACCTTTGCCGTCTACCAGTGGATCGAACCGAGCATCTCGCTGCTGTTCTTTCCAGCCGTCGTCGTCTCGGCGATGTACGGCGGGTACGGCCCCGCGCTCCTGGCGACGGTGCTGTCGACGATCGCGATCGCGTTCTTTTTCGTTCCGCCGCGCTACTCGCTCAACATCGGCCTCGACGACGCGGTGCGATTGCCCGTGTTCGTCGTCGTGGCGTACGTCACGGCATGGCTCAGCTCGCGGCGCCAGCGCGCTGAAGCCGCGCAGCGCGAATCCGTGCACAACCTGCAGGCGGCGATCGACACGCTCCGAAAAGTCAGTGGATGGCCGGTGCTGATCGCGGCCGATACGGCCGCAAGCGTGCGGCGGATGCTGGAACACGCCGCCAACGTCGCGGGCGCGTCCGCCGCCGCCGTCATCTGGGAAGCCGAAGAAGAGCCGTGGCTCTACATCGCGTCGTCCTCGTCTCCAGACGCCGGTACGGTGACCAGACATTCGCCGGTCGATCTGCCGCCGCCCGGCGAGCCGATGCCGCCCGAGCTCGCGGAGCGGGTCGGGCCCGGTCCGCACTCGCTGGCGCCGTTCCGCACCGAGCACCTGTCAGGCTACGTCTGCTTCACCGGCATCGACGCGACGACGTCGGACCTGACGGCCATCGTCAACGTCGTTGCGCGCGAAGTCGGAAACTCGCTCGATCAACTGCACCTGGCCAATCGCCTGCGCGAGCTGGCGATTCGCGAAGATCGCATCCGCCTCGCGCGCGACCTGCACGACGGCGTGCTGCAGTCGCTGACCGGCGTGCGCCTCGAGCTCCAGGCGATTGCCGCCGACCAGAACGGCCATCCGCCGCTGCACGATCGGCTGATGGCCATCGAGCGCGCGCTCGCCACCGAGCAGCGCGAGCTGCGGCTGTTCATTGAAGATCTGAAGCCCCCGGCCGGCGCGACCGCGCGCGCGGAATCGCTCGCCGGGAGGCTCGAGGAGATGTCCGCGCGGCTCGCCGTCGAATGGAAAGTGCCGATCGTCGTACGCGTCACGCCGCCCGCGCTCGCCTTGTCGTCCGCCGCCGAGCAGGGCATGCGGCTGATGGTCCACGAGGCCGTGGTGAACGCGCTGAAGCACGCGCATCCGTCGAAGGTGACCGTCGACGTCGCGGCGCGCGACGGCGGCGCGCTCGCCATCGTCGTCCGCGACGACGGCCGCGGGTTTCCCGAGCGCGGCCATCTCGATCACGACGAGCTCGTGCGGCGCAACGCCGGGCCGGCGAGCCTGCGCGACCGCGTCACCGCGATGGGCGGACGCATGGCGATCGACTCGACCGCATCCGGATCGCGGATCGAGATCACGCTGCCGTCAAACCAGACCTCGCTGCTGCGCGCATAGCACGAGCTCGAGCCGTCCTCCGACCCCGAGCTTCTCGTAGATGTTGTGCAGGTGCACCTTCACCGTCCCTTCCGAGATCGACAGGCGCTCGGCGATCGTCCGGTTGCGCAGTCCCTGCGCGACCATCCGGACGATCTCGATCTCGCGCGGGGTGAGCGTCTCCGCGGCCTGCCGCGTCGCCTCCTCGCGCTCGAGCGTCCCGCGCACGGCGCGCGACGCCGTGTCGCGATCGATCCACTCGCCCCCTTCGTTCACGCGCCGGATGCATTCCAGCAGCGTGTCGGGCGACGATTCCTTGAGCACCAGACCGGCAGCGCCCAGCCGGACGGCTTCGAGCGCCTCGGCGTCGGTGACCGCGGCCGTGAGCAGGACGGTCCGGCACTCCGCGCCGACCTCGTCGAGCGCGCGCAGGACGTCGAGGCCGCCGCGCCCGGGCATGCGCAAATCCAGCACGAGGATGTCGGGCCGGTGCTCGCGCACCGCTTCGAGCGTCGTGGCGGCGTCGGCGCACGTCGCGACGACGTCAAAGTCGGGCTGACGCTCGAGCAGGTGCCGGAGCCCCTGGAGCACAATCGGGTGATCGTCGGCGACGATGATGCGGATCCGCACGTCGGAATTCTATCGGCGTGTGGCGTTGGAAATCAGTACCGATGTCGCGCAGGGTCGAGGAGCCGCAGGCTTCAGCCTGCGACCCGGCCGCAGCCCAGCTCGGCGCCAGACGACTCGGAGCGAGTCACGGGCGCCACCGGTCGAAGCCGAGCGAGTAGAATGTCTGTCTCGACAACGTGAAGAGACTCCAATCGGTTCTTCTTGTCGCCCTGCTGGCCTGCCTGCCGTCGGTTGATGTCGTGTGGTGCCCTGATGGCTGTGCCGATACCGACTGCCTGCATTTCTCGGTGAACGGCGAGTCGTCGTCGGATGCCGATTCTTGCGGCTTGTGTCTGAATGGCGTCGCGGTCGGCCGCGACATCCTGATGCCATCGCCGGTCGAACAGTCCCTCGCCGTGCAGCCACGTCTCGATCCTGCGCCCGTACTCGTCGCGCCCAGACAACTCGATCGCCCGCCGCGCTTCTGATCCCGAATCAGTCTTCCCGATGTCGGTCGTGGCGGGCGGAGGTGTGTCAATGACGGCACGGTCTCTCGTTCTTTCTGTTTTCACAATCGTCGCGCTGGTCGCGCGCCTCGAGGCCCAGACTGCCGCGATCCGCGTCGAGGTCCGCGGCGCCGGCTCGCCGGTCGCCGGCGCATCCATCGTCGTCAACGGCGCGGTGTCCCAGACCGACGAGCGGGGCGTCGCGTCGGCGGACGTGAAGCCGGGACGCGTCGAGATCGTGGTCGCCAAGGAAGGATTCGAGCCCGTCAGTCTGGCAGTCGACGTGCGTGCCGGTGAGTCACGGACGATTCCGGTGGAGCTTCAGCCGCAGTCCGAGATCGCCGAGCACGTGACGGTATCGGCGACGCGCACCGAGCGCGGCATCGAGGACGAGCCGATGCGCGTGGAAGTGCTCGGTCGCGACGAGATCGAAGAGAAGCTCATGATGACTCCCGGCGACATCGTGATGATGCTGAACGAAATGGGCGGCCTCCGCGTGCAGGCGACGTCGCCGTCGCTCGGCGCCGCCAGCGTCCGCATCCAGGGCATGCGCGGACGCTACACGCGGTTCCTGTCCGACGGCCTGCCGCTGTTCGGCGAGCAGGTCGGCTCGTTCGGGCTGATGCAGATTCCGCCGGTGGACCTCGGCCAGGTCGAAGTGATCAAAGGCGTCGCGTCTTCTCTCTATGGTGCCGGTGCGATGGGCGGCGTCGTCAACCTCGTGTCGCGGCGCCCAGGCCCGAAGCCCGAGCGCCAGTTGCTGCTGAACCGCTCGACGCGCGGGGCGACCGACGCGGCGTTCTGGTATGCGGCGCCGCTGTCGGATCGATGGGGCGTGACCGTGCTTGGCAGCGCGAACACGCAGCAGCGCATCGACGTCGACGACGATCGCTGGGCCGATCTGCCGAGGTACGTGCGCGGCCTCGTTCGGCCGCGTCTGTTCTGGGACAACAAGGCGGGCCGCAGTTTTTTCGCGACGTTCGGGGCGACGTCGGAAAGCCGGACCGGCGGCACGATGCCGGGCGCGGCGCTCGCGGCTGCGGGACAGCCGTACCTCGAAGCCCTCGATACCAACCGCTTCGACGTCGGCGCGTCGTTCCAGACCGTGTTCCGCGGCGCCTACGTGCTCGGCGCGCGCGCGTCGGTGACCAAGCAGCGGCAGGATCATCAGTTCGGCGAAATCACCGAACGCGATCGCCATCAGACCACGTTTGCGGAGGCGACGCTGCGGCGGGCGGCCGGCCGCCACACGCTCGTCGGCGGAGTCGCCGTCGAGCGCGACGCATTCCGGCCGATCGATCTGCCGCCCTTCGGCTATGCGTTCACGGTGCCCGGCATCTTCGCTCAGGATGAAATCGACGTCGCGAAGTGGCTGGCGATCTCGGGCAGCGCGCGGCTGGATCATCACAGCCAGTACGGCACGTTCCTCAGTCCGCGCGTCTCGAGCCTGTTGCGCGTCAGCGAGTGGACGAGTCGGCTCTCGTACGGCACAGGCTTTTTCGCGCCGACACCGCTGACCGAGGAGACCGAAGCGGCCGGATTGTCGCGGCTGACGATCGTCAGCCCACTTGAACCCGAGCGTGGACGGAGCGGCTCGTGGGACGTGAGCCGCTCGATCGGCAAGGTCTCGGCGACGCTGACGCTGTTCGCGTCGACGATTCGCGACCCGGTCGAGGTCGAACGCGAGGATCGATTCGTGCTCGCCAATCGCCCGTCGCCCACCACCAACCGCGGGATCGAGGCGCTGGCGATCTGGCGTCCCGAGGGCTTTTCCGTCGTGGCGAACTACGCGTACGTGCGATCGCGTGAAGGAGACGAAGACGTCCCGTTGACGCCGCGTCACAGCGTCGGCGTCGACACCATGTGGGAGTGGCCCGAAGGAAAAGGACGCCTGGGAATCGAGTGGTACTACACCGGTGTGCAGCGATTGGAAGCGAATCCGTACCGCGAGGAGAGCCGCCCGTACCACGTGTTCGGCATCCTCGTGGAGCGCCGCGTTCGCGGCGTGCGGCTGTTCCTCAACGGCGAAAACCTCACCGACGTCCGGCAGTCGCGCTGGGATCCGCTGCTGCGGCCGTCGCGCGGCGTCGACGGACGCTGGACGGTCGACGCGTGGGCGCCGCTCGACGGCCGGAACGTCAACGGCGGCGTCCGCTGGTCATTTTGACGGCGCCGGTACGGTCAATCGCCAGGCATCGCCCGATTGCTGAGGAGCGGACGAGGCCGCGAGACGCTCGCGTGTGCCGCTCACCTCGAACATCGGTTTGCCATCCGCGCTGGCGGCGGTCCCATTCGCGACAACCTGCGCCTCCTTCGACACGAAGCCGTTGTTCTTGATGATCTGACGCAAGGTCGCCAGCGTCACGGTGTTGCCCGGCTTCAAGTCGAGAATCGTCAGGCCGTCATTGAGGCTGACGCGGACTGTCTCGACGCCGTCGACCTTCTGCATGGCCACGCGCACGGCGTGGGCGCAGATCTCTCAATCCATTCCCAGCGTCTTGATCTCCACGTGCCGCAGCTCGGCTCGCGCCGGCGCCGCCGTGAGCAGCGCGGTCAGGCAAAGCAACACTGTCGCTCTCATTCGACACTCCTATTTCAACCAGAAAAAGTACGCAACATTCACGGCGATGCGGACTCGCTCTTTCGTCAGGCCGGCGTCGACGCGCTGGTATGCCGGCACGAGGATGCCGCCTTCGACGCCGATGGCCTTGTGCAGCAGCAGCGCCGTCGGACCGACGAACACGGTCCGCGCTCCACGTCCGGCATCGACGCCGCCAATGCTGCTGGTGCCGCGATCCTCGGCCGTCGCTTCGACGAAGAACCGCAGATCGGGTTTGCCGGCTTCGGTCCGCAACGGCGCGGGACGATAGCCATAAACGACGGTCGCGAGCCGCGACTGGCCGAGGCGATCGCCATCGCGCTCGCCGAAATGCTGCAGGCCGCCGCCGATCCAGAAGTAGTGGGCGCGCGACGCGTAGCCGGTCGCCGCGCCGATTTGCAGCGACGGTCCGGCGCCGACGCCGTTGCGCCGGGATTCCAGCGGCGCGGTGCCCCCGACGTAGACCGTGGTCTCCTGCCGCCCGCCGATGCCGATCGTCCGGCGTTGAAATCGATATCCGATCAGGCCTTCGAGCTCGCGGTCGCTGGACATCAGGCTCATCATGCGAGCCTGCGAGACGTTCCCGTCGCTCATGACGAGCGGCAGCGACGCCGACAGTTGCAGGTTCTCGGTGACGCCGAATGACACCATCGTCCTCAGCATCTGCTGCCGTTGTTCCTCGTCGCCGGCGCGAATCGTCCACGCCTGATCGACGCTCCAGCCCCCGCGGCCGAGCGTCGGCGTGGCCGCGCCGAATACGGGCCCGTGGCCCGAGGCGCGTGCCGGCGCGGAAACCAACAGGACGATCGAGACGGCTACGGCTGCATGCGAAGCCACAACAATGCTCCATACGTGATCGCGATCGCGACGGCATAGATGACGACCGACGTCCAGAACAGTGCGCGATTCACACGCATTGCCCGACTGTCGACGTGACACATCTCGCCGGGCGCGCAGTTCATCCGGCGCGGCCTCGCAATCGCAAGCCAATAGTTGAATGTGAGCAGCACACCGACGGCGATGAAGACAGCCGTCTTGTTCCGGCTGATGGGGGCCAGCCAGGGTGCAGTGCTTACCGCCGACGCGACAACGGAGCCTAGACCTAGGCTCACGAACAGAACCGGCAGCGTTCAACAGACGAGCGTGGTGACGGACGACAGCAGTCCGACCACGCTGAGAAGACGTTCGCGCATGGTCCCTCCCGGACGGAGATCGAATCGTGTTGAGGGCGGCGGAAGAGGATTAAATCAGCAGCGTGAAGGTGTGCAGGTGGGGCGGATCGTGAGGACGCTTGAACGAGTCGTTGGCCGAGCGATGTCCTGACGCATCCGCGAGAAACTGAGGCTGAACGCGGACGATGATCCCGGTCGTGTCCGCGTCGAGGGCCTGCGCGTCCGTCTTCGTCGCCGGAGCCGGAGGAACCGCCTGGCCCATCCGCTTGCAGCAGTCGTCGGCCGATCTCAAGCCCGCGCATGCATAGCGGGTCTTCGCGCAACAGGCGTGCGCGCGCGCGGACGCGCCCATGGCTGCCAGATCGTGTGCGGCCGAGGCCAGCGGCAGCAGCAACAGCAGCGCGACAGTTTTCGGGAGCCGACGAGCCACGGTCAGATCTTACCTCTTCGGCCGCGGATCGTTTCTTGAAGTTCGAAACACGAGAGTCATCAGATGTTCAGATCGGCATGCGGACTCAGCGTCGCATTCCTCCTAACCTCTGCGGCAGCGCCTCAACGTGATGCGTGCAAACCCGAGCTGCCCCTTGCGGCGCTTGCCGACGTGCACGAGGCGAGCGGCCTCGCTGTCAGCCGCCGGCATCCCGACCGACTGTGGGCGCACAACGACTCCGGCGAGCCTGTGCTGTTCGCGGTCGACGAGCACGGCACCACGAAGGGTCGCGTCCGCCCCACCGGAAGGTTCGCGACTGGGAAGACATTGCGGTTGCGCCGTGCCCGGCTGGATCGTGTCTCCACGTCGCGGATATCGGCGACAACCACCCGAGCCGTGGCGAGTCACATTGCCGGTTGCCGTTGCCGTCGGATCGCTGATCCGCGATGCCGGGTGGACGGTGGCCGCCGCGCGATCGGATCACATCAGCGCGGCCAGGAACAATCCACACGCGAGGAAACCCGCAATCAGCACGGCGGCGCCAAGGCGCCGCTTCGGCTTGAGCCGGTACCACATGTAGTAGCTGCCCAGCACCATGACGACGAGACCGGCGGCCAGCGCATCCATCGACAGCGTCCACATCGTCGTCAGCGCCCAGTCGCGCGTCGCGGCGGGCGCGTTGTACCGGGAGCCGCTGAACGTGTGGAAGATCCGGAATGTCGCCCATGGGTGATTGTCGAAATGCCGGACCATCGCAAGCGTTCGCGTGAGATCGACGTCGATCGTGCTCGCGTCCTGCGGCCGGCTCACGTTGAACTCGAACCGGCCGGGCTTCTGACCTGACGCGGGCCAGTCGATTTCTCCTTCGAGATTCAACTGGCGCATCACATCGCGCGCGCGTGCGAGATCGGTTTCGCCGCGCGGCACGTCGATCGGTGTTTCGTACCGGCGCTCGATGCGCTGAAAAGACGTTTGAGCCAGCGCCCAGCGTGGATGGTTCAGCAGCAACCCTGTCAGCGAGAACAGCCACAGAAACAACAGGAAGTAGAGACCAAGGTAGTAGTGCAGTTTCCGGTTCCAGCCTTCAGCGGAGAATCGCACCGAGCGCTCCGATGAACGACACCGCGCCGGCGGCCAGCAGCATCACGCCGATCCGGCGTTCGGCTCTCAACGAGAACCACAGATACAACCCGCTCACGGTGATGAACAGCATCAAATAGATCGTGCCATCTGCGAACCACTGCCACGCGCGCGTTCCGATCCAGTTTCCGCGAATCCCGGCGTTGTGCGGCCCGGGCATCTTGTGCAGATAGGCGAGCGCTTCCCAGAAGCCGGTCGTGCGCCGCGAGATCGACGCTGAACGCGCGTCGAGGTCGACCGTGATCCTCGTCTCGAGTCCCGGCTTCGACACCGGAATCACGAGCCGCCGTTCCTTCCGCTGATACTGGACGAACCCGATCTCTCCAGTCACGTGAAGCCGATCGAGGAGCTTCTTCGCCGCCGCGACGCGTTCCATGCTCTGAGGTCCATCGCCGACGTCAGGAATCTCGACGTTCTGAACTGTCTCCTCTGATGTCGCGACGTCCGCGGCGACTTTCGCATGGTTGAGAAAGAACACGCTCGCCGCGAACAACAGGATGAAGGGACTGATGAAGAGGCCGAGATAGAGATGGAGATCGCGCGTCCAGGTGTAAAAGCCTTTGGACCTCATCGACTCGACGCGCGTCACCGAACCGGCGGCGCGAGCAATCGTTCGAGCTCGTCCAGGCGGGCGTTCAGTTCGATCCATCTCGCTTGTTCAGAGCTCAGCATCTGGGCCGCGTCATTTTCTCGGACTCTGAGCTGCCGTTCGAGCGCGGAGTGATTCGAGAGGTTACGCTTGAGCGCAGCTTGTAAATCCAGGGTCTCGCGCTTCACCTTGTCGTCTGTCTCCGTTTGCAGGCTTTTTTCGACATTCTCCAGTTCTGTGGCGAGCTTCTGCCCCTGCAGGCTCTCGTCTGCGATTTGCCGCCGTACGGCGTCGAGCGTCGTGCTCAGGTGTGCGGTGCGCTGCTCCTGAAAGCCCAGTCGTGCGAGCGTGACCTGAATGCGCGGGCCGACGGTGGCCGACTGTTCCATCGCCAGCCGCAGCGCGTGGACCTCGGCGAGCAGGTTCGTGATGGGATCGCCGGGCGGCGTGGGCGATTGCGGGGCCGCCGCGACGGCGACCGAGACAACGACTGCGAGGCCGAGGCCCGTCAGAGCCATGAACAGTTTCGAGTGTTGCTGCATGCGCATCAGTCACCACCTTTGTCGTCACGTCAACGTTTCGAGCAGCCGCGCGGGAAGATCGGCGGGTGTCCGCGCCAGCGTCACATCCCAATTCTCGAGCGTGCGGGACATCCGATCGCGCATCGCGACGAGCTCGGCGATCTGCTGCTCCACGGCGTCGAGTCTCCGCTGCGCCGCCGCGCGAACGTCACGACACGGTTTCCCTCCCGAGTCGCGCACGCGGAGAAAACCGGCAATCTCGCGGAGCGTGAACCCGAACCGCTGCGCGTTGCGGACAAGCGCAAGGCGGTTGACGGCCGTGGCTGGGAATTGCCGGTAGCCGGCCGGCGTCCGGACCGGCCGTGGCAAGAGACCCAGGCGCTCGTAGTACCGAATCGTGTCGCGAGTGACGCCGGTGAGCTGCGCCACTTGACCTATCGTCAGGCGATCTCCCATGCGCAGATCATACGCGCGCCTTGACTCTGGACTCGACTCCAGGGTTTAGCATCGGCCCGAGGAAAAACATGACCATGCACATTCTGTTCGCTCTTGCGGTGACGCTCTTTGCGCAGCATCCGGACATGAAGCATCGTGGCGCGCAGGCCATGGGCTTCGATCAGGACAAGACCACGCACCACTTCAAGCTGACCGCCGATGGCGGACGGATCGAGGTGAGTGTGAATGATCGTGCCGACCAGGCGAGCCTGGCGGCCGTTCGCGTCCACGTGAAGGCCATCGCCGCCGAGTTCGCCCGCGGTGACTTCAGCAAGCCGTTCGCGACGCACGGCGAGGTTCCGCCCGGCGTGAGCACGATGCAGCAACGCAGGGCGATGATGACG
>Ga0070695_100001594_pt1 | contig 12688 bp, 10 predicted proteins | sample KBSK1252metaG_FD_65471 | JGI IMG/M metagenome (GOLD analysis project Ga0070695, IMG submission 65471) | Corn, switchgrass and miscanthus rhizosphere microbial communities from Kellogg Biological Station, Michigan, USA - KBS K1-25-2 metaG | ecosystem: Host-associated > Plants > Roots >...
TTCCGGCACATCCCCGACTACCTGGTGGTGAGCGAAGGCGAAGGCGTCGTCAATCTCATGGACTATGGCGTCGCTCTGGGACGGCGGTTTCGCGCGCTCAAGCTCTGGTTCGTGATCAGGAACTTTGGGGTTGATGGATTGCGATCTATGATCAGGGAGCACATTCGGATCGCGAAACGCCTCGGGGAGTGGATCGACGAGGATCCGGAGCTGGAGCGAATGGCGGAGATAAACTTTTCCACTGTGCTCTTCCGCCACTGTCCAAGCGGAGTGACCGGGCGTGATCTCGACGAGCATAATGCGCGTCTCCTCGACCGGGTAGTTGCGGGGCGCGAAGTTTATCTCTCGCACGCCCGGGTCCGGGGGCATTACGCCCTCAGGATCGCCATCGGGAACATTCATACGACCGAGGCGCACGTCAGGCGGGCACTGCACCTCATAAAGGAGGCGGCGCGGGAACGATAGCTGCGGATCGGTATATTATCGGACGGATTTTCAGCCCACCCTTTTTTTTCATTCACAAATCAGGGAGCTCCTTGATGAAAGTTTTGGTGACCAGAATCGCGGCCGCTTTGTCCCTCAGCGCTGCCGCGGCGCCCCTTGCGGCGCAGACAGCTTCGACCTGCGATCCCACCGCCAACACCAGGGGTGACATCGCAAAGGCCCAGTTCTCGATGACCCGCGCGATTTCTACCGTCGACAAGGGAACGTCGACCAAGGACATCCAGGATGTTCTCCGGATGGTGGACAACGGCACCGACAACCCGACGGCGCGCAATTACCTTCGCGGCGAGGCTTACATCCTTTATCTGATGCAGCCGAATGCGCAGGCCGTCGTGCCGAGGAGCGCGCTCGGGCTGACGACGAACCCCACGGCGACGGTCGATTTGTACCTGGCGGCCGATTCCGCGTTTTCAGCGGTGGAGAAGGCATTGCCAGAGTGCGGCCCGACGGTAACGCAGTGGCGGCAGCAGAAGCCGTGGCTCAACGCGCTCAATGGCGCAATCAACGCGTTGAACGCCGGACAAATCGATTCGGCGGAGATGCTCGCCAAGAGATCTCTGGTGCTCGATCGCCGCGCTCCGTACGCCTACTCGGTGCTTGGCTCGGTCGCCGAGAATCGAAAAACCTATGCGGCGGCGGAGGACTACTGGAAGCAGACGCTTGCCGCGGCAGGGACGGACACGGCGTACGCGGATGTTCGCACCAAGACGTTGTATCAGATCGCGTCATCCAACTCCGACAGGGTAGATGCCGCCACGGGCGCCGCCAAGCGCGCTGCCGCAAAGGCGTCGATCAAGCCATGGCAGGACTACATCGCTGTAGCTACCAACGATCTTCTCCTTGCGGACGCGATCGACAATGTGGCGCGCATGTATTACGAAGCGGGTGACAGTCTGTCGGTTCCCGCGATCTATAGGCCCTTGATCGCGAATCCCACCAAATACGGAGAGCTGTCGCTGGTACACGCCGGCGTGGTCGCGACCCGGAACGGACATCCCGACGAAGCGATCAAGCTTTTCGATGCCGCCCTCACGCAGAATCCCTATTCGCGTGATGCGATCAACAATCTCGCGGCGACGTACATCCAGAATAAGGAATACGCGAAGGCGTTTCCGCTCATCGACAAGCTGGTCACGCTCGATCCGAGCAACCCCGACAATCCGCTGCTATACGCCTTTGCGTACCAGGGCCTGTACAAGGGCACGAAGGACAAGAAGCTCCAGAAGATTTACACGGATTCTCTCGTCTACTTCAACAACAAGTCCGAGAACGCGCCGGTGAAGGTCCTGGTGACGGAGTTTACGCGCCGGCCGGATGCGACGCTGCTCGGCGGATCGATCGAGAATCGCGGGACTACGCCAAAGACCTATACCTTGAACGTGGATCTGCTCGACAAGAACGGGGCGGTGGTTTCTTCGGAGACGACAACGGTCGGACCGGTGGCGCCGAAGAAGTCCGCCACGTTCAAGATCACGACGGGCAAGGGCGGAGTCTACGGATATCGATACAAGCCGATTACCTGAACTCTTAACTGCAACTGAAGACCACCTGCCGGGAGCTATCAGCTTTCAAGTTGATGGCTTCGGGCCGAAAACAAAACAGAAGGCCGACGCTCTTATGGGCGTCGGCCTTTTGCTTTCGAGCCGAGTCTAGCGTGAGCCTCACGAGTTACGAGGAAGCATTAGAGGTTCTGCTTCCATCAGCGCGCCGATTATCCAGAACCGCTTCCCGTCGAACCAGAAGATCGCGACCTGCTCGAGCTCCCGCGCGAGAGCAATCGCCTTCTCCTGCGGCATCATCACGGCGACGCTGCGCTCACAATGAGTGCGGTCGGGAGAGCACGCGTCGACTGAGACGAAACGGTATCCGCCCTTAGCGAGCCGCGCATCGAGCTCTCTGCTCCTTTTCTCGTTCTCGGCGGCCGAGAGATCGTGGCCGCGCGGGTCGAACGCGGTCAATACCGCGAATGGCTTGTCGAATCCCGCCGCTGCCAGATCCCCGATCGCATGCGTGCGCGGAATCTCACGCAGGTCGATTTCCACAGCGGGATTCATCGAGAAAGTGAGGATGGTCTCCGGATAGCGCGGCCAATCGGGATCGTGTTGTTCCGGCGTCGATCTCATGCCGGATAGAATTACAAGGTTTGCACCACCCTCGCCCGAAACAGAGACCGGCTTGGTACGCTCCTTGACCGTGTTTCGGGCGCATGAAGTCAGATCAGATCTGGCCGGACCTGCTTTACGTCGTCCGGCACGGCGAATCGGCAGGAAATGTCGCGCGCGATGCGGCGCACGAGGCCGGCGAACAGAAAATCGAGCTCGATGTCCGCGACGTCGACGTCCCGCTCTCCGAGCTCGGCCAGCGCCAGGCGATCGCACTCGGAAGCTGGTTCCGGTCTCTCGCCCGAGAGGATCGGCCCAACATTATCCTCACTTCTCCCTACCTCCGGGCGCGTCATACAGCGGGTCTAATCGTCGAATCCGCTGGAATGCATGAAGATTCCTACTCCCTCGTCGTTGACGAAAGGTTCCGCGAGAAGGAGTTTGGAATCCTGGATCGGCTCACCGCTGTCGGAGTGAAGGAGATTTTTCCGGAACAGGCAGAGTTCAGGCGCCAGCTCGGCAAGTTCTACCACCGGCCACCCGGCGGAGAGAGTTGGTGCGATGTGATCCTGCGGCTTCGCAGCGCGACCGAGATGATATCGCGCGAATACCGTGGCCAGCGAGTTCTCATCGTCTGTCACTCGGTCGTCGTGCTCTGCATGCGCTACATCCTCGAGCACCTCACCGAGACCGAGCTGCTCGCGATCGACAGGAAGGCCGAGGTTGCAAACTGCTCCGTGAGTCTGTACGAGCACGATGCTACGCTTGGCCCGCGCGGCAACCTCCGTCTTAAGCTGTTCAACTTCGTCGCGCCGCTCGAGGAGGCCGGTGCTCCCGTGACATCGAAGCCTGACGCGAAAATTGGGGCGCGCTAATAAACGCCCTGTCGCCGTTACAACCGCGCTCCTTCGCCGCTGGCGCATCCCCAACCCAGGCTCGTCGGGGGACAAGGAGGATCGAGGTGTAGCGCTGGTTATCGGCGGTGCGGCAGAGGTTCCAGGCTCAATTCTTCTCGCGGGCGTCGCGGCGCTGCGTGTTGGCGCTGGCAAGCTTCAGCTCGCCGGACCTCGATCAGCCGCAACATCCCTGGGTGTCGCCGTGCCCGAAGCGCGAGTTTTCCCACTTCCGGAATCGGACGATGGGTTCCTCGACCGCAAATCGGGCGCACGGGCGGCCGATTTAATGAAGGAAGCCGACGCAGTCCTCGTCGGACCGGGAATGATGAACGACGATGCAGTCCGCGACTTCATGGACGAAGTGATTCGGCGTATCGCGGACAAGCCGATCGTGATCGATGCGTTGGCGTTGAGTGTCCTTCGCGACCAGCGTTACCGATTTCCCGAAAAAACCCGTGCGGTTCTCACCCCGAATCTCGAGGAAATGGCCGGAATCAGCGGTGACAAGGCGGCCGCAATCAAGGCCGATCCAGGTGGTGTGGCGCTCGCCGTAGCCCGCGACCTCAACGCCGTAATTGCGCTCAAGGGCTCCGAGACTTTCATCGCGACGCCGGACGGCAAATTATTTCAATACGCGAAGGCCGACGTCGGGCTCGCGACCTCGGGATCGGGTGACGTTCTCGCCGGCGCTATCGTGGGATTGATCGCTCGTGGAGCGACGCTCGATCAGGCGGCGGCCTGGGCGGTCTACCTCCACGGTGCCGCGGGAAACCGTCTCAAGCGCCGCATTGGCCGGCTTGGTTTTCTGGCGCGAGAGCTTTCGGATGAGATCGCGCCGCTGATGAACTCGCTGAATGGTGAGCGCCTTAGCCACGAAACGCGGCGACAGCACTCGTAGGCGTTGTTGGGGTGTCACGTCGGCGGACCGGCTCTCCCGCCGGCGCTTTCATCGGCAACGTTAGTAAGAAAGTCGTACCCGCTCCCAGCCTGCTGGCGACGGTAACGTCGCCGCCGAGCAGACGCGCGAGCTTGCGGGTCACACTCAATCCCAGGCCAGTGCCCCCCGTTTTTCGCGTGGCGGTCTGCTCCGCTTGCCAGAACGGTTCGAAAACTTCCTCGATATTCTCGGCGGAGATTCCGACACCTGTATCCGCGATTCTCAGCTCCAGAACTCCATTGTTCACGAGGCAGCTGACCCGGACCTCACCGTTCTCCGTGAATTTGATGCCGTTGGAAAGAAGATTCACCAGCATCTGCCGCAGCTTCGTCCCATCGGTCTGGATCGCCGCATCCTCTTCGAGGAGGTCGACGATGAAATCGATGCTCTTCGCTGCCGCCATCGGCTCTACGAGCGCGGCCGCGTCGGCGATCGTGTGATTTACTGACATCGACTCCCATCGTATGCGCTCCCGCCCGATGTCAACGCGCGCAAATGTCAGAATCTCGTCGATGAGACCGAGCAGATGCCGCGCGCTGGCGTTGATTCTTCCCAGCTGCTGGCGTTGCAGCTCCGTCACCGGTCCAGTGATCCCATCGGAGAGCAGCTCCTCGTAACCCATGATCGCCGTAAGCGGAGTCCGCAACTCGTGCGACATCACAGCGAGGAAATCTGTCTTGGCGTTGTTCGCGCGCTCAGCTTCCGAGCGCGCCAACTCGGCCTCGTTCCGCGCCTTCTCGGCGTGAGCTCTCGCCTGCTGCTCGAGCAGCAGCAGATCGACGCGCTCCTTGTCGGTGTTGCGAAGAACCCGCGCCGACCAGAGCACGAGTCCGACGAACGTCATGATACTGGCAACCGCGAACAACGACACACCGAACTCGGACTCGTAGAAGCCCGATGGCTCTCCGAGTATTCGGATGACACCCAGTAGGATCGGCGCGAGCAAAGCGGCGGGTAGAAGTCTCCTCGTCAGAACGCCGGCCGGGCCATCATCGAGCAGAAGCACTGCGACGCCACGATCTCTCACCGCGACGAGAATCCCGACGCCGAGTATGAGCTGTCCGATCGCCGTCCACAGCGCCATGCCGGACGATTGCGACAGACTGTACATCCCTTTGACGCCGAACAGATAGCCGAGGATCGCCAGTAGAGCGATTAGAAGCGCCGGCGTGGCGAACATCTGCGCGCGAAGATCCTGCCTGCGCTGATCGTGGGGAATCGAGAGAAGCGCGAGCGCGAAGAGCAGGAGGCTGCCGGCGCTGTTGATTGCGATGCGACCGGGCGGAACGTGCGAGACGCGTTGTACGCTGTCTCCGAACAGGAGGAGATCAAAGCCCGACGAGCTGCCGCGCAGATACTCGTACAGCGTGAGCCCGGCGATCGTGGCGACAAGAGCACCCAGCGTTTGTTGAATCGCATCCGTGCTCGCTGTCCGCTTCCGACGCACTGCAAGGATCAGCGCGATCCCCGCCAGGACGAAGCACACCGCCATCAACGGAAGAATCGGATATCCGCCAGTGGTGGGCGTAACGACCGCGGGAATGTTCAAGGCCCAGCCTGTGAGCGCCGCCGCGCCCAGGATCGCTACAAGCCCACCGGCTATGATGGGCATCCGCTCGACGAAGCCTATCAGTGGGCTGTGACGTCCCGAAGGGCTGACTGGAAGTGCGCTGGGATTCGTCATTTTACGCGTCGACCGAAAACCTATTCGCGAACAAAGACGAGTGCAATTCTACCACGGTATCGCTTTGCGATCGCGGAAAAACGTGCCCGTTGGGCCGTTGTCAGGAAGCGTCGCAAGCCAGACTACAGTCTCCGCGCCTTTCGCGACATTGCGACTGGCGCCTTGCCCGCCCATTGCTGTCTGCACCCAGCCAGGGTCGACTGAGTTTACGAGAATACCCATTCCCTCGGTTTCGGCCGAGATCACTTTGGTCACCACGTTGATGCCGGCCTTCGATAGCCTGTAGGCGATATATCCACCGCCCATTTCGGCGAGCGAGCCCATGTTGCTCGAGAGATTTACGATGCGGCCATAGCGCCGACTCTTCATGATGGGGATGGCGAGACGCGATAAAAGGACGGGACCATAGACGTTGGTCTGCATTGTTTCCCGAATTATCTCGAGCTCCTCCAGCGGATCGGCGTCCCCTTCCTCGACCATGATCCCGGCGTTGTTCACCAGAATGTCGATACGCCCGACATCGCGCCGCACCCAGTTCATGCATTCACCAATGCTTTTGGCGCTCGACACATCGAGCTGATGTGCCTCGACCGGCAATCCGATGGCACTGAGCTCCTTTGCGGCAGCGATGCCCTTGGCGCCATCCCGTGATCCGAGGATTACCCTTATGCCCAGCGTCGCCAGCTGGCGGCAAGTCTCCAGACCAATTCCGCGGTTACCACCTGTTACAACAGCAATTCTCTGTTCGGCCATTCATGTGTTCCGGTTGGAAGGGTGCGACAAGAGTGTACTCACCGGCGGGTACTTGCACTACGGGCTATCCTTATTTGGTGGCAACTTCGAAGAACGGCAGTATGATTTCAATTATTGCCGGACAGTGTTTTTCCTTCCATGACCGCATCCCGTCTCACAACACATCCACCGCCCTCTGCTCCTCCTTCAAAGCAGGCGATCGCCGACCTCCTGACGGAGGCACGGGATAGAACGCTCTTGCTCGTATCCACAGTGTCGGACGAGGATCTGCATCGGCAGCACGACCCCTTGATGAGTCCGATCATCTGGGACATCGGGCACATCGCGCATTTCGAGGAGCTGTGGCTCACCCAAAATCTCGACGGACCGATTGAGTTCTCCGAGATGCCGGGGTTGTACAATCCGTTCGAGCACCCGCGTGCCACTCGTGCCTCACTTGCACTCCCGACTCTGTCGGAGATGACTACACGGCTCCGTGAGATCCGCGCCCGCGTTCTCGATCGGCTCCATTCAGTGGAGTTCGACGAGGCGAATCCGCTGCTGCGGGACGCGTATGTCTACAACATGGTCCTCCAGCACGAGTATCAGCACAACGAGACGATCCTTCAGACGTTGCAGCTGAAAAAGGGTGATCCGTATCGCGCACCGCGGGAGATTTCGTTCGCGGCGCGCAAACTTGTTTCGCCCGGGATGGTGTCATTCGGCGGCGGGCACGTTTCGATCGGGACCGATGACCGAGGCTCAGCGTACGACAATGAGCGGCCGAAGCACGTAATAGACCTGGCGCCGTTCGAGATCGATCGCTTTCCGGTTTCCAACGCGCAGTTTCTGGAATTCATAAAAGACAGCGGCTACGAGCGAACGGGCTTCTGGTCAGATGGCGGCAAGCGTTGGCTGGCGGAGAGCGGAGGTACCGCTCCGAAGTACTGGAGCAGGGCGGGGGATGGTTGGACCACTCGCACCATGGACATCACGCGACCGCTCGATCTCACGCGTCCGGTCTGTCACGTCTGCTACTACGAGGCCGAGGCATTCGCGGCGTGGGCGGGAAAGCGTCTGCCGACCGAGGCTGAGTGGGAAGTTGCGGCATCATGGAACCCCTCTACAGGACGTGCACAGACATTTCCTTGGGGCGATACACCGGCCGATGCGAAAATGGCAAACGTCGACCAGCTCGCCTTCGACACCGCGCCGATCGGCACCCACGATCGCAATGTGTCTCCGATCGGCTGTTATGGAATGATCGGCGACGTGTGGGAATGGACATCGAGTGATTTCACCGGATATCCCGGCTTTGAAAGCTTCCCCTACAAAGAATACTCGGAGGAGTTCTTCGGCCCCGACTATAAAATCCTGAGGGGCGGCTCGTGGGCCACGAGGCCCGGCGCCATTCGCAACACATTCAGGAATTGGGATTACCCGATCCGGCGACAAATCTTCAGCGGGTTCCGTTGCGCGCGGGACGCATGAAGAACGGAAATCGTCCTTCGGAAATTGTAGGCGGGACGCCGCCATACACGGTACATCGCCCGCACGAACAGATGGTGCGGGACGTCCGTAACGGTCTCTCTGGCCTGCCGAAGCAACTCTCACCAAAGTACTTCTACGATGAGCGCGGCTCGGAGCTGTTCGAGGAGATCACCCAGCTCCCCGAATACTATCTGACGCGCGCGGAGCGGTCGCTCCTCGAGCAGCGCATCGGGGAAATCATCAAGGCTGTCAGGCCGTGCTCGCTGGTGGAGCTGGGCGCCGGCAGCGCGACCAAGACACACATCATTCTCGACGAGATGCGCTCGGTTGGATGCGCTGAATGTTACGTCCCCATTGATGTGAGTCGGGATTTTCTCAAGGCGACCGCGGCGCAGCTACGCGTTGATTACGCGGACGTGCAGATCATGCCGGTCGTATCCGACATCACCGAGCCGTTCGCGCTGCCGCCGGTCGCGAGTCCGACGCTGATCGCTTTTCTCGGGAGTACGATCGGCAATTTCTCGCGCGATGAGGCGGTCCGCCTGCTTTCGCACATTGCTGGTGAAATGGGTCCGGTCGATCGTTTTCTGCTGGGCGCCGATCTGATCAAGGATCCGGAGATCATCAATCGCGCATACAACGATGCCAGCGGTGTCACCGCCGCGTTCAACCTGAACGTGCTGGAGCGCCTCAATCGCGAGCTCAAAGCGAATTTCCCCTTGAGCGACTACGAGCACCGCGCATTCTATAGTATCGAGCAGCATCGCGTGGAGATGCATCTCGTGGTGCGCCGAGCTCATACCGTGACGATTCCTGAGATCGGAGCGATCTCTTTCGCAAAGGGCGAGACCATTCGTACCGAGCTGAGCTACAAGTACGATCGCCCGATACTCGAGGAGATTCTCTCCGCCGCGGGTCTATCGATCGAGAAATGGATGCCCGCCGACGACGGCTCGTTCGCCCTGGCGCTTGCCCGCGCGGAGGGCTGAGCCAGCCTCGTGAGCCTCTCTGAGGCGGAGCTGTTGGATGATGTACGGCAGCGACTGTTCGCTCCCGTCGCTTCGGCGAATCCGCGCGCGATCGGAGTGGAGCTGGAGCTGATTCCAGTTCACAAGGCGACGCGCACCCGCGCTCTCGCTGTGAACGATTCGCGCGCATCGACCGCGGAAGTGCTGTCACGCGTTGGGGTGCGTGAGGGGTGGCGCGAGGAGTCGAATGGCGAAGACCCACCTTCCTGGAGGCTCGCGGATGGGGCGCGCCTGTCATTTGAGCCCGGCGGACAGCTGGAAATCAGTAGCGCTCCCGCGTCGACGGCGTCACAGGTGATCGACTCGACGCAGGCTCTGGTGAAGATCCTTCGCGAGGCAATGACGAGCGTTGGAATCGAGCTGCTGGCGCGGGGAGTCGACCCGTTCAATGCCATCGATGCCGTGCCGCTCCAGCTCCATCGCGATCGTTATGCGGGCATGACTCGCTACTTCGACTCGATCGGGCCGTCGGGCGTCCAGATGATGCGGCAGACCGCGGCGCTTCAGATAAATCTCGAGCGGGGGGTGGATCCGAAATCGCGATGGCGGCTCCTCAACGCTCTCGCGCCGATCGTGGTCGCACTGTTTGCGAACTCGAAGCTGTATGCCGGCAAGGCAACAGGCTGGGCTAGTTATCGTGCGCAGCTCTGGAGGACTCTCGATCCTTCGCGAACCGGAATCATTTACGACGAGTCCCATCACGTTGAGCGATATCTGAGCTTCGCGCTCGATGCGATTGCAATGCGCGGCGGCGGTGATGGTGCTGCCTATCGAGCATTTCGCGCCTGGATGTCCGAGGCTGCCACAAGCAGAGACGATTGGCTATTCCATCTCTCGACCCTGTTTCCGGAAGTGCGGCCAAAGGACTTCTTCGAGCTCAGATCGGCGGATACCATTGAACCGGATGCTCTGGCAGCGCCGGTGGTATTCGTCACCGGTCTCGTCTACGACGACGAGATGGCTCACCGAGCCACCGAGCTGATCGGCGCGCCGAGCGAGAAGATGCTGGAACGTGCGGGACGGCTGGGGCTCGCCGATCCCGAGATAAGGCGGGTCGCTTCCAAGCTGGTAGTACTCGCGCTCGATGGTGGCCGGCGATTGGGCAACGACTATATCAGGCGACAACATCTCGAGGCGGCGTATCAATACTTTGCGCGCGCCCTTTGAGCATCCGACATTTCTGCCGATGATTCACATTCTGCTTTTCCTCCAAGTCGCCGCCGCTTCCGCGCCGTTGGGCGTGATCCGAGTCAATCAGCTCGGCTACCTGCCCGAGGCGCCGAAAGTGGCCGTCTTCTGCTCCACTGCCCCGATCGAGATTAGCGATTTCCAGGTCATCGACGCCTCTGGAAAAACAATTCTTGTTCGACGAGCTGGTCTCGCCAAGCCGTTCGGGCCGTGCGCGACCAACTATCGCTTCGACTTCTCGACGATCAGAACGCCAGGTGATTACCATCTGGTCGCTGGCGGGGTCACGTCCCCTGCCATTCACATCAGAGCGAACGCTTACGACGGCGCTGCCGATACGCTGCTCTACTACATGCGGGAGCAACGTTCAGGGTTTAATCCGCTGTTCAAGACATTGGTGCATACCCGCGATGGCATCGTGGTCGACGATTCCACCCGCGCCGGCAAATTCGTTCCGGTGACGGGCGGCTGGGCGGATGCATCGGATTATCTGCAGTACGTGATGACGTCCGCCAACGCGACGTTCGTGATGATGATGGCGTACAGGGATCATCCGGCCTCCTTTGCGGATCGATTCGATTCGCGCGGTCTCCCTGGGAGCAACCGCATTCCAGACGTGCTCGACGAGGCTCGGCACGGCCTCGAGTGGCTGGCGCGCATGTTCCCATCCGACTCGGAGATGTACAACCAGCTCGGCGACGATCGCGACCATACCTACTGGGATCTTCCCACCACCGATTCGGCGGATTACGGCTGGGGAAAGGGGAAGGAGAGGCCGGTGTATCCATGCACCGGGAAACCGCAGGGACTCTTCAAGTACAAGAACAGGTCAAACGGATTTGCATCCACTGCGGGTAAGTACGCATCTGCGTTCGCACTCGCGGCCTCGATTTATCGGAAGCAGGATCCGACGTTCGCCGCGAAGCTGCGGCAAAAAGCTCTGTCAGCGTACGCGATCGGAAAGAAGTCTCCCGGCGTCTGCCAGGGAGCGCCAGGTCACGCGCCATACTATTACGAAGAAGACAACTGGGCCGACGACATGGAGCTCGCCGCGGCGGAGCTTTACGCGCTCACACATGACCGCGGTTATCTCCGCGACGCGAGGGAATACGCCGCGCGTGAGCCCGTCACTCCGTGGATGGGAGCGGACACCGCCAAACATTATCAGTGGTATCCATGGCACAACAACGGGCACTACGAGATCTGGCGTGGAGCGAATACGACCGACCGAAAAACCGTCGCCGAGTATTACCGGAAGGGCCTGGCAGCGGTGGTGAGTCGCGCCGACAACGGATTCCGGATCGGTATCCCGTTCATCTGGTGCTCGAACAACCTGATGGCCTCCTTTGCAACCCAGGCGTATCTGTATCGCCGCATGACGGGCGACAATCAGTTTCGGGAGTACGAGCAGGCCGCACTCGACTGGTTGTTCGGGACTAATCCGTGGGGAGTCTCCATGGTCATCGGGCTTCCGCATGACGGAGTGTTCGCGCACGATCCACATTCAGTCGTCGCGAAAGAGATGCACGTGGAGCTCACCGGCGCATTGCTCGACGGCCCCGTCTATTCCTCGATCTATCACCACCTCCTCGGCATCAGCCTCCACGATCCCGATGAGTACGCGCCATTCAACACTGGCTTTATCGTTTATCACGATGACGTCGGTGACTACTCGACCAACGAGCCGATCATGGATGGAACGGCGAATCTGAGTTACCTCCTGGCGGCAATGGCTGCCGAGCCGCCGAAACCCAGAAAGTAGTCGAGCGCGAATCCAGAGATGCCGGAGCTACCCGATATCACGGTTTACATGGAGGCGCTCGCTTCTCGGCTGGTGGGCCAACCACTCGAGCGGGTGCGAATCCCAAAGCCGTTCCTGCTTCGATCGGTCGATCCGCCTCTCAGCGCCGCAACCGGGAAGCGTGTGACAGGTGTGCGGAGAATGGGGAAGCGCATTGTCCTCGAGCTGGAGGACGATCTCTTTCTCGTCATCCACCTCATGATTGCGGGGCGTCTCCGCTGGGCACCGGCCGGTACCAAGGTGCCCGCCAAAATCGGACTCGCGGCGTTCGATTTTCCGAACGGCACACTGATTCTAACGGAGGCTGGTTCGAAGCGGCGCGCTT
>Ga0070695_100001595_pt1 | contig 12688 bp, 22 predicted proteins | sample KBSK1252metaG_FD_65471 | JGI IMG/M metagenome (GOLD analysis project Ga0070695, IMG submission 65471) | Corn, switchgrass and miscanthus rhizosphere microbial communities from Kellogg Biological Station, Michigan, USA - KBS K1-25-2 metaG | ecosystem: Host-associated > Plants > Roots >...
AGGATTCGGATGTAGTGCTTCCGCATCTTCCCGGAGATGGTCGCGAGCACCGAGTGGCCCCCGTCGAGCTGCACCCGGAACATCGTGCTCGGGAGCGCTTCGACGACCTCGCCTTCGACCTCGATCTTCTCTTCCTTGGTAGGCAAATTCCCTTCAGTGAATAGGTGTCTCAGACGCGCACACGCGCACGGCAGAGCCGTGCGCGGAAGGCGGTCATCGTAGCAAAGGGGCCTTGGCCAGGGTCAGGACCCGCGGCCCCTCCGCGGTGACGGCAACCGTGTGCTCGAAGTGGGCTGCGAGGGACTCATCGACGGAGGAAATCGACCATTCGTCGGCATGCACGTAGACGTCGGGCTCGCCGGCCGTGATCATCGGCTCGATCGCGAGAGTCATGCCCTCCTGCAGCAGCGGCCCGCGGCCCGGAGGGCCGTAGTTCGGGATCTGCGGGTCCTCGTGGTACGACCGTCCGACACCGTGTCCTACGAGGCTCCGGACGACGGAGAAGCCCGCTGCCTCGACCACGACCTGGACGGCGTGAGAGATGTCGGAAAGATGGTTGCCGACGCGCGCCTGCTCGATGCCCGCGTCGAGTGCCTCCCGGCAGACGTCGAGGAGCCGCTGCGCCTCGGGCGAGATCTCACCGACGGGCAACGTCACCGCGCTGTCGGCGACGAGGCCGTCGAGCGTGATGCCGAGATCGACGGAGATCAGGTCTCCCTCCCGCGCCCGGTAGTCGTCGGGGATCCCATGGACGACCATCGAGTTCGGCGAGATGCAGAGCGCGGCCGGGAACCCCTTGTAGCCCTTGGAGGTCGGCTTCCCGCCCCGAGCAGCGATGTGCTCGTCCGCGATGCGATCGAGCTCGCGCATCTCGATGCCGGGCTCGAGGTGCTCTGCGACGACCGCCAAGGTCTCGGAGAGGAGCGCGCCGGCGCGCGCCATCCCGTCGATCTCCGCTTCGGACTTGCGGATGATCACGCGCGGGCCTCCACCGACTCGAGCGACTGCTCGACCTCGTGGAAGACCTCGTCGACGCTGCGGTCGGCATGGATGCCGACGACGTTCGCCTGGTGCGTGCGGTAATAGTCGACCAGCGGCGCCGTCTCGCTTTCATAGAGCTCGAGCCGTCGCTCGATCACCTCGGGTGTGTCGTCGGAGCGCCCCTCCTCCGCTGCGCGGCGAAGGAGGCGCTCCAGGAGCATCTCGCGCTTCGGCACCTGAAGGTCGAAGACGATGTCGAGGTCTCGCCCCAGCTCACGGAGGAGCTCGCCGAGCGCTTCCGCCTGCGCCAGCGTGCGCGGGAAGCCGTCGAGCACGAAACCCACGACAGTGTCGCCCCGCGAAAGGCGCTCGCGGATCAGGTCGATCATCAGCTCGTCGTCGACGAGGTCGCCGCGATCGAGCACTGCCCTGAGCTCGCGGGTCGCGGGCGTGTCGAGCTCGCGCATCTCACGGAGCATGTCCCCCGTGGCGATGTGCGGAACCCCGTACATCGCGTTGATCCGCCGCGCCTGCGTGCCCTTCCCCGAGCCCTGAGGCCCGAGGACGAGGATGTTCAGCGTAGGAACCCTTCGTAGTGGCGCATGACCATCTGCGACTCCATTTGTCGCATGGTCTGCAGCGCCACGCCCACGACGATGAGCACGGACGTACCGCCGAGAGCGCGGTAGGTCGCCTGCGAGAAGTGGAACTGCGCGATGAAGATCGACGGCGCCACGGCGACGGCCGCGAGGAACAGCGCGCCGGGGAACGTGAGCCGGTTCAGCACGCGGTCGAAGTACGCGGCGGTCGGCGGCCCGGGCCGGATGCCGGGGATGTAGCCGTTGTACTTGCGCAGGTTGTCGGCCTGGTCGACCGGGTTGAAGACAACCGACGTGTAGAAGTAGGTCATCATCATGATCAGCAGCGCTTCGGCGAGCAGGTACTTCCAGCTCGAGTAGGCGAAGTTGGTCTGCAGCCAGATGTTCCAGGCCGGCTTGAAGCTGCCGATCGTCTGCGGTACGGCGAGGATCGCCGCTGCGAAAATGATCGGGATCACGCCGGCCATGACGACGCTGAGCGGCATGTAGGTCGCGCCGCCGGTCGTCTGCCGATTGCCGAGCTGGCGCCGCGCGTACTGGATCGGGATCCGGCGCTGGCCTTCCATCACGAACACGACCGAGACGACGATCCCGATGGCGACAAGCGGGAAGAAGAGCCGCCCCGAGGTGCCGCCGTTGATCCAGCCGCTGATCCCCTGCGGTGCGTAGGCGAGGATCGAGGCGAAGATCAGAAGCGAGATGCCGTTGCCGATGCCGCGCTTCGTGATCTGCTCGCCCATCCACATCAAGAGCGTTGTCCCCGCCGTGAGCGTGAGGATGATGATGATGATCCTGCCCGCGTTGGCGTTCTGAATGGCGTTGGCCTGCGATTTGAAGAGGAACGCGTAGCCCGTCGCCTGTGCCGCCGCCAGCGCGACGGTGAGGTACCGGGTGTACTGCGTGATCTTCGCGTACCCGGCCTCGCCCTCTTTCTGGAGCCGCTCGAGAGACGGAACGACGACCGCGAGTACCTGGAAGATGATCGAGGCCGTGACGTAGGGCATGATCCCGAGCGCGAAGAGGGAGAAGCGCGAGAGCGCCGAGCCCGAGAACAGGTTGAGAAGGCCGAGCACGCCGTTGCCGCCCGAGCCGCCGAAGATGCTCGCGAGTGCCGACTCGTTGATGCCGGGCGCAGGCACCCAGGATCCGAAGCGGTAGACGGCGAGCACGCCCGCGGTGAACAGGATCCGCCGGCGTAGCTCTGGGACGCGCCACGCGTTAGAGAGCCAGCCGAACATCTACTCCTCCGTCCCTTCGGGCTCCTCTGTCTCTTCCGCGGAGGGTTCCGACGCCTCGGCGGGAGTCTCGGACTGCTCCTCCGCCGCGCCCACGGGCTCTTCCGCGGCGGCCGGCTTCGCCTTGCGATGCCGCACCTTCTTCACCTTCGGCTCGCGCAAGAGCTCGACGGTGCCACCCGCACCCTCGATCTTCTCGCGCGCCGACGCCGAGATCGCGTGTACGCGGACTGTGAGCTTCTTCGTCACCTCGCCGACGCCGAGCAACTTCACGTCGGTGCGCGTGTTCTTGATCACGCGCTTCGAGACGAGGGTCTCGGGCGTCACCTCGTCGCCGGCCTCGAACCGGTCGAGGTCACGGACGTTGACGGGCTGGGTATACGTGCGGAACGGGCCGATCGGCATCGCGTCCTTCGACGTCGCGCCGCGCAGCTTGCCGAGCCGCATGTAGATGGTCGTCTGGCCGCCCTCGAACCCCGCGCGCATCTTGTGCGAGCCGGACCGGGACTTCTGCCCCTTGATGCCGCGGCCGGAATAGCGGCCCTTGCCGGAGCCCAGACCGCGCCCGACGCGCTTGCGATCTTCGCGCGGCTGTGCGGGCGAGAGGTTGGAGAGGTTCAGCTGCTTCTCGGGCATTGGGTTAGGTGTTCTCGATCCTTACGAGGTGGCGGACCTTGCGGAGCATGCCGGCGAGCGCCGGGGACTCCTCGTGCTCGGCGCTGCGCCCGATGCGGCCCAGCCCGAGAGCGCGCAGCGTACCGCGATGGCGCTGGGACTGTCCGATCTGGGACCGGACCTGCGTGATGCGCAGCTTCGCCACTAGGAATCGTCCTTCTTGCGGCGCAAGGTACGCCGCTTTGGCTTCTCCTCTGTGGTCGGCTCGGCGGGCTGCTCGGCCTCGGCAGGAGCTTCCGCCACAGGCTCGGCCTCGGCGACCGGTTCCTCGGCGGACGCCTCTTCGGCAGGAGTCTCCTCGACGACTGCCGGAGTCTCCTCGACGACGGGCGGCGCTTGCGCAACGGCAGCTTCCTCGACCGCGGGTTCCTCTTCGGCAGGCTGCCTGCTCGGCAATGGGAGCACCTCGGAGATGCGCTTGCCGCGGATCTTCGCCACGTCCTCCGGCCGGCGCAGATCCTGCAGCGCGGCGACGGTCGCCTTGGCCATGTTGATCGGGTTCGTCGTCCCAAGACTCTTCGCGAGGACGTTACGGACACCGCCGAGCTCGAGCACAGCGCGCACTCCGCCGCCGGCGATGACACCGGTTCCCTCGGAGGCCGGACGCAGGAGCACCCGGGCCGCGTCGAACCTGCCGAGCACCTCGTGCGTGATCGTCGAGCCGTGCTTCGGGATCGTGAAGAGGTTCTTCTTCGCGTCCTCGACCGCCTTCGTGATCGCGAGCGGAACCTCGCGCGCCTTGCCGTAGCCGACTCCGACGCGGTCGACCTCGTCGCCCACGACGACGAGCGCAGTGAACGAGAAGCGCCGGCCGCCCTTGACCACCTTCGCCACGCGGTTGATCTCGACGACGCGCTCCTTGAGCTCGCGCGTCTCGGTGTATTCGGTTGTGCTCAAAACGCAAGTCCTCCCTCGCGGGCGCCGTCAGCGAGCGCCTTCACGCGTCCGTGGTAGAGGTAGCCGCCCCGGTCGAAGACGCACGCATCGACACCGGCCTTCTTGCCGGCTGCGGCGAGGGCCTTCCCAACCGCTTCCGCCTGGGCGGTCTTGGCGCCCTTGAACGACTTGGCAAGCGCGAGATGCGACGCGGAGGCGAGCGTCTTGCCCGAGTCGTCGTCGACGAGCTGCGCCTCGATGCCCCGGTTGGAGCGGAAGACCACGAGCCGCGGCCGCTCGGCCGTGCCGCGCACCTTCGCGCGCACGCGCCGGTGGCGCCGCAGACGAGCGTCTCTCACGGTCAAGTTAGGCATCCTGAGACTCCTGGCTCGTCGCTGGCAAGCGGGGCAAGCGAGCGAGGCGCGGACAGGACCCGTCGTACGGACGCGGCGAGCGACCGCGGGCACGCGCGGCCGGCGGCGAGAGCGTGCCGCGGAGGGTGGCTCCGCCGCCCGAGAGCGGGACACGGCCAGGTGTCTCAGGCACGCTTGCCGACCTTTCTCCGCACGTACTCGCCCTCGTAACGGATGCCCTTTCCCTTGTACGGCTCGGGCGGGCGCACCTTGCGGATCTCGGCGGCCGTCTGGCCGACCATCTGCTTGTCCGTGCCCTTGACGAAGATCTCAGTCGGAGTCGGCACCTCGAAGGTGATGCCGGTGCGCGGCTTGATCGTGACGGAGTGCGAGTAGCCGACGAGGAGCTCGAGGTCGGTGCCTTTGAGCGATGCGCGGTAGCCGACGCCCTGGATCTCGAGCTTCTTCTCGAAGCCCTGGGTAACGCCTTGCACCATGTTCGCCACGAGCGTCCGGGTGAGGCCGTGCAGCGCACGATCCTCCCCGCGCTCGGTCGGCCGCTTCACCGTGACGACACCGTCGGCCTGCTCGATCTTCATCCGCGTCGGCACCTGCTGCTGCAGCGTCCCGAGCGGGCCGGCGACAGAGACGCGGGCAGGGTCGATCGTGACGGTGACACCGTCGGGGATCTGGATGGGTGCGTTGCCGATTCTGCTCACTGTCGTAAAAGCTGCATTGTGTTACCAGATGAAGGCCACGACCTCGCCGCCGATTCCGCGCTCCTGCGCGGTGCGGCTCGTGACCAGGCCGGAGGACGTCGAGAGGATCGCGACGCCCATCCCGCCGAGCACGCGTGGAAGACGGTCCTTCCGTGCGTAGACCCTGCGGCCCGGCTTCGACACGCGCTTCAGGCCGGAGATGACCCGCTCGCGGTTGCGGCCGAACTTGAGGTCGACGACCAGGGTATCGAAGGACTCTCCCTTCTCCACGTGATAGTCGCGGATGTAGCCCTCCTCCTTGAGGAGGCGCGCGATCTCGACCTTCATCCTCGAGCTCGGCATCGTCGCGTGCTCGTGCAGCGCCTTGTTGGCGTTGCGGATGCGGGTGAGCATGTCTGCGATTGGATCGGTCAGCACCGTTTCTCTCCTACCAGCTCGACTTGGTCATGCCGGGGATCGCGCCCTGGTGCGCGAGCTCGCGCAGGCAGATCCGGCAGAGACCGAACTTGCGGAACACCGCGCGCGGCCGGCCGCACCGGTTGCAGCGCGTGTAGTTGCGCACCTTGAACTTCTGGGGCCGCCGTTGCTTGACGACGAGCGACGTCTTCGCCATTACTGATCCCTCCTGTCGACGTCCGCGAAGGGCAGGCCGAGCGCCTGCAGCAGCGCGAGGGCGTGCTCGTCCGTCTGGGCGCTCGTCGTGATGGTCACGTCGAGACCGCGGACCTGCTGGACGTCGTCGTAGTTGATCTCCGGGAAGATGAGCTGCTCGCGGATGCCGAGCGAGTAGTTGCCGCGCCCGTCGAACGAGCGCGGGCTGAGGCCGCGGAAGTCGCGGATCCGCGGGAGCGCGATCGAGACGAGCCGGTCGAGGAACTCGTACATCCGCGGGCCGCGCAGCGTGACGCGCGCGCCGACGGCCATCCCTTCGCGCAGCTTGAACTGCGCGATCGACTTGCGGGCCTTCCGGATCTGGGCACGTTGCCCGGCGATCGTGGTCAGCTCCTCGATCGCGGAGTCGAGCAGCTTCGACTCGGTCTTCGCCTCGCCGACGCCCATGTTGAGCGTGATCTTCTGGATGCGCGGGGCCTGCATGATCGAGTCGAGACCGAGCTCCTCCGTGAGGCGCGGCCGGATCTCGCGCTCGTAGGCGTCCTTCAGGCGCGGCGTGTAGGTGTCGGCGACGGCGCTCATCCGCGGTCGATCTCCTCCCCGCACCGCTTGCAGACGCGGATGCGGACGTTCTTGTCCTTGATCGTCTTCTCGATCGTGCCGACGCGGCTCGGCTTGCCGCACACCGGGCAGACGACCATCACGTTCGAGACGGGCAGCGGTGCCGGCAGCTCGATGATGCCGCCGGGGATGATCTGCGCCCCGCCGAGCCCGGTCGTGTTCTGGATCGGCCGCGGGCGACGGTGCCGCTTGACGACGTTGATGTTCTCGACGACGACGCGCCCTTCCTTCGGAAGCGCTTCGAGCACGCGTCCTTCCTTGCCCGCGTCCTTACCGCGGAGGATGTGCACTACGTCGCCCTTCCGTACCTTCATTGTCTGAGCCACTGTCAGAGCACCTCCGGGGCCAGGCTGACGATCTTCATGAAGTTCTTCTCCCGCAGCTCGCGCGCGACCGGGCCGAAGATGCGCGTGCCGCGCGGGTTCCGCTGCTGGTCGATGATCACCGCGGCGTTCTCGTCGAAGGCGATCGTCGTGCCGTCGTCGCGGCCGAATGGCTTCTTCGTCCGCACGACCACGGCGCGCACGACCTCTCCCTTCTTGACGGCGCCCTGCGGAGTCGCAGTCTTGACGGTGCCGACGATGATGTCGCCGACCCGTGCGTAGCGACGGTGGTGGCCGCCGACGACGCGGATGCAGAGGATCTCGCGGGCGCCGGTGTTGTCGGCGATCCGCAGACGGGATTCCTGCTGGATCATCGAGTCACCTCGATCACCGGGCTGCCTCCACGACTTCGGCCAAGCGCCAGCGCTTCGTCTTGGACAGCGGGCGCGTCTCGACGATGCGGACGACGTCGCCGACCTTTGCCTCGTTCTGCTCGTCGTGCGCGTGGAACTTGACGCTGCGCCGGATGACCTTCTTGTAGCGCTGGTGCGAGCTGATCAGGTCGACCTTGACGACGATCGACTTGTCCATCGCGCTCGAGACAACGACGCCACGGCGCTCCTGGCGCCGGCCGCGGTCGTGCTCGGGCTTCGGCTCGCGGACGATCGGCTTGCGCTCCGCGCTCGGGGCGGTGCGACGGCGCGTCTTCTGCGGGCGCAGGCGGCGCGGCACACGCTTCCGCTTCTTCTTCGGCTCGGACTGGGGCGCGGGAGCCGCTTCCTCGGCGGCAGGCTCTTCAGCGGCGGCAGGCTCTTCAGCGGCCCCAGGCTCTTCCGCCGCAGGCTCCTCGGCCGCAGGCTCCTCCGCGGCAGGCGCTTCGGCCACAGGCTCCTCAGCAGCGGCTTCTTCGGCCGCGGGCTCCTCTACCGCAGGCTCCTCAGCCGGGGCTTCCTCGGCCGCAGGCTCCTCTACGGCGTTCGGCTCCTCAGCAGCCGGTTCCTCGACGCCAGCCTCGGCCGCCGCCGGGGTTTCCTCACTCGACTCCGGCGCAGCCGGAGTCTCCTCAGTCTGTTCTTCGTTTTTCTCGTTCTCACTCATGAAATGGATTTCGCCTTTTCTGCTTCACGCTCGTTGACCACCGTCAGGATCCGCGCGATCTCGCGCTTTGCCAGCTTCAGTCGCGCATGGTTCTCGATCGCGCCCGTGACCGACTGGAAGCGCAGGTTGAAGAGCTCCTGCCGCCGCTCCGCAAGCCGCTGATCCAGCTCGTCGTCGGTCAGGTCGCGCAGCTCGGATGCCCTGGTCAAAACAGCTCTTCCTCTCTTTTCACGACCTTCGTCTTCACCGAGAGCTTCTGCCCGGCGAGGCGAAGCGCTTCCTTTGCCAGCGGCTCCGGCACGCCGGCGAGCTCGAACATCACGCGGCCGGGCTTGATCACGCAGACCCAGCCCTCGGGCGAGCCCTTACCGGAGCCCATGCGGGTCTCGGCCGGCTTCTTCGTGAAGCTCTTGTCGGGAAAGACATTGATCCAGACCTTGCCGCCGCGCTTGATCTTGCGCGTCATCGCGATACGCGCCGCCTCGATCTGGCGGTTCGTGATCCAGCCGGCGTCAAGCGCCTTGAGGCCGTAATCACCGAACTGGACGGCGGTCTGGCCGCTGGCGAAGCCGCGGCGACGGCCGCGATGCACCTTGCGGAACTTGGTCTTCTTCGGCATCAACATGGCCTACTCCGACTCCTCCGGCTTTGCGGATTCCTCGGCCTTCGGCTTCCGGGTGCGCTTCGGCTTGGGCTTCTCGGAGGCTGCAGGCGTCGCCGGCGAAGCCGCCGACGCGCGGCCCGGCTCATCCGAGGCCTCTCCGCCCTCTTCCTTGACCTCCGAGGTCGCTGCATTCGGCGGAGTTTCGACGTTCGGCTCGACGACCTGCTCAGGCGTCGGCACCTCGGCGACTTCGGTCGTCTCGACCTGCGGCTGCTCGTCGGTGCGCGGCTGCTCGGCCCGCTGGTCGCGGCGCGGACGTCCGCCGCCGCCGCGGCGCTGTCCGGGCCGGCCGGGACCGCCGCCGCCCTGACCACGCCGCCGCTGCCGCACTGGGCCGAGGCCCTCGCGGTCCTGTCCACTGCGGCGGCCGCTCTCGCGGGAAGCACCGAGCCCTTCGAGCGCTCCACCGCGGCGACGCCGTGTGTCCTGGTCGCCGAGACGCGCGTCGGTGTCGCCGAAGCCCTCCGGCATGATCTCGCCCTTGTTGATCCAGACCTTGACGCCGATCCGGCCGGCGCTCGTCTTCGCCTCGACGAAGCCGTAGTCGATATCGGCGCGGATCGTGTGCAGCGGCACGCGGCCCTCGCTGTACATCTCGCGGCGGCTCATCTCGCCGCCGCCGAGGCGTCCCGAGCACTGGATCTTCACGCCGGCCGCGCCCGAGCGAATCGCCGAGGCGAGCGCGCGCTTCATCGCGCGCCGGAAAGCGACACGGTTCGAGAGCTGCTCTGCGATCGACTGCGCGACGAGCTTCGCGTCGAGTTCCGGCCGCTTGATCTCGTTGATGTTGATGTGGACGTTCTTCTGGGTCAGGGCGTGCAGCTCCTTACGGAGCGCGTCGACCTCGACCCCGGACTTCCCGATCACGATCCCCGGCCGCGCCGTGTAGATGTCGACCGTGATCCGCTGCTTGTCCTTGCGGATCAGGATGTCGGACAGACCCGCGTGCGCGAGCTTGTTGTAGATGTGCTCACGTATGCGGACGTCCTCGAGGATGTAGTCCGCGAACTCCTTCTTGCCCGTGTACCAGTTGGACTTCCAGTCGTGGATGACGCCCACGCGAAGCCCGCCCGGATGGATCTTCTGCCCCACTACCGATCACTCTCCTCTGTCGAAGCCTCGGCCTCTGCCTCGGCCGACGGGCTCTCCGTCTCGGCCTCTTCCGGCTCTTCAGTCGGCTCCGGCTCTTCGGTCTCCTCCGGCGCCTCCACCGTCTCGGCCTCGTCCACCGCTTCCGTCTCCTCGACGGCGTCCGGCTCCTCGATCGGCTCAGGCTCGGGTGCTGCCATCGCCGGCACCGACGGAGCCTGGGAGATGGCGCCTCCCTGGGCGAGCTCGATGGTGATGTGGCAGGTGCGCTTGCGGATGCGGGCGACGCGGCCACGGGCGCGGGCGCGCCAGCGCTTCAGCGTCGGCCCCTCGTCGGCATAGGCAGCGACGACGACGAGCTCGTCGCCCGACCAGTGGAGGTCGGGGCGCGACTCGGCGTTCGCGACGGCCGAGCGCAGCACCTTCTCGACGTCCTGCGCGACCGCGCGGCTCGAGAAGGCGAGGATCGTGCGCGCCTCCGGAACCGAGCGTCCACGAATGAGGTCGGTGACGAGCCGCGCCTTCCGCGCGCTCGAATGCACCCAGCGCGCCTGAGCGCGCACCGTCTGCCGCTCCTCCATGACAGCCGCCATCAGCGCTTCACCTTCGCGGCGCGATCGCCCGCGTGGCCGCGGAACGTCCTCGTCGGCGCGAACTCGCCGAGCTTGTGCCCGACCATCTGCTCGGAGACGAAGACCGGTACGTGCTTGCGGCCGTCGTGGACGGCGATCGTGTGGCCGACCATCTCGGGGAAGATCGTCGAGGCGCGCGACCAGGTCCGGATCATGTTCTTCTGGCCCGACTCGTTCATCGCCTCGATCCGGCTCATCAGCCGCTCTTCCACGAAAGGCCCCTTCTTCGACGACCTGCTCACTAGCGGCGACCCTCCTTGCCGCGGCGGCGGCCGCGGACGATCAGCTTGTCCGATTCCTTGTGCTTGCGCCTGGTGCGCTTCCCGAGCGTCGGCACGCCCCACGGCGTGACCGGGTGGCGGCCCCCTTTTGACTTCCCCTCGCCGCCGCCGTGCGGGTGGTCGACGGGGTTCATCGCGGACCCGCGCACCGACGGGCGCTTTCCGCGCCAGCGGCTACGACCGGCCTTGCCGCCGGTGATGTTCTGATGGTCGACGTTCCCGACCTGCCCGATCGTTGCGCGACACGAGAGCAAAACGCGGCGCATCTCGCCGGACGGCAGGCGCAGCACGGCAAAGCCCGCGTCCTTGGCCACGAGCTGGATTCCCGAACCCGCCGAGCGCGCCATCTTCGCGCCCTGGCCGGGCTTCAGCTCGACTGCGTGCACGAGCGTGCCCGTCGGGATGTTCTCGAGCGGAAGCGCGTTGCCGACCCGGATATCCGCCGTCGGACCCGACTCGACGGTCGCGCCGACGCGCAGCTGCGCGGGCGCAAGGATGTACGCCTTCGCGCCGTCGGCGTAGTGGAGCAGCGCGATTCGCGCCGACCGGTTCGGGTCGTACTCGATCGCCGCGACCTTCGCCGGCACTCCGTCCTTGCGCCGCTTGAAATCGATGATGCGGTAGCGGCGCTTGTGACCGCCGCCCTGGTGGCGCGTCGTGATCCGGCCGTTCGCGTTACGGCCGCCCTTCTTCGAGAGCGGCGCGAGCAGGCTCTTCTCCGGCTCGGACTTCGTGACCTCCTCGAACGTCGAGACGGACATGAAGCGGCGGCCGGCGCTCGTCGGCTTGTATCTCCTGATCGGCATGACCTAGAGCTGAGCCCCCTCGAAGATGTCGATCTTGTCGCCGGCCTTGAGCTCGACGATGGCCTTCTTCCAGCCGGGGCGCGTGCCCTTGGTCATGCCGCGCCGCTTCGGCTTCGCCGGCATCTTGATGAGGTTCACGCCCACGACCTTGACCTCGAAGAGCTCCTCGACGGCCTGGCGAACCTGCGTCTTGTGCGCGTCCTTGTGCACCTTGAACGTGTAGCGGTTCTCGGTGATCTGGTGGTAGCTCTTCTCGCTCACAACCGGCGCGAGCAGAACCTGGGCGGGATGGAGGCTCATTGCGCGGCCCTTCCTTGCACGAGCGGCAGCGCAGCCTCGCTCACGACGAGCGAGCGCGCCCACACGACATGTGCAACCTCGAGCTCGGCCGGCACCGTCACGAGCACCTTTGGCAGGTTCCGGAACGACTTGATGAGCGTCTCCTCGCCCTCGCCCGCGACGACAACGGTCGGCGTCGCCTGGCCCCAGCCCTGGAGAAGCTCGACGGCCTTCTTCGTGGACGGCTCCGCAAAGGAGTCGCCCGCGACGAGGCCAAGCGTCCCGGCGGTTGCGTGATCGCTCAGCGCCGCGCGCAGCGCAGCGCGGGCGGCCTTCTTGTTCACCTTCAGCGAGAAGTCGCGCGGCACCGGCGGGAAGGCAACGCCTCCGCCGGTGAACTGCGGCGCGCGGATCGTGCCCTGGCGGGCGCGACCGGTGCCCTTCTGGCGCCACGGCTTCGCGCGGCCGCCGGCGACGAGACCACGGCTCTTCGCTGCCCGCGTGCCCTGCCGGCGCGCGTTGAGCTCGGCGCGGACGGCCTCGTGCACGAGATGCGGTCTGATCTCGGCGCCGAAGACGGCCTCGTCGAGCGAGACCTCCTTCTTCGTCCCCTCCTTGCCAGCAGAGCCCAGCAAGGGTGCCTTCAGCGCAGCCATTATCTGACGTCCTCGCGAATCTCGACCAGGCCGTTCTTCGGCCCCGGCACGGCGCCCTTGACGAGCAGAAGGTTCCGCTCGGCGTCGATGTCGTGCACGGTCAGCCCGACCTGCGTCACGCGCTTGCCGCCCATCCGGCCGGCCATCTTCATCCCCTTGAACACGCGCGAGGGGGTGGCCGATGCGCCG
>Ga0070695_100001596_pt1 | contig 12687 bp, 8 predicted proteins | sample KBSK1252metaG_FD_65471 | JGI IMG/M metagenome (GOLD analysis project Ga0070695, IMG submission 65471) | Corn, switchgrass and miscanthus rhizosphere microbial communities from Kellogg Biological Station, Michigan, USA - KBS K1-25-2 metaG | ecosystem: Host-associated > Plants > Roots >...
ATTCCATCTACGTCGCCGCGCTCCGCAATATCCTGGGCAAGGACAAGGGGTTCAAGTCCACGGACGTCACGGGCAACTACAACGCGTTCTGGGTCGTGGGCCGGTGGTTCGAAAACCGGACGTCGCTCATCACCGATCCGCCCACCGGCAAGCTGCCGCCGCTGACCGCCGACGCGCGGAAACGGCAGGCCGTGGCGGCCGAGCGCCGGAAGGCGCATCCGTACGACGGCCCCGAGGACATCGCGCTGGGCCAGCGGTGCATCACCGGCAACGTCCCGATGCTCGGCGCCGGCTACAACAACTACTATCAGATCGTCCAATCGCCGACGCACGTGGCGGTGAACATGGAGATGCGGCACGACACGCGGGTGATTCCGATTACGAATCGTCCGCATCTCCCGGGCACCGTGCATCTGTGGCTGGGAGATCCGATTGGCCGGTGGGAAGGCGATACGTTCGTCGTCGATTCGACCAATTTCCGCGAGGACTCCCCGGTTGCTCGAGGCGGCGGCAGCGAGAAGCTGCATCTCGTCGAGCGGTTCAGCCGCCTCAACGCCGAGACGCTGAAGTACGAAGTGACGGTGGACGATCCTGCGAGCTGGACCAGGCCGTGGACGGCGGTGCTGTTCATGAAGAGCACCACGGATCAGATCTACGAGTATGCATGCCACGAAGCGAATGAGGCGATGTCCGGCACCCTGAGGGGCACGCGCGTGCAGGAGAAAAACGCTCGAGAGAAAGCGGCGAAGAGCACGGGCTCTTCCCGATAGCGCGACACGTAATGAAAGTCTGAAGTCTGAACCGAAGCACGAAGGCAGAAGCTGGAAGACGACGACTCAGATACTTCGCTAGCGCGATTCTGGGGGTCGCCATGCGCACTCGGATTGGACTCGCGATTCTCGTGGCTGGAGCGGCTGTCTCGGCCGCGGTCCTCACCATCGTTCCGCCGGTGTCCGGCCAGGGCCAAAGCACCGCGATGGCGCGCACTGCGGACGGCAAGCCGGACTTCACCGGCATCTGGCAGGCGATGAACACGGCGAATTGGGATCTGCTGGCGCACGCGGCGAAGCGCGGCCCGGTGGTTGCGCTCGGCGCCGCATTCAGCATCCCGTCAGGTCCAGGCGTCGTCGAGGGAAACGAGATCCCATACCTTCCGGCTGCGGCCGCGAAGCAGAAGGAAAATGCCGAAAACTGGCTGGCGCGCGATCCGGAAATCAAATGCTTCCTTCCCGGCGTACCGCGCATGATGTACATGCCGTACCCCGTCCAGATCATCCAGGCGCGAGACACGATCATGATGGCGTCTGAGTTCGCCAGCGCCAGCCGCACCATCAGGATGAACAGCAAAGAGAAGAGTCCCACCGACACCTGGATGGGCTGGTCGATCGGACGCTGGGACGGCGATGCGCTCGTCGTCGACGTCACGGATCAAATCGATCAGACCTGGTTCGATCGCGCAGGGAATTTCCATAGCGAGGCGCTGAAGGTCGTCGAGCGGTACACGTTCATCGATCGGAACACGATCAACTACGAAGCGACGATGGAGGATCCCAACGTCTTTTCGCGGCCGTGGAAAATCAGCATGCCGCTCTATCGCCATCTCGAGAAGAACGCGCAGGTGATGGAGTACAAGTGCGTGGAGTTCGTGGAAGAGCTGATGTACGGCCACCTGCGCAAGCAGCCGTCCGTTCAGTAACCGGCATGGCAAGACGTTTAACAGCTGCCGCGATCATCTTCGCGGCCATGACGGGATTGGCTGCGGGCCAGACAGGAATTCCAAAGGACACGCAGCTGAATCCCGGTCGTGCGACGGCCGGCGGGAGCAACTTCATCGTGATCGGCTGCGTCAGTCGAGAGGGACAGAATACGCCGCCGACGTTCGTGATGACCGATTCGAGAGCGAACCCGCCGGCGCGATATCGCCTCGAGGGCGACGCGGATCTGTTGCGGATTCACGTCGGGCACACGCTCGAGATCGGCGGACCGATCACACCGGCCTCCGGTGCGCGCGGCGGCGCGAACGCCAGCGCGCCAACTCTGAAGGTGCAGTCACTGACGTACATTTCCACGGCCTGCGTGAAGCTGCGATAAGCGAAAAACGACGTTTCACCGCACAGCACGCAGAATTCGCAGAGAATTCCTTAGACAGGCGAGCCAACATCCACGAGGCATTTCTCTCGCTCGGGCTGTGCGTCCCAGAGATGCTTCTGTCGGATGCTGTGTCGGCCGCCATCCGCATCGCGAGGCTCGGCCATGATCGGGCAGACCGTCTCACGCTACACCATCGTGTCGAAGCTCGGCGGCGGTGGGATGGGTGTGGTCTACGAGGCGGAGGACGCCGAGCTCGGCCGCCGGGTGGCGATCAAGTTCCTGCCAGAAAAAGCCGGCCGGAGCACCCATGCGCTCGATCGCTTCAAGCGTGAGGCGCGTTCGGCGTCGGCGTTGAATCATCCGCACATTTGCACGATACACGACATCGGCGTGTACGAAGGCAAGCCCTTCCTGGTGATGGAGCGATTGCGTGGGGAGACGGTCAAGTCTGCGATCGAGCGGCGGGCGCTCTCCATCGAGAAGATCACCTCGCTCGGCGAGCAGATCGCGGATGCGCTCGATGCGGCGCACCGTGCAGGCATCGTCCACCGCGATCTCAAACCCGCGAATCTCTTCGTCACTGAGCGCGGCGAGGCAAAGATCCTCGACTTCGGTTTGGCGAAGATGGCGTCGGGCGAGAGCGCCGCCGACGAGACGCCGGACGCCCTGACTGTCGCTGGAGACCACCTCACCGCCCTCGGCTCCACCATCGGCACGGTGGCCTACATGTCGCCGGAGCAAGCGCGCGGCGAGGCGGTCGATGCGAGAAGCGATCTGTTCTCGTTGGGCGTGGTGCTTTACGAGATGGCGACGGGAAGGCTGCCGTTTCCTGGCGGGAGTACGGCGGAGTTTTTCGCGGCGATCCTCAAAGAGGACCCGATCCTGCCGAGCCAGTTGAATTCTGAGATCCCTCAACCGCTCGAGCAGGTCATGCTGAAGTTGCTCGAGAAGGATCGGGCGATGCGCTACCAGAGCGCGGCCGACATGCGGGCGGATCTGCAGCGGTTACAGCGAGACACGACGTTGAGCCATGTCTCCAGCGGAAGTCGGGCGGCGGCATCGACGTCAGCCTGGCATTGGCGGCGCGGAGTGTGGGCCGGCGTCGGTTCGATCGTCTTAGCGCTGGCGGTGGGCACGGGATTATGGATGGGCCGCGGATCGAAAAATCCAGTACCAGTCTCCGCCACCCAGTCGATCGCCGTCCTGCCATTAGTCGATCTGAGTGCCCAGCAGGATCAGCAATACTTCGCGGACGGGCTGACAGAGGATCTGCTCGATGCGCTGGCCCACAACCCGCAATTGCGGGTGGTCGGAAGGACGTCTGCGTTCCAGTTCAGGAACAGCCAAGACGATCCGCGCGAGATCGGTAAGAAGCTGAACGTCGTCAACCTCCTCGAAGGCAGCGTCCGCAAAACTGACAACCGGGTCAGGATCACGGCGCGGCTGGTGAATGCCACCGACGGTTTTTATCTCTGGTCAGAAACGTACGACCGGGAGATGAACGACATCTTTGCCATCCAGGCTGATATCGCGCGGTCGGTGGCGGACGCGCTGAGAGTGACGCTCCTCGGTGGCGAGCAAAAGAAGAGCGCCGCGCGGGGCACGAAGCCTCCCGCTTACAACGCGTACCTACAGGGGAGATACTTCCGCCAACTCAACACCAAAGAGAGCCTGGAGAAGGCGCTTCAGTATTTCGGGGAGGCGGTGGCGCTGGATCCGGACTACGCGCCCGCATGGACCGGGTTGGCACTCGCCTACGGCAGCCACGCGTCCGAGGGTTACTCGCCTGTCACAGAGGGATACGAGAAGGCACGAAAGGCCGCGGAGCATGCCTTGGCGCTCGATCCGAATCTGGGTGAGGCTCACGCGGCGCTGGCATTCATCCGCAGGGCGTACGATTGGGACTGGGTCGGAGCGGACGTCTCTGCTCGTCGCGCGTTGGACCTCGAGCCAGGCAACGGGGCCGTGATCCTGGGAGCGGCAAGGGTGGCGAGCGGGCTGGGCCGTCTGGACGAAGCGCTCGACCTGACCCGTCGTGCGGCGATGTCCGACCCCCTTAACGTCGCCATTCACTACCGCCTCGCGCGCTACGCCTACTTCCTCGGCCGCCTCGACGAGGCGGTAGCGTCGTTCACGAAGGTCCTGGAACTAAATCCGGAGTATCCGGCGGCGCACGAGGATCTGGCCCTGGTCTGCTTGGCGCAGTCCCGCCCGGAGGCGGCGCTTGCCGAGATGGAGCAGGAGAAGGCGGACCTTTGGCGGCGCTACGGCTTCTCGCTGGTCTATTACGCCCTGGGGCGCCACAAAGAGGCCGACGCGACGCTGTCGGAGTTCGTCAAGAACTACCAGCACACAGCCGCCTTCCAGATTGCCGAGGTCTACGCCTACCGGGGCGAGGTCGACCGAGCCTTCGAGTGGTTAGAGCGGGCCTACGCGCAGCGCGACAGCGGGCTCTCACAGATAAAAGGCCAACCCCACTTCAAGCGGCTCGAGCGTGATCCGCGCTATGCCGCCCTCCTCGAGAAGATGCACCTTCCACTGTGATCTCGCCGTTCCCGTACCCCGCCTCGAATCAGCCCTGACGCTCAACCTTCCAACGCTCAACAGGTCTCTCGTGCTCAGAAGACCAGCTGACAACTCACCTGAAAAATGCGCGGATCCAGAATCTGAGTCGGCTTCAGCCAGCTCGCCCCGTACGTGGTGTTGACTGATTGAATTGCGCTGGAGTTCAAGACGTTGTACGCGTCGACGTTCAGTTGGATCCGCGCCCTCCTCGGCAGCTGGACACTCTTCGCCAACCGCAGATCGAGGCGGCGAATCCGCCCTTCGAACAGTCGGTTCGGCATCAAGAGCGGAATGTTCACGGTGCGCGCCCCGCCTGCCAGATCGCGGCCGAGCGAGGGCGCGATGTCCGCGCTCGTGGCCGCATAGATCGCCTCGCGCGGAGGTCCAGCCAGATCCTGATAGATGGCGCTGACGGCGAAGTCCTTCGGCAGCGGAACGCTCCCGTTCAATTTCACCATCGCAAGGCCTCCGACCGGTGTCTCGACTCGACACGTCCTCTCGCCGTCGATGGTGGTTGCGGTTTGCGGTCCCCAGAAGCCGCCGGTCGTGCCGATCGAATACGTGGTCAGTCCGGGCGCGTCGACGACGAAGCACTGATCTTTCGACATGTGACCGGCGTCGAAGCCGCCACCGAGCCGGATGCCCTTGGCCATTCGCGCATTCACGCCGAAGCCGAAGAAATGATTCCGCCGGATGTCGTTGCCGAACTTCGGGACCGAATCGACGAGCGTCTGATTCTGTCCGAACTTTCCGGGCTTGACGTTCGACAGTCCGCAGATCTGATAGCCGCCGCCATTGGGCAAGCGTGGATCTCCGGGCGCTGTCACGCAGAACTGATCGAAATCTTCGGGGCTGACGAGGAGGTTGTCGCTCACTCGCTGCGCGCTGTCGGTGTTCCGGTAGTATCCGCCCGTGTTGAAGTAGTAGCCGCCATTCACCGAGAGCCCAGGCGTGAGCTCGTGCTGCACTTCGCTTCCGAACTCCCAGTTGTAGTCGCGCACACCCCATCCGCGCTGCACGTCGTCGCTCCACCGGACGGCGGAGGGGTTGCTCTTTCCGAAGTTCTGGTTGTCGAGGGCGCCGCATTCTCCATTCGCCTGGAAGTTGCCGAGGTTGCAGTCCGGGTAGTAGTTGCGGTTGGCGTCGGTCCACGAGCGAACCGCCGTATTGACCGACGTGGTGATTGGATTGAGCAGCACGGCGACGTCGACGTTCGTCTTCGCGACGTATCGACCGAGCGACGTCTTGAGTGCCGTGCGCCCGTTGCCGAACATGTCCCAGGCGACGCCCACGCGCGGGTTCAGATCCTTCCACGACGGAATCCCGTTCACCGCCGTGAATTTCCGCTCGCCCACCCACGGATTCGACAGCGGCATGCCGGGGAAGCGTTCGAAGAACATCGGATCCGGTTGTCCGGGCGTGTCCTGATCGGGCACGGAGCCGTTGACGTAGTCGAACCGCAGCCCCAGATTCAACGTGAAGCGGCTGACCTTCCATTGATCCTGAGCGAAGATACCGAGGTCGTCGGTCCGATCGAGCTCGAGATACGGCATGGTTCGCTGCAGAATGCTGATCGGCGCGCCGTTGCGGAATGTGTACTGCACGTTCCCGTTGGCAATGAAGAAGTTGTCGGTCGCCAGGTGCTCGCGCTGGAAACCGGTCTTGAACGTGTGGGAGCCGGTGACGTATGTCATGGCGCCGCGCAGCATGTACCGGTTCGTGTAATCCGGATGGCCGCGGTATGTGGCGGTCGCGCCGTAGCTCAGGCCGAGACCGGTATCGGTGATCGGGACCGTCTGCGCGTGCACACCCGGCTGCCAGAACGCATTCCACTGTGAAATAGACGCGCCGAGACCCGCTTCGAGGAGAAGCTTCGAGGTCACCGGCGAGTTGTAGGTGCCCTGGATGAACCGATTCGGCTCGAACCGATAGCCGCCGCCGACTTCCTGCAATGAGGCGGAGGAGGTCGATCCGCAGTTGCAGGCGTGTTGGTTGTCGTTCAGGATGTTGAATTTGTGTTTGGGTGTCGCCTGCCACGTCAATCGGCCCAGATACGTGTCGTACCACTCCCATCGTCCGCTGTGCCGGTCGAGCGGCCGATCGACCCAGGGCGTCAGCCGCACCACTTCGAGATCAGCGCCGGGCGGGCTCAGGAACTCGCCCTGCGTTTTGTTCCAGTAGACGCCGGCAAACTGCCGGGCCATGCCCCATGTGCGCGCCCCGGCGAAAAACCAGAGACGATTGCGCATAATCGGTCCGCCGACGCTGACGGCCTCGTCGAAAATCTTGATCGTCTTGTTCGCCGTCTCGAGGCCGCGCGCACGCAAGGCGTCGGTGAGGTTGGTGCTCTCCATTTTCGTGCCGCTGTAGTTCCCGTTCAGAATCGTCCGGAACGTGTTCCCGCCTTCCTTCGGCACCACGTTCATCACGGGACCATCGGCATTCACCTCGGCGGAAATGCCGCTCGTCTGCAGCACCATCTCTTCGACAACCGCGGCGTTGATCTGGTAGCTGCTGTTGCCGGCGCTGTTCTCGATGCCCATGCCGTCGAAGTAGACCTTGGTGCCGCGTTTGCCGTGATACGCGCCAGCCTCGGCAAAGTAGCGGCCGCCGACGTCGTTGACACCGGTGAAGCCGGGCGCGAGCGCCACCAACGTGTAGATGTTTTTGGTACTGGTCGGCAGCGCCTCGAGCAGATCGCGCGTGGCCACGATCTGCTTGCGCACGTTCTGCGTGTCGACGATCGGAGAGGCCCCGGTGACGATGACCGTTTCTTCCAGGGCTCCGATGCGCAACTCGGCGTTCACCGTGAGCGTGACGCCGGCGTTCAGCTCGAGGCCTTCATTTTTGACGGCGCTGAATCCCGGCAGGCTGAAGGTCACGGTGTAGGTGCCGGGAGGCAGTTCGACGAGGTTGTACCGGCCGTCCCCGTCCGTCGTGACCGTCCGGGCTCGCTCGATCAACACCGAGCTGCTCGCTTCGACGGTCACGCCTGGCAGTACGGCCCCGGAGGCGTCTCGTGCAATGCCGGTGAACCCGGCGTTGGTCTGCTGCGCGAATGTTGCCGCGGGAACGGCAAGCATCCACACCGCCGCAGCAATGCGACCGAGTCGATGCGCTCGCATCACGTCCCCCTATGAGAGTTCGGTCCCACGAGCAGAAACACCGGACCGACGGCAGTCAGAGAACGAGTGCGGCGAGCGCTAAAATGGGGCGAACCTACACCCCGCCCCTGACGCTGTCAAGCGGAAAGCCACCGCGTGTCAAGACTCGTTAGAAATTTCTCCGCGCTTCTGGTCCTTGGTCTCCTGGCCGCATGTCGCTCGGATTCGTCTTCGCGCGCGACCTCTGCGACATCGAGCACGTCCGCAAGCGGCGCGACCGGCGGCGGCGAGTGGTTTGTCGACCGGGCGATCGAGAGCGGCCTGCGGTTCAGCTACTTCAACGGGATGTCCGGCGAATTCTATTTCCCCGAGATGCTTCCGGGCGGTGTGGCGCTGTTCGACTACGACAACGATGGCGACCTCGACATCTTCTTCGTGCAGGGACAGATGCTCGGTGAAGGAAAGACGCTGAGCGATGCGACCATCCAACCCGCCTCGCTGCCGCTCAAAGGCCGGCTGTTCAGGAATGACCTCGTTGTGAATCCGGACGGCACGCGCACACTGCATTTCACGGACGTCACCGAGCAAAGCGGCATCGACGCGCGTGGGTACGGCATGGGTGTCGCCGCGGCGGATTTCAACAACGACGGTTGTGTCGATCTCTACGTGACGAATCTCGCGCGGAACCAGATGTTTCGCAACAACTGCAACGGAACGTTCACCGACGTGTCGAAACAGAGCGGGACTGACATCGCCGGGTGGAGCGTCTCCGCGTCATTTGTCGACTACGACCGCGATGGATGGCTGGACTTGTACGTCGGCAACTACGTTGTCTGGGACATTCGGTCGGATCAGAAGTGCGCGGGCCTGACGGGCAAACGTGACTATTGCACGCCGAAAGTGTACCGTCCGCAGCCCGATCGCCTGCTTCACAACAACGGAAACGGCACATTCACAGACGTCACGGCGACGGCATTGCCTGGAGGTCCCTTCGGTCCGGCGCTCGGCGTGGCGACTGCCGATTTCGACAACGACGGCTGGATCGATCTCTACGTCGCAAACGACGGCCGCGACAACGTCCTCTGGATGAACCAGCGGAACGGCACCTTCAAGAACATGAGCCTGCTCGCAGGCGTGGCGGTTGGCGCCGACGGCAGGCCGAAAGGCAGCATGGGCGTTGACGCCGGCGATTTCGACAACGATGGACGCGAGGATCTCGTCACGACGCAATTGCCGTCCGAAGGAAGCAATCTCTATCGGAATCTCGGGTCCGGCCTGTTCGAGGATCAGAGCGCCGTGTCAGGACTTGGGCCGATGAGTCTCGGCTACACGGGGTTCGGCAGCGCCTGGTTCGATGTCGACAACGACGGCTGGCTGGACCTGCTCGCCGTTAACGGCGCGATCGAAGCGATCAAGGAGCGCGGCGAAGAACGGTTTCCCTACGGCGAAGACAAGCTCCTCTTCCGCAATCTGCGTAATGGACGATTCGAGAATGTGACGCCGCAGGCGGGCTCGATCTTTCAGATGCTCGAAGTCAGCCGCGGCGCGGCATTCGGCGACGTCGACAACGACGGCGATATCGACGTGGTCATCTCCAACATCCACGCACCCGCGCGTCTCTTGATCAACACCGTCGGCAATCGCAAGCACTGGGTCGGTCTGCGCCTGCTCGGCGCTCCCGGCCGCGACATGTTGGGCGCGCGCGTCGAGGTGATTCGCAGGAACGCGCCGACGCTGTGGCGCCGCGCCAGGTCCGACGGAAGCTATGCATCGGCCAACGATCCGCGCGTGCTCGTCGGCCTTGGCGACGGAACCGATCGGCCGGACGTGCGCGTCTACTGGCCCGGCGGCCGCGTCGAAGAGTGGTCTGCCGTCGCAATCGACACGTGGACCGTGCTGAAGCAGGGGGACGGTGCGGGGCGGTGACGCGATCTAGCGCGTGCCCGCGCCGCCGCCGACACGCTCCCATGTGATCGTTCCCTGAAGCGTATGGCCGTCGGCGCTGTATGTCGGCGGCGGCTGCAGCACGAGCCGGTTGCCGGAAAACCGGTAGAACCGCTGCTGCGGGCCCGGTCCGTTGCGGCCGACGTTCAGGTTGCCGACCTGATCGTGGACAACGTAGCCGTCGGCCTCGTGAAGGTAGAAGGGACCGAAGTAGTTGCTGTACGTACGGATCGCCTGCAGCGCCTCTTCGCCCGTCGGCTGCGGGGCCGCGTAAGCCTTACGATTCGGCCGCATCATGTGCACCATCATGAAACCAGCGGACGTATAGATGATGTATCCGGTCTGGCCGTCGTTCGAGGACACCAGCTCACGACTCTCGTTGCGCCGCTCGTTCGAGACGAGCTTCCAGAATCCGGCGAAGCGCCGGTGTTCGGCCGTCGCGTTCGGCATGTCGGGCATGCGTTCCCAGGTCAATCGCGACTGGTTGCCGTTCGCCGCGGCCGGCGGTTTCAATGTCAGCCGATTGCCGGCCAGCTCGAAGAAGCGCTTCTGATCGCGCGCCATGCCGGGATTCACGCTGCCCTGCAGATGATGTGTGACCGTTGCGGCGGCTTCGTCGATCGTAAACGTGCCGAAGTACGCCGCGTATCCCGTGATCGCCGCCCTGGCTTCGTCTTCGGTCGCCTGGACGCCGGCATACTTCTTCCGGCCGAGCGGCATGATGGACACCGCCATGTACCCGGCGGGATCGTACACGAGATACCCCGTGCGGCGGGCCGGCGTCGCAGACGTGGGCGCGAGCACGTCGCCCCTGGCGGTTCGTTGTTCGATGTCGACCAGTTTCCAGGTGCCGACGAATCGATCCTTCAGCGCGGATCGGTCGGACGCTTTGGCGGCCGCCTCGCGCCTGGGCGCATTGCTCTGCGCGGCGGGAGACGCAACGATCAGGAACAGCCCGATTGATGCCATCGAAACGTTCCGCATCGCAGCCTCCTGATCTTCCCGTGCGCGCGTAGGGTAGCACGCGGCCTCGGACGGCGTTAAGATAAACCTGTTGCGCTCACGGCGAGCAAGCTGTTATCAATCTCCCGCACGAAGGAGTCACCACGATGCGCACACACATGCTGATTGGCGTCGCAGGCATCACGCTCGCCCTCGCAGCCGCGCCGCTTCGTGCCCATCACGCCTTTTCATCAGAATTCGACGCCGACAAGCCGCTGAAGCTCGAAGGCAAGATCAGCAAGACGGAGTGGGTCAACCCGCACGCCTGGATCCACATCGACGTGAAGAAAAAAGACGGCACGACCGAAGTCTGGATGATCGAAGGGGGAACGCCGAACACCCTGATGCGGCGCGGTGTTTCGAGGGATACGCTCAAGATCGGGACACCGGTGATCGTGACCGGCTATCAGGCCAAGGACGGCAGCAACCGCGCGAACGGGCGAGACATCACCTATCCAGACGGCCGCAAGCTGTTCCTCGGCTCCTCGGGTACCGGCGCGCCGTACGATAAAGAAGCCAAGGACAAGAAATGACGTGACGCCGGCAGCGCTATCGCTTGCTCTCGAGCGAGGTGGGCCGGCCGAACTTCGCCGCGTCAATCGGGACGTTGATCCGCACATCCTCCAACTGAAACGCGTCGCGTCCATCCAGCCATGCGAACGTGAACCTGAACGGCAACTTCACGCCGTTGACGCCGCGGTAGTCAGCGTAGTCAACCTGGGTCGGAAGCCGGCCGATCGGAGAAGTGCCGTACCGGATCACGCGCGTGAGAAGTCCCGTCTGTTTGTCGAAGTACAGCGTCGCAAACAGACGTCCCGGTCCGTTCCCCTGCACGACGTCGACGTCGCGGTCGTCGATCGTGGCCGGCTGGAGCGTTCGCAGGTTGGTCAGGACGCGCTTGATCTGGAACGGGAACGCCATCTGGGCATCGAGCCTGGCGCCGTCCAGTTCGCCTCCGCTGAGCTGATATTCCCCTAACACCGTCAGCGGAGTTTTCATCCACCCGGTCTTGCCGTCGTAGCTTCTGATGCTCGCGTCGCGGCCCGGCGCGTCTTTGAATTCGATGATCGTGCTGCGCTGATCGGGAGCGTTCGCGTAAATCTGCACAGCGCCGCCGCCGCCGAAACCACCAAACCCGATGCTCGTGCCGGTGGCCGTGAAGCTGGTGATGTTCGCGAGTTGCCGCTCCCCGCCGAGCGCTTGCAGGTACCTGTCGATGATCGCTTCCGGCTTCGGCAAGCCGGCAACCGATGCGATCACGAGATCGTCCGGTTCGAGCGTCGGCATGCCGTAGACCGCGTCCAGGGTTGGTGTGACGACCGGCTTGTCGCGCCCGCGATGGCACGTCCAGCACGTGACCAGCTGTCGACCGCTGAAATTGTCCTTGTTGATCGCGGTCACCATGTTGACCATCCGGCGCGCGATCACTTTTCGCGGCGTATCGGCGGCCCAGTCGACTTTGTCGGTGCCGGCGGCGATGTGACACTCCGAGCAATCAAAGCCGAGCGCGGCGGTCATGATGCCCATCGTGCCCATGAAGTCGGCGGCGGAGATCCCTTTGAGCGCTTGAATGTTCTTGAAGGCCTGTTCCGCGAGCAGCGGTGGTGTGGGTGAACCCTGATCGCCTGCTGCGGAATGCGCCGGAGCCGTGCCGGTGCCTCCCATGATGCCGGCCAGAGCGATCGCGGCGATGGCCTTCTTCATGATGATCCTTCCTTCACGGACCGCGTTGTGGCGCGCAGTACATACCACGACCGTTCGGGAGGATCAAAAGGCGAGACGCGCTACGGCTTCACCAGAATCTCGCAGATGGAGAGGTTGTAACGGTCGCCGGTTGGCGCGACGTCGTCAATCGTGACGGTCGTGCCGGCCGCTGGTATCGGGCCAGCCGTGGGCTGCACCCAGAACGTATCGCCCACCGGCGCCAGATATTCGTGCACCATGGTCTGGTTTGGACCGAGCGCGCGCGCGATGCCGCGAT
>Ga0070695_100001597_pt1 | contig 12680 bp, 7 predicted proteins | sample KBSK1252metaG_FD_65471 | JGI IMG/M metagenome (GOLD analysis project Ga0070695, IMG submission 65471) | Corn, switchgrass and miscanthus rhizosphere microbial communities from Kellogg Biological Station, Michigan, USA - KBS K1-25-2 metaG | ecosystem: Host-associated > Plants > Roots >...
CGGGCGTGGTCGGCGCGGCCGACGTGCCGCTGATCGCGAAGCTCGAGCGGCCGCAGGCGGTCGAACAGATCGACGGCATCCTGCAGGTGTGCGATGCGGTGATGGTGGCGCGCGGCGACCTCGGACTCGAGATGCCGTTCGAGCGGCTGCCGCGCGCACAGAAGGAAATCACCCGCCAGGCGCGGCTGCAGGCGATTCCGGTGATCGTCGCGACGCAGGTGCTCGAGTCGATGACCGTCGAGGCGCGGCCGACGCGCGCCGAAGTGAACGACGCGGCGAACGCCGTCGCCGACGGCGTCGACGCGATCATGCTGGCGGGCGAGACCGCGGCCGGCGCGCATCCGGTGCGCGCGGTGCAGACGCTCGACGCGATCATCCGCGACGCCGAAGCGGCTCCGGTGTACGAGGAGCGGACGATCTTCCGCCACCCGCTGCACAAGGATCACGCGCAGGCGCTCTGCGAGGCGGCGGTCACGCTCGCCAACCGCGGCGACGCCCAGGCGATCGTCGCCGTCACGCGCGGCGGCGGCACGCCGCGCCGGCTATCGGCGCTCCGCCCCCGCGCGCCGATCTTCGCGACGACGGATCGCGACGACACGGCGCGGCGCCTGTCGATCTACTGGGGCGTCGTTCCGCTGTGCGCCGATATCGGCGAGAACGTCGACGCCGCGGGCACGCTCGTGGGCCAGCAGGTGGTGGCGCGCGGCTTCGTCCCGCCGGGCGCCACGATCGTGCTCGTCAACATCAGCAGCGACCTGGCGCGCGCCGACGCGAACTACCTGAAGATTCAGCGTCTCCTGCCCTGATGCCGCCGTTTCGCCTCGCTCCGATTGCCACGGTCGCCCTCGCCTTCCTCGCCGCGGCTGTCGTCGTCCGCGTGGCGCGCGCGATCATCCATCGTTTCCTCAACGCGCTCGACATCGTCGGCAGCGAGAACCGCGCGGTCGTGCAGGCGCGGGCAAAGGAGTTGACGCGCGCGCTGACGCTGCTGGCATACGGCGTCGCCGCGATTGCGAGCGTCTCGTTCGCGCTGTCGCGGTTCGACATCGCCGAGCCGGTCTGGGATCTGCAGCGCATCGCGCGCTGGTCGGTCACGCACGGCGCCAATCTCGTCGTCATCATCATCGGCTCGTTCGTCCTCATCCGCGCGGCGAACCTGGCGATCGATCATCTGCAGTTCAAGCTGTCGCGCAGGAAGGCGACCACCGATCTCGAGTGGCAGCGGCGGGCGACGACGCTCGGACGGATTCTGACCAGCCTGGTCACCGCCGCGGTCGGCTTCGTCGCCGTCCTGATGACGCTGCGCGAGCTGTCGATCGACGTCGTCCCCATCCTCACGGGCGCGGGCATCGCCGGGCTCGCCATCGGCTTCGGCGCGCAGAACCTGGTGCGGGACGTCATCTCGGGCTTCTTCCTCATCCTCGAGGATCAGGTGCGCATCGGCGATCTCGCGCGCATCAACACCGTCGCCGGGATCGTCGAGCAGATCAATCTCAGGACGATTCTGCTGCGCGACGGCGAGGGCGCGGTCCACGTGTTCCCGAACGGCACGATCACGGCGCTGGCGAATCTGAGCAAGCAGTACGCGTTCGCCGTCGTCGACATCCGGGTCGCGTACACCGAAAACCTCGACCGCGTGATGGGCACGATTCGCGAAGTCGGCGCGTCGATTGAGCGCGATCCGGCGTGGGGCTCGATCGTCCGCGCGCCGCTCGACATCCTCGGCGTCGTGTCGCTCGACGGCGGGATGGCGACGATCCGCGTGACGTTCAAGACGCTGCCGCTCAACCAGGCCAAGGTCGCCAACGAGCTGCGCCGGCGGCTGATGGCGACGTTCGTGGCCCGCGGCATCAAGCCGTACGCGTAGACTTCACTTTCTTACAAGACACGGGTCGCGCCGCTTTGACATAGTTGAGCCGCATGATCGAACGGCTTCGCGCACGCAACGAGTGGAAGTTCATCGGCGTCCTGCCGCGGGCCGATCGCGCGCTGGCGATCGCCTGGTGGACGGTGCTCGTGCTGCGCGGCGTGATGCCGGCGCTCTTCGCCATCGCGATGGGCGTGCTCGTCGGCGCGGTGCAGCGCGGAGAAGGGCTCGCCGGGCCGCTCGCGCTGGTGGCGGCCGTGTTCGTGCCGCTGCAGGTGTTGTCGCCGATCCATCAGGCGATTGGGTACAACCTCGGCAGCCGCGTCGCCGCGTGGCTGTACGACCAGCTCACCATCGCGTGCGTCCGCCCGCCCGGAATGGGTCATCTCGAAAGCCCGACGCTGACGACCGATCTCACGATGGCGCGCGATTTCGACCTCGGCATCACCGGCCCGCCGCTCTCGATCTCGATGGACTTCATCGCCTCGGGCCTCATCGAGATGATCGCCGGCCTGACCTGCGCGATCGTGCTCGCCGCGTACGCGTGGTGGGCGCCGCTCGTGCTCGCCGGCGCATGGCTCGCGACGCATTGGCTGCTGCGCGAGAGCGCGGTCTGGAAGGATCGGAACACGCAGGAAGTGCGCGACGCGCAGCGCCACGCGGACTACGCGTACCGGCTCGCGGTCGATCCGCCGGCCGCGAAGGAGCTGCGGCTGTTCGGCCTCGCGGCGTGGACGGTCGAGCGCTTCCGATCGCGCCGCCGCCGGCTCTACGAGCTGCAGTGGCAGGCGACGCGTCTGCGCGAGCGTCCTGTGCTGTGGAGCCTCGCGATCGTGCTCGGCGCGAATGTCATCGTGTTCTGGTCGATCGCCGATGCGGCCGCCGGCGGCGCACTGGGCCTCGACCGCGCGATCACGTTCGCGACCGCGGCGGTCGCCACGAGCACGATCGCGTTTGGCGGACTGTCGTGGGCGCTCGACGGCGCGTCGGCGCCGGCCGCCGCCGTGCTCCGCCTGCAGGACGCGATGGCTCGCGCCGGCGCGCTGGTTCGCGGCACTCGTCCCGCCGCCGGCATGCCGGCGCGGGCGATCCGCTTCCGCGGCCTCTCGTTCGCGTACCCCGGGACCAACCACGCGGTGGTCGATGGTTTCGATCTCACGATTCCCGCGGGCTCGTCGCTCGCGATCGTCGGCCAGAACGGCGCCGGGAAAACGACGCTCGCGAAGCTCCTCTGCCGGCTCTACGATCCCGATCGCGGCGCGATTGAAATCGACGGCGTCGATCTTCGCGAGATCGACGTCGACGCGTGGCGCACGCGCGTGACCGCCGTGTTCCAGGATTTCATCCGCTTCGAGCTGCCGCTCCGCGACAACGTCGCGCCGGCCGGCGCACCCGACGAGATCGTTCGCGCCGCGCTGGAAGAGGCCGGCGCGTCACAGCTCGCGGACCTCGACACGGTGCTCGCGCGCGGCTACGAGGGCGGCACCGATCTGTCCGGCGGACAGTGGCAGCGCGTGGCGCTCGCCCGCGCCTTGTGCACGGTGCGGCGCGGCGCCGGCCTGGTGCTGCTGGACGAGCCGACGGCGCAGCTCGACGTGCGCGGCGAGGCCGAAATCTTCGATCGCATTCTCGCCGCGACGCGTCACACGACCACGATTCTCATCTCGCACCGGTTCTCCACCGTCCGCCACGCGGATCGCATCTGCGTGCTCGAGGGCGGACGCGTGGTCGAGCTCGGCACGCACGACGAGTTGATCGCGGCCGGCGGCCGCTACAAGACGATGTTCGATTTACAGGCCTCGCGCTTCGATGAGGATCAGGCGCAGGACGGCGAAGAAGGCGAGACACTCGATGTCCTCTCCTGACCAGCTGCCGCCGGCACTGCCGTCGATGTGGCGCGCCGTGAAGCGCGGCTACGAGGCCGAACCGCTGCTGCTCGTCGTCGCGTTCGCGTTCTCCCTCCTCGCCGCGCTGCCCGATGCGCTGCTCGCGCTGTGGTTCAAGCTGCTCGCCGACGGCGTGCTCGAAGGCCGCCGCTCGCTGGTGTTCACGGCCGCTGTCGGTCTTGGCGCGTCGGCCACCGCGACCTGGTTTCTGCGAGTCACGAGCGATCGCACGCAGCGCCGGTTCCGCGATCGCGTCACCATCGCGCTCGAATCGCACGTCGCCCAGCTCCAGGCGTCGGTCGCGACCGTCGAGCACCACGAGCGCCCCGACTATCTCAATCGCCTCGCCATGCTGCGCGATCAGGTGTTCGTGCTCGATCACATGTACTGGTCGCTCTTCACGACCTGCGGGTGGATCCTCAGGCTCGGCGTCGCGGTCGTGTTGCTGATGTCAATTCATCCGGCGCTCGCGCTGCTGCCGCTGTTCGCGCTGCCCACCGTCTTCGTCGCCGCGTGGCGTCCGGGCGTCGAGCGTGTCATTCAGGAAAAGGCCGCGCCGCACAACCGCCTCGCGCGTCACCTGTTCGTCACCGCGACGACGGCGCCGCCCGGCAAGGAAGTCCGGGTCACCGGCATCGGCGATCGTCTGGTCGCGATGCGCCGCCAGACGTGGGAACGCTGGTACGGGCCCGTCGCGTCCGCACGCAACGTCAGCGCGCGCTGGAATGCGCTGGCATGGGGGTGCTTCGCGGCCGGATTCGTCGGCGCCGTTGTATTCGTCGCGCGCGGAATTGCGGCGACGCCGGGCGACGTGCTCCTCGTGCTCGCGGCGGGCTCGCGGCTCTCGGCGTACATCGCGGCAACCGCCGGTGAGATCGGATTCCTGCGCGGCTTCTGGCTCGAAGGATCGAGGCGTCTGGCGTGGCTCGAAGACTACGCGGCTCATCTCGCGCAGCATGCCGGTGCGCCGGTGCCCGATCGTCTGACGCAAGGCATCCGCTTCGAACACGTGTCGTTCGCCTATCCCGGCACGGAGAAGCGCGTGCTCGACGATGTGAACCTCGAGCTGAAAGCCGGAGCGGTCGTGGCGATCGTCGGTGAAAACGGCGCCGGCAAGACGACGCTCGTCAAGCTGCTGTGCCGGCTCTATCAGCCGACCGCCGGGCGGATTCTCGTGGACGGCGTCGAGCTCGCGCGGATGCCGGTCGACGAGTGGCGATCGCGATTGGCCGGCGCGTTTCAGGATTTCTTCAAGTTCGAATTCAGCGCGCGTCATTCGGTCGGCGTCGGCGACGTGCCGCGCCTCGACGACGAGCGCGCGGTCGTGACCGCGGTCGCCCGCGCCGGCGCCGACGAGATGGTGGCGGCGCTCACCGCGGGGCTGGAGACGCAGCTCGGATCGACGTGGCCCGCGGGCGTCGAGGTGAGCTTCGGCCAATGGCAGAAGATCGCGCTCGCCCGCGCGTTCATGCGCGATCGGCCGCTGCTCCTCGTGCTCGACGAGCCGACCGCCGCGCTCGATGCCGAGACCGAGCACGCCTTGTTCGAGCGCTATGCCGCCGCCGCGAACGCGAGCGACGGCCGCATCACGATCCTCGTCTCACATCGCTTCAGCACGGTCAGGATGGCCGACCTCATCGTCGTCCTCGACGGCGCCCGCGTCGTCGAAGTCGGCGCGCACGAAGATCTGGTCGCCAGGGGCGGCCAGTATGCGGAGCTCTACGGAATTCAGGCCGCGGCCTACCGCTGACGCAATCCTTCAAGCCGGCCGCGTCGTCTAAGACCCTATGCTAATGTCACCCGTCATGCGTACTTGCGCTCTCGCCGCCTGTCTGGCTGCGCTCACGACGGTCGCGCCGGGCGCCCAGACCTCCGCACCCTCGATCGGATCCAGCTTCTCGGTTCCGGTCGTCTACCGGAAGCTGCCCAACGGCCTGCGCGTCGTCGTCAGCGAGAATCACGCGGCGCCGATCGTAGTCGTCGAGGTGATGTACCGGATCGGATTTCGGGTCGAACCGCAAAACCGGACCGGATTCGCACACTTGTTCGAGCACATGATGTTTCAGGGATCCGAACATGTGTCCAAATTCGAACACGTGCGCATCGTCAACGAGAACGGCGGCGACCTGAACGGGTCGACGCGGTTCGATCACACCAACTATTTCGAGACCATGCCGTCGAACGCGCTCGAGCTGGCGTTGTGGCTCGAAGCGGACCGCATGCGGGCGCTCAAGATCACGCCCGAGACGCTCAAGAACCAGCAGGACGTCGTCAGCGAGGAAGTCCGCGTCAACGTGCTGAACCAGCCGTATGGCGCCTTCGAGTGGCTCGGCCTGCCGCAGAAGGCGAACACGAACTGGTACAACGCGCACAACTTCTACGGCGACCTCACCGACCTGCAGGCGGCGACGCTCGACGATGTGAAGAAGTTCTTCGACACGTACTACGCGCCGAACAACGCCGTGCTCGTCGTGACCGGCGATACGACGGTCGACGAGGTGATGAGGCTCGCCGAAAAGCATTTCGGCAGCATCCCGTCGCGCCCGCTGCCGCCCCGTCCCGACATCTCCGAGCCGCCGCAGACGGCGGAGAAGACGTTCACCGAAGGCGACAAGCTCGCGCGGACGCCGGCGGTTGCATTCGGCTACCACCTCCCCGAGCGGATGACGCGCGACTTCTTCGCCCTCTCGCTCCTCGATCCGCTGCTCGTCAGCGACGAGAGCGCGAAGCTGTATCAGGCGCTGATCAAAGAGAACCAGATCGCGTCGAACGTCACCGGCGGGTTCAATTACGGGCTCGGGAACAACTTCGACTACAACGGCCCGATGCTCTACACGTTCCGCGTGGACTACCGGCCGGACCTCAAAGGGGTCGACGTCCTGAAGGTCGTGGACAAGGTGATCAACGCCGTGCAGGAGCACGGGATCACCGAAGACGAACTGAAGCAGGCCAAGGTCAACTTCCGATCGTTGTTCCTCGAAAATATCGAGGGCGGCTTCGGCCGTTCCGACTTGCTCGCCGCGCTGGCGCTGTACGACGACGACCCCAACCGCATCAACACGATCCTCAGCGAGCTGGACAAAGTGACGACCGTGGAAGTTCGCGACGCCGCGCGGAAGTGGCTGGTGCCGGCGAACCGGACGTCGATCGATCGGCGGCCCGAAGGGGGGACGAGATGATGCGCGCGACAACGTTCACGCTCGCGTTCGTGTTCGTCGCGTCCATCGCGCCCGCGCAAACCGATCGCCCCGCGGTCGGACCGGACCGTCCGTTTCAGCTCGCGCCCCGCGTCGAGCGGACGCTCGCCAACGGCCTGCGCGTCATCGTCACGCGGCAGGCGGTCGTGCCGAAGGTGAGCGTCACGCTGACGGTGCTGTCCGGCTACTCCAGCGATCCGGCGAGCCTCACCGGTCTCGCCGCGCTCACGGCCGACGTCGTCCAGGAAGGAACGAAGACGCGGACGAGCAAAGAAATCCGCCGGCAGGTCTTCGGCATGGGGGGCTCGCTGTCGGCGGGCGTGTCGCAGGACTACTCGTCGCTCTCGGTTCGCGGCCTGTCCGAGTTCGCGCCGCAGCTCATCGAGCTCGTCGCGGATGTCGCGATGAATCCGACGCTGCCGGCCGACGAAATCGCCATCCTGAAGCAGCAGCGGCTGCAGAACGTGGTGCAGCAGAAAGCGTCGCCGCAGTTCCTCGCGAACCGGCAGTTCCGCCGCGCGCTGTTCGGCGACCATCCGTACGCGCGCACGAGCGAGACCGAGGCAACGCTCGGCGCGATCGACCGCGCGAAAATCGAAGCGTTCCACCGCGCGCACTATCGCCCGAACAACGCGTTCCTGCTCGTCGTCGGCGCCGTCGATCCGGAGGCGATCGTGGCGGTCGCCGAGAAAACGCTGGGCAGTTGGGCGCGCGGCGATATTCCCAGGCCGTCGTTTCCGGCGCCGCCCTCGATCAGCGGACGGAAGCTGTACTTCATTCAGCGGCCGAACAGCATCCAGTCGTCGATCGCGCTGGGCAACTTCGCCATCAAGCGCGGCGATCCGCGGTGGTACGAGCTGACGCTGGCCAACGCGATCTACGGCGGCGCGTTCAACTCGCGGATCGTCCGCAACATCCGCGAAGAGAAGGGCTACACGTATTCGCCCGGCTCCGCCCTCACCGGCTTTGCGAACGCGGGCTTCTACCGCTTCAGCGCGGACGTGCGCAACGAAGTGACCAGCGCGACGCTCGCCGAAGTGTTCAAGGAAATCGACAAGATGCGCGCGGACGGGGCGACCGGCCAGGAGCTGCAGGGCGCGAAATCGTACCTCCGCGGCATCTTCCCGATTCAGACCTCGTCGCAGAGCGGCCTGGCGAGCACGTTGAACAACGTGTACATTTTCGGTCTGCCGAAGGACTACGCGGAGACGTTCGGCGCGAGGATCGCGGCCGTGTCGCCCGACCAGGTGAAGAGCGCCGCGTCGACGCTCCTCGGATCGCAGAACTCGGTCATCACGATCGTCGGCGACTGGACGAAAGTGAAGGATCAGCTCGCGGAGTTCAAGGACGTCACGTTCCTCGACACCGACGGCAAGACGATCCCGCAGCCGCAGTGATTCAGGATGCGACCCTCAGCGTGGACATGCGCAGTCACCGCCGTGGATACGATCGCAGCGTGACGCGAGAGAAAAGTTGGTTTTCGAGTCTTCGTGTTTTCGTGGTTGCATTTACGTGGGCGTGATCGCAGCGTGACATGAGCAGTCACCGCCGTGGATGCGATCGCAGCGTGACCTGAGAGAGAAAGACTCCTGCGGTCTCAGCGGTCTCTGCGTTCATCGTCGTGGACATGATCGCAGCGTGATACGCGCAGTCGTCTGAAGAATGCCGGACAACGCTTACCATTTCATTTCCCGATGGCGAGTCGAGGGCACGTGCGGCGAGGTCGCTGACGTGCTCGGCGACCCGCTCGCGCTCCCGCGCTGGTGGCCATCGGTGTATCTCGACGTCTGGGAGGTACGGCCGCCTGTAAATAGTGTTGCAAGCGGTGTGGGCCAGCGCGTGAAGCTGCAGACGAAAGGGTGGCTGCCGTACACTCTGCGCTGGCAGTTCGAGGTCGTCGAGTCGCGCTACCCGCACGGGTTCGCGATCGTCGCCACCGGCGACTTCGACGGCCGCGGCGTCTGGACGTTCGAGCAGGACGGCGCGTTCGTGAACATTACATACGACTGGCGCCTCCGCGCGGAGAAGCCGCTGCTGCGCAATCTGTCGCCCCTCCTGAAACCGCTGTTCGAAGCGAATCACCGCTGGGCGATGGCGCGCGGCGAGGAGAGCCTGACGCTCGAGCTTGCGCGGCGTCGCGCGACGTCGGACGCGGGGCGCGCCGAGGTCCCCGCGCCGCCCGGGCCAATCACGTACGCGGCCGTCGGATTGATCGCGGGAGCCGCCGCCATCGGCGGCACGCTCGCGTACCTGATTCTTCGATCGCGCCGGCGATGAGCGGACAACTATCGTCTTGAAACTGCGCCCGAGCCGGTGCACATTCTCTTCGTTCAGAGAGAGGATGCGCACATGAGAATCGGCCGCACGCTGGCGCTGTCGCTGCTCTTCCTGCCGGCCTTCCTGTCAGCGCAGGATCAGGACGGCAGGACGTTCTATTACCCCAAGCCGGTGGCGCGGACGCCGTGGCAGCCGCCGATGAAGCCGGTCACGCGGCTCGCCGACGTCAAAGCGAAGCACAAAGACGAACGAAGCTGGCGCGAGCCGGTGATCCACGACGAGAACTCGCGCGCGTTTCTCGTGCAGGAGCCGGTCGGCACGAAGCACGGCCGCCGGCTGTATCCCGACTCGCCGGCGTGGTGGGCCGTGCTCGACGGCCGCATCCGGTTCGACGTCGAGAGGCCCGATCGCACGTTCGAGACGTTCGAGGCGACGAAAGGCTCGTACGTGTTCGTGCCCGAGCGGATGCTGCACTCGTACGAAGTCATCGGCAGTCAGCCGGCCATCACCTTCGAGGTCACGCTGGCGTCCGCCACACCGGTCTATCCTGAGAGGCCGGCAGCGTCGCAGCCCGGCGTCGAGTTCATTCCGGTGCGATTGAGCACCGGTCCCAACCCGCTCGACGTCCCCGATCCCAATGCCAGGCCGTGGCCGATCCACTTCAACGTGTACGATCTCGCGAAGAAGAACGACGGGAAGAAAAACTGGACGCAGGAAGCGATCCGCAAGAACCGCGCGCGGGGCAATCTGATCTGCGGCCACGCGGGATCCGATCAGCCGCCGGGCCCGAAGAACCGCGGACATTTCCACTCCGACTTCGCCGAGTTCTGGGTCGTGATGCTGGGCGAGCTGCGCTGGACGTTCGAGGGCGACGTGCCGAACGCGATCGTCGCCACTCAGGGCGACATCGTCTATGCGCCGCCGAAGACGTGGCACGTGCCGCAGTTCTGGGGCAAAGAGGGACTGAACTGCCGCCTGACCAGCAGCACGTATCCGTCAGCGAACCACTTTTACGATCCGGTGCGGTGAAGAACGCAAAGGCCGCAAAGGCCGCAAAGAAAACTTCGCGTGCAGATAGGTGGCGCCAAGCGCAACGAGCGCCCGGGCCTCGAGCTCGCGATCTTCAGTCCCGCGCACGACTTCGAGCGCCTGGTTGAACAACTCGCGCGCCTTCGGCATTTCCGTATCGAGGTTCCGATAGCTCTCGCCGATCCAGAACAGCGCGCGCGCTTCACCGCGGCGATCTTCCGCATTTCGATACAGCGCGACCGCGTCGGTGAACCGGCCGATTGCCTCACGAAGCGCCTCGACCTGGAACCTTGCGTGCAGCGTCCGGCCTTCGGTGAGCAATCGATCGGCGGATGCGCGCGTGCTCCGCCGCTCCGGCCTGACGCACGTCGACGACGATCTCGTACAGTCCGGGCGGCCCTGTCGTGTCGTCGGCGCGGATCCGGATCAGATGCCGGCCCGCGGTCTCCACGACGACCGATATTTCCTTGGCGCTGGTGTCGACGAGCGATCGTCCGGCCGGGTCGGTGATGGCCACGACCGGAGCGAGGACCGCTTTTGTGATGACGACCGTGACGAACTGCCCCGGGGCGAGTCCGATTTCGTAGAGATGCGATCGATCGCGAGCGAGCTCACGCGTGAGCGGCGCACCCGGCGTCAGCCGTTCGGGGGAGATCGACTGCGCGCCGGCATCCGCGAAGACGCAGCTGACGCCGCCGGCCACGAGGATCGCCGCGCGGACAGCGGCCGGATATTCACATCGAGAACGCACTATCGAGCTTTCAGCGGATGCGCAGATAGTAACGCGAACGCTCCCGTTCGGGACCGGCCGGACCGGTTCCAAACAACGTCACCACGTAATCTTCCTTGGGGAGCGGTTGGATATCTTCGCGTGCCCTTCGCCCTCATAGTAGCGAAGCAGCAGGGTTCGGCCCTCGTCCGGGATTTCTGCGACGCACCGATCGAAACACTCTTGCCGTCGATCGTGCTCGTGGTCGAACGACGGCGGTGCCGCGGCCGCGTCGGCCAGCTCGGCGTGATCCTCGATCGGGGAGAACAGCGGTCCCCGCCGCCGCTCGAGCAACACCATCCTCGCGATGCCGCGGGCGTAATTCCGCACGTCGTCCACGATTGTGTGTTCGACCTCGTTACGCCGTGCAAGGACCCCTCACATCGGGAGTGTCGCCGGGCATGAAAACGTGTCGGGATTCGGGATTTGGGATTTGGAATTCGGTTGGGTATGCCTTGATGCGTCACCAGTGATTCGACCAGCCGGCCCGCTCCAGTTCTTCACGCTTCTCCGTCGCCGCCTTGACGGCTTGCGCATGCGAGGGCCAGCGGCGAATCGTGATGCGCCTCCCGTTCATGACGAATTCCAGCGTCGCGCGATCGTGCAGGATCGCGTCGATGCTTTGTTGCCGTTTGCGAAGGCGCCACAATCGCCGCCCGGCGGGACGGGCGGTCGAGCTAGAAATCACTGAGCTTGAGCTGACTGTCGGCGTGGGCCCAGGCCGCCTTGAAGTCACGTTCGGCTCGCGCGGCTGCCGCGGTGCGGCCCTGGGCGACGAGCGACTGCCACAGGCCGAAGAGCGAGCGGCCGTTCTTCGGGTTGCGTTCGAGGTCGGCCCGGAAGACGCGTTCGGCATCCTCGAAGCTCGTGTTGCGCATGAGGGCGGCGCCGAGCGACTCGCGGGTCGGATAGAACCAGTCGGGCGGCTCGTTGTAGTCGAGCGCATCCTCCGCGGCGACGGCGCGCCGCCACGCCTCGATCGCCGCGCCGAGCTGCCTCTCCGCCGCCGCCACGCGCGCGTCGAACGCGGCGTCGGCGATCGCCATGATCGCGCTCGCTCTGTTGTAGCCCCACGGCGTGTCGCCGGCGATCGTCTTGCGCGTGTCGTAGTAGGCGACCTGCTCCAGCTTCGCATCGGACACGCGGCCGAGCGCCGCGTACGCGACGCCGCGGCCGAAGTGCGACAGCAGCGTCAGCAGCGGCCACTTCGCATCGGGCGGCGGCAGCGCGAGCACGTCGGTCCAGCGTGAGAACCGCAACAGCACGCCCAGCTTCTTGGCGCCGAACGGTTCGAGCATCGGCATCTCGGCGAGCGCCGGCGTGACGGCGGCGACGAGATCGTCGGCGGCGCGGCTCGCTTCGGCGAACTGCCCGGTCATCATCGCGGCCGACGCGAGGAAATCGAGATTGTGGTTGTAGTACATCGCCGGATACACGCCGCCCGGCTTCGACGCCTCGATGTACTTCCGATCGACGTCCGCCGCCTTCGCGTTGCTCGCCACGGCCGCGTGGTAGTCGCCGGTCCGCATGTAGATGTGCGCCGGCATGTGCACGAGGTGACCGGCGGCCGGCACGAGCGTGTCGAGCCGCCCGGCGCTCGGCAGCGCGCGCCCCGGCGTTCGCGACGCTTCGACGGCGTGAATGTAGTAGTGATT
>Ga0070695_100001599_pt1 | contig 12675 bp, 12 predicted proteins | sample KBSK1252metaG_FD_65471 | JGI IMG/M metagenome (GOLD analysis project Ga0070695, IMG submission 65471) | Corn, switchgrass and miscanthus rhizosphere microbial communities from Kellogg Biological Station, Michigan, USA - KBS K1-25-2 metaG | ecosystem: Host-associated > Plants > Roots >...
CTCGGCGAGAACGCCATCCGGGACATGTTCGACCGGGTGCTGCTGCCACTGTTCGTGTGGCGCTACGAGAAGTTCGACGTCGACAAGTACCCGTGGGACGAGTCACTCGAGATCCTCATGCTGGTTGCCTGCGAAGCGATGCGCGGCCACCTCGTCGGGCCCGAGCGGACCGGGGACATGGAGCTGATCGAGACCGAAGACCGCTTCATCCTGCGCTTCGACCCGTGTGGCTCGGGCGGCCGGACGCTCCGCGGTGACTCCATCGAGGGCACGCCGCCCCGGATGCAGCCGCCGTACGACTGGACGGTGACCGAGGAGCCGCACACCTGGAATCACAACACGCCGGGCGTCTGCCTGTACTGCACCCACTGCATCATCCTCATGGAGGAGATGCCGATGGACCGGTTCGGGTACCCGGTCCGCGTCGTCGACCCGCCCGTCTACGACCCGGCGAACACCGAGGCGGGCGTCGCGCAGAAGTGCCAGTGGCAGATGTTCAAGGACCCGACGAACGTGCCCGAGGAGTACTACACCCGGGTCGGCCGAACCAAGCCGACCTCGTTCGGCTCTCGTGCCCAGGGGGCTCGCGAGCTGCCCGTGATGAACGCGGGCCTGCCCGGCGCCGGCTGAGGCCCTCGCCGGCCCGAATCACAAGCCCGGGCGCCGCTTGCCTCCTCCGAGCGGCGCCCGGGTCTCCGCTCCCACCCGCGGTTGACGGCCCCGCCGCGCCCAGGCGGCGCTAGTGCACCGGTGCTCAGCTGAACAGGTACCCGCGGACCACGGCCTCGTCGACCTCGACGCCGAGCCCCGGGCCGTCGGGCGGGACGACCCACCCGTCACGCTGCTCGATCGGGACCCGGACGAGCTCGTGCTGCATGGGCGACGGCAGCGGCTTGAGCTCCATGAGCAGGACGTTGTCCGACGCGGCGGCGAGGTGGAGCGAGGCGGCCGTGTTGAGCGCGCTGCTCCACGAGTGGGCGTTCCAGTCCCGGCCGGCGGCGGCAGCGGCCTGGATGACGTTCCACGTCCCCGTGACCCCCTCTGCCTTCCCCGGGTCGACCATGATCACATCAAGAGCGCCCGAGTCGATGAGCCGTCCGTAGTGGTCGCCGGTCCAGCCCTTCTCGCCGGTGCAGATCCGCGTCGTCACGGCCGCCCGCAGCGCGCGGTAGCCATCGAGATCCTGTTCCGGCAGGGGATCCTCGAGCCAGAAGAGCCCCACGTCCTCGTCGAGTTGCCTGGCCATCCGGATCGCATGGTCCGCCGTCCAGCCGGCGAGCGCGACCACGTCGCAGATCATGTCGATGTCCGGACCGATCGCCGCGCGGACCGTCCGCGCGATCGCGAGGTCGCGCGCCGCATCGCGCCCGAAGGCCGTATCGAGGTTGTGGCCCCAGCCACCCTTGACCGCGGTGTAGCCCTGGTCGCGGAAGCCGGCGAACTCCGCGCCGACTCGGTCGAGGTCGTCCGTGTGGAAGATCGTGCTCGCGCAGGCACGCAGCCGGTCGTGCTTGGGTCCGCCGAGCATGTCCGTGAGTGAGCGGCCCTCGATCCGCCCCTTGAGGTCCCACAGCGCCATATCGAGCGCGGAGATCGCGAACGTGACGATGCCCCCATTGCCGTCCCAGTAGGTGGCGTCGCGCATGCGTCCCCAGAGCCGCACGACGTCCTGCGGGTCCTCGCCGAGAAGCAGGGGGCTCAGGCGGCGCTCCGAGATCAGCTTGACCGCGAGCGAGACCTCCTGCGCTCCGGAGATCGCCTCACCCCAACCCACTTGCCCGTCGTCGGCCTCGATCCGCACCAGCGTGAGCGAGCGGATCTTCCCGTTGTTGTTGGGCTCCGGATAGCGAACCGGGAAAGCCTCGACACGAGCGATCCTCATCCACCCTCCGCGCGATGGCGCCCGGTCATCGGCTCATGACACCCAGTCCGGCCCGCCCGGTGGCTCTTCGAGCAGCTCGATCGAGATGCCGTCCGGGTCGCGAAGGTAGCAGGCCCGGCCACCTCGGTACGGTCCCCACGGGATGTCGACCGGGGTTGCGGACCGGAACGTGTCGTAGCCGGCGGCGCGAAGGCGGGCGAAGTCGACGTCCATGTCATCGGTGACGAGGCAGAGATGGGCATTTCCCGCGTTGTAGCTTTCCATATCGACCACGCCGGGAGGCGGCGTCTTGTACTCGAGCAGCTCCAGGATCACGCCGTTCGGCAGCTGGAAGAACGCACCCTCGAGGACCAGGTCGGGATAGCCGACGATCTCGCCGACGTAGGGCACCTCCCAGGTCTTGCGCATCAGAAGCGGAACACCGAGCAGTGTCTCGTAGAACGCGATCGACCGGTCCAAACCGGCAACGGCGTACCCGACATGATCGAGTGCACGAAACCGGGGACTGGTCGACATGGCTCCCTCCTCGATAGCGTCCAGCCCGCTCGACCGAGGCAGGTGAAGCGCGCGGTTTCAAGCATGGAACGCGGCACAGATATCGTTTTCACCGTACCGGTTCGGCAGTTCGCGTGTCAATGTGGCTGGGCGCTACGTGGCGTCAGTGGAGAGCGAGCCCGCCGGTGATATCGAACTCCGCTCCGGTGGCATACGTATTCAGGTGGCTCACGAGCCACACGACGATCTGGCCGACCTCCGCCGGGTCGGCAAGACGATGCAGCGGGATCATCTCCCGCTCCGCCTTGGCCACCAGCTCGGGCGAGGTCTCGTTGAGCAGCATCCCGGTCCGCATCCCGCCCGGGCAGACCGTGTTGACGAGCACGCCATCCGCGGCCCCGTGTCTTGAGAGCATCTTGGTGAGCACCGCGACGGCGCCCTTCGACGCTTCGTACAGGGCCGAGGTCATGGTGAACCCACCTTCGTAGACCCCGGTCGAGGTGACGTTCACGATCCGCCCCCAGCCGCGGCTCGCCATGTCGGGCATGGCCGCACGGGCGAGAAGCAACGGCGCCCGCGTATTGATGTGGAAGACCGTGTCGAAGTCCTGGGGCGTGATCTCGTCGAACTGCCGGCGATGCAGGATCGCGGCCGCGTTGACGAGCGCGTCGACCCGGCCGAACCGCTCGATCGTCTTGGGAACCACCGACTCGGCCTCGTCGGCCGCGCCGAGGTCGACCACGATCGCTTCCGCCTCGGCACCCAAGCCACGGACGTCCGCGACGGTGCCCTCGAGCGCCTCGCGCCGGTTGTCCACGAGACTCAACCGGTAGTCGCCGGCCTCGGCCAGCAGTCTCGCCACGGCCGAGCCGAGGCCGCCGCCCGCCCCGGTGATGATGGCCACGCGCTCGGCGCCGCCGCTCGAATGGGTCTGACTGGTCACGCCGGATCTCCCTTCACGTCGATGGCAGTCCCGTCCTGGGCGGCACTTCGATAGGCGGCATCCAGGACCTCGACCGTCCGTTGTCCGAACGACACCGGTGAGCCGTTCGAGCCGCGGCCCATCGCGAGCTCGATCAGGTTGCGAGCGGGCTCCGCCAGGGGATAGCGTTCGGCGACCGGCAGGACCGGCTCCTCGGTGACCCCGTCCGATCCGTAGAGCCGCAGCGCGCCGTCCATCACGTCGAAGTGGATGTGGCCGGCCGAGCCGTGGAGGATGTATTCGAGGGTGTCCGTGTGCGTCGTCGGGACGACCGCGCCCGTGCTGCCGACGACGCCGAGGGCACCGCCACGGAAGCGGAGCGAGATCGCGTCGACCACGTCGACGGCGGCGGTCCCGTTCTCCATGAATGCCGCGACCCGCTCCGGCTCGAGCCCCGTCATGAATAGCAAGAGGGCGATGCTGTGGGTCAGCTGCGTCTGGCCCTGACCGCCTCCCGCCAGCCGTGGATCCGAGTACGTCGACGGCAGCGGGCCATCGAACCCGTCGCCGGCCCCGTAGGCATACTCGTCGAACTCCGGGTGGCCCTCGTACAGGTTGACCGGACTCGACCCGAAGAACGACTGGACGTAGTTGACCGTGCCGATCCGGCCGGCCGCGATCCACTCGCGGGCGCGCAGCACCTGCCGGTTGTAGTGCCAGGTGTAGCCGACGACGATCTCGACGCCCGCGGTCCGCGCGGCCTCGATCAGGCGCCGCCCGTCGGCCGGCTCCAGGACCAGCGGCTTCTCGATCAGGGCGTGCAGGCCGCGCGCGATGGCCGCTGCGGCGATCTGGTGATGGAACAGGTGGGGCGTGGCGATGACCAGCGCATCGAGGTCGCACGTCGCCAGCATCTCGAGCGGATCGGCGAAGCAGGCCTCCACCCCGTAGCGCTGTCGAGACGTCTCGAGGTTCGTCGCATCGGGATCGGCGAGCGCGACCAGGTCGGCGTCCGGGTGGGCATCGATCGCCGGCAGGTGCGCCGTCCTGGCCCAGTGGCCGACGCCGGCGACGCCGATGCGGACGCGGTCCACTAGGCTTCGCCCTCCGCCGACTCGCCGATAGACGATGGCTTGGTCCGCCCGACGTCGGTGTAGTAGCGCTCGGGCACCTTGGTCGGGTCCTTGTAGACGTGCCAGGTGCACTTCGCTTCGCGGTTGTCAGGGTAGGTCGGCGGCTCGACGACCCGGACCGGGTACCCGAACTTGTCGATCGGCATCAGCTGCATCACGACGCAGCAGTTGACGCAGTAGTAGCACACGCCCTTCTTGTTCCAGGCGAAGTCGAACTCCTCCTTCGTCACGCCGTATTCGAAGGGCGACTCCATCCGCGGCGGTGAGCCCTCGATGGCGTCGCCGCGCATGGAACGCCCGCCGCTGCCGCACGGGTCGAACCGCCACGTGTAGCGCTCGTCATCCTCGGAGAACTCCATGTTGCCGTCGCGATCGGGACCGACGAGGTGGCCGCGCATCGCCTCGAACGCGAGGTACACGTTGGTCCACAGCGACTCGTGCCACGGGTTCCTCGACACGTCGAACTTCTCGTAGCGGGCCGTGAAGAGCGGGCCGATGATCGCGTCCCAGAACTCGCCGATCACCGGCTCGCCCCAGAAGGCGACGGCCTCGTTGAGCAGCCCGTACAGGTGGTCGACGTCGCGGTCCTGGATCTGGCGCCAGGTCTCCTTGAGCGTCGCCAGGTGGGCCATCGCCCCGTCCCGGTCGCCGCGGCCGCAGGCCAGGATGCAGTCGCGGACCTCGGCCTGGAATTCGGCCCACCGTGTCCGCGCCACGAATGGCCGCCCGTCCGGAAGGCGGATCAGCTCGAGCAGTCGCCGGTTGATCTCGAGGAGCTGCGTTCGCTCGATCCCGCGCTGCTCCAGGAACGAGATGGCATCGGGGATCAGGCCGCGAAAGACCCCGAAGATCACGGCCGCTTCGTCGACGAAGAAGTCGACGTACTCCGCGGCGCGGCTCCACTCCCCGGCGCCGATCGCCTCCTGGGCCTTGGTGTAGGTCGAGATCGCCGCCTCGGACCAGGTCGCGTCGGACCGGACCCGTCGACCGAGGGTCTCGGAATAGTGGAGGACGCCGCTCTCGGCGACGGGATCCTGGGCGCCCGGGCGTCCGGCCTGGACCAGGAGCTCCTCGATCCACCCGCCTGCGTCTCCCGCCATGCCGCTCCTCTCCCTCGTTCCGGATCGATGCCCGGGACGTTCAGCCCGACAGGTTGCCGCCGTCGATGTTGATGGACTCGCCGCTGATCCAGCCGGCGCTCTCGGAAACCAGGAACATGATCGTGTCGGCGACATCCGCCGTGGTCCCCAGGCGCCGAAGCGGATACGACGCGGCCCCCTCCTCGAGCACGCGGTCGGCCGGCTTGTCATACAGGCGGACCTTCCCGTCGAGCACTTTCTGGCCCATGCCGGTGCCCGCCACGGTCGACGGACAGACGGCGTTGACCGTCACGCCGGACGGGCCGAACTCCGCGGCGAGCGACTGCGTCAGCCCGACCACCCCGAACTTGGAGGCGACGTAGGTCGAGATCAGGGCGTAGCCCTTCTTCCCGGCGTCAGACGCGATGTTCACCACCCGACCACGCCCGCTGGCCCGCAGGTGGGGCATCGCCGCCTGGCAGGTCAGGAACACGCCCTTGAGGTTGACGCCCAGGATCCAGTCCCACTCGGCTTCGGGGATCTCCTCGAACGGCCGAAACTCGAATACCCCGGCGGAATTGACCAGGGTGTCCAGGCCGCCAAGGGCGCGAACGGCCGCCTCCGTCCCATCGACCACCGCGGCCCCGTCGGCGACGTCCATGACGATCGGCACCGCGCCCGGCAGCCTGGCCGCCGCGGCGTCCACCACGTCGGCCCGGAGATCGGCGATCGCGACCCCGGCCCCGGCGGCGATAAGTCGTTCCGCCACCGCGAATCCGAAACCCGATGCACCACCCGTGACGAGCGCCTTGCGTCCCGCGGCGATCTCGAACATGGGCGGAGGCTAGCAGAAAACCGATTGCCGTTGGTATCGTGTGTGGTATCGTTTTCAGCGTCGCCGCCCAGGGCCAGATGCCACGACTGGTGGCTGCTGGCTGCCCTCGCGACAGGAGGAGGAACCGTGTCGGAACCCCGGTTCGGGATCGGCGCGCGCCACGACGGCCACGCGAGATTCGCCCGCTGGTCCACCCTAGTGGCCATGCTGGCATTGGTCGCCGGAGCGTGTGCGTCCCCTGCGACGTCGGCATCTCCCGCTGCTTCGGCAGCACCCGCGCCCTCGACGCCCGCCGCGTCCGAGGCGGCCCCGTCCGAGTCCGCGGCGTCCGGAGCCGGCGTCCGGATCGGCTACATCTCGGGTGGGGACAGCGATCCGTTCGTCCTGCTCGTGACGAACGGGATCCGCGCTGCCGCGACCAAGGCCGGCGTCGAGCTGTCGGAGTGCGACAGCGACTTCGCCGCCGAGAAGGCGCTCGCGTGCGCCCGCACCCTCGAATCGCAGCAGCTGGCCTCGATGATCAACTGGCAGTTCTACCCGGATTCGGCCGCGGAGATCTGCGAGGCCTACGGGAATCTCCCGACCGTGGCCATCGACACCCCGGAGCGGCCGTGCCAGAAGACGTTCGTCGGCGCGAACAACCGCGAGGCCGGGCTCATCAGCGGCAAGGGCCTCGGTGATTTCGCCAAGTCGAAGTTCGACTGTGTGTACGACGCCTATATCTCCCTCGACTTCCCGGTCATCGCCGAGATCAACGCGGCCCGAGCTGGGGGCAGCAAGGAGGGGTTCGAGGGCGTGTGTGGAGCGGTCCCGAAGGACAAGTACTTCTCGGTCGACACGTTCCAGGGCAGCCCGGACCAGAACGAGAACTCGCGCCGGCAGGTGACCGACATCCTGACGACACTCCCCGACGCGAAGACGATCCTGGTCATCGCGCCGAACTCCGATGGGTCGGCATTGGCCGCGCTCGCCGCGGCCGACGTGGCGGGGCGCAAGGAGCAGATGTGGGTCGTCTCCCACGGCGCCGATCCGAGTGTCCGTGACACGATCCGCAACGAGCCCCAGTGGGTCGGTTCCGTCGCCTACTTCCCCGAGCGGTACGGCGACCTGGTGATCCCGCTGGCGATCTCGCTTGCCAACGGCGACACAGTGCCCGAGCAGTCGCTCGTCACGCACATCTTCATCGACAAGACCAACATCGACGAGTTCTATCCCGAGTGATCCTGCGTGCCATCGGTGCGCCAGGGAGCACGCGGATGAGCCCCTCGCCGCAGGGCGCGCGGTGCCGCGCGCTCCTGCCATAGCCAGGTGAGTCGCGAGGGAGGGGCTCCGGCCGGGTCCGATGCCGTTCGTGGGGCATCGCTCAAGGGCACGCCCTGGCGCGACATCGTGCTGACGCCGACCACGGCGCGGATCGCCGCGCTGATCGCGGTGTGCGTCTTCTTCTCGATCGCGAGCCCGTTCTTCCTGAAGTCGAGCAACCTGCTCAACGTCATGGTGAACACCGTCGTGGTCGGCATCGTCGCCGCGCCGCTGACGCTGCTCCTGGTAGCCCGCCAGGTCGACCTGTCGGTCGGTTCGGGTGTCGCCCTCGCGGCGACGACGCTGGCGGTCGTCCTGGAGATGGGCTATGGCATGGGGGTGGCCGTCGCCGCGGCGATGGGCGCGGCGATGCTCGTGGTCGTCGTCAACGCGATCGCCATCACGAAGTTCCGCGTGAACTCGATCATCGCCACGCTCGGGACGCTCGTCGCGTTCCGCGGCCTGGCCAAGCTCGAAGGGTCGGGCCGGAACATCCGGGTCGACCACTTCGACTTCCTGGGGCGGACCCGGATCAACATCCTGGGTCTCGAGGTGCCGCTCGCGGTGCTGATCCTGCTGGCCGTGCTCGCGTTCTTCTGGTTCCTCATGAGCCAGACGCGGTACGGCCGCCATATGTACGGCATGGGCGCGAACCCCAAGGCCGCGCTCCTCGCGGGCATCAAGCTGGAACGCAACGTCGTGATCGGGTTCCTCCTGACCGGGCTCGCCGTAGGCCTCGCGGCGCTGATCTCGGTCTCGCAGATCGGCGCGGTCGCCCCGACCACCGGCCAGGGCCTCGAGCTCCTGGCGATCACGGGGATCATCCTCGGCGGCGCCAGTCTTGGCGGTGGTCGCGGGACCATCCCGGGCATCATCGTCGCGATCCTCATCCTGGCCGTGCTGGACAACGGCCTGACCCTCGCCCGGGTCACGTCCTTCTGGCAGGAGGTCGTCCGTGGGGGGATCCTGATCGGGGCGGTGGCCCTGGACCAGGCCCGCCTGGCACGGGGCAAGCCCGATGTCCGGTTCGAGCTGTGATGGAGCATCCGCTGCTCTCGGTCCAGCACGTCAGCAAGAATTACGGTGCTGTCGAGGCGCTGAAGGACGTGAGCTTCGCCCTGACTCGCGGCGAAGTCGTCGGCCTCGTCGGCGACAACGGCGCGGGCAAGTCGACCCTCGTGAAGTGCATCGCCGGGGTCCTGCGCCCGAGCGACGGGGAGATCCACCTCGAGGGCACCAGGCACGAGTTCGCCACGCCGGCCGACGCGCTGGCGGCCGGTGTCGAGACCGTCTACCAGGACCTGGCCCTCGTCGAGATGTTCGACCTGACGGCCAACCTGTTCCTCGGTCGCGAGCTCATCCGGTCGGGCTGGCTGGCGCCATTCGGCTTGCTCCGCAAGCGGGAGATGGAGGTTGCGGCGCGTAACGCCGTCGCCCAGCTGCCGGCCCGCTTCCCAGACCTCGACGCACCGATCGACACCATGTCCGGCGGCCAGCGTCAGGTCGTCGCGATCAGCAAGGCGGCCTTCTGGGGTCGGCGCCTTCTGCTGCTGGACGAGCCGACCGCAGCGCTCGGCGTCCAGGAATCGGCCGGCGTCCTTGAGATGGTCAGCCACACCGCCACGCGCGGGGACATGGCGATCCTTGTCATCGCGCACAACCTCGAGCACATCTTTTCCGTTTGCACCCGCGTCCTGGTTCTGCGGCGCGGATCCCTCGTCGCGGATGTGAAGGTCGGCGAGACGACGCCTGAGGACATCGTCGGCTACATCACCGGCGCCCGGTAGCACCGGCGTCAGTCAGCTAATCGCCGGAGCAGGCGCCAGCCACGCCGGTGCGCCTCAGGGCGACGTCCATGTTGACACCGCCACAGGGCGGTCTCTATGCTCCGAGCAGGGGAGGAAACGTTTCCTAGGAGGTGCTGCTGATGCTCGCGACGCGCCTATCACGGCGACAGCTGCTCCAGTCAGGCGCGGCCGGAGGAGCCGCTCTTGCCCTCGCGCCGCTTGCCGCGGCGTGCGGCCCCGGCAGTTCTGGCAGTCCCGGAAGCCCGGCGGCTTCGAGCCCGGCGGCTTCGAGCCCGGCGGCCGGCAGCAGTGGAGAAGCGCTGACGGGCACCCTCGAGAGCTGGACCCCCGATACACGCGATGACGCGCTGGCCGCCGAGAAATGGTGGGGCGAGGAATTCACCAAGAAGTACCCGGGTGTGGCGCTCAGCCAACTGACGGTTCCGTATGGCGACGACACGACCAAGCTCACCGCTGGGCATGCCGCAGGCGCCGTTCCGGACATGCTCTATGCCTACAGCCAGCTGATGTACACGTACGGTGTCGATGGGCTGACGCAGCCTGTCAACGACTTGATCGACATGATCGGTCGCGACCGGTTCATCCCGTCCGCGCTGGAGGGGATCACGGTGGATGGCAATACGTACACCGTGCCGCAGACGGGCTTCCCATTCTTCATCTATTACCGCAAAGACCTGTACGAGGCCAAAGGGCTGAAGCCACCGGAGACCCATGAGCAACTGCTCGAAAACATCGCGGCGGTGCACAACCCGCCGGATGTTTACGGCTGCATCGTCACGAACCAGGCCATCTCCGATACCTGGAACCTGAAGTCGGCGATGTGGACGCATGGGGCGTACTACTTCGACGAGCAGGATCAGCTCGCCCTGGATCGCCCCGAGACGCTCAAGGCGTGGCAATTCTTCAAGGACCTCGCCAAGTCATCGCCACCCGGGAGCATGGCCCAAAGCGACCTCGAATCACGCCAGCTGTACGTCGACGGCAAGGTCGCGCATATGCTGACGACGACGAGCATGGCCGCGAACTTCAAGCCCGAGGACCTGCCCCGCTTCGGCGCGTTCCTCTATCCACGGAAGGAAGGGGCCAAGGGCGCCTCGCTGGACTTCCAGGGAAACACCATCCCGACGAAGGCGAAGTCGCCCGATATCGCTCGACTAGCGATCGAATTCCAGTTGGAACCCGACAACTTCCAGGAGTACCTTGGCCGTACGGTCGTCGGCTGGGTGCCGATGCTCCAGGACGCCTACACGGACGCGTACCTGAACAATCCGCGCATCGCTCCGATCCGGGAGTTCATCGAGCTCGGTGGTGAGTCCCTGAAGGTGGGCGTCATCGGGACCGGTTACTGGGGGCCGAGCGCGAAGGACTCGGCGCTGACCTCCAGCGACGTCGAGAAGCAGATCGGCGATCGTCTCGTCGTCGACGACCAGTCGCCCGAAGAGGTGATGCAGTTCGCACTCGAGACGATCCAGGCGGCGCTCGGCTGAGGTCAGCGGGCGGAGCGCCGTTGGGGTGATCGGCAGGAGGACGTACTTCCAGGCGGCCGGGCTGGCCATGGTCGGCCCGGCCGTCTTCCTGACCGCGACCGTGGTGCTCGCGCCGTTCGTCTGGGTCGTCGCCCAGAGCTTCATCGAGAAGGGCTCGGGCACGCTCGGCCTGGCCAATTTCGCCTGGCTTACCGGTCCCGCCTTCCTTCCCGCGCTCTGGAACAGCCTGCTCATCAGCGTCGGCTCAGTGCTGGTCGAAGTCATGCTGGCCGTGCCGTTGGCGCTCCTCCTCAACCGGCCCCTGGCCGGCCGCGCCTTCTTGCGCTCGATCGTCACGATCCCCTGGGCGATCCCGACGGTAGCCGTAGCCACCGGGTTCCTGTGGCTCGGCAACACCAACTACGGCCTGTTCAATCAGATCGGCTTGGCGACGGGGGTCTTCTCGGAGCCGATCTCGTTCCTGGGCGAGCGTGGCTGGGCGACGGCGTGGGTGACGCTGGCCCACGCCTGGAAGGGACTACCGCTGGTGTTCATCGTGATCCTCGCGGCCCTCCAGTCCCTGTCGAACGAGATCGTCGAGGCTGCCCGAGTGGATGGGGCAGGCCCGCTTGCCACCTTCAACAACGTGGTCTTGCCGCACCTGATGCCGTCGATCGCGTTGGCTGGCGTCCTCTCCGGGATCTACAACTTCGCGCTGTTCGACATCACCTTCCTGCTGACCGGCGGCGGGCCGTCCGGATCGACCACCACCCTTCCCTTGCTGCTCTACAACCAGGCATTTCGGGCGCTCGACATGGGTCGTGCGTCGGCTATCGGCCTCGTCGTCTTCCTGGCTGGTGTCGCCGCCCTGGCGGTCGTGTTCCGGGTCAGCGCGAGGGCACGCTGATGTCTCGGCGGGTCCGCCATTGGTCGCGTTCGACCTTCGCGGCGGTCGTGGTGGCGGTCGTGATCTTCCCGTTCCTCTGGATCGTCATCTCGTCGTTCAAGAGCCCCGATCGGTTCCTCTCGCTCGACCTCGCGGACGCGCTTCCCAGGTCGTTGGACTTCACCAGCTACGCGTTGGCCCTGCGGCGAGCCGACCTCGTCGGTTGGATGGTAACCAGCCTCGGCGTCGCATCCGCCACGATGCTCCTCTCGCTGGCGATCGCGGCGCCCACGGCGTTCGCTCTGGCCCGCCTGAGATTTCGCGGACGGCGAACGGTGGACAACCTGCTGATCCTGCACTATGCGGTCCCGTCGATCACCATCGCCGTCCCTCTCTTCGTCCTGTTGGTCGCGCTCGGGCAGGTCAACTCGCTGCCGGCGCTGGTCCTGGTCCACAGCAGCCTGACCATCCCGTTCTGCACGTGGGTCCTGCGGGACTTCTACGACGCCATCCCCGTCGAGATCGAGGAAGCCGGCTACTCCGACGGGGCCAGCCTCGTCCAGGTCCTTCGCTACCTCATCTTGCCGCTATCGGTCCCGGGCCTCCTCGCGGCGGGAGCCTACGCGTTCATCCTGTCGTGGAACGACTTCCTGTTCGCGTTCATCCTGTTGAACGACCAGAACAGCTTCACCGCGCCGGTCGGGATCCACGCCTTCTTCACCGGGCGAAACATCGAGCAATCCCTGTGGGCGCAACTGATGGCCGCGTCGACGCTCGTGTCGCTTCCGAGCGCGATCCTGTTCGCGCTGTTCCAGCGACACCTCGTCGGGAGTTTCCTGTCCGGTTCGGTCCGCGGGTAGCGGCAGA
>Ga0070695_100001600_pt1 | contig 12674 bp, 15 predicted proteins | sample KBSK1252metaG_FD_65471 | JGI IMG/M metagenome (GOLD analysis project Ga0070695, IMG submission 65471) | Corn, switchgrass and miscanthus rhizosphere microbial communities from Kellogg Biological Station, Michigan, USA - KBS K1-25-2 metaG | ecosystem: Host-associated > Plants > Roots >...
CAGAACACCGGCGTCGATGACCGCCTTCGCCTGGCGCACCAGACGATGCCACCGCATGTGGTACCCCACCATGACCTTGGCACGACCGCGGCGGGCCCAGGCGATCATCTGGTCCACATCGTCGAGGGCCAGCCCCGGAGGTTTCTCGACGAGGAGGTGCTTGCCGGCCGCCAGCAGCGGAGGGACTACCTGGCCATGGCTGCCCGCAGGCACGCAGATCCCGACCGCGTCGACCTGGGCATCGCGGGCGAGGGCATCGACGTGGGCGTACCGGCGGGGGATCTGAAAGCGATCGCAGATCTTGCGGAGCCGTTCGGGGCGCGGATCCACCGCCGCGACCACGCTCACGCCGGGCAGGCCCTGAAGCGCCGGCAGGTGCTCCTCCTCGGTGACGGCTCCGCATCCGACGAAAGCCAGCCGGATCATGCTCGATCGCTTCGCGGGAGCGAGCCCGCGGTCAGGCCCGCCAGCTGCCGCAGGCCGCGCCGGGCGTGTACCCAGCCCCAGACCCCGAGGTAGGTCAAGCTGCTGTAGAGGTAGTAGAGCCAGTGCAGCGGCAGCGCCCCCGCCAGGAACCGTGGGCCACGCGCCCGGAGGAAAAAGCGGTACAGGGGCCAGTTCAGCGCCACCACAAGCGCCAGGGCCATGGCGCTCAGGCCCAGGAGGCTTGGGTGGAGCGGCGCCAGTGGCAGCACGGCGGCAGCGAGCAGCACGAGCAACCCGCTGAGCCGCTGCCCCCGCTTCAGATTGAGGTCATTCGGCGCGCCCCCGCCCTCGAGAACGAGTCGCGACCAGGGCAGCGCGCGGGCGAAGATGTCCGTCTTGAGCACCGAGTAGAGCGTCCATGCCTTGAAGTGCGTGCCCAGGAGAGCCTTGTCGAGGCGAATCCGGTACCCTCGCCGACGCAGACGGTACCCGAGATCGATATCCTCGATGGTCGAGCGTCGAAAACGGTCGGCGTCGAAGCCGCCGACCTCGAGAAAGTAGTCCCGCCGCACCGCGCCACACCCCGCCCAGAAGGTGGAGGCTTCCGCGCTGCCCTGCTGGTGGACGAAGTGGTGCAGGAGATTGCGGTACTGCGAGATCAGCCCGGGTGCCCGCGGCAGGGCATCGTACGACCCAAAAACCGCTGCCAACGTCGGGTCCGACGAGAAGGTGTCGGCCACGCGGCGAGCAGCGTCCGAGGCGACCGCTACATCCGAGTCCACGAAGAAGACGACATCACCACCGGCTCTCGCCGCTCCATGATTGCGCGCCGCGGCCGGGCCCGAGTTCTGGTCGAGGCTGATCGTCGTAGCCCCCGCACGCCGTGCCGCCTCCCCGGAGCCGTCCGTGGAGGCGTCGTCGACCACGATGACTTCGGTGCCTGGGAGGGCGGTGGCTCGGATCGCCGCCAGGCACTCCTCCAGGTTCGAGCGATCGTTGTAGACGGGCACAACGATGGACATCCGAAGCGGAAGGGCGGACATGGCAAGGGGGTTTCCCGCGCATACTTTGTGCCACGCAGTGCTTGGGATAGGCAGACAAGCTATGGAAAATTTGCACGAATTAACGGACTCATACGCCCCGGATTCGGAGCCGAAGCCAACCGCGGCTCAGGTTGGAGAGAAAAGAACTCTCCAGGTTGGGCACCACGCTTCTGACCTTGGGTGCTTCACTCGCTCTTGCCCAGGATCATGGAGGCCCCCATCTCCCCGATCATCCCCGCGGGGGCTTGCGTGCTGCCGCTCACGATTCGGGGCATGATCGACGTATCGATGACTCGGATCTGCTGGAGCCCGCGCACCCGGAGCCGGGAGTCTACCACCGCGAGGTCGTCGACCCCCATTCGGCAGGTCCCGACGGGATGGTACGTGGTGATCGCAGTCTGGCGCACGTAGTCGGCGAGCGCCGCTTCGGACTGCCGATCGGCTCCCGGATACAGCTCCTCGCCGACAAATGGTCCGAAGGCGGGTGCCCGCATGATCTCGCGAGCGCGCCGCACCGCCTGCACCAGCCCGCGAATATCCGACGAGCAGGCCCCATACGCCGGATCGATGACGGGTGCCATGCCCGGATCCCTCGACGCGAGGGTCACGGTGCCCCGACTGCGGGGCTGGAGGAACGCGGCTTCCAGGGTCATCCCGTGCCCGGCCACACGTGTGCGGCCGAAGTCGAGCCAGATGAGGGGCATGAAGTGGAGCTGGATGTCCGGGGTGCCGCGATCGGGCTCGCTCTTGAGAAACGCCCCACCCTCGCAGAGGTTGGACGTGGCCACTCCGGAGTTGAACGCGAGAAACTGGAGGCCGAACTTCAGGAAACGGAGCGGGCGATCCCAGTGGTCATAGGTGATGGGACGGCTGGCTCGCGTGATGACCTGGGCGTTCAGGTGGTCGTGCAGGTTCTTCCCCACGCCCGGCAGGTCGAGGACGACCGGGATGCCCAGTCTCTGGAGGTCATCCGCCGGCCCCACGCCGGATAGCAGAAGGAGCTTGGGGGAGTTGATCGCCCCGCCACTCACGATCACCTCGCGCTCAGCCGTCACGGTGTGAAGCTGGCCGTTCGCGAGGAACTCGACGCCGGTCGCCCGAAGCCGGTCGAAGCAAACGCGGGTCGCGTAGGCCTGGGTGACGATACGCAGGTTCGACCGACCGCGCGCCGGGGTCAGGAACGCGTCGGCCGCGCTGCACCGCTTGCCATTGATCTGGGTGACCTGATAGGTTCCGACGCCCTCCTGGGAGGAGCCGTTGAAGTCGCGATTGTAGGGGAACCCCGCCTGTCGACCGGCCTCGACGAACGCGCGCGTGAGCCGATGGGGATGTACCTGATCGCTCACGATGAGCAGGCCGTCGCGGCCGTGGAACCGGTCGTGCAAGGCCTGGTTCCCCTCCAGACTCTTGTAGGCGGCGAGCACCGTCTCGAAATCCCAGCCTTTGTTGCCGACGCCGACCCATGCCTCGTAGTCGGCGGGCTGGCCGCGAACGTACGTCATGGCGTTGATGGCGCTGCCACCACCGAGGGCGCGGCCCTGGGGCAGATACATCCGGCGGCCGTTCATCGCCGGCTGAGGCACCGTCTCGTACTGCCAGCGGGCGTGCGGATCGAGCCAGCTCGTGAAGCGGCCGAGCAGACGCCTGGACATGGAGAGGTTGCTGGTACCCGCCTCGAGCAGCAGCACCCGCGTCGCGGGATCGCGGCTGATACGATTGGCGAGCACACAAGCAGCGGGACCGCCGCCCACGATGACATAGTCATACTCAGGGCGGTCGCGTGGCATGGCCGGTACTCTACGTCAGGTCGGGCAGATATCTCAACGCCTCGCGTCTCGCCCCTTGCAGGTGAGTCTGGACATTCGCTACGCGTGGGCTTACGCTGCCGGCGTCCCAGCGCTCGGCTCGAGCAAGGAGGCGTCGATGCATCGATCTCACAGTCTCGCAGTTCTGGTGCTCGGGCTCGTCGCCATCGCGTCCTCTGCGATCGGCCAGTCCCGAGCGCCCCGCGACCCGGCGGAGATCCAGAGGAAGGTCCAGAGGAGCGCGGACCTTCAGCGGCAAGCGCTGCAGGCGCTGGCCGACCCGTCCAGGGCCGAACGCCTGGTCAGCAGCGCGTACGCGCAGCTGGACTCTGCCTATACCGACATGGTCATCAATTCGTCGAACATGAAGATGCCGGACCCGCTTTCCGCCATCAACACCAGGAAGGCGCAGCAGGCCCTGACCCATCTTCTGGCCGCCAGCGATGCGCTCAAGAACAGCCTGAGCCAGCCCGCCGCCACCCCGAAAGGCCAGGAGAGCGCCGATCAGGCGCCGGACACATCGAGAGCGAGCTCATACGTGGAGGGGGCACGCAGTAGCCTCGATCAGGCCTTGCGCCTCATCAATAGCATGATGTTCTGAGTGGCTCGCCTCCCGGATCAGGATTCGGGGGCCGGGCTCTCCCTGCTCACGAGTCGTGCGCGGCGCCGAGGTCGATCCGCCAGACCACCGCGTCGATTGCCCGGGGCCGCCAATAGGGCGGGAGAAAGTAGAGGCGCCCTTTGGTGCCCTCCGGGAGAGGGTCGGTCAGACGGATCTTGGCCCCGCCTGGGCTCAGATCGATCAGTGGAAGCCTCAGCAGACGCCCGCGACGAACTCACCCCAAGGGCCTGACGAACGGAGCCCGTGACATGTACAAAGAGCGAGAGGGGGGTCAGGAGACAACATGACCGCCGCCATGTACATCACCGCATGTTCGTTGGTGCTCGTCTGCGCGAGCCTGGCCGCCGCGGACAGCGCGTGGGTGCTCTGGCTTGGGACGGGCACGGGGTACACCCCTCTTGGAGCATACGGAGGGGCGACAGGGGAGAAGGACTGCAAAGACGCCGCCGCCCAGGCGATGGCCGCGATGAAAGGGAACACCAAGGAGCTCACTGACTTCTTGAAGTCGAACAGCCGCTACGTTTGCCTCCCCGAGACCGTGGATCCGCGCGCACCCAGGAGCACGAGATGACTGACGACGGTTGTCGGTCCGGCTTGAAACCCGCGGGGAGACCCGCTAATATTCCCGCCACGGACGATTAGCTCAGTTGGCAGAGCACCGGCCTCACATGCCGGGGGTCACTGGTTCAAGTCCAGTATCGTCCACCATTTCGAAACGCGGGGTTGCGAAGCCCCGCGTTTTCTTTTTCTGAGGCCGGTGCCCAAATAGTGCCTATCGCGCATCGGCCTGCACGGCGTTCACGGTCGGAACCGGCACCGCGGTCGCGGCCTGCAGCTGGCCCGCGACGCGAATCGCGCACGAGGCGCCGAAAAGGACACAAGATGAAATCGACACCTAGTATCCCAATGCCTCCGCCCGACCTGCGCGACTGGGTCGGGCCGACAGACATCGCCGAATTCGACAATCCAAGCGGGACTCCGATCTATGCAGAAATCGGGCTCCCCCTCAAGGCCTATGAGACGGTCTTCGACTTTGGATGCGGTTGCGGTCGAATAGCGCGTCAGCTACTTCAGCAGACTCCGAGGCCCCAGCGCTATGTCGGGATCGACGTTCACCCGGGACTGAGTGGCTGGTGCCGCGAGAATCTCTCCCCGGTTGACCCTCACTTCGAGTTTTCTCATCACGATGTGTATTCTCCCAACTACGCCCCGGGCAACAGTCTGCGGCTTACTCAGGCGTTTCCCGTACCGAGCACGGCGTTTTCCCTGGTCATCGCGCATTCAGTGTTTACCCACCTGACGAAGAGCCAGACCGAATACTACTTGAGCGAGATCGCCCGCATCTTAACCCCGGACGGGGTGGCCTTAACGACGTGGCTCTTCTTCGATAGAGCCAGCTTCCCGTTCTTGCCCGAACTGTATTGCCTCTACACGAGCGAAGCCGACTTCGCCCTAGCGGTCATCTATGACCGCGAATGGTTCCTCGCGACAGTGCGAAACTTGGGACTCGGCGTCCTGATGACTCGGCCTCCGGTGGTCGCAGGCCATCAATGGACCGTGTGCCTGGTACGACGCACCCCAGATATGGTGGACCAGTTCCCGCTTGGGTCAGATCAGGCCGAATGGGTGTGCGGGGCAACCCTGAAGCCGATCGCCAGCGTGACCATTCCTCCAGAGGAACTCGCGAAGGTGGGGAAACCCCCGGTCCTCCGCGTTGGCCCAAAGAAGCCAGCACCGCCTCCTTTATTCGGCGCCCTGGAGGAACTGGACTTTTTCAAGCGCTCGTGGGCATGGAGAATCGGGCACGCACTGACAAGCCCCATGAGGATCCTGAGAAGATGGATGCGCCTGGTACGGCATCGCCTTGGCATGTGACTGGAGGTCACAGATACTTGCCGCCTGAGAGGCTAGGTCGAGTGCTCAAGACGCTGCGAGGATAAGGGGCTGACCGAGGTTGACCTGGCCAACAAGTCCAAGGCCGAGCGGACTTACATCGTCAAGCTGGAGAGCGGCGACAAGAAGAATCCTTCCCTCGACATTCTCAAGAAGCTGGCCAAGGCCCTCGGCGTGCCGGTGACGGAGCTGCTGGCATGACCGATCTGGACCGCGAGCAGATCAAGCAGGCCTGCGGCGACAAGCTTCAGGCCCTTACGAGGAGCTCCTTGGCGGGAACGTGGTGCTGCCGGCGCGGCGCCTGGCCGCGATTCTATATGCTGAATGTCGCGTGCGCTCGTTCGGTGTCGCTCCCGCTCAAAGCGCCCTGATCCGCCTCACATGCCGGGGGTCAGTGGTTCAAGTCCAGTATCGTCCACCAATGCAATCACGAAGTTAGGGCCGGGGGTTTCGCTTCGGCCCTTCTTTTTGCCCCACCCCGCCGCTCCTCCCGGTGTTCGACCGTCTGCAAGCGCGTGACGTACGTCAGAAGGCTGGCCGCCCAACGGAGGTATGGCCGGGCCGGTCAAAAATTCCTACTACCAGGACTTACCGAGCAATCCTCTCTGAACTCACCCTCTCTGGACAACGCATCCCCTTGATTTGGCAGTGATTGCGAGGACGGCGCGTCTCTTGCTCAAGATCAAAGGTCGCGTAAGCAAGACCGCGATTGGAGGGCGGCTATGGTCATGGTCGGCGTGCTGATGGAGCGTCATCCGGAGCATGTTGTCCTGAGCAACGGCGTCAAGATCGCCGTGGCGGAAGGCCTCCTGCCCGAAGGAGCGGAGTTCGGACGCAGCCTCACAATTACGTACACGACCGACGGCGACGAGAACCGTGCCGAAGATATCCAGCTCGTACCCGATTGGCTGATCGACTGGATGGACGAGCACGGGCACGAACTGTCGGACGTGGAGCCGCCGCCGGCTCAGGAGCCTGCGAGGTCGACGAGCAGGGTCGCGTGATCGCTTAGCAGGCTTCGTTAATCATTCGATCATCTCGTCCGCCCGCCCCAGCAGCGACGGCGGGATCATGAGGCCGAGCGCCTTGGCGGTCTTCAGGTTGAAGACCAGCTGGAACGTGCCGGGCTGCTCGACGGGAAGATCGCGCGGCGTCGCGCCCTTCAGGATCTTATCGACAAAAACCGCCGAGTGCCGGAACGCTTCCGCATAGTTCGGCGAGTAGGACATAAGACCACCAAGGGTCACAAATTCCCGGTAAAGGTACATCGCGGGGAGCCGCTGTCTTGCTGCAAACATCACGATCCGTTCGCGCTCAGCGAGTAGGAAGCGGTCTGCGAGAACCAAGATCGCACCAGGCCGAGCCTTCGATATGGCCGCAAACCTATTCTCGAACTCATCGACCGCGCGAATGTCCACCGGCTCCAACGTCACGCGCAACGCTTTCGCCGCGATCCGCGCCTCGTTGAACACAATCGCCATGACCGGGTTGGCCGGATTTTTGAGGACGGCGATGCGCGAAAGCTTGGGCACGATGGTCTTGAGCAGCTCGACCCGCTTTCCTTCTAACTCTTGCACCATGGTAGTCAATCCGGTGACGTTCGCTCCGGGTCTCGCTAGGCTATCTACAAGTCCGGCGCCGACCGCATCGGCGCTGACCGCCATCACGATGGGGATTGTCCTCGTCGCCTGCTTTGCCGCGATAGTTCCAGGGGTGCCCGCGGTCACGATCACGTCCACTTGGCGCTGGATCAGGTCGTTTACCAGAGAAGGGAATCGGTCATACTACCTTCGGCCCATCGATATTCGATGATGATGTTCTGGTTCTCTACGTAGCTGAGATTGCGCAGACCTTGACGCTCGAGTCTCCGCGCGGATTGGAGAGATCCAGCCGTTCGCGAGCGCCGGGACCCTCCGGTTGCCCTCGCTCGTGCACTGTGTTTCACTTTGCCGGAACCTGAAGGAACGTGCCGGAACGTGTAGGGGAGCTACCATCATCGAACGCCAACGACCCGAGGGGTGACACGGCCCCTCGAGTTTCGTTCAGGATCTGCCATGACAGACGCGTTCAACCTCTTGGACACGCTGGTGCTGTGCGGGGCGCTGGTGGTGAGCGTGGTGGTCGGTCTGAACGCTATTCGATCGCAGGGCGCGAGCATGCTGCCCGCGGCGGCCAAGATCGCCATCGCGACATGGGTGGCGGCCCTTGGGGTCGCCCTCTACCTGATCTTTGGCTGATACCGGGCCGACGGGAAGACGTCAGAGCCCCAGCTTGCTCAGCGGGGCCCAAAGAGCCACATCACGATGAGCGGCCCCGTCGGAATCACAAAGCCCGTCGTCGCCCCGGTTAGGCCGTCGACCAAATAGCCCGCCGCCGCGCCGAGCAATGGAGCGAAGCTGAGCGCCCCCAGCACGATGTCCATGGCGTTCGAGAGAGCAAGGCGCGTTCCAGGAAAGGAGCGGCGTGAATTCTTGCGGTGTTGCGCGCGGCGCGGTGAGCATGGCGTGCAAACGCTTGGACGGTGTGGCCGCGGCGTCGCCTAGTCTAGGTATCGCCGGCGCCTGCAAAAGCTGCGCTGGGGCGAGGCAGCCGCGATGCTACGGCTGGGGCTGGGCCTGCGAGAGGGCGTGCTCGACGACGGAGCGAAGCTGGTCCAGGGAGAAGGGCTTGGCCAGCACGAAATCGACGCCGCGCGCCTGGGCATCTTCGGGTCCCATCCGGTCGCCGTACCCGGTCATGAGAGCAACCCGGGTGGTCGGCCAGCGCTGCTTCAGGCGGTGGGCTACCTCGAGACCTGAAATGCCGGGTAGCCCGAGATCAACCATCGCCAGATCGAAGGTGCGCGTCTCGAGCTCGACGAGGCCCGATTCCCCGTCCGGAGAGGTCACGACCGTATATCCGTGTCGACTCAACAGCTCTCGGAGCACCTCCCGCACTTCCTCGGAGTCGTCGACCACGAGGATCTTGGCGAGGGACGCCGCTCTCGGAGCGGGCGGCGCGGCCGGCGGCAAATGCGGGGTGGCCCGCGTCGCTTCCGGCCTCGGGTCACTCGCTTCGGACGTCGTCGGGAGCCAGACCGTGAAGACGGTGCCCCGTCCGAGATCGCTCTCCACGTTCATCTCGCCCGCGTGCCGATCCACGATGGCGTAGGCGCCGCTCAGGCCAAAACCCTTGCCCTTCTCCCGCTTCGTCGTGAAGAAGGGATCGAAGATGTGCAGGCGCACCTGCTCGGTCATCCCTACGCCGGAATCGGCAACCTGACAGAACACTCGGCCTCCCTCGCTTCCGGTCCGAAAGCTGAGCGCGCCCCCCTCCGGCATCGCGTCCAGCGCATTGAGAGCGATCGCGGTCAAGACCTGCCGGAGCTCAGCCGCGTCGCCCATGACGGCCGGCACGGAGCTCGTCTCGCAGCGGACCTCGCCGGTGATGCCTCGGGCGGAGAGCTGCTGCGTCCAGCGCGATCGAGCGGACGTGGCGATCTCCTCCACGAGCTGATTCAGATCCACGAGCTGGAAGGGCCGCGCGGGGCGCGTTCGACTGAAGTCCTGGAAGCGCCGGACGACCCAGGCGCCCTCGAGCGCCACCTGCTCGATCATGCGGAGCGAGCGGCGCACATCGGGGTCCTGCACGTCGGCCAGCAGGAGCTGGGCACGAGCCAGGATGCCGGAGAGGGTGTTGTTGAAATCGTGCGCCACTTCACCCGCCATCTCCCGGAAGGCCCGGAGCCGTTCCTGCTGCACCGTCTGCTGATGGCTTGCCAGCAGACCATCGAGGACGGCGCGAACCTCGCCGAGCGCAGCGCCGACGCGCGGATCCGCGGTCTCCTGCGTATCGGCCTTGGAGATCATAGGGTGCTCAGGGCTGGGGGGATCGCGGCTCGCGGGCGAAGGGACTCGTCTTGGACGGCCCCTGGAACTTGTGGGCCACCTGGTTCACCAGCTCCTTCATCTCGCCCAGCAGCTTGGAGGCAGTCTCGCCGGCCTCGACCTGCTCCGTGCGGATCCGCTCGTTGTCGGACTGCAGGGTGGTGAGCTCCGTCCGCAGCTGATCGCGCTCGCGCTGGGCGTTGGCGGTGGCGGCGCGCTCGCGATCCACCTCGGCGCGTAGGCGGCCTACTTCTTCCCGCAGCTCGGCCTGCTCGCGCTGAAGCTCGGCCTGCTCGCGCTGAGTGGACTCGACGATGCCGCGCTGGCGGTCGCTGTCCTCGACGAGAGTCGTGATCATCTTCATCACGCCCTGCATCTCGTCGACCCACTTGCTCAGAGCGTTCTTGGCATCGGGCCCGGCCACGTTATCCATCGCACCCTCTCCTCCTGTCGAAAGTTCGCCGGTCAGCACGTCGGGCGCCGAGCGGGGCGCCTCCCGGAGCCGGGGCCGGGAGCCCCATTCTAGCGCCCGCCCGGTTTACCCTCCATCGCAAAGCCGTTAAGCACCGTCCTACCCACGCGGACGGAATCCCGGGGCAGATCTGAGCATCGTTTACTAGAAGCAACGCATGTGCCACGGAGGGTTCGCAAGATAAATCAACTAGATGGGGAACTCGACAAAAGCTGGAGTGCAAGAATTGTCAGGGAGATATCCCCTGACCGTCAGCCACAATTCTTCCCGGAGGAGGGGAAAGTGCTTAGCCGAAGTGGCTCAGGTAATCCCGGAGCGTCAGGTATTCGGCCCGGGCCAGGTTGGCGAAGACCACGACCGCGCCGCCCGTGTAGACTTCCCAGATCAGGGCGGGGAGGCGGAGAGTGCCGCCGACCTCCGGCCCGGGCAGCTCGATCACGACCACGTCTCCCACAGACAACCGACCATCCGTCGTGAGGCGGCCCCCTGAGGTGCTCAGATCCACCGTGCGGCCAAGGATGACCTCGCCGTCTTGCGTGCCGGCCTCGATCCGGATCGGCAGGCTGATCGCAACCCTGCGAGCCCACCGCCTGATATCGCCGGGTGCCACGAAGGGGGCGACCCGCTCCGCTTCACCTTCTCCCAGCGTGAGGAAAGAAACCCCGAAGCCGTGCGAGTCACGGCGCGTCACCTTCACGAGGATCTCGAGCCGTCCGGTATCCTTGGGCAGCGTGACTCGAAGGACAAGCGGCGTATCGGGCTCGACGTCGAGATCGGTACTGATGCGCATGCCCGAGAGGCTGACGTCAACGACCTGGCCCACTCCCACACGGCCGTCGGCGGCTTCCAGGATCACCGGCCAGGCGGTCCGCATTCGTGGAAAGCGACGTCGATCCCGCCCGGTCACCTCGGCAGCCATCCTGGCCCTCATGGTACTCATCTGACTCTGAAGGTGTGCACTTCTTCTACTCGGGTTGCCTGAAGATGACCGCACCGTGGGTCCGGAGCCGGTGGGTTATCTGCGGAGAGTTGCGCGTGTCGTCTTTCCGGCGATCGAGAATCACGCGGACCTTGCTGTCGCGCGAGAAGGCCTGAGCGAGATGCGTGTAGAGGTCGGCCTGACCGCGCGCCACGACAATCAGCCAGCGTTTCGGGATCTGTCCGTTCGTCTGCTCCTTGTCGCGGTCCGATGATGGCTTCATCTCGGGAAGATCTGAGAGCAAATGAGGAGCCATCTTGATTGAGAACGTAATATTAGGTAGATACGCACACTCAGGCGATCCGCTCTGTACCTGAAACTGCGCGTTCCTGACGAAAACTGTCCGAGGGCAGAGAGGCTCGCGTCGTCCAGAATGAGAAACCATCTATATTTCAACCTGATAGGTGCCCTGGCGATCCTGTCCATCGCTGTCGGGCCCCCTCAGACACATGCTCAGAACGCGGCGACGGGGAAGGGGAAGGCGTCGAACCGGCTCGAGCAAACGGCCGCGGATGTGATCGCGGCGACCCAGAATTATCGCGCCGCTCTCGAGCGTGTGCTGGTCATATACGAGCGCGAGCTGGCCCGGCGGGATGAGCTGTCCGAGCTGCGCCAGGATCTGTACGAGCGCGAAGTGCTCTCCAAGCGCGAGCTCGAGGAAGGTCAGCGGGCCCTGGCTGCCGCGCGACGGGATGTGGACGACACGCGCCAGGCGATCAAGGACACCGACCGCATGCTGACCGAGGCGCACGTGGCCCAGGCTCTGGCACGGCTGACGCCCCTTCCAAGGGGTAGCTACGAAGAGATGCCGGGCCTTGCGCGCTTCAATGGGCTCGGATCGTGGTCCGTCGTCAGGGACACCCCCGCGCTGCAGGAGTTCTTCATGTCGCGCTTCGGCCGCGCGCTACCCATCAGTGCCTACGGCCAGACCGCCCTCCACGATCGCATGGGGCTTGACCACCGCGGCGCTCTCGACGTGGCGGTGCACCCAGACAGTCCCGAGGGGCGGGCATTCATGGATCACCTGCGAGCCGCGGGCATTCCCTTCATCGCGGCGTGGGGGGCCATCCCGGGCTCGGCCTCCGGTGCCCATATTCATGTCGGACAGCCCTCTCCCCGCATGACCGTCCGGCGATGATGGTGGGCGCGCGCGCTCTGAAGAAACTCGTGCCCCATCTTCCGCTTCTGGCCATCCTGCTGATGGCAGTCCTCACGAGGAGCTACCATCTCGGTCACCTCGGATTCTGGTACGACGAGGGAGCCAGCGCCTACATGGCCGAGGCGGTCCGTGCGCAGGTGTGGACGAACGACGTGCATCCGCCGCTCTACATCGCGGTGCTGGCCGCGTGGGGTTCCATCGCCGACGACGATGTCTGGCTTCGCTGGCTCTCCGTCGTGCTCGGCGTCGCCACCGTCGCGGTGGTCTACGCCCTCGGGGGGGCCCTCCTCACCCGAAGCGCCGGCCTTTGGGCGGCCGCCTTGCTGAGCGTGACGTACTTCCACGTGAAGTACAGCCAGGAAGCCCGGATGTACGCGTTGATGGGGCTTCTGTTCGCGACCGCCCTCTG